>Ga0326597_10007285_pt1 | contig 15057 bp, 12 predicted proteins | sample RVTome_12_FD_203789 | JGI IMG/M metagenome (GOLD analysis project Ga0326597, IMG submission 203789) | Soil microbial communities from uranium-contaminated site in the Upper Colorado River Basin, Wyoming, United States - RVT100D185 | ecosystem: Environmental > Terrestrial > Soil > Contaminated >... | reverse complement strand
CGATCTTCTCGAGCGAGACGTAGATGGGCAGGGTCATGAATGGCAGGAAGTTGTAGGTGATCCCGGCCACGACCGCGATCGGCGTCGCGAGCAGGCGGAACTCCTCGGGCAGGACGCCCAGGTCCTTCAGGGGCCCGAGGAGGATCCCTGAGTCACCGAGGATGATCTTCCAGCTGACCGTGCGCAGCAGGAAGCTCGTGAAGAACGGCGCCACGACCAGGAACAGGAGCAGGTTCTTGTAGCGACCGCCGCGGAATGCGATGGTGTACGCCAACGGGTACGAGATGGCGAAGGTCAGGAGCGTCGCCGCGCCGCCGTACAGGATGGAGCGCGAGAACTGGGGCCAGAATCGCTGCAGCGCCTGGGTGTAGTTCGAGACGTTCGACAGGGCGAACTCGTAGCCGGTCTCCAGCGTCCCCGACCACAGGGAGGTCATGAACATCTGGATGCCCGGAACGACGTAGAAGGCCGCGAGCCAGAGGAGCCCGGGGGCCAGCAGCAGATACGGGACGACACGCTTGTGTCGTCGCAGGAAGCCGCCCACGGGCGCCTCTCAGCTTCTCGAGGGGACCGTCAACAGTCCTCAGCCGAGGCCGCTTACCGTCGCGAACTGGTCGTTGAAGTACTTCTCGTCGGCCTCGTTCAGGCCGTTGAAGATGTGCAGCTTCTCGAGGATCGCGGGGGGCGGGAAGATCAGCGGGTTGTTGGCGATGTCCGGATCCTTGGCGAGCAGGACCTCGGCTGCGCCCTTGACCGGACTGATGTAGTTCACGTAGGCGGCGATCTGGGCCGCGATCGGCGGTCGATAGCAGAAATCGATCATGACCTGGGCCGTGTACGGGTGCAGGGCGGCTTTCGGGATCAGCACGTTGTCCGTCCACAACATCCCGCCCTCGTCGGCGATCGTGAACTTCAGCGTCGGCTTGTCCAGGAGCGCCTGGACCATGTCGCCGGACCAGGCCATCGACAGGACGGCGTTACCCGACTTGAGCTCCTCGGCGTACTTGTTGCCCATGAACGCCCGGACGATCCCGGCATCCGTCGCCTTCTTGATCTCCGCGACCGCGGCATCGCAGTCCGCAACGGTCGCCTTCGAGGGGTCGAGCCCGAGCTTGAGCATCGTCAGGCCGATCGTGTCTCGCATCTCGTCGAGGTAGATGACCTTGCCCTTGTACTTCGGATCCCACAGGGCGTTCAGGCTCGTCAGCGCCCCGGTCTTCGCCTCGTCATAGCCAAGCCCGGTCATGCCCGACTGCCACGGCACGTGGTGGTCGTTGGTCGCGTCCCAGCTCACGCCCTTGTAGACGTCCTGCAGATTGGCCACGACGTTCGGCATGTTGCCGAGGTCCATCGCTTCGACCCAGCCGAGCCGGATGAGGCGGGCGGCCATCCAGTCGGTCACGACGATGAGATCCCAGCCCGTATCCTGGCCGGCCACCAGCTGCGGCCGGATCCCCCCGATGAACGAGTCGTTGCCGTCGATGTTCTCGGGGTACTTGACCGTCGTGCCGTACTCGGCCTTGAAGTCCTCGAGCGTCTTGAACTTGGTCTCGTCGTTGGGGTCGACGTCCATGTAGTAGGTCCAGTTCGCGAAGTTGAGCTCCGCCGACATGGTCGGCTTCGGGGTGGGCGCGGCGGAGGCGGTCGGTGCTACGGAGGCGGCTGTACTCGGGGCCACCGACGGTGCGCTCGACGGCGCCACCGACGGCGCGACCGATGTGCCGGATCGGCCGCAGGCGGCGAGGAACGTGGCGAAGCCCGCCAGGGCGCTGCCCTGCACGAACCGTCGTCGCGACAGGTGGCCGCGGGTGGTGGGGGGTGTCTCGTTCACGGTGGCTCCTTCGCTTGCTCGGAGATGGCGTGTGTTCAGGTGGCGGCGGCCGCACCCGCGCCTGCGTCGTCGGCGACGACGAAGGTATGGTCGGGTGACCAGGTGAGTCGGACGGACTCGCCAGCTGCCCACAACTCGGACTTCGTGGCGCGCTCGACGTTCTGCTCGTAGACCATGATCGTCGCGCCTCCCCGCGCCTCGATCAGGTACTGCGTGCTCACCCCGAGATACGACGCATCACGGACGACGCCCGTCATCTGGTTGTGGCCGCTCGGTGGCTCGACGCCGGTCTCGTGCAGCCGGATCTTCTCCGGCCGGACGCCGACGCTCACCCGCGCGTGGTCGCCGACGAGACTGCGCGGCGCGCGCACCCGCGTGTCGTCGGCCAGGCGAACGGCGGCATAACCGCCGTCGTCGCCCTCGACGGAGCCGGGCAGCAGGTTGCTGACGCCCAGGAACCCCGCGACGAAGCGCGTCGTCGGGCGCTCGTACAGGACCTCCGGCTCGCCAAGCTGCTCGTAGCGGCCCTTGTTCATGACGGCGATGCGATCGGACATCGTCATCGCCTCTTCCTGGTCATGGGTCACGTACACGAACGTGATCCCGACCTCCTGCTGGATCCGCTTCAGCTCGACCTGCATCTGCTTGCGCAGCTTGAGATCGAGCGCCCCGAGCGGTTCGTCGAGCAGGAGCACGGCCGGCTTGTTGATGAGTGCCCGGGCGAGCGCGATCCGCTGAGCCTGGCCGCCCGAGACCTGCGTCGGCTTGCGGGCCTCGAAGCCGGACAGCTCGACGAGGCGGAGCATCTCCGTGACGCGGCCCTTGACCTCAGGGTCCTTGACGCCCTTGCGACGCAACCCGAAGGCCACGTTCTCGTAGATGGTGAGGTGCGGGAAGAGCGCGTAGTTCTGGAAGACCGTGTTGACATTGCGCTTGTACGGCGGCAGCCAGGTCACATCCTGGCCCTGCAGCTCGATCAGCCCCGAGGTCGGCGCCTCGAAGCCGCCGATCATCCGGAGCGTCGTCGTCTTGCCGCAGCCGGACGGACCGAGCAGGCTGAAGAACTCCCCGTCCCGGACCTCGAGGTCGATGTGGTCGACGGCGACCGCCTCGCCGAACTTCTTGACCACATCCACCAGCTTGACGTCGACGGTGGGCACGTTGGCTCCGAACTCCTCCATGGGCAGCGTCGCACGGTATCGCGCGTCTCGGACGGGCCGAGGATAGGTTCGTGGTGCACACGGTGTCAAGGACGCGAGACCCGAAGCCATCGGGCACGCGTTGTGCGAGATTCGTGGCTCTCGGGCAGGTGCGCCACGGAATCCGTGACCTCCCAGGCCTCGACAGGCGCGAGGGCGCCTGCGCCCGAGCCGCGGTACGATATAGACGCTTCAGCCGTCAGAACACCGGACCCGTTCCGGGATGCGAAGGGACCCGACCGCCGATGCCCAGCCTCACGCACGACGCCGTCATCGACGCGATGCGCACCGTCCAGGAGCCCGAGCTCGGGCGCGATCTGATCGCGCTCGACATGGTCAAGAACGTCGTCATCGACGGCATGGCGCTGTCGATGACGATCGAGCTGACGACGCCGGCCTGTCCGCTCAAGGACGAGATCGAGCGAACGACGAACGCCGCACTGGCGGCCATCGGGGCAACGAGTGTCGACATCGCCTGGGGCGCGATGGTCCGCCGTTCCCAGCCGCGCCAGGCCGAACAACTCGTCCCGGGCGTCAAGAACATCATCGCGGTCGCCTCGGGCAAGGGCGGCGTCGGCAAGAGCACCGTGAGCGTCAACCTGGCCGTGGCGCTGGCGCAGGCGGGCGCAGCGGTCGGCCTGCTCGACGCCGACATCACCGGCCCGAACATCCCGCTCATGCTCGGCCTCGAGGGCCAGCCGACGGCGAGCGCCAACAACAAGATCTCCCCGCTCGAGCGCTACGGCGTGAAGGCCATCTCGATCCAGTTCTTCGTGCCGGAAGGCCAGCCCATCGTCTGGCGCGGACCGCTCGTCGGCGGCGCGATCCAGCAATTCCTGCGCGATGTCGACTGGGGTGACCTGGACTACCTCGTCATCGACCTGCCGCCTGGCACGTCCGACGCGCAGCTGACCCTGGCGCAGGCCGTGCCGATCTCGGGCGCCGTCCTTGTCACGACGCCGCAGGAGGTGTCGCTGTCGGACGTCGGGAAGGCCCTCGCGATGTTCCGGCGCATGAGTGTCCCGGTCCTGGGCCTCGTCGAGAACATGACCGCGTTCGTCTGCCCGCACTGCGGTGACGTCACGGAGATCTTCGGTCACGGCGGCGGCGAGCGGTTCGCTGCGACCCACGACCTCGAGTACCTGGGTGGCATCCCGCTGGATATCACCGTCCGGCAGGGCGGCGATGTCGGCGTCCCCGCCGTCGCGCAGCGCGAGCCGGGTCCGGCCGGCCGGGCCATGACCGCCATCGCCCAGCTGGTGGCCGCGCGGATGAGCGTCCGTGCCGCGCAGGCGGCCGCACAGCCGGTCCTGACGATCTCCTGACCTAGGCCGTCCGGCGGACGATCCCCGCCCGAGGCGCCACGGTCTGGACGAGGCCCGCGACAGCCGGCCGTATCCACGGACCCGCGGCCTCGCAGAGTGCCTCGATCTCGGCCCGGCGCGGTGGTGCGTAGTGGACGAGGAGTGCCGTGCGGGCCTCCGCCCGGATCGCCAGTTCGATCGCCTCTTCCGGCGTCAGGTGGCCGCGCTCCGGGTCGTCCTCGCGGGCCGACTTCAGGGCGGCCTCGACCAGCAGCAGGTCGGCGTCACGAGCGAACTCGATCATCGTGTCGCTCGGGCCGGTGTCGCCGGTATAGACGAGGCGGGCGCCATCGGGTGCCTCGATGGCCATGCCCCACGCGGGCACGTAGTGGCGGCCGCGGACGAAGCGGATCGTCAGCGGGCCGATCTCGAGCGGGACCTCCGGGTCGTACTCGTCGATGTCGTACGCGGCATCGAAGAAGCCGGGACGTTCCGAGATGGCGGTCGCGAGGGTTTCCAGGCGGCCGCTTCCGCCGGGCGGGAGGTGGACCGGGAGGGGAACCGTTGCCGGCTCGCCCCACGGGTAGACGTAGCGCAGCCCTGCCAGGTCGAGGTAGTGGTCCGCGTGCATGTGGCCGACGACGACGCCCGCCAGCTCGCGTGGGTCGAGCACGTTCTCCAGGCGGCGGACGACGCCCTGCCCGACGTCGAGGAGGACCGCCGTCCGATCCCACTCGACGAGGTAGCCGGCGGCGGGTGAAGCGGGGTCGGGGACGGCCGTGCTGCAGCCGAGCACGGTCAGACGGAGGCGGCCTGGTCGGGGGACAGTCACCCGCACATCGTACGGCTCGGGCGACCGTTCCGACCGACCGCCATGCGACGCCACGCGTGTCGTCAGCGCGACAGCGGGGATGGTTCGCCGCGGGACGCTACGATGGGCGGGATGCTTGCAGCTGGTCCCCTCGTGGACTCCCTTGCCCGGATCCCGTTCTTCGCCGGGCTCGATGCCCTTGCGCTGGAGCGTGTCGCGGCCGGGACGCGGATGCGCCGGTTCCGCCGCGGCGAGATCATCTTCCACGCTGGCGACCCCGGTGACGCCCTGTTCATCATCGTCTCGGGTGAAGTGAAGATCGCCCTGCCCTCGGAGGAGGGTGACGAGGCGATCCTGGCGACCCTGCGGCCGGGTGATGTCTTCGGGGAGCTGGCGCTCCTCGATGGGGCGCCCCGATCCGCCACCGCGTCGGCCCTGGTCGCGACAGAGGTGGTCCTCCTGCCGCGCGACCGGTTCCGCGAACTCGTCGCGACCGAGCCGGCGGTGCGCGACATCCTGCTCGCGTCGCTCGCCGGCGAGTTGCGTCGCCTGACGACCCACGTCGAGGAGCTCCATTTCCTCGACATGACGGGACGGGTCGCCGCCCGGCTCGTGCGGCTCGCGCGGGAGGCCGGTCCGGCGGCGGACGGCTCCATCCGCCTGCGAGGGACGTTGACCCAAGCCGAGCTGGCCTCGATGGTCGGGTGCACACGCCAGAGCGTGAACAAACTGCTCGGGCAGTTCGCCGACGACGGCCTGGTCCGCGTGGATCGCGACGGGATCGTCGTCATCGACCTGGCCGGCCTCGTCGCCGCCTCGCATCGCTGAGCCGTGCGTCGACTACGGAGCCGATCCGTCCAGGGTTTCCAGGAGGACCGCCGCGGCGGCCAGGGCGGCCCGTGACCGCCCCATCGGCCCGGTCAGGAAGACGATCCGCCTGTCACGCCGCTCGCCGCCCGGCGTGACGATCGCGACGGAGACGGCCGTGTCGCCGGTCCGCGGGCGGGCCCGGACCGCCAGGCCGACTTCTGCGCCACCGAGTTCCCGGGCTCGTTGCGCGAACCGCACGAGGTCGTCCGATGGCTCGTCGTCGCCGGATCCCTCCGGAACCGGTCCGTGCGCGGCGGCCGCCGGAGCATCGGCCGAGATGGATTCCGTGAAGCGGACCCAGGACGCGTCGCCGAACAGCGCGTGCACGCTCCCGCCCGTCCCGATCTCGACGACGGCAAGCGTCCACCCGAGCGCCCCCAGGCGCCCCCCGAGTGCCTGGCTCCAGGTCGTCTCGCCGGTCGCCCAGACGTGGCCACCGAGACGCTCGAGGACGACGGCCGCGGCGGCCTCGACGAGTGCATCGGCCGATCGCGTTCCATCGGCGACCGCCGAGATGCGCACGTCGACCGCCTCCACCCGGGCGTAGGTCGCCACGATCGGGTTGGCGGCACGCAGCATCTCCGCGCCAAGGATCTCGGCGACCTGGGACTCGCCGATCCCCGCCAGGCGGTACGTTCGGGTGGCGACCTGCGCCCCGAGGCCCGCCCGCTGGAGGCGCGGCAGGACCTGGTCCGACCACATCGGGCGCATCTCGCGGGGTGGGCCCGGTAGCGCGACGACGACCCGGCCGTCGGGCCGGCTGACCAACCAGCCTGGCGCCGTCCCGTTCGGGTTCGGCAAGGCGACGGCGGACGGGATGAGCCAGGCCTGCTTGAGGTTCAGCCCGGGGAACGGCATGGCGCGCCGGCTCCACAGCTCGCGCAGCCACGCCTCGAGGTCCGGATCGGGGGCCGGGGTCTCGCCGCAGGCGGCGGCGATCGCTTCGCGGGTCAGGTCGTCCGGTGTCGGGCCGAGCCCGCCGGTCGAGACCACGAGATCGGACCGCCCGAGGCCCGCCCTGAACGCCTCGGTCACGGCATCGAGGTCGTCGGGGATCGCCGTCATGCGGGTGACACGGACTCCGAGCCCGGTGAGCGAGCGGGCGATCTCGCCCGCGTTCGTGTCGCGCGTCTCACCGACGGTCAACTCGCTGCCTATGCTCAGCAGTTCGGCCGTCAGCAGGTGGCGTGGTTCGGCGGCGGACATCCCGGGCAGCGTAGCGCTCCCGCGACCGACGCGACCGAAGGCCTCGAGCACGCTGCTATCATCGCCCTGACCCCCCGCCCGACCCGGAACCGGAGCTCCTCCGCTGGACGATCCGACCACGACCGAACCGCAGCCCACGCCGCCCCCGCCGCCCCCGCCGCCGCGTGGTCCGCGCAAGCCCCCGCCGGGCCTGGGTGCCCAGATCAGGGCGGTGCGCGACGCGGCGATGGCGCTCGCGCTCGCCCATGTCGACCTGGCCAAGGCCGAAGCGTCGGCCATCGCCGGGGAGGTCGGTCGGGCCACGGCCCTCGGCGCGCTGGCCTTCCTGCTCGTCATCTTCGCCGTTTTCCTGCTCGTCATCGGGATCTCGCTGGGGATCGGGGAGTGGGTCTTCGGGTCGATGGGCTGGGGCGTGATCCACGGGGTGCTGTTCTTCCTGTCGGTCGCTGAGGCGGCTGTCCTCGTCGCGGTCGGCGTCGCGGGAGTGCGGATCGGACGCGCGCTGCTCGCCGCCGTCGTGGTGGGGATCCTGGTCGGCGTCGTCCTGGGGCTGAACCTGCCGAACCAGCTGTACACCCTCATCGGCGACGAGATGGGTCTTGCCGTCGAGCCCGGCATCCGGCCACTGGTCGTCGGGGTGCTCCTGGGCGCGCTCGTCGGACTGATCGCGGGGACCGTCGTGGCGGTCCGTACGGCCGGGTCGGGGGGCGGCCGGTTCGCGGCGGTCGCCGGGTCGACGGTGCTTGGTGTGCTGGTCGGCGCGTTCACGGCCATCACATTCGGACCGCAGGTCGGCGCGGCCATCGGGATCACTGTCGGCTACATCTCCTGGATGGCGTTCATGGGCGTCGATGTCGCGCGGACCGGCATCGACGTCGAGGAGCTCAAGAACCGGTTCACCCCTGTCCAGACCATCGAAACCAGCAAGGAGACGCTCGAGTGGCTGCAGAAACGGATGCCGCCCGGGACCGGGTCCTAGCGGCACGCTCCGCGCTGGGCGAGGAACTGGAGACCCTCGAGGCCTCCGCCCGAGCCGCGCTGGACATCCCGGCCAGGATCAAGCGAAGTCCGGCCAAGGCGGCCGCTATCGCCGGCGGGACCGGGTTCCTCGTGCTGGGCGGTCCGCGCCGCGTGCTCCGCCGGGTGAAGCGCGCGGTCAGCGGCCCACCGGAGCCGCTCCCCAAGTCGATGCTCCCCGACCAGGTCGAGCGGGCCCTGCGTGAGTTGGGCAGCGATGGGGCTGCGGTCCGCGGTGCCCTCGAACGCGACTTTGCCGCCTACGCCAAGCAGGCCGGCCGGGACCGGGCACAGGTCCGCACCCTGCTCCTGCTGTCGGTCGCTCGTCCGCTCATGTACGGCGCGACACGGGCGGCCGTGCGAGCGCTGTTCCGGCCGGACGACGCCGGATTCCTGCAGCGGCTCGCCCAGGTCAGGGAACGGACGGCCCGGATGAGCGGTGGCGGCAGCGGTGGCGACGGGGAACCGGGTGCACCGGACAGGGCGGCCGAGCCGGCGGCCGAGGCGGGCGCCAAGGGATCGGACACCGCGCGCTAGACTTCGCGGCGGGCGAGTGGCGGAATGGCAGACGCGCCGGCCTTAGGAGCCGGTGCCGCGAAAGCGGCGTGGAGGTTCGATCCCTCTCTCGCCTACCAGGCGCGGCCTTCGCCCGGCAGCTTCGCTCGTCCCGTATCCCCCGCAGTCTTACGCAGGGGGGAAGAGGAGGCATATCGCCCGTGATGGGCCCCCAACCCTCTCACCGCGAGCTCGGCGCAGCGTGGGCTCGCCTCCGACGCGTGCGATATCGACCCCGATAGCCAGGGGATAAGCCTGCGGGGAATACCCGGGACTCTACGGAGGGGCGCAAGGCCAATAGCCAGGCGGCCGAGGTCGTTTGTGCGAACCGGGTCCGTCGCGCTGGGTTCGCACGCGCTGGGTTCGCACGCGCTGGGTCCGCGGGCCCACGCTGGGCCTCCCGCCCTATACTTCCCGGGCGATGCAGACCACCATCACCCCCGGACAGAGATCCACCACCCTGCTCGAGGTCGAGCTACCACCCGATCGGCTCGGCAAGGCCATCGACGACGCGGTCCGCACCCTGGCGCGCCGGACGCGGGTCCCCGGATTCCGTCCCGGGAAGGCCCCGCGAGCCGTTCTCGAACGACACCTGGGTCCAGGCGTCGTCCTCGATGAGGCCGTCGAGCACCTGGTCGGGGACGCCTACCGCGAAGCGATCCTCGAGCATGACATCGTTCCCCTCACCAACCCGGAGGTCGAGGTCGTCCAGGCCGAGGAGGGCCGGCCGGTCATCTTCAAGGCGACCGTCCAGGTCCGCCCGGACGTGGCCCTGGGCGATTACAAGCACTTCAACTTCAGCCCGGAGATCGAGACGATCGACGCCGCCCGCGTCGAGGTGGTGCTCGAAGAACTGCGCGACCAGAACGCGACCCTCGCGGCGGTGGAGGGCCGTGGCGCCCGGGACGGCGACTACGCGGTCATCTCGTTCGTCGGGTCGCGCGACGGCGTGCCGTTCGAAGGTGGTTCGTCGGAGCGGATGCCGCTCATCCTCGGCCAGGAGCGCCTGATCCCGGGCTTCGAGGCCAACCTCCTGGGCCTCGAGGTCGGCGGCTCGACCGAGTTCGACATCACCTTCCCCGACGACTACCCGGAGGCGGAGCTGGCGGGGGCGCAGGCCCATTTCGCGGTCGAGCTGCGGGAACTGCGTGAGAAGGTCCCGCCGGAGCTCGACGCCGACTTCATCGGCACCCTCGGCGACTTCGCCGACGTGGAGGCCCTGCGCGCCGATATCAAGACACGCCTCGAGCGCAACGCCCTCGATCGGGCGCGCCACGGGTTCGCCGATCGGATCATCGACTATGCCGTCGCCAATGCGACCGTCGAGCTTCCGGACATCCTCGTCGACCAGGAGGTCGAGGTGATGCACGACGAGTTCCGGGCCACGCTGGCCCGGCAGGGGATCACCGAGGAGGCCTACCTCAAGGCCGTCGAGAAGACCGACGCCGAGATGCACGCCGAATTCCGGCCGGGAGCCGAGAAGCGCGTGCGGACCCTGCTCGTCCTGTCGAAGGTCGCCGACGCGGAAGGCGTGGCCATCCCGGACACGGAGGTCGAGGCGGAGATCGCCCGCGGTCGCGAGCGCTACCCGGACGATGCGCGTCTGCAGACCTACTTCGGTTCGGAGCGCGGGCGGTCGTACATCCGCAGCACGCTCCGTCGCGGTCGCGTCGTCGAGGGCCTCATCGACGAATGGCTGGCCGCCCATCCCGACCATGCCCCGTTGCCGCATCTCGAGGATGCACCGTCCTCCGCGATCGAGGGCGGTCAGGCCGCCGCGAATGCGTCCGTCGACGCGACGGACGCGGGCTCCATCCTTGAAGATGTGCCTGCCGCTGCAGGTTGAACCGCAGATCCGCGACCGCTGAACCAGGGAGTCCCAAGATGCTCGTCCCCATGGTCATCGAATCCTCCAGTCGGGGGGAGCGCGCCTACGACATCTACTCGCGCCTCCTGCGCGAGCGGATCATCTTCCTCGGCGACGCCATCGAGGACCACCTGGCCAACCTCGTCATCGCCCAGCTCCTGTTCCTCGAGTCGGAGGATCCGGAGAAGGACATCAGCCTGTACATCAACTCGCCCGGTGGCCAGGTCACGTCCGGTCTGGCGATCTACGACACGATGCAGTACCTCCGCGCACCGGTCAGCACGATCTGCATCGGGATGGCGGCGTCGATGGCGGCCGTGCTCCTGGCGGCCGGCGCGAAGGGCAAGCGCTACGCCCTGCCGAACAGCCGGATCATGATCCACCAGGGTTCCGGTGGGTTCCGTGGCAACGCCCCGGACGCGGTCATCCAGATGAAGGAGTGGGAGTATCTCGTCCAGCGCAACCACGAGATCCTCGCCCGCCATACCGGGCAGCCGTTGGACAAGATCGTCCGCGACACCGACCGGGACTATTTCATGGCCCCCGTGGAGGCCAGGGACTATGGCATCATCGACGAGGTCTACGCGGTCGAGAGCGCTTCCCTGATCGCGCAGGCCCACGACGCCGGGCTGGCCGGCGGCGAGGGATCGAAGGCCGCCGAGGCTACCGAGGCCGTCGAAACGACCGAGGCCACCGAAGCGCCGAAGAAGACCAAGGACCAGTAAGAGGCCGGGACGGGCACGTGACATCGTCGAGCAGCAGCACCAAGGGACCCAAGGTCCCGTACCGGTGCTCCTTCTGCGGGAAGAGCCAGGAACAGGTCCGCAAGCTCATCGCGGGTCAGGGCGTCTACATCTGCGACGAGTGCATCAACCTGTGCCAGGAGATCATCGAGGAGGAGCTTCTCGAGACACCGCGCCCCAAGGCGTCGAGCTCGAAGCTTCCGAACCCGCACCAGATCAAGGACGCGCTCGACCAGTACGTCATCAGCCAGGAGCGGGCCAAGAAGGTCCTCTCGGTCGCCGTCTACAACCACTACAAGCGGGTCAACGCCGGCCACCAGGTCGATGACGTCGAGCTCCAGAAGTCGAATGTCCTGCTGGTCGGGCCGACGGGGAGCGGAAAGACGCTCCTGGCCCAGACACTGGCACGTGTCCTGGACGTGCCCTTCTGCATCGCCGACGCCACCTCGCTGACGGAGGCGGGCTACGTCGGCGAGGACGTCGAGAACATCCTGCTGCGGCTGATCCAGGCGGCGGACTTCGACGTCGCGCGGGCGCAGCGCGGGATCATCTACATCGACGAGATCGACAAGATCGCACGCAAGGCGGACAACCCGTCGATCACCCGCGACGTGTCCGGCGAGGGTGTGCAGCAGGCGTTGCTCAAGATCCTCGAGGGGACCGTTGCGAACGTTCCGCCACAGGGTGGCCGCAAGCACCCCCACCAGGACTTCATCCAGATCGACACGACCAACGTCCTGTTCATCTGCGGGGGCGCCTTCGACGGGCTCGAGAAGATCGTCGAGGAGCGGGTCGGGCGGCGTTCCATCGGGTTCGGGTCGGAGTCGGCGATGAGCGCGGTGGATCGCGGCCGAGTCCTCGAGAAGGTGATGCCGGAGGACCTCCTGAAGTTCGGGCTCATCCCGGAGTTCATCGGCCGGCTGCCGGTGATGGTCACGCTGTCCGCGCTGTCGGCCGAGGATCTCGTCCGCGTCCTGACCGAGCCGAAGAACGCGGTCACCCGCCAGTTCGAGAAGTTCCTGTCGCTCGACAAGGTGGAGCTGGCGTTCACGCCGGGCGCGCTCGTCGCCGCGGCCGAGGTAGCGCTCGACCGCAAGACGGGAGCACGAGCCCTGCGTTCCATCGTCGAGGAATCGCTCCTCGAGGTGATGTACGACATCCCGGATCGGACCGACATCCGCAAGTGCATCATCACGGAGGAGACGATCCGCTCCGGCCGGCTTCCGCTCCTCCTGACCAAGACCGACGTCGACGAGGGCGTCGACGAGACGAACTACCAGGAGTGGCTCGCGGAGCGCGGCGAGACGGCCTGAAGACATGACCGGGCCGGAGGCGCAACCCGCGCTCCCGGTGGCCCGCCCACCGCGCGGCAACATCATCCCGATCCCATCCGACCGCGCGTCGCTCGTCGCCCACGTGGTCGGACTGACGATCCTCCTCGTCGAGACCGCGTACTGGCTGGCTCAACCCTGCATCGGCGACATCGTGTGCGCTCCGATGATCGGATTCGCGACCGGGATCACCATCATCCCGCTCGCGCTTGGCATCGCCATCTGGCGTCTTGCGCGGCGGTCTTCGCTGCTGGTCGTCGTCGACGCCGTCCTGGTGACCTTTCTCGTCCCGCTCTCGGTATCGGGCTTGAGCTCCGGCTCGCTGGACCCGGTCGGACTCCTCCTCCTGCCGGGACTTCCGCTGGCCCTGGTGATCGGCGTCCTCGGACCCATCGCCGACCTCGGGAGCCACCGGCTGGAGCGGTGGATCGTGGTCGTGACCATGGCCTTCCTCGCGATCGGCATGACGTTCCTGTGGGGGATGGTCGCCCCGTTCCCGGCCCTGATCGCATTCGTTCTTGCGTTCGATCCGCCGATTCGGGGCCCGCGCGACGAGCCTCCACCCAGCGACGCCGTGCTACACTCGGCGCCTCACGGCAGGGACCGAGAGGAGTAGTGTCGGGACGGCCCCGGAGCGAGCGCGGGACGGTGCGAGCCGCGCGGGCACGACGACGTGAAGGTCGCTCGCGAGCCGTGCGGGAGACGCCCGATAGCGCGTCGAGAGAGGGTGCCGGAAGCGGCGGTTCGGGATGACCGAGCCGCCCCGACGCCGAACCAGCAGGTGGTACCACGACCCGTTCGTCCGCTGGACGAACGGGTCGTTCTGTTTCGAAGGACTGATGATGTCGGACCTGCCCAAGGCCTATACGCCGCACGATGTCGAAGGCGCGATCTACGAACGCTGGCTCGCCGCGGATGTCTTCGCCCCGGACGGCACGGGTTCGACCGCGGACCCGGCGCTGCCGCCGTTCACGATCATCCAGCCGCCACCGAACATCACGGGGTCGCTCCACCTGGGGCACGCCCAGCGGACCGCGGTCGAGGACCTCATGATCCGCCACGCGCGGATGCGCGGCCATCGCGCACTGTTCCTGCCCGGTCTCGACCACGCGTCGATCGCCGCCCAGTTCGTGCTCGATGGGATCCTCGCGAAGGAGGGCGAGAGCCGCCAGTCGCTCGGCCGCGAACGGTACCTCGAGCGAATGCGGGCGTTCGTGGCGACCACGCGCGAGCTGATGCTCTCCCAGCAGCGGCGGGTCGGTGCGTCGGCCGACTGGGGCCGCCTCCGGTTCACGATGGATCACGTGTCCGCGCGTGCCGTACGGGTGGCGTTCGCACGTCTGTACGAGGCCGACCTCGCCTACCGGACCGAGGCGCTCGTCAACTGGTGCCCGGGCTGCAGCACGAGCGTCAGCGACCTGGAAGTCGTCGCGACCCCGGAGACCGGGACACTGTGGTCCGTGCGCTACCACCTCATCGACCCGGCGACCGGCGCCCCCGACCCCGACGCGACGATCACGGTGGCGACGACCCGGCCGGAGACGATCCTCGGCGACACCGCGGTGGCGGTCCACCCGGAGGACCCGCGCTACGCGGCCCTCGTGGGACGGGTGGTGCGAATCCCGTTCGTGGAGCGTGACGTCCCGATCGTCGCGGACGAGATCGTGGACCGGGCGTTCGGGACCGGCGCGGTCAAGATCACGCCCGCCCACGACGCAGACGACAGGCAGACCGGGCTGCGCCACGGTCTCGCGTCGCCGACCATCCTCGCCGACGATGCGACGATCGGCGGGACCGGTACGCGCTACGACGGCATGGACCGCTACGTGGCGCGCGCGGCCATCGTCACAGACCTCGCGGCGGGCGGCGACCTCGCCGCCGCGCGGCCCCACGAGCTGGTCATCGGCCGCTGCCAGCGGAGCGGCGACGTGATCGAGCCGCGGCTCAAGACCCAGTGGTTCGTGCGGACGGCGCCGCTGGCCGCCCGAGCCCTCGTGGCGACGCGCTCCGGCCGGACCCGGATCCTCCCCGAGCGCTTCGAGAAGACATGGGAGCACTGGCTCACGACCATCCGCGACTGGAACGTCTCGCGCCAGCTGTGGTGGGGTCACCGCATCCCCGCCTGGTACTGCCCGGGCGGCCATGTCACGGTCTCGTCGGAGGCGGCCGGGCCGGCTGCGTGCTCCGTGTGCGCTCGACCCGCCGTGGAGCTCCAGCAGGACCCCGACATCTTCGACACCTGGTTCAGCTCGGGGCTGTGGCCGTTCTCGACCCTGGGCTGGCCGGACGAGACGCCCGATCTCGCGACCTACTACCCGACCTC
>Ga0326597_10007284_pt1 | contig 15058 bp, 13 predicted proteins | sample RVTome_12_FD_203789 | JGI IMG/M metagenome (GOLD analysis project Ga0326597, IMG submission 203789) | Soil microbial communities from uranium-contaminated site in the Upper Colorado River Basin, Wyoming, United States - RVT100D185 | ecosystem: Environmental > Terrestrial > Soil > Contaminated >... | reverse complement strand
GAAACCATTAACGCCGATCATAATGCGGGCCAGGTTACCCCAACGCTTACTTTGGCCGTGCGTGAGACGGAGGTCGACACGGTCTGGGAGCGCTTGATCGCGAAATCAGATGGTGGTGACGTGAATTTTACTCCGTAGCACGGCAGAACCACAAATCCGAAATCACAGGCACCAAATCTCAAACAAATCCAAAAACTCCAAACTGGGCCGGCTTGAGCGTACAAACTCAAGTCGGCCTGTTTTCATTTCGAAACGCAACGTTTTACCCAATGATTTCGCGTTTGCGATTCAAGTAATCCCAGACGACGTAACGGTCGAGGTCGTTGCCGGCGGTGAAGAAAACGCGGCCTTTGGTCGACTCGGCCAGGCGATACGCGAATCGAATGTCCTCTTCGGACTGTGACCAGCTGGGAACGAGGAACATGTTGATCGTGATTCCTTCGCGATGGCAAAGTAGACCCTCGCGCATGGTGGCAGCTTCGGTTTGCGGATCGGGCGGATAGAGCATGTAGAGCCATTCACCTTCGAAGTGAGCGGTCGGCAGCCCATCGGTGATCAAGATGATTTGGCGATTGGGAGTGTCTTGGGCGCCTAGGAACTGCCGCGCCAGTTGCAGCGAATGCTGAATGTTGGTGAAGTGTGGAGGCAGCTGATACTCGCTGACGTTCTCGCTGCTCATGTCCGCCTTGAAACGAACGATCGGATCGTGGAGGGTGACGGGCTTTGGCAGCAAATCAATGATCTGTCCGCCGCGGCAGGGCTTGGCAAACGTAAACATCTCGATGAACTGAAGGTAGTCGCCCGGGTACTCCGTGCGAATCAATCCATCCAATGCCAGACCCATCCGTTTGACGTTGATGTACTGGCCGTCATAACGCATCGATCCGCTCATATCCATAATGACGACCGTGGCCGCTTTCGGTGTATTGCGAGTTCGATGGACCTCGATGTCCTCGGTCTTCAGCCGTAATGGTGTCGTACTCCCTTGCCGCAGCATCGCGTTGATGAACGTTTGCGGGATGTCGAGATGCGCGATCGAATCGCCAAACTCATACGGTTTAGTTTGTTGCATCTCGACCGCGCCTTCGCCGACAATCGGCCCTTGATGTCGGCCGCTGCGAGAAGCTTGTAAGTTGCTGAAGATTTTCCCGAGCAATCGCCCTTGGAACAGCCGATAGGCTTGTGGGGTCAGTCGAAACACGTTGCCGTCGTGCTCCAAGCCCTGGTGCTGGGCCAGCTCGCGAATGTAGTCGTCGACCATTTGCTGAAGTTCTTGCAGCCGCGCGATATCACCAGGCTCGGCGAACTCGGATAACGACTCGATGTCGATGACGGCGATCTGAGCGTTCTTGCGGGCGTCTTCGAGTTGCTTGAGTAACTCGTCGATCTTTTCCAGCTCGGCTTTGATCTCCAACGCTTCGGGGACGGTCATCGAAGTCCGGCCCGTGAAATCATACTTGGCCGCAAGTTCGTCGACTTGATACTTGTTCCCGAGCGTTTCCAGCAGTTGCACCAAGCCCCGCGCGAATGGATGCCGATCGTTGCCGGTGGCGTACCAAAGCCGCTCAAGTTCGTAGATCTGTTCACTTTCAAACGCCAGTTCAAAACGCGGTTGCAGCTTACTAGGGGGAGCGAGATGTTTGCCGACCTGGCGATATTCCTTGCGGACACTTTCCTGAACGGTTTCCGTCTCATACTTCTCCAAGATCTTCCGCTTACGTTCCAGCAGCATCGCAATGAGGGCGTCGATGCTTGGGCCGAGGCCAGCGATCTGCGTTGGATCAATTCGGATCGCGCGCGCCAGTTCTTCGTCGGTCAGGCGTCGCATGTTCCCGTACATCAACGCATGCTCCAGCGCCGGCGATACGGCATCCGGCGGCGGTTGCGTCGGGCTCGGGAAGTTCTTGGGATCGTACTTCTGGTACGTGTGGATGATGCCGCCCGGCGAGTTGTGATCTGACATCGATTCGTCCTATTGAACACGGTAGGCCGGAACAAGGCTTTGCGCAGTTCCGGCATTTGTCGGCGGGTGCCGGAACCGCGAAGCTTGTTCCGGCCTGCTTTCTATTGAACACTTTCGTCGATTCATTATACGCTCCGATTGCGCCCCGACCGCTTTCGCTGGAGCCGAACCGAGTTGCACTGTCCGTAAGTCAACAGCAACGCCCCATCGGCGGCGCAGCGATCAAACAAGCGGTCGATGACGTTTTCCTCGCCGGGCCAGGGGTACGCGAAGATGACATCGAAGTCGTCAGGATCGAGGCCCAGTTCGTCGTAGGCGTCGTCGGTTGCCGTCACCAACCACACGACGCCCGCATCGTTGTCCGCATAAGCTTCCTCGGCGCAGGCTTCGCTGCCACGCGGGATGAAGCTGCCGTGAACGAACGCGGCTTCGAATTCGAAGTCGCCGGCCAGTGCGTGTGCTTGATCGACAAGAGCCCGGTCAATCTCGACTCCACAGGCTCGAAAACCTACCATTTCGGCGAGCATGGCGACGGCACCAAAGCCGCTCCCCCACTCACAAAGATGTCGCCCAGTGGTGAGATTCGAATCGGATATGGCTCGCAAAGCGTGATAGACCGTCACGAAGTCGCTGGGAACAAAGCCGCTGCCCCAAGTGGGATGGTTGCGCATGAACTGGTCGATTCGATCGTCGACTTCCGTAAGGAAAGCCGCGACATCGCTCGGCAGTGGCGTCGTCGCCTCGGGCAACTGGATTTCGACCAAGGGCACGCGCTACTCCACTTCGTAGGTCATACGGCCGTGGTGCTGCGAGCGCGAGATCCGATCCAGCGCGTAAAGCCCGGCCAGCACAAACTCGACGCACGATGCGCGAACCGCGGGATCATCCGCCGCGTTGACTTCGAAGGCCTTGTCCCAAATGGGCGGGACACGTTTGAGAAGTTCGGCGTACCGAGCGGAAGGCAGCATGTCACCCACCTCCAGTTTGACGCCGCGCCCGAAGATCTCGGAGATCTCCGCCAGTCCGTGCTTGTCGACGTATTCCTCGAACACGATCCGAATGGCCTCGGCCACGACCGCATCCAGGACCTGACGCTCTGACATCTGATGGCTGCCCATCAAGTCGAGTTCCAGCTTGCCGAGCGACGACGCGTAGAGATGGCCCAGGTCGCTGATGCGTGGCACCGCGGGCTTCTCGCCAAGCACGATGCCTCGTTGACGAGCCGACGCGACCATCGTCCGATAGTTCGCGATGCTGAATCGTGCGCTCACACCTGACTGTTGGTCGATGTACTTCGACTTGCGAGCCTGGATCGTGATTTGCTCGACGATCTCTCGCATGAAGTACGGCACGGCCACCGGGAAGTCACCGTCCAATGCGATGTTGGCCTCCTGCTGCATGATTTGAATGCCGATCTCGCGATCGCGCGGGTAGTGCGTGTGGATGACCGAGCCGATGCGGTCTTTGAGCTGCGGGATGACTTTGCCGCTACGGTTGTAAGTCGCCGGGTTCGCCGAAAACAGAATTAGCACGTCCATGTCAAATCGGATGGGATATCCACGGATCTGGACATCCCGTTCTTCGAGAATGTTGAACAAGCCGACTTGCACCAGCTCGTCCAGCTCCGGTAATTCGTTCATCGCGAAGATGCCTCGATGCATCCTGGGGATGAGGCCAAAGTGCAGTGCCTGCTCGGCGGACATGCTCACGCCGCCAGCCAGCTTGCCGGGATCGATTTCGCCGATGATGTCCGCGAATTTCGTGCCCGGTGACAGACGCTCGGCATAGCGGTCGTCTCGCAACCACCAACCGATGGGCACTTCATCTTCCGAGTGGGCCGCAACAAACTCGCGGCACACTCGGCTGATCGGCTTGAACGGATCGTCATGGAAGGGAGCTTCCGGGATGTCGATGAACGGAAGCGCGTCATTCAGAAAACGAACCAAGCCGCGCATCAGTCGGCTTTTTGCTTGCCCCTTTTCGCCCAGGAAGAGGATGTCGTGCTCCGCCAAGATCGCGATGTTGACCTCGGGGATGACGGTGTCTTCATATCCAACGACGCCGGGAAACAACTCTTCTCCAGCCGCGAGGATTCGTACGAAGTTGTCGTGAATCTCTTGCTTGACGGATTTCGAGACCCAGCCGCTGGCGCGGAGATCTCGTAGGTTCGTTGGCTTGGCAGGCATGGCACCATTGTTGCGAAAGGTTGGTTCATTCAACGCGAACGCATTATAGCGCCGAACGTAACTTGTTCCCAGGCTCTGCCGGCAGAGCCTGGGAACAAGAACTCGCATGTTAAGAAGCTGGTTCCATCGGTTCGGTGGAACACATACAGACCAGCGAAAGGACCTTCGCGCGACGAATTCCGTCGTCATCACGCACCAGTACGGCAGCGTGCAGGTCGCCGACGATAGCGAATTCCGCGGAAGGGATTTCCCACATGTCCCCGTTGTTCATGCGAACGCGCACGGGACCTTGCTGGATTAGATGGATTAATTCGTCGCGATCCATTAGGTCAGATACCTCTTAGAGCAGTTCTCGTCGGGAGTTCCTGCAAAAATCCCGATCGTCTTGTTTCATCTTATCCCGAACCTGACGGCTACGGAAGCGTCGCCGCCTCGCCCCCTCGTGTCGTTGCCAACGCTTGATAAACCGTCAAGTCAATCGTTTCGGTGATCAATCGCACGGAGCCGTCGGCGATGACAAAGTTCGTGCCGGCCGGGTGATAGCTGCTGAGGTCATCCAGGTGAGCGCCCACGGTATTGGGTGCGTGATCGGCAATTCCCAAGAACCTCGCAAACCCCTCGTCGGCTCCCGGAATCGAGCCCACCCAAGTCGATTTATCGATCTTCGAGTTTCTCTCGCCGACCATGAACGTGTTGCTCAGGCCGTCGGTGATGTCGCGGAATTGCGTGGAGCTGTTGTGGTAAAAGATGCCGTCCGTTCGGCACTGAACTCCGATCGGCAGCGGCTCGCAGTTTTCTAGTTCTTGCGTCCCTGCCATGCCAACATAATTCGCAACGGGAATTCGGACGGTTGGCATGCTTCCGGTGATGTCAAAGAAGTCCTGTGAGTTCGCATCGGACGGGCAGCGGTACAACGCGAGGTGTGTGCTGCGAGCCGCTAGATTGCTCGGATCGGTAATCGGCAGGTCGCCCTTCAACAGGCTTTCCGTGTTGGACTGTTCGAGAAACGGCAGGACTCTTGCCGCCCATCCCCAGCCAGGTTGACCCAACGCATGTGGCTGTCGCGTTGCCGGATCGACGCCGATCCACCCCATCGGCAGCGACTTGTGGGTGTCGTGATAGTTGTGCAGCGCGAGACCGATTTGTTTTAAGTTGTTGTAGCAAGACATGCGGCGAGCGGCCTCGCGCGCGGCTTGAACCGCGGGCAGCAACAGGCTGACCAAGATTCCAATAATCGCAATGACGACGAGCAGTTCGACAAGTGTAAACGCTTTGTGTTGGCGGTTCATGGTTCTCACATTCTCCGAGATCGCGCCTTCGAAACGGCGCGCATGAAAGTCGATAGTGACAGCGGAACAAAGGCTTCGCGGAACGGGAGCCGCAAGCCCGGAAGACTTCTGTCGCTAGCTCAACTCGGGGGGGAACGTGGCCGGCGGAGGCCAATTGCAATCGTCGGGACGAGCGATGATTCGCCGTCTCGCACACGCTCGGCGGCATCGCCGATGGCAGTCGCTTCAAGATCGAACGTCAAAATCGCCGCCAAGGCCAAGTGTCGACAAACGGAACAATCGTCCTTGTCGGTGGGCCGATTAGGCAGAGGCGGGTGCTCGTGCGAGCTGCCGGCGTGAGATTGGACGCCGGATGCGTGATGGTGATGCCAGCTGCCAACGTCACCAAGGTGGACGTGTGCGCCGGCCGCGACATGTTCGTGCGAATGCCCCCAATTAACGATGACCGCCTGCGCGACCAGCGCGGCCGCAAGGAGGATCGTCAGGAAGGGACTGCGACTCATACCTCGGAAACCTTTGTGCCGCCTTGTACCGCGCGGCCACGAACCGAGCAACATCAATGCGTTTAGTCGTGGAAACTCTGCGCCTGATGCCGCTCGCGGCTTAGGATAGCACATCGGATTGTTTAACGCGATGCCAGCGGCGAGCTTTTTGGGAGCGGACATTCCAAGCTCGCCGCTGGCGTCGCGTTAAACGATTTCCCCACTGCTATCCGCACGCAGTGCATACGAACTCAGATCCTTGGCAGTTCATTTACCCTAGCCGCCGAGCGAAGCATTGTAAAGGTTGAGCGTGATGTGAGCCTGCCCCTGATGATGGGCTTCGTGCCAGTTAATGATTTGCAGCGTGGCGCGGAGCGTCAGGCGGCGCCCATCGCGGGCTTCCCAGACGATCTCATCGAATTTCGCCTCGTCTTGCTCGCTCAGTGTCGCCAGCAAATCCTCCCGGCCGCCCGCCAGGACGTCACGAATCTGCTCGACTGTCGGAATATCGTCGTCGGGCGTGCTGCCACCCTTGAATCGATCCCACAGCTCCTGAAAGCGACCTTTCCGTTTCGCCAGCCGCTCGACGGCGAACAGCTCTTCGGTCACGCCGATATGCATCAGCTGCCACCCGATGTGAGCGCGTCCGGCGCCAGGCCGCCAGCCGAGTACCGCTTGCCACTCCGGCATCTGTGCAATGCGATCGAGCAGGCCGAGAGTCCGACCGCGGTTGAATTCGTATTGCTGTTGGAAAAGATCGAATGCGTTCATGTCTGATAAATCCTATTCGTCCGTCACGCAACCTTCGGAAGCGGACTTCACGTTCTTGATGTACTTGTACAGCGTGCCGCGCGTCGATTTGTAGGCCGGTGCCTTCCAGGCCGCGCGTCGAGTGGCGAATTCCTCGTCGGTGAGGTCTGCATCAATGACGCGGTTCTCGGCGTCGACCGTAATCTTGTCGCCAGTCTTGACCAGCGCGATCGGTCCGCCTGCTTGGGCTTCGGGGGTAATGTGGCCAACAATAAAACCGTGCGAACCGCCCGAGAAGCGGCCGTCCGTCATCAACGCCACGTCGCTCCCCAGTCCTGCACCCATGATGGCCGAGGTGGGCGTCAACATCTCCGGCATGCCGGGACCACCTTTGGGGCCTTCGTAACGAATGATGATCACGTCCCCTTTCTTGATCTTCTTTTGCTCAAGCGCGGCGAGCATCTCTTCTTCGGAATCGAAGACGTTGGCTGTGCCCTTAAAGACGAGCCCTTCTTTGCCGGTGATTTTGGCGACCGATCCTTCCGGTGCGAGATTCCCCTTGAGGATCTGTATGTGTCCTGTCTTCTTGATCGGACGGTCGAGCGGATGAACCACGTCCTGTCCTTCCTTGAAACCGGGCAGATCCGCGAGGTTTTCGGCCACCGTCTTGCCGGTGACGGTCAGGCAATCGCCTGTTAGAAATCCTTCGGCCAGGAGGTACTTCATGACGGCCGGTGTGCCGCCGACGTTGTGTAAGTCTTCTTGCACGAACCTGCCGCTCGGCTTCAGGTCCGCGAGAAATGGCACACGATCGCTAACGGCTTGAAAGTCGTCGATGGTCAAAGCCGCGTCGACGCTGCGCGCCATGGCGAGCAAGTGAAGCACCGCGTTCGTCGAGCCGCCCAATGCCATCACAATGACCATGGCGTTTTCAAACGCGTCGCGCGTCATGATGTCGCGTGGCTTGATGTCTCGTTCGAGCAACAAGCGAATCGCGGCGCCTGCCTGGAGGCATTCTTCCAGCTTCGCCGGATCGACGGCCGGAATCGACGAGCTGTAAGGGAGCGACATGCCCATGGCTTCGATCGCACAGGCCATCGTGTTTGCCGTATACATCCCGCCGCATGCTCCCGCGCCGGGGCAACTGACTTTGACAATTGCCTCGCGTTCTTCTTCCGTGATCGTCCCCGCCAGATATTCGCCGTACGATTGAAACGCCGAAACGATATCGCGAGGCGTTTCTTCTTTGTGTTCGTGATCTTTGAAGGCGGTGCAACCTGGCTTGATCGTGCCGCCATAGACCATCAGGGCAGGCCGGTTCAAGCGGCCCATCGCGATCAAGCACCCTGGCATGTTCTTGTCACAGCCAGGCAGCGCCACGAGTGCGTCGTACCATTGCCCACCCATCACGGTTTCGATCGAGTCGGCGATCAGATCTCGGGATTGCAGCGAAAAGCTCATCCCCTCGGTTCCCATCGAGATGCCGTCGCTCACGCCGATCGTATTGAAACGCATTCCCACACAGTCGGCCTGAGTCACCCCTTCCTTCACCTTGGCCGCCAGATCCAGCAGGTGCATGTTGCAGGTATTACCTTCGTACCAAACGCTGGCGATCCCCACTTGCGGCTTATCCATATCCTCCCGCGTCATCCCCGTCCCATAGAGCATCGCCTGCGATGCGCCCTGGCTCTTCGGTTGTGTGACACGGCTGCTGTACTTGTTGAGTTGAGTCATCCGGGAGGCACCTTGCATGTACTTTGTTGGACAGTCTGCGTCGTCTGTCATCCAAAGCTCAACATTCTACCTGCCAAGGAGTGGACTCAATAGAGTAGCGCCAGCTGGTCAACGGCTCTGTGCGCCGGCGTTCGCTTTGCACGTGCGGGATACAATGCCTATAGTGGAAGTATTGCGTCTTTTCGTCTCTGCTGAGAATATCGGCTACTCATCCGCGTCTTTGTATCGGAGGCCCAACATGCCACAAGCCGTCGTCGATCCGGAAGAACTTCGCCGCTTCGCTCAGCGCCTGAAGAAATTCAATAGCGAGCTTCAAAACCAATCGACGGTCCTGGGGAACCAATTAGCGACCCTGGGGTCGACTTGGCGGGATCGGGAACATAAGAAGTTCGCCGAGCAGTTCGAACAGAATATGAAGGTGATCGCCAGGTTTACCGAGGCGACCGAGCAGTATATTCCCTACTTGCTGCGTAAAGCGGAACATATCGAGGATTACTTGCAGAGCTGAAAGTCAAGGGTCGAGAGTCAAGAGTCAAGGGCCAGAGGGAACGATCCAATCTGGCTCTTGACCCTTGACTCTTGTCTCTCGACGCTTTACCCATGAACCAATCCGCAAATGTCACTTCGATCGACGCTGTGCGAGCGTTTCGGGCTGCGCTGCTGAAGTTCGAAGGGAATGCTCGCGACGGGGTTACCTGTCTGGAATTGGAGATCCGACGGGCTGTCAATTGGATCGAAGTGGATCGGCGGCGATATTGGCCAGCTCAAGTAAAGCAGGCGTCCGAAGAGTTAGCGCAAGCCCGCAACGCCCTGGAACGTTGTCAGCTGAAGGTTGGTTCGGAAGAAGCTCCGTCCTGCTACGAGCAGAAGAAGGACTACGAGCGCGCGAAGCGGCGTCTCCGGTACTGTGAAGATCAGGTTCGCAAGGTGAAACAGTGGACGCAGATCATCCGGCAGGAGCTGACGCAGTTCGACGGCCAGATGGCTCAGATGACGGTCTGCGTCGACACGGAGTTGCCTCGTGCGATTGCCGCAATCAACAATATGTTAACCGCATTGGAACGGTATGCTGGGGCAACCGGGAACGTAGGACCCAGGACCGCGAGTATCGGCTCGGAGGAAATCATGGATGCTGACGATGTGGCGAGGCCCGACGCATGAAAATCTGTGATCTGCACACCGGCTCGATTCTATTGACACGCGCCGCGAAGGATCTTCGCGAGCAATGGAGCGAGACGAGTGACTACTGGAAAGACAAGAATCGCGATGACTTCGATGTGAAGCATGTCCAGCCGCTGGCGCCGCGGATCAGCTTGCTGCTGGCGGCGGTCAACTCGTTAAGCGAAGTGCTGGAACGAGCCGAACGGGAACTCGAAGATCGCAAACTGGAAGACTGACTGAGGGGGGCCGGAACACGGCACTGCGCAGTTCCGGCATCCGCCCCAATACCCGCCGGAACTGCCAAGCTTGTTCCGGCCTACTAAACTCACTTGAAGGCTGGACCGCCCTCCATCATGGATCGCATCTCGACGGACCAACAACGCCGCCTGCTCGAAGAACTGGGGACGTTGATTGCGGAGCGAGCCCGGTCCGAAGTATCGATCCAAGCCGGCTTCGCCGCCCGCGAGTCGACAACGAAGACGCAGTTCAATGCTGAACGCGAGCGACTCAATATCAGCTTTCAACTCGAGAAGGCAACGGTCCAGTCACAGCAGAACTCAGCTCTGGCGACGATTGCACGGGAGTATGAGAAGGGTGTCGAGGCAGCGATCGCCGCGCATGACCAGCGCTTTCGCGAGATCAGCCAACATGCGGAGAGCGGCATCACGGCGGCTCAGGATGCCTGCGACTTGCGTGTGCGGCGTTCGCAAAGCGCTTACGAAGAATCGGTTCGTGATACGAAAGAGGCGTTGACCGAGTTCAAGGCCAAACTCGAACAGCATCGCAACGAATTGGAAGCGCTGAATCGATCCGTCGAGAAGGAGGTCCTTCGCAAGCGCTGGTGTCTCCGGCTGGCACGGCAGCTTCCCGAGAAACGGGGCGTTTGCGATTCGGCTCTGCCCGTTGCGAATTACGCCGCTGAGTTAGCGGCGGCCAACGAGATGGGACAAGGCTTCCGCCGCCAGTGGGCTCCCAAGCTGCTGATCTGGGAGTATATGTTCGCCCTTTACTTGTTGTCGCATATCATTCTTTACCCGATCGCCTACTTTAATATCAAGGACCAAGTCTTCGAGACTTATCCCTGGTTGTTGGTCGTTGCCGCGGGAGGAATCGCGTTCGGCATTACCGCGATCGTGTGGGTGTTCATCCGGCAACCGGCTGTGCGACAGACGCTGGAACTTTACAGTCGGTTCCAGCAACATGTCGCCAATGCCAACAAGTCGCTTGACGCAGCGCGCGTGTTGGCCGTCGCGGAAGCGGACCAAAAACACGTGTTGCGCCGCGGCGAACTCGATCGCGAGTTACGGCATGCCGAGCGAGAACGCGCCGCGCAAGTCACCCAACTGCAGGCCGAACGCGAAGCACAGCTGGCCGAAGCCGCGGAAACGTTGCAAGGCGATCGCAATGCGGCGGTCGCGGACCGCGACGTGAAGCTCCGCGAAACAAATTCACAATTTGAACGACAACTCAAACAGGGTCAGTCGAGTTTCGAGCAGCGCGACCAGGACTTGTCGGCCAGATTCGAGCGGGAACTGGCAAACAGCCGTGAAACATTTGAACGGGCGTGGCAGCGATTGATCGAACGCTGGTCCGGTGGATTGTCGGACTTCCAGTCTTCGCTCGATTCGATGAATCAATACTGCGATTCGCGTTTCCCCGATTGGAATTCGACCGATTGGGGCCAGCACGATCCGATCGATGCCAGTCTGCCGGCGCTCCGTTTTGGCAAGTACGGAATCAGCCTGAGTATGTTCGAGAATGGTGTCCCCCGTCACGAAGATCTGCGGCCCGCGCAGATCGACTACACGCTTCCCGCCGTCCTGTCGTTCGCCGAGCATCCGACGTTGTTGTTCGAGGCCTTCGGCGAAGGGCGATTGATGGCAAATCAGGCGATCCAGAATGTCATGCTTCGTCTGCTGACTTCCCTGCCGCCGGGCAAAGTGCGATTTACGATCATCGATCCGGTTGGACTGGGGCAGAACTTCTCGGCGTTCATGCACCTCGCGGATTACGACGAGAAACTCGTGACGCACCGAATTTGGACGGAGAGTTCGCACATCACGCAGCGGCTGACCGATTTGACGGAACACATGGAAGACGTGATTCAGACGTATCTGCGAAACGAGTTCAAAACGATCGACGAGTACAATGCCCATGCGGGTGAAGTCGCCGAGCCGTTCCACATCCTGGTCGTTGCCAACTTTCCCGCGGGTTTCTCGGAAGAAGCGGCCCAGCGATTGTTGAGTATTGTTACCAGCGGTTCGAAGTGTGGTGTCTATACGTTGCTCAGCACCGATTCAATGATCGAGTTGCCCCGTAGTTTCCACCTGGCCGATCTCGAAGCCAATGCCGCCGCCGCGCAATGGGACGGCGATCGCTTCCATTGGATCGAAGAGGACATCAAAGACCTGCCGTTGACGTTGGACGAGCCGCCCAGCGACGATCGCTTCACCGGAATCATCAAGACGATTGGTCACCGAGCCAAGGACGCGATTCGTGTCGAGGTGCCATTCTCGATAGTCGCGCCCGCGGACGATCAGTGGTGGACTCGCGATAGTCGTGACGGGATTGATATTCCGCTCGGACGCGCGGGAGCGACGAAGCTCCAACATCTGCGGCTTGGCAAAGGCACTTCGCAACACGTCTTGATTTCGGGGAAAACGGGCTCCGGCAAATCGACGCTGTTGCACGCGATGATTGCGAACACGGCGTTGCACTACGGGCCCGACGAAGTTCACTTCTATCTGATCGACTTCAAGAAAGGTGTCGAGTTCAAGCCGTATGCGACTTACGCGCTGCCACACGCGCGCGTCGTCGCGATCGAAAGTGAGCGCGAATTCGGGATGAGCGTCTTGGAGCGGCTTGATCTCGAGCTGCGCACCCGAGGCGATTTGTTTCGCGAGCACGGCGTCCAGGACATCAAGAGCTTTCGCGACGCGAATCCCGATACACCGCTCCCTCGAGTCCTGTTGATTATCGACGAGTTTCAAGAGTTTTTTGTCCAGGATGACAAAGTTTCGCAGGATGCGGCCTTGTTGCTCGATCGACTCGTTCGGCAAGGTCGAGCGTTTGGAATTCATGTGCTGCTCGGTTCGCAGACGCTGGCCGGGGCCTATTCATTGGCTCGCAGCACGCTCGGCCAGATGGCGGTCCGGATCGCGTTGCAGTGTAGTGAAGCGGATTCGCATTTGATTCTGAGCGAAGACAACACGGCCGCCCGGCTGCTGGATCGCCCGGGCGAAGCGATCTATAACGACGCCAACGGTTTGTTCGAGGGGAATCACCCCTTCCAAGTCGTCTGGCTCGGCGCGCAGCAGCAGGAAGCTTATCTCAGACAGCTCAGGGAGAAAGCCAGCAGCAACGGTCGACAAGTTGCTCCAGCAATTGTCTTCGAGGGGAATGCGCCGGCCGATCCTCGCGAAAACGGTCCGCTTCGAGCGGCGCTGAGACTTCCGAAGTTTCCAAAACTTAAGAAGTCCGAGAGTGGCGAGAGCGCCGCACCAACCGTCGCGCCGACGGTATGGCTTGGTTCGGCGGTCGCTATCAAAGATCCGACATCCGTCACGTTTCGTCGGCACAGTGGCAGCAACTTGCTGTTGGTTGGCCAAGAGGAAGAAACGCTGTTGGGGATCATGGGCAACGCGTTAGTCAGCCTGGCCGCGACAACGCTCTCGACGAACGAGCCCGACGCGACGAGCTTCTATGTGTTCGACGGTACGCGGCCGGATTCCGTGGATGCTGGTTTTTGGTCGCGGGTGTTGGATGACCTTCCTATCGGGGCGAAGTTGGTCGATCCGAAGGGTGTCGGCGATGCGATGAGCACGATCGCGGCGGAGCTACAGCGGCGCCTGGACGGCGGCGACGAGACAGCGCCTTCCATCTTCCTGTTGGTCCACAACCTGTCACGTCTGCGCGATCTCCGCCGAGCCGATGACGACTTCAGTTTCTCGAGCATGGACGACGACAAGCCGTCGGCCCCCGACAAGCAATTCGTCGAGATCCTTCGCGAAGGTCCCGCAGTCGGCATTCACGCGCTGGTCTGGTGCGATACGTTCAACAGCGTCAATCGCTGGTTCGATCGACAAACGTTGCGAGACTTGAACTATCGAGTCCTGTGCCAGATGAGCGCCACCGACTCGAGCAATTTGATGGACTCGCCCGTCGCCAGCCGCCTCGGCACCCATCGGGCTTTGCTCTACAGCGAAGAGCAAGGCGCGTTCGAGAAGTTCCGGCCCTACGCCGCGCCATCGGATGAATGGCTGGCCTGGGTTCGCGAGCAGCTTTCGGTGCGTAACGTTTCGATCAGTTAGCGTTTGGATCGACCAAGCGACGACCGCCGCATTTCCCGCGAAGCGTTTGCATTCCGAAGCCACCGGAACGCAGGCAAGCAAAGGACTGTATCGCCAGGTGTCGAGGTAACCTCTCACGGCTTTCACGAGGAATATCCTCGGTGTGACAGTCTTTCCCTTTCGCTGCACGTTGATGAGATATCGACCGTTGTATTGGTCCCTGTCGAGCTCGATGAGTTCGGTTACACGCATGGCAGTTACGTAGAGGACATGAAAGTGAGCGAAGTCACGCTTGGGCCTTTGATTGGCTGCTGTGGAGAGCGTGAGCAATTGGTCGGCGGCCGCCTTCATGCGAACCATTTGCAAGTCGGTCAGCCCTTGCCATGATGGTTCAGACATCGTGAGGTCAGAAATCCTTTCCATCGGATTCCCAGCTGGAAACGGATGGTGGCCATGAATCCAGCGAGCGGCCGTCCTGAGCGTGGCAAACACGCGGTTGATGGTGGATGGAGCCAGCTTTCTTCCGGTTCGTTCCGACCGCTGTTTCTTGAGCTGCTTCTGGAATCCCTCACTGATACTTCGTGTCCAGAGTTGTTTGCTGTCGGATCGCACGACAGCGGTGAAGTAATCAAGAAACCGTTCGAGGTCCTGGGTCTTGGCGATGCGAGTCTGCTCGGCACACGCTTCGCCGTCTACTTATTTTGAGATGGCAAAATGGAATTCATCACCCGAAGTCGTTGCTGGAGTTAGGAACACGACGCATCGAACGTTTGCTGTGACGTTATCCCCTAAGTTGGGCGGGAACTTGGACGCGATCGTCTCCGCACGACGATCTCTCCACTCAACGCCAAGCGTCGCCTCCGGTCGTGTCCTTTGGACACGAGGCGTTCGGTAACAGACTGGAACTCGGCACCGTTTTCGAGTCAAATACGGAGTCGTGAGACTCGTCGAGGCAGTTTTCGAGGGATGCGAACGTGGACTGGGATTTTAGAAGCAGCTTAAAGTGGGCTCTTTTTGCTATCGCCGCTGCATCAAGTGCCGCGGCGGTTCTTCTCATGCTGATTTGGATCATAGTGTTCCCGATCTGCCTCGAAAATCCTGACGGAGTCCGTGGATTATGAATCGCTATTCGCTGCTCATCGTGATCGCACTCGCCTGCCCCACGCCTCAGCTGATCCAGGCCGAAACGCCCGATGGCTTCGTG
>Ga0326597_10007282_pt1 | contig 15062 bp, 17 predicted proteins | sample RVTome_12_FD_203789 | JGI IMG/M metagenome (GOLD analysis project Ga0326597, IMG submission 203789) | Soil microbial communities from uranium-contaminated site in the Upper Colorado River Basin, Wyoming, United States - RVT100D185 | ecosystem: Environmental > Terrestrial > Soil > Contaminated >... | reverse complement strand
TGTTCCAAAATCACGTCGGTGTTGCTATTCTTGATTGCGTAGTAGTCGGAATACAACCTGGATGGGCGCTCCCGCCTCACGTCTCTGTTGGCTTGCCGCGGCCTTTCTGCTCGCCGGGGGCGGTGCCGCATGGCCGGCCGAGCCGCGAGTCGCGCCGCGCGCCTTCGACGGCCCGGTGCGGGCCCGGGTCGAACGCGTGATCGACGGCGACACGATCGAGGCGACGGCTTTCATCTGGCTCGGCCAGTCGGTGACGATCCGTGTACGGATCGACGGCGTGGACACGCCCGAATTGCGCGGGGCTTGCGCCGCGGAACGCGCGAAGGCCGAGGCCGCGAAGCTCTATCTCGAACGCCGGCTGGGCCATGCCGAAATCGTGCTTACCGCCGTACGCCACGACAAATATGGCGGGCGGGTGCGCGCGAACGTCCGCGACGCGAAGGGCGATCTGGCGCCCGCGCTGATCGCGGCGGGCCTGGCGCGCGCCTATGCCGGAGAGAGGCGCAAGACCTGGTGCGGGACGACGTAAGGCCGACGCGTTCCTAATGGTTCGCGGGGTGCGCGGGCGGCGGTCCCAGCGCGCCGACGCCCAGCACGGGAACCATAATGGCGATCGCGCCGGCGGTCTCGAAGCGCAACGTCACGGCGACCGCATCGCCCTCTTCGAGCGGCGCCTTCAGCCCGATCAGCATCAGATGAAAGCCCCCCGGCGCGAGCGCGGCCCGGCCGCCGGCCGGAACCGCGATGGCGTCGACCTTGTTCATGCGCATCACGCCGTCCTGGACCGTATGACCATGCAATTCGGCGCGAGCGGCGGCATCGGTTTCGGCGCCGATCAGGCGATCGGCCGCAGCACCCGCATTGGCGAGCTCGCAATAGACGGCGGCGTTCCCGGCCGCGCCGGGCGTCGCGCGCGTCCAAGGTGCGCTCACCGTGACGGTTGCGTGCCCCGTCGCGGGATCGTCGGCGTGGTGCGCCCAAACGCCCGAGGTGGCGGCGACGAAAGCCGCGACCGTGCCCGCCCATAGAAGCGATCTCGCCATGGCCCGACCCTCGCATGACGGCCGCATGCGCGCCCTGCGGCGAGGAGACGCGCTATATTGAACCCGAATCTCGGTCCGAAAGGATGCCCGATGCTGTGGGATTTCCGCCTATCGCGCGCGGTGGCCGCCGTCGCCAGGACATGGCCGTTCGTGGCGCTCAGGCTCGGCGTCTATTTCGGCTTCGCCTTCGCCTATCTGCTGGTGACCGGCATCGGCGCGGGCGTGGGTTACGGGCTTGGCGCCTTCTCCGACGAACCGGGCGCCTGGGCGCTGGGCGGCGGGCTGATCGGCTTCGGCGCGACGGGTGCCGCGCTCTACCTCGCACGCGAATACATTCTCTACATCGTCAAGGCGGGCCATATCGCGGTCCTGGTCGAAGTGCATGACGGCCGCGCCATTCCCGCCGACCGCGGGCAGATTCGATTTGCCCAGCAAATCGTCAAGGACCGCTTCGTCGAGGCGAGCGTGCTGTTCGCGGTCGATCAGCTGGTGAAGGGCGTGCTTCGCATCATCACGGGCACGCTCCATGCGATCACGGCCTTCATCCCGATCGCGGGACTGCAAGCGCTTGTGCGCTTCGTCAACGCGGTGCTGCGCATTTCGCTCACCTATGTCGACGAGATCATCCTTGCCTATAATATCCGCGTGGGAAGTGCCAATCCGTGGGAATCCTCGCGCGCGGCGCTTGTCCTCTACGCGCAGAACTATCGAGGCTTCCTCAGGAACGCGGTGTGGCTGGCCGCCTTCATGTGGGGGCTGACCTTCCTCATTTTCCTCGTGCTGCTGGCTCCGGCCGGCGCGATCGCCGGTCTCTATCCGGGCGCGCTCGCGAGCTTCGGCTTCGTGCTCGCCATCATCTTCGCCTGGAGCTTCAAGGCCGCCGTTCTGGAACCCATCGCCATCGCGGCCTTGATGGAAGTCTACTTCAAGACCATCCAGGGCCAGGTTCCCGATCCCGAATGGGATGCGCGGCTCGCCTCCGCCTCGGCGCGCTTCCGCGCGTTGAAGGATAGGGCCGCCTCGGCGATGACCGGGGCCGCGAAATCGCAAGGGACGCAAGCGTGATGGGCGGTACCATGGTCGCCATCGCGATTGCCGCCGTCGCGCTCATCTTGCTCGCCGGGCTCTACACGCTGTGGGTGGGCGGCGATACGTCGCGAACCTGGTCGAACCGCTTGATGCGGCTTCGCGTGCTGGCCCAGGCGGTGGCCATCCTCGTCATCATGCTGGTGCTCTATTTCTCCAGCCGGTGAGAGAGAAGTTCCAAGCCTCTTGTGCGCCACGCCGATTTTGCCGTTGATAGCGCGATGACCGGACCCAAGACGCTTTACGACAAGATCTGGGACGCCCATCTCGTCCGCGAGACGCCGGGCGAGACGAGCGTCCTCTATATCGACCGCCATCTCGTGCATGAAGTGACGAGCCCTCAGGCCTTCGAGGGTCTGCGCGCGGCCGGGCGCAAGGTGCGCCGCGCGGAGCTCACGCTCGCGGTGGCCGACCACAACGTGCCGACCACAAGCCGCGCCGCGGGCATCGCCGAACCCGAATCCGCGGCCCAGGTGGCGGCGCTCGAGACGAATGCGCGCGAATTCGGCATCGAATATCTGCCCATGAACGATATCCGCCAGGGCATCGTGCACATCGTGGGGCCGGAGCAGGGCTGGACGCTGCCCGGCACCACCATCGTGTGCGGGGATTCGCATACCGCCACCCATGGCGCGTTCGGCGCGCTCGCCTTCGGCATCGGCACCAGCGAGGTCGAGCACGTGCTGGCGACCCAGACGCTGCGCATGGCGAAATCGCGGAACATGCGCGTGAATGCCAAGGGGGGGCTCGCGCGCGGCGTGACCCCCAAGGACCTCGTGCTCGCCATCATCGCCAGGATCGGCACGGCCGGCGGCACCGGGCATGTCGTCGAGTATGCGGGCGAGGCCATCCGCGCGCTTTCGATGGAAGGGCGCATGACGGTGTGCAACATGTCGATCGAGGCCGGCGCGCGCGCGGGGCTGATCGCGCCGGACGCGACCACGTTTGCCTATCTCGCGGGCAAGCCCAAGGCGCCCAAGGCCGGTGCGTTCGAGACGGCCGTGGCCTATTGGCGCACGCTGCACACGGATGAAGGTGCCCGGTTCGATACCGAGATCACGGTCGACGTCGGCGCGGTCGCGCCGATGGTGACCTGGGGCACCAGCCCCGAACAGGGCGCGCCGATCACGGGACGCGTGCCGGACCCGGCGGGCGAGGGGGACGCGAACAAGCGCAAGGGGATCGAACGCGCGCTCGCCTATATGGATTTGGCGCCGGGGACGCCGCTCGACGAAATCAAGATCGACCGTGCCTTCATCGGCTCGTGCACCAACGGACGGATCGAGGATTTGCGCGAGGCTGCAGCGATCCTCCGTGGACGGAAGGTGGCAAGCCATGTCGGCGCCATGGCCGTGCCGGGCTCGGGCCTCGTCAAGGCGCAGGCCGAGGCCGAAGGCTTGGACCAGATCTTTCTCGCCGCCGGCTTCGAATGGCGCGAGCCCGGCTGTTCGATGTGTCTGGCCATGAACGCCGACAAGCTCGAGCCGGGCGAACGCTGCGCCTCGACCTCCAACCGCAATTTCGAGGGCCGCCAGGGCCGCGGCGGGCGCACCCATCTGATGAGCCCGGCCATGGTGGCCGCCGCCGCGGTTGCCGGACGCTTGGTGGATGTGCGGGAGTTTCGTTAGGTTAGACTTTGTCTACCTCCGTATGGTAGATTTCTACCCCATGGAGGTAGAAATGGGTTTGAACATCAAGAAGCCATCCACCGAAGCGGCGATTCGCGAGCTCGCGGCGCTCACGGGCGAAAACCTGACGGAAGCGGTGGAGAATGCCGTGCGGGAAAAACTCGAACGCGAGCGCGCGACAAGGCCTGCGCGGACGGCCGAGGAATTCCTCGAAGCCATTCGGCCGTTGCAGGAAGCAATCGCCAAGGAGCGCCGCGCGAAAGGCGATACGCGCACGGCGCGGGAACTGATAGACGAGCTTTACGATGAGCACGGCTTGCCGAAGTGATCGTCGTCGACACTTCCGCTTTCGTGGCTATCGCGCTTGAAGAGCCAGGTCGCAAGATACTCGCTCGCAAGCTGTTCGGCGCGCCGGAGCGCGTCATGTCCATCGCATCGTTGGTGGAAGCCACGATGGTTCTGTCCCGCATCTATTCGGACCCGAAGTCGGCCGTCGAAGAACAACTTCGAAGGGGCGGCATTGTTTTGTGCTCAGTGGATACCGATCACGCACGATGGGCGCAGCACGCTTTTCTGACCTACGGCAAGGGTCACCATCCGGCGCGGCTCAATCTCGGAGACTGCTTCTCCTATGCCGCCGCGAAGGCGCTGAACGCGCCGCTGCTCTATGTCGGCGGCGACTTCGACAAGACGGATGTCAAGGCAGCGTAGTCAAAAAAAACTCACCGGGTCGACGTCGACGGTGAGGCGCAGCGCGCCCGGGAGTTTCGTCTTCGCAAGCCAGGCCTCGAGATAGGCCTGCACGTCCACGCTCTTGCCGGCCTGCACGAGCAGGCGCTCGCGCGTGCGACCGCGCAAGATTGCATAGAAGGCGGGCGCGGGGCCCCACACCTTCACGTCGCGCGCCTTGGGGGCGGCGAGTGCAAGCTTGCGCGCCGCCTCGCGGACCACATCCCCGTCGCGCCCCGAGAGGATGACGGCGGCGAGCCGTCCGAAGGGGGGCGAGCCGGCGCGCTCGCGCTGTTTCCATTCTTCTTCAAGAAACGCGTCGCGGTCGCCACAACTGAGCGCGCGCATCACCGAATCGTCGGGATCGCGCGTCTGGATGAGCACGAGACCCGGCTTCTCCGCGCGCCCCGCGCGCCCCGACACCTGATGGAGAAGCTGGAAGCTGCGCTCGGCGAGCCTGGGGTCGCCGGCCCGGCCGCCAAGATCGGCGTCGATCACGCCGACCAGCGTCAATTGCGGAAAATGATGCCCCTTGGCGACGATCTGCGTGCCGATGAGCACGTCGAGTTCGTGGCGCGCCATGGCGCGGATAGCCGCCTGGGTCTGCTTGGGGCCGTACAGCGTGTCCGACGAGGCCACCGCGACGCGCGCATCGGGAAAGGCGGCGCGGAATTCCTCGGCCAGCCGCTCGACACCCGGTCCGCAGGCCTCGAACGACGCGTCCGCCCCGCATTGCGGACAGGTTGTGGGCGGCGCGGTCTCGTAGCCGCAATGATGGCAGACGAGGCGGCCGCGATAGCGATGCTCGACCAGCCAAGCCGAGCAGTTTCGGCAGGTTTCCTTGTGCCCGCAGGCGCGGCAGAGCGTGAGCGGCGCGTAGCCCCTGCGGTTGAGGAAGAGGAGCGCCTGTTCGTTCTGCCCCAGCGTCTCTGCCAGCGCCGTGCGCAAGCTGGCCGAGAGATACTGCCCCGGCTCGCCCGGCTCGGCGCGAAGATCGACAAGGCGGATTTCGGGCATGCGCGCATTGCCGTGGCGGCGCGGCAGCCGCAGCCATTCGTAGCGCCCGGTCTTCGCGTTTGCGAATGTTTCGAGCGAAGGCGTGGCCGAGGCGAGAACGACCAGACAGTTCTCGATGCGCGCGCGCACGACGCCCATGTCGCGCGCATGATAGATGACGCCGTCTTCCTGCTTGTAGGCCTGCTCGTGCTCCTCGTCGACGACGACAAGACCCAGTTCGGCGAAGGGAAGAAAGAGCGCCGAACGCGCGCCGACGACGACGCGCGCCTCGCCCGACAGCACGGCGCGCCAGACATGCTTGCGTTCCTTGGGCGTCAGATCCGAATGCCATTCCGCGGGCCGGCAGCCGAAGCGCGCGGCGAAGCGATCGAGAAACTGCACGGTCAGCGCGATCTCCGGCATGAGGATCAGCACTTGGCGATGGCACGCGAGGGCCTCGGCCACCGCCTCGAAATAGGTTTCGGTCTTGCCCGAGCCGGTGACGCCGTCGAGCAGGGCGGCGGCGAACGCGTTGGCGTCGACGAGCGCGCGCAGGCGCTGACCGGCGAATTGCTGTTCGGGCCCGAGCGCGACGGCGTCGAACCCGGGATCGGGCGCCGGCATGCGGGCGAATTCGGGTAGCGACACGGCACGAAGCGCGCCCGCCGATACGAGCCCGCGCACGACGCCCGCCGACACGGAGGCCAAATTCGCGATCTCGGACGCGCCCCGCGGCAAGCCGTCTTCCATGACGCGAAGCGCGCGTTCGCGCGCGGGCGTCATGCGCTCGGGCTTGGCGTCGCCCAGGGCCAGCGCCGCACGCGGGATTTCGGGATCGAAGGCGCCGCGCGCGCGCAGCACCTGGGCCAGCACCGCGCCCGGCGGTGAAACCGTGTAATGCGCCACCCAATCGACGAAATCGCAAAGCGCGGGCGAAAGGCGCGGAGCCCCTTCGAGAGGCGCCGCCTGCTTGAGCTTCGCCGGCGCGACCGCGCCTTCGGCGGGACCCCAGACCACGCCCAGCATGGTGCCGCGGCTCCCGAGCGGGGCATGCACCACGAGACCGCGCCGGGCGCCGACGCCCTCGGGAAGCGCGTAATCATAGGGTCCGGGCAGCGGCAGGGGCAGCAGCACGCCCGCGCGCGCAAGATCGCCGGCCGGCATCGCCGCCGTTCGCGCGGATGCGGGTTTCGAGCTACGCTTCGTCATGACTACACTTTATCGAAACTGGCGCGGGCTAGCGTCCTTGCGATTCTGACATTCGTATTGGTGGCGATATCGAGATAAAACGAATGTCAGAATTGGGACACTAGTGTCGTGGTTTCGAAGTTCGCTACTTTATTGATATCGCGCTCCCGGCGAACTTCGAAACCGAAACGACACTAGGAATCAATGGGTTGCTAGTGTCCCTTCGATTCCGAAATTCGCCAGGAGTCTGATATCTTGATCATGCGAATTTCGGAATCGGGACACTAGCGGGTCTTCATGCAGATTTTCATCGATAGTGCCGATCCGGGGGAAATCGCGGCCCTTGCCGCGACCGGGCTCGTCGACGGAGCCACGACCAACCCATCGCTCGCGGCGAAGACAGGGCTTTCGTTTCGCGAATCGCTGGCGGCCATTTGCGCGTGCGTCGACGGACCGGTGAGCGCGGAGGTCACCGCGGTCGATCTCGACGGCATGCTGAAAGAAGGCCGCCACCTCGCGCACGTCGCCGACAATGTGGCCGTCAAGGTGCCGCTGACCTGGGACGGATTGAAGGCGTGCCGCGCGCTCAGCGCGGATGGGCACATGGTCAATGTCACGCTCTGCTTCTCGGCCAATCAGGCGCTGCTCGCGGCCAAGGCGGGCGCGACCTTCATCTCGCCCTTCGTCGGCCGGCTCGACGATATCGGCGAGGACGGCATGGCAGTGGTGCGCGACATCCGGCAGGTCTACGACAATTACGGGTTCCAGACGCGGATCCTGGCCGCGTCCATCCGCGGCACCGCTCATGTGCGCGAAGCGGCTCTGGCGGGCGCGGATGCGGCGACGATACCGCCCGCGATCTTCCGCGAACTCGTCCGCCATCCCTTGACCGACAAGGGTCTCGCCCAGTTCCTCGAGGATTGGAAGCGCTCGGGCCAGACCATCGTGGATTCATGATCCGGCGTCGCGAAGGCTCCGGCGGACAAGGGCGCCGGCCGAAACCGCGGGAGCTTGCGCGCACATGGGCGGGCGAAGGCGCAGAGGCGGCAAACGGCCTGATCGAAAGCTGGCTCGCGACTCTCGCCCATGAGCGGCGCGCGAGCGCGCATACGCTGAGAGCCTATGGCGACGACGCGCGACGCTTCGCGGATTTTCTCGAAAGCCATCTCGGCCGTCGCGTGACGCTGGCGGTTCTTCGCGAGCTCAGGCCCGCCGATATCCGCGCCTATCTCACGATGCGGCGCGCGCGCGGCTATGGCGGGCGGGGGCTGGGTCCACGTGGGGTACAGCGCGCGCTTGCCGCGATCCGTTCCTTCTTCCGTCATCTCGAACGCGAAGGGATGGCCGATGGCGCGGCCGCACGTGCGGTGCGCGCACCGAAGCTGCCCCATACGCTTCCCCGGCCCTTGAGCGAAGAGGATGCGCGCCGCGTCATCGACGAGGCGGGCGAGACGGCGCGGCCCTGGATCGCGGCGCGCGATGCCGCGCTGCTCACGCTTCTTTACGGCACAGGCCTGCGCATCTCCGAGGCGCTGAGCCTGAAGCGGGGCGATGTGCCGCTCGGCGAAACGCTCAACGTGCTCGGCAAGGGGGGCAAGGAGCGTGCCGTTCCCGTGCTGCCGCTCGTGCGCGAGACGGTAGCGCGCTACGCGGCCCTCGTTCCCTTCGATGCCGGCCGCGAGGGGCCCCTGTTCCTGTCGCGGCGCGCGAGACCGATGAGCCCGCGCGAGGCGCAGGCGCTGATGCAACGCCTGCGCGGACGGCTCGGGCTCGGATCGCGGGCGACGCCCCATGCGCTGCGTCACTCCTTCGCCACCCATCTCCTGGCCCATGGCGGCGATTTGCGCGCGGTGCAGGAGCTCCTGGGTCATGCCTCGCTCTCGACGACGCAGAAATATACCGAAGTCGCAGGCGCGCGCGTGCTGGCCGTCTATGACGCCGCCCATCCCCGCGCGCGGACGCGATAGGATGGTCGGCATCGGCGCCGGGATAGCGCGTTAACGAAAACCCGGCCGATCATTTGGTTACCGCGGATCGCCGCTTGGTCGTATGATGGAAAGCAGAACCGGAAACAGTATTTTGCGAATGCCCTTTCCTTCGGCAGATTGCCGCCCGTGCAGCGGATCCGAAATTCGCAGTACCCCGGTACGGGAACGGGAGCAAATTTCGGATTCGGGGCCACACGGGCAATGTATCGATTCCGGCGCGGTTCTTGGGTTCGAAATTCCTAAACGTGGATGCCATGCGAAGATTTAGGAACTTCAAATCCACCACACCAGACTCGACCAGATGAGCACGATGTCCCCGATGGAGTTGGAAGCTCAACTGCGCGCACTTCTGGACGCGCGCTATCACGACAAGCATCCGTTTCATCGGCTCCTGCATGGCGGCGAACTTTCCAAGGGCCAAGTCCAGGCCTGGGCGCTCAACCGCTATGTCTACCAGGCGCGCATTCCCGTGAAGGACGCGATCATCGTCTCGCGCCTGCCGACGCCGGCACTGCGCCGCGAATGGCGCAGACGGCTGGAAGATCACGATGGCCGGACGGAGGGAGAAGGCGGCATCGCGCGCTGGCTGAAATTGACCGAGGCGCTCGGCTTCGATGCCGATTATGTGACGTCGGAAGAAGGCGTGCTTCCCGCGACGCGGTTTGCGGCCGACGCTTATGTCCATTTCGTGCGCGAAGGCAGTCTCGTCGAGGCGATCGCATCCTCGCTGACCGAATTGCGCGCGCCCAAGATCATCGCGGAACGCGTCGCGGGCATGCTGGCCGGCTACGATTTCGTGGATCGCGCCGCGCTCGCCTATTTCGAGCCGCGCCTGACCCAGGCGCGGCTCGATTCGGACTTCGCGCTGGCCTACGTCAAGGCGCATGCGACCACGCCCGAGACCCAGGATGCCGTGCTGGCCGCGCTTTCTTTCAAGTGCGACGTTCTCTGGGCCCAACTCGACGCCCTGCACCATGCCTATGTCGCGCCCGGCCATGTGCCACCGGGCGCCTTCTCGCCCCCATCGTGAGCCCGTTTCCATGACCGATGTTGCGATCCCGCGTTTCAAGCCCGGCGTAAGGCTGAGCCCGCGAAGCAATGGCCGCGAGGCCACGCTGAACGCGCCTGAACGCGTGCTGGTGCTTGATCAGATCGCGGAAGCCATCGTGTCGCGCATCGATGGAAAGAGCGACGCCGAAGCCATCGCGCGCGAACTATGCGTCTATTTCCAGGCCCCCTATGATACGGTGATCGCCGATGTGAAGGAATTCCTGGGCGAACTCGCGGCCAAGGGCTATGTGACGTTATGAACGAGCGGCTTCTGGCGGTCACCGCCGAGCTGACCCATCGCTGCCCGCTTGCCTGTCCCTATTGTTCCAATCCGCTGGCGCTCGCACGCAAACGCGACGAAATGGCGGGCGGGGACTGGGCGCGCGTGATCCGCGAGGCCGCCTCGATGGGATGTCTGCACATCCATTTCTCGGGCGGCGAACCGCTGGCGCGCGGCGATCTCGACGATCTGGTCGAAGCGGCGGCCGAGGCCGGGCTCTATTCCAATCTCATCACGTCGGGCATCGGTTTGAACGACACCCGCGCCGGACAGTTGAAAGCCGCCGGGCTCGACCATGTGCAGGTGAGCTTCCAGGATTCCGTCCCTCGGTCGAACGACCGCATCGCCGGACTCAAGGGCGCCTTCGCGCGCAAAATCGAAGCCGCCGAAGCCGCGCATGCGGCGGGTCTCGCGCTCACGATCAACGCCGTCGTGCATCGCGCCAATGTCGAACACGTGCCCGAGATGATCGATCTTGCGATCGCGCTCGGCGCCGAGCGCATCGAGATCGCCCATGTGCAGTATTATGGCTGGGCGGCGGAGAACCACGCGGCGCTGCTGCCGACGCGCGCCCAGCTCGACCGCGCCACGCAAGACGTGGAGGCGGCGCGTATGGCGCATGACGGAGCGCTCGTCATCGACTATGTCGTGCCGGATTTCCATGCGGCCCGTCCCAAGGCCTGCATGGGCGGATGGGGCCGCCGTCAGATGGTGATCTCGCCCGCCGGCCGGGCGCTCCCTTGCCATGCGGCGGAGACGATCCCGGACCTCGGCTTCGACGATGTGCGCACGAAGCCGCTCGCGGAAATCTGGGAGCGGAGCGAAGCGTTCCAGCGTTTCCGCGGCACGGCGTGGATGACCGAACCCTGCCGGTCCTGCGAGCGGCGCGAGGTGGACTGGGGCGGTTGCCGCTGCCAGGCGTTGGCACTCGCGGGCGACGCGGGCGCCACCGACCCGGCCTGCGAACTCGCGCCCACCCATGATCGCGTGCTGGCGCTCGTCGCGCGCGCAACGGATCATCCGTCGGCGGATTATCGCTACCGGTCGTTTTCTTCCGCCGTCACGTAAGCATAGAGATCGGCAATCTCGTCTTCGGCGACATTGCCCGCCTGGCTCGGCATGTTGCCGCCCGTGCCGTTCAGGACGGTGTCGCGGAACTGGGCGAAACTGCCGCCATAAGCCTTCAGATCGAACATACCCGGCCCGTCGGCGGCCAGCGCGCGGCCATGGCATTGCTGGCACGCGCGCGCATAGATCGCCGCCCCGCGCATGACCGCATCGTCTTCGGCGCGCGCGGAAGCCGCGCCGGCGAGCAGCAAGACAACGCATGCCGTTTCAAATCGCATCGGCATCCTCGTCGCGTTCGCCATCGGCGACCAGGCGATCGCCGTTCCACAGCCGGCCGAGCAGAAGCGAAAGCCCCAGCCCCGCGGCGCCGAACGCCGCCATGAGAAGATAGGCGCGCCCGCCCACGACCGCATAGAGCGGACCCGACAGGAACGTGCCGATACCCATCGCGAGCCCATAGGCGCATACGGCATAAAGGCTCTGGCCGGTCGCCGAGAGCCGCGCCGGCACGGCGCGGAGCACGAAATAGACCGCGCCCAGATGCGAGAGTGCGAAACTGATCGCATGCAGAAACTGGGCGACGACCAGAACGGGCAAGCCCGGATCGAAGGCCATCAGCGTCCAGCGCAGCACGCATCCGAGCCCGCCCAGCGCCAACAGCCGTGCCGCGCCGACGTGCTTGAACATGCGCGTCGAGAAGGCGAAGAGCGCGATTTCGGCGATCACGCCGAGCGGCCAGAGAATGCCGATCAGCGCGCCGTCGAGCCCGAGCGCGCGCCAATGCAATCCGCCATAGGCGTAATACATGGCATGGCTGCCCTGGCCGAGGCTGGCCGCGAGCAGGAACAGGAGAAACATGCGATGACGGCCGAGCTCGCGGGCCTCGGCCAGCGTCGCGCGAAGCCGTATGCCGAGCCCGGCGAGCGCGCGCGGGTTGCGCGGCGGCGGAAGCATGTAGGCCGCGATCACCAGAAGGCCGACGGCCGAAGCGAGCCACGGCGCGATGACGACCAGCCCGAACAGCGACACGGCGACACCCGAGACGATGTTGCCGAGCACGAACGTGACCGAGCCCCAGAGACGCACGCGGCCGTAATCGAAGCCGTGCCGCTCTGCCAGGCGGACCGTCGCGCTTTCGAGGAGCGGGCCGATCGCGCTCCAGGCCAGCAATGCCGGCACGGCGCATGCCGCGATCAGGACCGCGCCCTCGGCGCCGTTCAGCAGCAGAATGCCCAGGAACGCGAGCAGGCTGAGCATCAGCATGACGCTGCGCCGGTCGTTGCGCGCATCGGCCACGAGGCCGGCGAGCGGGCTGACGGCGACACGCAAAAACGCGGTGCTGGCAAGCAGGGCGCCGATCTCCTCGGGGCCGAGCCCGCGCCATTCGAGCCAGGCGCCGAAGAAGGGCAGATAAGCCCCACCCATCAGGCCGAAACAGCCATGCACCAGCGAAAGGCGGAGCGGAACGGCGCGCAAGGCGCGCTACACGGCGAGCGGCGCTACGAAACGCCGATCGGCCGAGCGTTTGAGCGCGGCCAGAATGGCGCGCTCGGCTTCGCGCGCGGGCGCGCCGGGACGCGTCTCGACATGCGCATGCGCCGCGATCAAGAGGCGGCGAAGATGCTCGTTCGCGGCGTTGAGCGCGGAAATCTTGAGCGAGGTATCCTTGTCTCCGGCTGCGGCCTTCAATTTCGCGCGCAAGCGCGGACCGGCGACGCCGGGCGCGATCTCGAGAAAAAGCGCGCGGAAATCGGCGTTCTCGGCGGCGCGGATCGCGGCGGCGTTTTCGAATTCCTCGGCGGCGAGCCGCATCAACAACGCCATCAACGTCGCCGTGCCCTGGGCATAGGCTCCGCCCAGTTGCGGGGCAAGCTCGACAAGCTGGCGCTGCGCGAGGCTGCTCAAGATGGCGTCGACCTCCGGCCTCATGCCGCGGCCCTCGCAACGAGGCGATCGGCGAGCACCTTGTTGTGGAACGCAAGCAGATACCACCCCGAGAACGCATTCACCGGATCGCGATTGCGTCCGTCGGCGAATTCGCGCGCGGCCGATATCCAGATCGCCGCACCCTTGAAGCTCGCGAAGATTTCCCACCACGACAGCGCGGCCGGATCGGCGGCGAGACCGCTCGCCTCCTCCCACAGTGCGATCGCTTCGTCGCGCGCGATCATGCCGCCGGGCCGGTTCGGGTCCTGCGGGGCCCAAGCGGGATCGAGCGCCCAGGCGAGATCCTCGAGAGGATCGCCCAGATGGGCCATTTCCCAATCGAGGATGGCGCGAATGCGCCCGGTATCGTCGAACAGGAAATTCCCCGTGCGGTAATCGCCATGCACGACCGAGATGCGCCGGGCGACCGGCGGGGGATTGCGTTCGAGCCAACGCGCGGCCGCGCGCGCGATGGGTTGAGGCTCCTGCTCGTCCTCGTCGACGACGCCCATCCAATGGGCGAGCTCGCGGCGCCACGCCGTTTCGACCGGCGGCAAATCCACCAGCGCCGCCATGCCGGTCTTCGCCGCGTCGGTGGCGGCGATGCGCCCGAGGATGGTCCAGAATTGCCGGCCGATCGCGTCGCGATGCGCGCCATAAGGATCGCCGGAAAGGACGGACGCGGTCTGGCAATCGGCGATTTCCTCCATGACGAAAAAGGGCCGGCCGAGCGGGCCCGCATCCTCTTCGAGCGCGATCACTTCGGGGACCGGCACGCCCGTGCCGTGGAACGCGCGATAGGCGCAGAATTCGATCGCGCGTTCGGTTTCGATCAGGCTCGCTTCGGGATCGCGGCGCAGGATGAGGCCGCGTTCCGCCTTCCGTCCGCCTACGGAATAGTGCGCGCGAAAGCGGTAGGTTTCCCGGCTGGCGCCGCCGTGAATGCGCGCGAGCCCCGAAATTTCGAGATCGGGGCGGCCGAGCCGGCGGCGCAGATAGGCGCGAAGCCGTTCGTCGAGCGCCCCGTTCATGGCGCCGGATCCAGAACGTCCTTGAAGCCCGACGGCTCGTGCGGGCCGATGACGAGCTGTTCGAGCACACCCGCGCCGTCGCGCATGAAGCCGCCCGGGCCCGTCAGGCGCGCGGTCACGAAAGCCTGCACATGCAAATGGCGCGGATCGTTTTCATCGACCCTGGCAAGATCGATCGTGTCGTAACCGGTCGCGAGGACGCCCTTGTAATGGCCGTGACCCCATTCGGGATGCATGTAGCCGATTCCCGACATGTAGAAGTTCCCGCGCGGCTCCAGCACGACGCAATATTGGGCGCCGCCTTCGGCGGTCATAGCGATTTCGGCCGCGCGCGCATGCCGCGTGCCGGATCGCCAGACGATCCGCGATTGCGCATGCGCCATATGGGTGACCGCGCCCTCGCCGGTTTCGCCCAATACGCCATGCGTGTTCCAGGGCTTGCCGTCCGCACCGGCATTGATGTGATAGAGCACGAAGCGGTCGGCGAAATTGAGCGGCGACCACAGCCAGTAGAATTGCGGCGGCCGTGGCGGGGCCGTGCCTTGCGGATCGGCGAGACCGACGGGCCGCACGCCCCAGGAGCGATCGCGCGTGCCGAGCACGCCCGCTCGATCGAGCGCGATCGTCTCGCCGCCGAGCTTGATCCAGCCTTCATACGCGCCCTGCTGGGTGAGGCGCGTATAGTCCATCACCGTGCGCGGCCCCTGGCGGTAGGTGAAGCGCGGTTCCTCGACCGCCATGGCGCGGGCCCGAAAGACGATGTCGGCGGAAATCCCATGCGCGTTTTCCGCCACGCGCACGCGAAGGGTTTTCAACGGCTCGATCACCTCCACGCCAATCGGTCCCACCCGCGTATCCATGCGTTCCATGCCCAGGAGCCGCGAGGCGCGCAGATTGTGCTGCCGGCCGTCCTTCACCACCGAGAAAGCCGCATCCATCACGTTCAGATGCGGATAGACGCCGAGCGCGGCGGCGAAGAAGAAGCGCCCGTCCGGTGGATAGCCGTTGAAGAAATAGCGGTCGTAGAAATTGCGATCCGTTCCCGCGAA
>Ga0326597_10007280_pt1 | contig 15064 bp, 14 predicted proteins | sample RVTome_12_FD_203789 | JGI IMG/M metagenome (GOLD analysis project Ga0326597, IMG submission 203789) | Soil microbial communities from uranium-contaminated site in the Upper Colorado River Basin, Wyoming, United States - RVT100D185 | ecosystem: Environmental > Terrestrial > Soil > Contaminated >... | reverse complement strand
AACTGCCCTCGCCGAGACGCCTCGCTGCTACGAACCCGCGCCGATCACGAGAAGACCTCGTAGGGACAGAGCTTCAGCTCTGTCCTGTCCGCCGTAGGCGGACCCGTAGGGGCGTACAGCTGTACGCCCCTACATATCCCTCCCATGCAGACGCCTGCAAGCGCGCAGCCGCGGATTTCAATCCGCGGACAAGAAAACACCACAGTAATCCCGCAATGCCGCACATTGGATCATTTGCGGGGAGTGCAGAGAGACGCAGCCCCGGAGCCTGCCCTCGATCGAAGCGAAGGGCCAGAGGGCCTTGGGGGGTGTCCCCCCAAGACCATCCCCTATCTTTCCACCACCAACCGTGTTACCCTGATCGCGTCGGGTAGCGAGGAGAGGGAGGGCGCGCTATGGACTCTGATTTTCGGATCGACATCAGCGAAGTCAACCGCGCAATCGACCTCGGTGAGATCATCGCCCTCTACTTCCCCCTCCTCCGCAAGACCCTCCTCATGGACGCGCGCACCACCCCGCTCGACGGCCCGATGATCAAGGTCGTGCCGATGGCCGCGTCCGCTGAGGACCGCTTTCGAGAGCTCGTGCGCATGCGGCCGCGCCTGCCCAAGCCCGAGAGCATCAACATCATCCCCTGGCCGAAGTACGTCCCATCGCTCACCACGATGGGCGTCTGGGACCACATCGTGCGCCGCTTCCTGGAGATCGGCCCGCCCGAGATCGTCCGCCAGTGCGAGGCGTGCCTGTCGGAGCTGCGCGGCCTGGAGCGCGAAGAGATCCGCCGTGCCATCACCGGAGACAACTACGAGACGCTCTGGGACGTCTCCGGCGTGCACAGCGGCGCCGAGGTCGACGGCGAGGACGACGAAGAAGCGTAACGCGGCGTCGTAGAAGGCCCAAGGCCCCTCTACTGGAGGGGCCTTTGTTTGTGACCCTGAGGGCAGTGGGGTGGTGGTGGAGAGGCCTCGTAGGGACAGAGCTTTAGCTCTGTCCAGCCCCTGCCGAGACGTCTCGCATTCGCGGAGCCACCGTCATTCCTTCGCGCCGGCCTTCTGCGCCTCCTGGATTACCTTCTGCGCAACGTGCGACGGCACCTCTTCGTAGTGGCTGACCTCCATCGTGTAGTACGCGCGCCCCTGCGTCATCGATCGCAGGTCGGTCGCGTAGCGCTGCACCTCCGCTAGCGGCACCAGCGCCTCGATCACCGTGAACGCGCCCTGCGGCGTCATGCCCAGCACCTTGCCGCGCTTGCCGTTGAGGTCGCTCAGGATGTCGCCGGTGTGCCCCTCCGGCACCGTGATGCGCAGCGTCATCACCGGCTCCAGCAGCACCGGGTTCGCCTCCTGCGCGCCCTTCTTCAGCGCCTGCATCCCGGCGAGCTTGAACGCCATCTCCGACGAGTCGACCGGATGCTCCTTGCCGTCGAACAGCGTGACGCGCAGGTCCACCAGCGGGAAGTGCGCCAGCACGCCTTCCCGGAGCGCCTCATGGACGCCCTTCTCGACCGCCGGGATGTACTGCTTCGGCACCGAGCCGCCCACGATCTTGTTCACGAACTCGAAGCCCGAGCCCTTCGACAGCGGCTCCACCTCGATCGCGACGCGCGCGTACTGGCCGTGGCCGCCCGTCTGCTTCTTGTGGATGTACTCGGCCTGCCGCGCGACGGTGATCGTCTCCTTGTACGGCACCTTCGGCGTCACCAGCTCCACCTCCACGCCGAACTTGCGCTTCATCCGCTCCGCCGTCACCTCGATGTGCGACTCGCCCAGCCCCGAAAGGACGGTCTCATTCGTGTCGTGGTCGCGCCCCACGCGCAGGCTTGGGTCCTCCTCGGTGATCCGGCTCAGCGCCGTGCCCAGCTTGTCCAGGTCGGCCTTCGTCTTCGGGTAGACCGCCAGCCGGTACGACGGCGTCGGGAACGCGATCGGCTCCAGCAGCACCGGCCGCTCGCGCGCGCAGAGCGTGTCACCCGTCGTCGTCTCCGCGAGCTTGGCGACGGCGCCGATGTCGCCCGCCGGCAGCGACGAGGCGTGCTCCTGCGTCTTGCCCCGCATGTGGAAGAGCTGCCCGATGCGCTCCTGCGCCTTGCGGTTCGCGTTCCACACCTGCGAGTCGGGCTTCATGGTGCCCGAGACCACGCGCAGGTAGGTGAGCTTGCCGACGTACGGGTCCGCGCTCGTCTTGAACGCCAGCACTGCCAGCGGGCCGTTCGGGTCGGCCGCGAGCTGCACCTCGCCGCCGCTCTCGTCGTGCGCGACGGTCTCGCCGCGGTCGGCCGGCGACGGCGCGTAGGCGGCGAGCGCCTCGAGCACGCGCGGCACGCCGATGTTCTTCCCCGCCGACGTCACTAGGATCGGTACGACGCCGCCCGAGCAGACGGCCGCGCGCAGGCCCGCGCGCAGCTCCTCCTGCGAGAGCTCCTCGCCCTCCAGGAACTTGGCGATCAGCGTGTCGTCCGTCTCAGCGATCGCCTCGATGAGTTGTTCGCGGTATGAGGACACCTCCGCGCCGAGCGACTCCGGGACCGCGCCCGCGTCGGCCTTCTCGCCGAGGTATGCCTGCATCTCGACCAGGTCCACCACGCCCTGGAAGGCGTCCTGCGCGCCGATCGGGGCCTGCAGCGGCAGGCAGCGCTTGCCGAAGCGCTCCTGCACCTGTCGCACCGCCGAGGCGAAGTCCGCGTTCTCGCGGTCGATTCGATTGATCACCACGATGCGCGCCAGCCCGCCCGACGCCTCGTCCGCGTAGCCCCACGCCAGGTCGGTGCCCACCTCGACCCCGGAGACGGCGTCGACGACCACCAGCGCCGCGTCCGCCGCGCGCACGCCCTGCTTCACCTCGCCGAGGAAGTCGGCGTAGCCCGGCGTATCGATCAGGTTGACCTTGTGGCCGTTCCACTCGCACGGCAGCACCGAGAGGCTGATGCTGATCTTGCGCTTCATCTCGTCCGCATCGTAATCGGACGTCGTGTTGCCGTCGTCGACGCGCCCCAGCCTGCTGATCGCGCCGGTGGCGAAGAGCGCCGCCTCCGTCAGCGACGTCTTGCCCGTGCCGCCGTGCCCGAGGACGACGACGTTACGTATCCGGTCCGTCTGATACTCCTGCATGCAAGCTCCTGCGGGAGAGCGGTGGAGAAACCGCCTGCGATTGTACCGAAGCGCCCCCAGGCGGGCAAGACGCGGGGGCTGCGGTTCGCGGCTAGGCCGAAAGTCTGGTTCGTTCATCCATCCTGCGATGGATGGCACGCTGCTCGCGGGGGGCTACTGTTATAGTGGTACCTACCATGGATGACGGCTTCAGCTGTCCGAAATGTGGCGCCAGCAACCCGGCGTTCAAGACGATGACGGGCGCCATCCTGGCCATGACGGAGGAGATGGCCGTCGAGCCCGTCCTCCGCAAGATCGTCCACGCCGCCCGGGAGCTGGCCGGCGCCGAGTACGCCGCCCTGGGCGTCCCCGACGGAGAGGGCGGCTTCGCCCAGTTCCTCACGTCCGGCATGACCGCCGAGCAATGGGAGGCGATCGGGCCGCTGCCGCGCACGCACGGCCTGTTGGACGCCATGCTCCAGCAGCAGCAGCCTTATCGGACGCCCGACGTGCAGGACGACCCGCGCTTCCGGGGCTGGCCGGACGCCCATCCGGACATGCGCTCCTTCATGGGCATCCCCATCGTGTCGAAGGACAAGATCATCGGGGCGTTCTATCTCACCGGCAAGCGCGGCCTGCCGGAGTTCACCGACGAGGACCAGCAGCTCATCGAGCTCCTCGCCGCGCATGCCGCCATCGCCATCGAGAACGCGCGCCTCTACGAGCGCAGCCGAGAGCTCACGGTGGTCGAGGAGCGAAACCGTCTCGCCCGCGAGCTCCACGACTCGGTGGCGCAGAAGCTCTTCGGCGTCACGCTGACCGCAGAGGCCGCCGCGACGCTCATCGACCGCGACCCCGCCCGCGCCCGGACCGAGATGCAGAAGGCGCGCGACCTGACCCAGGGTGCCCTCCAGGAGCTGCGCTCCCTCATTTTCGAGTTGCGCCCGGCGGAGCTCGAAGATGACGGCCTCGTCCCGACGATCCGCAAGCACATCGATGTCCTCCAGCGAGTCTTCGACACAAACGTTTCGCTCCGCGTTCGGGGTGAGCGGCGCCTCAAGCCCGGCGTCGAAAAGGAGCTGTTCCGCATCGCCCAGGAGGCGCTTCATAACGCCATGAAGCACGCCCAGGCGGGCGCGATTGAGCTGGAGCTGGACATGCGCGGCAAACAGGTCGTGCTCACCGTCTGCGACGATGGCGTCGGGTTCGACCCCGGAGACACCGCCGTGCGCGACAGACGCCTGGGACTCACGTCCATGGAGGAGCGCGCCGAGGCGCTCGGCGGGATCGTCCGCATCGAGTCCAGCCCTGGCGCCGGCACGAAGGTGTGCGTCGAGGTACGCCATGACCGGTAAGATCAGCGTCCTCATCGCCGACGACCACGCCGTCGTCCGCCAGGGGCTCAGGCTCTTCCTCGACCTCCAGGACGACATCACCGTCGTCGGCGAGGCGGCCGACGGCGTCGAGGCCGTGGACCAGGCAAGGACACTCATCCCTGACATCGTCCTGATGGACCTGGTGATGCCCAGGCTCGATGGCATTCAGGCGATCATCGGCGTGCGCGACGCCTCTCCTGACACCCGCGTGCTGGTCCTCACCAGCTTCGCCGAGGACGACAAGCTCTTCCCGGCCCTCCGCGCAGGCGCCGCCGGCTACATGATGAAAGACGTCGCGCCAGAGCAACTTGCCGAAGCGATCCGCACCGTCCACCGGGGCGAGCCGCTCCTGCACCCCGAGGTCACGCGCCGGCTCATGCGCCAGTCCGCAGAGGCGCGCCGCGAGCCCGAGGGGACGGTCACCGTCCTCTTTACGGACATCCAGGACTCAACACCCATCGTCCAGAAGATGGGGGACGAGCAGTCGCGCGTCCTCTTCCGCGAACACGATTCCTTGCTGCGTGAGGCCGTGAAGCGTCACGGCGGGCTGGAGGTAAAGCATCAAGGTGACGGCCTCATGATCGCCTTCTCCAGCGCGCGCCGGGCCGTCCGCTGCGCGATCGATATCCAGCGGGCGGTCGCCCGCCACAATCAGAAGCAGTTCGGTCCCGAGCTCCTCGTTCGCATCGGGCTCAACACCGGCGAGGCGATCGCGGAGGAGCACGACTACTTCGGCGAGGCCGTGATCCTCGCCTCGCGCATCCGCGACAGCGCCGGCGGCGGCCAGATCCTCGTGTCGGAGATCACCAGGGGGCTGGTCGGCGCCAACGGGATCCAGTTCAGCGACCGGGGCGAGCACCAGCTCAAGGGGCTGCACGGCCGTTACCGGCTGTACGAAGTCGCCTGGTCGGAGGGCGGTTAAGCTGGAACGCATCAGCGTCCTCATCGCCGACGACCACCCGGTCGTACGCCAGGGCCTGCGCACCTTCCTGGAGCTGCAGGACGGCATCGAGATCGCCGGCGAGGCGGCCGACGGCGAAGAGGCCGTCGCCAAGACGCTCGCCCTCCTGCCCGACGTCGTGCTCATGGACCTCGTGATGCCGGGCGTTGATGGCATCGAGGCGATCCGGCGCATCCGCGCCACCAGCCCCTCCACCAAGATCATCGTCCTCACCAGCTTTGCTGACAACGAGAAGGTCTTCCCGTCCGTCAAGGCGGGCGCCGCAGGCTATCTCCTGAAGGGCGTCCAGCCGCAGGAGCTGGCCGAGGCGATCCGCACCGTCCACCGCGGCGAGGCGCTGCTGCACCCCGCCATCGCCGCCAAGCTAATGCAGGAGTTCGCGCACGGCACGCGAGTCCCGGGCGATTCCCTCACGGAGCGCGAGATGGAGGTGCTGCGCCTCGTCGCCCGCGGCATGTCCAACAAGGAGATCGCGGAGTCGCTGGTCCTCTCCGAAAAGACCGTCAAGACCCACGTCAGCAACATCCTGCAGAAGCTCCACCTCGTCGACCGCACCCAGGCTGCCCTCTATGCCGTGCGGCAGGGGCTGGTCGGCCTAGAGCAGCTCGGCCCTGAGACCGAGGCTGCCTCTACCTGAGGCTGCCGGCCCCCCCGTTCGATCTGCCCCGCACAGATACTCCCCATGCCTCATGCGGCCGCGCTCGACGCGCCGTATGCTGGCCACGACCGGAGCGAGCTCGGGCTGGAGACCCCCGGGCGGGGAGAGCGGAAGGAGCGTGGCCATGAACTGCTTCCTGTGCGCACGGTTAGGAGACGAGCGCGCGGCGGTGGGCCTCTGCCGCCACTGCCAGGTGGCGCTCTGCATGGAGCGCCTGATCGAGTCCCGCGACCACAACCAGGGTGGCATGCACTGGTCGTGCAGCCACGAGCTGCCGTCGAAGGCCAGGCCCGTTGCGTCGCGCTAGCGGCCGCGCGAGCGACTTACAGAGGAGGGCATCATGACGATCCAAGTCGGCCAGCCGGCCCCCGCCGTCCATGTTGAGGCGTACGTACGGGGTGACGGCGACCCGAAGGCGTTCTCGCTGCGGGAGCTCAGCGGGAAGTGGGTGGTGCTGTTCTTCTACCCGAGAGACTTCACGTTCGTCTGCCCGACGGAGATCTACTCCTTCGCCGCGCTGCAACCCGAGTTCGAACAGGAGGACGCTGTCGTCCTCGCCGCCAGCACCGACAGCTACTTCAGCCACAAGGCCTGGTTCGAGTCCGATTCGCGGCTCAAGGACGTCGCCTACCCCGTGATCGCCGATACGTCGCACAAGTTGAGTGAGGTCTTCCAGGTCCTCCGCGAGGACGGCTCCGCGTCGCGTGGCACGTTCATCATCGATCCTGACGGCGTCTTGCGGCACGTCAGCGTGACAGAGATCAACGTGGGCAGGAGCGTGGAGGAGATCCTGCGTGTGCTCCAGGCGCTCCGCACCGGCGAGCTGTGTCCCGCCGGCTGGACGCCGGGGCAGCCGACGCTCACGCTGCAGGCTGCGCCTGCCGCATCCTAAGGGGCGGCCGGTCATAGAGAGAAGGAGCCCGCCATGGCGGCAGCAACCATCGACGAAGCCCTCGAGATCCTCGAAGACACCGGCCCGGAGTTCGCCGGCGGCCTCGCCAACCACGGCCCGATGGCCGCCGAGGCGCTCCTCGCGCTCGGCCGGCCCGACGCCGTGGTCCCATGGGTCGAGCGCTACAAGCAACGCCTGCGCGAGCATCCGGACGCGCGCGATGCGATCGCTCGCGACGAGTGGCGGGCGGCGCTCGGCGACGGCCGCCGCCTCGGCGACTGGACCGTCTTCTTCCGCCGCGAGCTCGCTGATGCGCCCTGGCCGAAGGTGATCGATCGCTGGGTGCCGCGGCTGGCGCCGGGCCTGATCGCGGCCGCGACGCACGGCGTCATCCGTACCGGCCACGCCGTCCGCAGCCTCTCGGCGGGCGAGACTCCCGTCCGCCTGCGCGAGCTGGCCGAGGGCCTCGCCTACTGGGCCGCGCGCTACCACGCGCTGCCCGAGGCGCTATCGAACGGCGGCGCGCGTTTGCTGCCCACCCAGGCGATCCGGCGGATCGAGCCGCTCCCGCCGGAAGCGCAGCAGCGCGCCGGCTTCATCACCCAGGGCCTCGCCCGCCTCGAAGGCCATCGCCCCTTCGCGGCGACGATCGACCTGGTCGACGCCGCCGCCGATGCCTCCCTCGTCCTGTCGGACCTCACCGAGACCTTCGCGCAGGTCTACCTGGCGAACCATCAAGACTCGCTGCGCACGATCACCTTCATCCACGCGGTCACCGGACCGAGCGCGGTGCGACTGCTCGCTCCCTATCTCTCCGGTGACGGGACGGCGCTGGCGCTGCGCTACGCCTGGCAGGCCGGCGCCGCCCTCTACAGCGCGTTCGGCAGCACGCCGGACGCCCCTGCAATCGCGGCGCCCGTCCTGACCCGGGCCGACCTCATCGATCGCGCCGTCGCCAGCGGCGACGAGCACGCCATCAAGTTCACCGAAGCCTGCCTGCGCGAGCACGCCCTCAACCCGAAGCCCATCTACCTGGCAGCGGCAGCCGACGCCGTCGAGCGGCTCGGCGGCTGACTGAAGGAGGACCTGCCATGGCCACCGAAACGCGATCGATCGCCACGATTAGGGTCTGCTCCCTGGCGGAGCTGGAGCGCGAACGCTACAAGGTGCTCTCCATCGAGGGGCGTGTCGTGCTCGTGCTGCTCGACAAGGGCAACGTCTACGCGCTCGACAACCGCTGCCCGCACATGGGCTTTCCCCTCCACCGCGGCACCGTCAAGGACGGCATCCTCACCTGCCACTGGCACCACGCCAAGTTCGACCTCGCCGGCGGCTGCACCTTCGACCCCTTCGCGGACGATGTCACGTCGTTTCAGGTCGAGGTGCGCGATGGCGACGTCTTCCTCGACCCGAGCCCGATCGAGGAGGAGCGCCGCGCCCACTGGACGCGCAAGCTCACGGAGGGGTTGGAGCAGGATATTCGCCTCGTTCTCGCCAAGAGTGTCATCGGCCTGAGCGAGCTGGGCGCCACCACCGACGCGCTGCGCGACGCCGCCCTCTTCGCCGTGCGCAACCGGGTCTCCGGCTGGAGCACCGGCCTCTCCATTCTCACCTGCACGGCGAACGTGCTCCCCGCCCTCGACCCCGCCGACCGGCCGCTCGCGCTCTACTACGGCATGGTGCAAACCGCCCGCTCCACCTCCCACCAGCCGCCGAACTTCGACCTCGCCCCGCTCGACACCTCTGAGACGCGGCCGGAGCGCTACCTCGAGTGGTTCCGCCGGTTTGTCGAAGTGCGTTCGAGCGAGGCCGCCGAGCGCACCCTGCGCACGGCGATCCACATCGGCCTGCCGCCCAACGCCGTCGCCGGCCTGGTCTTCGCCGCCTGCACCGACCACCTGTTCCTCGACGTCGGCCACTCGCTCGACTTCGCCAACAAGGCCTTCGAGCTGCTCGACCACATCGGTTGGCAGCACGCCGAAGAAGTGTTGCCAGCGCTCGTCCCCAACCTGGTCGCGGCGCGACGCATGGAGGAGTCGTCGAGCTGGCGCCACCCGGTCGACCTCGCGACGCTGCTCTGGGAGGTGCATAAGGAGCTCGACGGCGCCATCGAGCGAGGTGGCGGCCGGCGCGCCGACTGGGACGGTCACCTGGCGATCGCTGAGCAGGTCCTGGACGGCGAGCCGGCCGAGACGCTGGACGTGATGCTCTCCGTCGTGCGCGACGGCGCACCCTTGTCCGAGCTTTCCGCCGCCGTCGCCTACGCCGCCGCGCGCCGGCCCGTGCACTTCCACGTCTCGAACGAGTTTGGCGACTGGGACACCGTCCACCACACGTTTACCTACGCGAACGCCGTCGACCAGGCGATGCGCCGGGCGCCCTCGAAGCTGCTCGCGCGCGGCATCTTCGACGCGGCGATGTCGGTCTACCTGGAGCGTTTCCTCAACGTGCCGAAGCAAGCGGTCCCGCAGCCGACCGGCGCGTCGCCGTCGCGCGACGACCTGCTCGCCGCCTTCGACCGGCAGGGCCACGTCGATGAGACGGCCCAGCTCATCGTCGACGCGCTCGGCCAAGGCCGGCACGACGAGGTAGTGCGGACGCTGGGACACGCGCTGCTGCGCGAGGACAGCGGCTTTCACCAGTACCAGATCTACGAGGCCGGCCTGCGCCAGTTCCGCCGCTTCGCCGGCACCGCCCTGGGCGACCATGTTCTCATCGGCGTGGCCCGTTTCCTCACCGCTCATTCGCCGACCGTGCGCGCCATCGGTCAGACCTACGATATCGCCACCCGCCTGCATCGCGGCGAATCGCTCCACGGCGATGATCTAGCATAGGGCGTATCTGATTGCCTGGAGCGCTGCCGCCCGCTCATGCTAACGTAATGGCGTGATCCGCTCCTACCTCGCGGCCCTCCGACAGCCCAACTTGCTCGCGCGCGTCCGCCTCCTGCGCGATCTGCAGACCGCCCTCCGCGTCCTGTTCCTCTACGCCGCGATCGACTCCGGCCTGCTCCGCGCGCTGCCGGCGACGCGCGACGAGCTCGTCGAGCGGCTGCGCGTGCAGCGCGCCGACATCCTCGATACCGCGCTCGCGCTGGGCGTCGCGCTCAAGGAGCTCTCGCTGCGCAACGGCCGCTACGCTGCGCGCGGTGCGCGCTCGCGCCTGCTGCTGGGCGCCGGCGGCGACATGATCGCCGGTACCATCGAGGAGTACGTCGGGTACCACAGCGACGTTTACCAGCAGCTCGCGGCGCGACTGCGCGGCGCCCCGCCCGGCGACTACCTGGACCGGTTCGGCACCGTGATCACCCGCGCTTCGCGCGTGCTCGAGCCGTTCATCGCCGGCTTCGTCAGGGATTCCGTCGGGTCGGGCCCGCGGCGCCTGCTCGAGATCGGCTGCGGCACCGGCGTCTATCTCCACCGCGCCGCCCTGGCGAACCCGCAGGTCACCGGCGTCGCCCTCGACCTGCAGGACAGCGTCATCGAGCAGGCGCGCGCCAACCTGCAGGCCTGGAGCATCAGCGACCGCTTCCAGCTCCTCGTCGGCGACATCCGCACGCCACCGCCCGAGGCCGCCGGCCCCTTCGATCTGATCACGCTGCACAACAACGTCTACTACTTCGAGCCCGCCGAGCGCCCCGCGCTCTTTCGCCGGCTCCGCGCCGCGCTCGCGCCCGGCGGCGCGCTCGTGCTCACCACCATCGTGCGTGGCGACACCGTCACCTCGCTCGACTTCGACCTCGCGCTGCGTTGCACGGCCGGCTGCACGCCGCTCCCGTCGCTCGATGAAGTCACGGCGCAGCTCCGTGACGGCGGCTTTTCGGACGTGCGCGTCACGCGCCTCATGCCCCTCGAGCCGCTCTACGGCTTCACCGCGCGCTGACGTTGCCGATCGGAGGAGACCTTGTAGGGACAGACCTTCAGGTCTGTCCGGCCCCCGGCAAGACGCCCCGGCCGCGCGAAGCCGCGGGTTTCAACCCGCGGACGGGCAATGAGTCCCCTGCGAGGCGTCTCGCGTCGTTCGTGACCGGGGAGTGCAGAGGGGCGCAGCCCCGGAGCCTGCCCTCGAGCGAAGCGAAGGGCCGGGGGTCTGGGGGTGTCCCCCAGATCCTCAAACATTTCTGGGCGGGTGGGTGGGAAGGAAGAACCCCGGAATGCCTAGATATACACCGGGTGCACTTTGCGGTGCCGCTCCGCCGCGCCCGACTCGTACGACGCCTCCGCCACCGCCTTCGCGACGCGCTGGAAGACCGCTCGGTTGAACACCGAGGGGATGATGTACTCCTCGCTCAGCTCGCTCTTCCCGACCGAGTCCGCGATCGCGTGCGCCGCCGCCAGCTTCATCGGCTCGTTGATGTCCCACGCGCGCGCGTCCAGCACGCCGCGGAACAGCCCGGGGAAGCAGAGCACGTTGTTGATCTGGTTCGGGTAGTCTGAACGGCCCGTGGCCATCACCCGTACGTGGTCGACCGCCAGCTCCGGCTTGATCTCCGGGTCCGGGTTCGCCAGCGCGAAGACGATCGGGTCCTTCCCCATCTTCTTCACGTCGCCGACCGACAGCACGTTCGGGCCCGAGACGCCGAGGAAGAGGTCTGCCCCCTCCATCACGTCGCTCAGCCCGCCCTGGAGGTTCTCCGGGTTCGTGTGCTGCGCGAACCAGTGCTTGATCGGGTTCATGCCCTCGTCGCGGCCGCGGTAGAGCGCGCCCTTGCTGTCGCAGCCGACGATGTTCGTGATCCCGGCCGACATGAAGATCTTCGTGCACGCGACGCCCGCCGCGCCGACGCCGCAGACCACCACCTTCAGGTCGGACATCTCCTTCTTGACGAGCTTCACCGCGTTCAGGAGCGATGCGAGCACCACCACCGCCGTGCCGTGCTGGTCGTCGTGGAACACCGGAATGTCCAGCTCCTTCTTCAGCCGCTCCTCCACCTCGAAGCAGCGCGGCGCCGAGATGTCCTCCAGGTTGATCCCGCCGAACGCCGGCGCGATGTACTTCACCGTGTTCACGATCTCGTCGACGTCCTTTGTCGCCAGGCAGATCGGCCACGCGTCCACCTGGCCGAACTCCTTGAACAGCATCGCCTTGCCTTCCATTACTGGCAGCGCCGCCAGCGGTCCGATGTCCCCCAGGCCGAGCACCGCCGTCCCGTCCGAGACGATGGCGACGCTGTTCTTCTTCACCGTGAGCGTCCACGCCGCTTCCGGCTCGCGGTGGATCGCCATCGACACGCGCGCGACGCCCGGCGTATACACCCGCGACAGGTCGCTGCGGCCGGTCAGCGCCATCTTATTGTGGATCTCGATCTTGCCGCCGACGTGTGCCATGAAGACCGAGTCGTAGACACTGCGCACCTGGACGCCCTTCATCGCCCGCACGGCGTCCAACACGCAACGCCCGTGATCGTTGTCACGGGCGTTGATCGTGATGTCCCGGACGATACTGGCCGGGTTCGTCCGCACAATGTCCACCGCGCCGATGTCGCCCCCCGCCTCGCCGATCGTGCTGGCGATGCGGCCCAGCATCCCCGGCTTGTTCGGGTACTGCGCCCGGATCGTCAGCTGGTAGGTGGCGGTGGGGACGAACCCTTCGGCGGCGCCGGCGCGTCGTGACATGAGGCCAGACTCCTTATCAGGATGGAAGTGCGTGCAGTATAGCGAACTGGTCTCCTCGAACAAGCCAGCCTCCCTCTGGTAACTTGCTCAGGATTGGTGGGTCGGTTTTAACTTGCTGCCGGATGAGTCCGTCAGCTTCGCGTTTCGAACGCGGGAAGCCGCGGGTTTCAACCCGCGGACAGAAAACATCTCCCAGACCCACCAACCCTGAACCAGTCACCGTCCTGTCCACGGCCGCCTTTCCGAACCGTCCGTATGCTAAACTAAGGCAGGCCCCGCATCGCGCGGGCCCTGTGTTTGTCATGCCGAAGGTGATCATCCGCCCGCTCGATATCGAGCTCGACGTCCCCGAGGGCGAGACGATCATGGCCGCCGCCCAGGCCCAGGGCTACTACTGGCCGACCACCTGCGGCGGCGAAGGCCGCTGCACCACCTGCGCCTGCGAGGTCCTCGACGGCATGGAGCGCCTCTCGCCGCGCGGCCGCTCCGAGGAGCGCGTCCTCGTCTCCGAGCGCGGCGCGAAGATCCTCGAGCAGCCGGTGCGGCTCGCCTGCCAGGCCCAGGTCTACGGCGACTGCGAGGTCGAGAAGCCAGGCGTCCGCCTGCCCCTCTCGACGCCGGCCGGGACGCTCGGTATCCTGCCGCTGGAGTAGGAGCGCATGGCCTACATCATCACGGAGCCCTGTATCGGTGTAAAAGACGCCACCTGCGTGGACGTCTGCCCGGTCGATTGCATCCACACGACCGATGACGCCGAGCAGTACTACATCGACCCCGAGGTCTGCATCGACTGCGAGGCCTGCGTCTTCGTCTGTCCCGTCGATGCTATCTTCTACGAGGACGACGTGCCGGAGGAGCAGAAGCGCTTCATCGAGGTCAACCGCGTCTTCTTCGCCGGCAAGACCGAGGAGGAGCGCAAGGCCTTCCGCACCCGCACCGAGCGCCACGCCACCTAGCCCGTATCTCGCCGCCCTCGGTTCCAGTACAATGTGGCCCCGACCGCCTGTCGGGGCCCTTCGTTTCGCATAGAGAGGAAGCCCGCCCGATGATGGCTCTGGAAGACATCCACGTCCTCGACCTGTCGCGCCTCGCGCCCGGCCCGTTCTGCACGATGCTCCTCGGCGATCTCGGCGCCGACGTCCTCCTCGTCGAGCCGCCCGCCGACAGCAGGGCCGGCCAGAACCCCGGCGTCGGCGTCGATCCCCACAACGCCCTCGGCCGCAACAAGCGGAGCATCGTCCTCAACCTGCGCGACGAGCAGGCTCGGGAGGTCTTCTACAAGCTCGCCGAGCCGGCCGACGTCGTCCTCGAAGGCTTCCGGCCCGGCGTCGTCAAGCGCCTTGGCGTCGACTACGAGACGCTGCGCGACAAGAACCCGCGCCTCGTCTACTGCTCGCTCTCCGGCTACGGCCAGACCGGCCCCTACGCGCAGCTCGTTGGCCATGACATCAACTACATCTCCGTCGGCGGCGCGCTCGGCCTCACCGGCTGGCCCGGCCAGCCGCCTGCCATCCCGATGAACGTCATCGCCGACTTCGCCGGCGGCGGCCTCCACGCCGCCTACGCCATCCTCGCGGCGCTCCACGCGCGCGACCGCACGGGCCGCGGCCAGTACGTCGACATCGCCATGAGCGACGGCGTCCTCTACCTGCTCGCGCAGCACGTCAGCGCTTACTTCGCCGGCGGCCGCGTGCCGCATGCCGGCGCCACCGTGCTCAACGGCGCCGCGCCGCACTACAACGTCTACCAGTGCAAGGGCGGCGGCTGGATCAGCCTGGGCAGCCTGGAGCCGCACTTCTGGGCCAACCTCTGCCGCGTCACCGGCCGCGAAGACCTCATCCCCCACCAGTACGACGGGGAGAAGCGCGACGAAGTCTTCGCCCACTTCCGCGAGCAGTTCGCCTCCAGGACGCGCGACGAGTGGTTCGAGGTCCTCAAGCAGACCGACATCTGCGCCGCGCCCGTCTACGCGCTCGACGAGGCGCTCGCGGATCCGCACAACGTCGCGCGCGGCATGGTGATCGAGGTCGACGCGCCGGACGGCAGTCGGGTGAAGCAGATCGGCATCGGCGCCAAGCTCTCGGAGATGCCGGGCTCGGTCCGCTCGACGACGCCCACGCCCGGCCAGCACACCGACGGCGTCCTCGCGTCCCTCGGCTATGACGCCGCCGCGATCGCCGCCCTGCGCGAGCGCGGCGCCGTCGCCTGAAGACGGGGAGGGGAGGGGCCTGGTTCCTAGTTCCTCGTTCCTAGCTTCCCGCCGCCTCCGCCTCGACGACGGCGCCGGCGAGTTTTGGCTCGCGCGCGTCGCACACCAGCCAGTAGAACAGCGCCCCCGGCACCGTCACCGCCACGAACGCCGCCGAGGCGATGAACACCGCCTCCAACGACACCTGGTCGGCGATCACGCCCAGGCCCGGCTGGAACGACGCGATGACCACGCTGCTCAGCAGCTGCCGGAACGACAGGATCGTCG
>Ga0326597_10007279_pt1 | contig 15064 bp, 15 predicted proteins | sample RVTome_12_FD_203789 | JGI IMG/M metagenome (GOLD analysis project Ga0326597, IMG submission 203789) | Soil microbial communities from uranium-contaminated site in the Upper Colorado River Basin, Wyoming, United States - RVT100D185 | ecosystem: Environmental > Terrestrial > Soil > Contaminated >... | reverse complement strand
GTGGCCCGGCCGCGCTCCATGCGCCTGGAAGGGATGTACAAGTGGCTCTCGGGCAACCGGCGGGGCGCGATCCGGACGTGGGAGGCGGGGATCGAACTGGCCCGGCGGCTGGGCATGCGCTATGAGGAGGCCCTGACGCACCTGGAACTCTTGCGCCGCCTGGAGCCGGGAGCTGCCTCGCGTCCGGTTCACCTGGCGCAAGCCGGCAGTCTGCTGCGTCAGTTGCCGGCCGCCTATGAGCTGGCCGAACTCAAGCACTGGTCCGACGGTGAGCCGGACCTCCCCCTCACGACTTAGTGGCCAGAATGTGGTGGATCACGCCCCCCTGGATCGCTGAGGACAGGATCGAGAAGCCGGTCTCCGCGATCAGGCCATAGAGCACGTGGTCCAGGTTTTCCGCGGTGAAGGCGTGCCCTCGCCAGATTCGGGCCAGGGCCCTCCCGACCGCGCCGGTGGGCCTGCCGAAGTCGGTGATCAGCAGACGCCCCTTAGGCTTGAGCACCCGGTGGCATTCGCCCAGGGCCTGGCGCTTGGTGGCCAGCGGCAGGTGGTGCATGGTCAGGCAGCTGATCACCCAGTGAAACGTGCCAGGCGGGTAGGCCAGGTTCTCGCCGACGCCCCAATCCACGCTGGCGCCGTCGCAGCGCCGCAGTTTGCGCCGGGCCACCGCCAGCATCTCCGGCGATGGATCGATGCCCTGCAGCCGCGAGTGTGCCCCGAATCGGCGATGGATTTGGTGGATCGCTTCCCCGGTCCCGCATCCCAGATCCAGCAGCGCATCGCCGGGCTGCATCTGGACCAGGCTCACGTGTTTGCGAATGACCAGCGGAACGCCGAAGAGGGCGTTGTGGGCGTCGTAGTACCTGGCCCGCAGGCCGGAGAGGACCTCGCCGGGGGTGCTGCCGGGTGAGGATTGGGGAGACGGTTCCATGGGCGAGACATTATATGCGGATTGTGCAGCGGGTGGCACGCCGCGCAGGCTGTTGTAGAATCTCGACGAATGCTCCCGTTTTCCGTCCGCATTGAGCAGGCCCGCGATCGACTGGTGGCGGTGGCAGGCGGGCTGATCGCCATCGGCAGCCTGGCGACCGGCGCATACCACCTGCTGAGCTCGGCCAGGCCCGCCGACACCACGGACGACGTGATCCTGATGGCGGCCGGCGCTGCGCTCGGATTGCTGGGCGTCGGGCTGGCTACCCTGGGACATCGGCGCCGCCTGGCGGCCGCCGAGCTGGCCGGCGGGCTGACCGCCCTGGCTTCCTGGATGGTGCTGGGGCACGGCATGGCCTTCGAGGTCGCCCTGGCGGGCTACGTGGGCGTGCTGGTCATCACCGTGGTCGGCAGCCCCCGGACCGATGCCCTGGTGGCCACCGGCCTGGTGTTCGTCATCGGGCTGCTGGTGTATGCCGGCGGCTCCAGCGAGGGCGGGGCAGTGGAGGGGGCGTTGGCCATCGGGGGCCTGCTGGCAGCCACCGGGGTGTCGTTGGCCTGGCTGCAGCACCACCTGCTGGGGGCCATCGCCGAACTGGAAGTGTCCCAGGCGCGCCTGCATCGGCTTTCCCACCTCGACCCCTTGACCGGGCTGGGCAACCGGCGGCTGTTCGACGAGGGCTTGAACCGGCAGCTGCGCTACTGCAGCCCTGAGCGGCCCTTGGGGATGGTGATCATCGACGTCGACCAGCTCAAACAGATCAATGACCAGCATGGGCACCCCGCGGGCGACAAGGCCCTGCAGTTGGTGGCCGAGGCCATCCGCATTTCCTCCCGGGGCAGCGACAGTTCCGCCCGCATCGGCGGGGACGAGTTCGGCATCCTGCTGCCCGGCGGCGGACTGCGCGGGGCGCGCCTGGTGGCGGATCGGGTGCACGAGCTGCTGGTCGAGTGGGAGGATCAGGGAAAGAACCAGATCAACCTGACGGCTAGCATCGGGGTGGCGCAGGCCACCGACCCCACCCAGGGCGTCGAAAACCTGCTGGGTGACGCGGACGCCGATATGTATGCCGGCCGGGGCGTCCCGCAGCGGGCGGCGGCCGCTCGCTGAACGCTGGACCCCCCACCCGCCTGCCTCTGGGCTGCTCAGGGACCGCCAACCACCTCGCTGACGGCAGCCAGCACCACCGGCGCGTTGGGGAGCGCGTCGTAAAAGCGTAGGAACTGCTCGATCTGAACCCCCTCCAACTCCCGCAGATTCTCCGCCCAGCGATAGCCGATTGACTGAAACAGCAGCTCCACGGTGACGGTGAGCGGCCGCGGCGCCTCACCCAGGTCCACCGCGTACTGCAGGCTGTCCTCGCCGCCGAAGAAGTCCGGATCCTCGGAGGTCTGGCCGACCGGCCGGATGGACTCCAGCGCGCGGGCCGGATCCAGCCCGCTGGGCAACAGCCGGTTGTCCTTCAGGTATCCCGAGGCTTGCATCAGCCCGGTCGTCACGTTCCCACTTGAATCCCGCAGCACCGCCTCGTAGATCTGAACCTGATCCGACTGCACGATCGTCAGGTAATGCGGCTCGAACTGGGAAGGGTCCTGATCGGCATCGTTTCCGTCGATCCGGCCCTGGGCGTCCACCGCGCCCGACTCGAAGACGATCGCACCGCTTGCGTCGGATACCTGGAAATGCAGCCAGGCCCGGCGAGCGGGGAACCCGGTGGGCAGCTTGTGCCCGGCCTGGTTCTCCACCCGCACCTCGGCGGTCAGGCGCGTTCCCGACAGCTGCAGCGCTCCAAGAGAGAGGCTGGCAGTCTGCTCCTGCAGCAGTTCCAGCGTGCGCTGGCGGGCCTGCTGCAGGTGCTCCCCGGAGGCCGTGACCTGCAACTCCTCGGCAAAGGCCTGCAGCAGCCCCAGCATGTAGGCGTTCCCGCCGGCGAAGGTGTGCTGGGCGAAGGGACTGCGCGGGAACGGACTGGTGATGGCGATGCGCACACCCCCCTGGGCCTCCGGCATATGGCAGTCCTGGCAGGAGCGCAGGCTCCGAAAGTCGCTGTAGTACCACTCCAGATAGGGCACCTGCTCCGGGAACTCGACCCCGGAGCCGTCCAACGACTCGACGTAGAGCGTGTGGCAGGTGGCGCAAAGCTCGGAGCGTATGATGTGCAGGCCCTGGGTCGGCAGGTAGCCGGAGGTGATCTCCATGATGTCGGACTGGGCGGGTTCCACCGCATAGGGCCCGTAAATCAGCCGCTCGCCGGCCGGCGTCTCCATGTCGATCTCGAACCCGCCGTTGTAGCTCTCCGGGAAGCCAAGCGCCCCTTCCTGGATCTGGTGGCACAGGGTGCAGGAGACCCCATCCAGGGCCAATGAATGCAGCGGATTGCCCGGGTCGAGCAGCCCCTGCTCGCCCAGCACGCGGGCAGTCTCACCTCGCTGCTCCAGCGTGACCTGCGCCAGGGGCATGTGACAGCGGGCGCAGGCCTGCTGGATGGCTTCCGCCTGCTCGGGATGCCGCAGGGTCTCAGCCTGCACGGCGGCCTGCCAGTAGGGATCGCGGGCCGACTGGGCCATCATGCTGGCGCGCCAGGCCCCGTCGATGGAGACATCCTGGCCGGCCTCATCCAGCATGCTCTGGTGGCAGATGGCGCAGACACCGGACCCGGCGAAGAAGTCCGCCTGCACGGTCGGGAGTGGACGCCCCAGGTAGCGCGCCTGCTGCGCGGCGGTCGGAATGGGGGTAGGCGGAGGCGGGGGCGTGCGGGTGGGGCGGGCGGGCGTCGCCGAGGCGGAGGGCGGCGGGGCAGGGGTGGGCGCGCAGGCCGCTGCAGCCAGCAGGCCCAAGGCCAACAGGATCGCACCCCACCAGCAGCGTGTTGCGGATCGCCTCATGGCGCTCCGCCCTCCCTGAGCATCCGGGCGGCCGCCCGCCGGGCGATCTGCACCGCGAAGTTGGTGCCGCGATCCCAGGGGTAGACCTGGCTCATGCTGGCGAACCACAGCCCGGGCAGCGGGGTCTTAAGGTCCGGTACGGAACGAGAGTGATTCAGCGGCGGCACCGGCTGGGCATAGCCGGTGCGGAAGAGCCAGGACTCTCGGACCCAATCCCGGGTGAATTTCGGGTTGATCCGCTTCAGGGCCGGCAGGAACCGGTCCAGCAGCACTTCCTGGCTCAATGAGAAATACTCGTGGTGGGGATCCAGGTAGTCGCCGCAGTAGACGATATGCTCGCCGCCGAAATGCTCCGGCGAGACGAAGTTGGTGTGCTCCACCAGGGAAAGGAAGGGGAACCCGGCCGCCTTGGGTAGATTGTGCCAGTAGTAGCCCTGTTCGGAGAGCCGCTGTCTGAGCGCCAGCACCAGGACCACCGCACCCATGGATTGCAGCGCCAGCAGCCCCTGCAGATAGGGGCCGGCCAGGCCGGGGGCCAGCCTGGCCAGCAGGCCGGGTGAGGTGGTGACCAGGCATTGATCGAAATGCTCTTCACCCGCCTCGGTATACAGCGCCAGCCCTCCGTTCTCCCGCGGCTCAACCCGCTGCACCGGCGTTGACAGGCGGAGCTCCGCGCCTACCTGCCGCAGGCGCTCACCCAGGCGATCCATGAATGCCTGGAAGCCGCCGCGGAACGTCCCCAGACGGGGCGTGCGGACCTTGAAGCGAGCCCAGAACCAGGCCATGTTGACTTGCTGGTAATGCGGCCCGAACTTGCCCACCAGCAGCGGCTCCCACAGCGCCTGGTAGCTGCGCCGGCCGATCCAGCGCCGCAGCCACTCGTGGGCGGTCACCCGTTCCAGTCGCGGCCAGGCAGCCAGGTAGCGTAGATAGCCGATGACGGCCCCCACCCTCAGCCGGTCCGGGAAGGGAATGCCCGGGAAGCGCAGCACGGCCAGCGGAGAATCTAGCGGATAGAAGCGCTCCTGGTGATAGACCACCGTGACCGGACGAGCGAAGAATACCTGGTCCTGCCACCCCAGCTCGCGGATCAAGCCCAGGATGTCCCGATCGCTGGCGAACCAGTGATGGTAGAACTTCTCCACCGACCAGTCCCAATGGGATTGCCTGAACCCGGAGGCCAGCCCGCCCACGTGCTGGTCGGCCTCCAGCAAGGTCACCCGGCAGCCGGCCTGGGCCAGATCGTAGGCGGCCGCCATGCCGCCGACGCCGGCGCCTACGATAGCCACCCGACGCGGGCCTGGGCGCAGCTTGTCCGCCTCTCCCGCACTCTCGCTCAATCCGCCGCCTCTCCTCTCCTCACCCTCATCACACGCACTGCTGGCTCACCATCCCCGCTCATTTGCCCGTCTCCGCTGCTGACCCGCCCCCGACCTCGGCCTGCACCGCCCGCCAGCTCAGGCTCTCCCGCGCCATGTAGTAGGCGCCCAGCACGGTGATCGGCAGCCACAGCGCCGCATGCAGCACCAGCGTGTACCCGGCTGCGGTGGCGCGCTCCACGCCGAAGGCGACCAGCACGGCAATCCCGGGGGCGTCGAAAGTGCCGAGATAACCCGGCGCGGAGGGGATGGTGGTGGCCAGGTTCACGATTCCGTTCATCAGCATCAGCGCGAAGAAGCTGATCTCGAATGGAAAGGCGTGCATCACCAACCAGTATTTTAGAGTCTCGAAGAGCCAGATCACCACCGAGGTGCCCAGCACCATCAGGGTGTCCCGACCCGAGCGCAGCGAGGCCAACCCGCTGAGGAAACGTACGGCCAGGCCCAGGGCCTGCTCTCGCCAGCGCCGGGGCAGCAGGCGCTGCGCCAGCCAGACGACGATCCGCTCCGCCTGAGGTTGAAAGACAGCCATGAGCAGGAAAGCCAGCACCGCCAACAGGAAGCCGACCGCTCCCAGGACGGCCAGCGTACGGATGTCCCCAACCAGGCCGGAATCGGCGGTGACCCGGGCCAGCTCCGGAAGATTTAGGAACACGAAGCCCAGCATCACGATGCCGTCGAAGGCCCGTTCGACCACGATGGTGGCCAGCGAGGCGGACATGGGTACCGCTTCCCGCCGGCGCAGCACGTAAGCCCGCAGCACCTCTCCGGCCCGGGCCGGGTAGATGTTGTTGCCCATGTAGCCGATGGCCACCACCGGGAAGGTGGTGCGCAGGGGGATATGCTTGAGGGGGCGCAGCAGAAAGTGCCAGCGCCAGGCCCTCGCCCAGACCCCCACGAAGTACGCCGCGATCCCCGGGATCAGCCAGGCGTACCGGGCGCCGCGCAGCGCCTCCCAGAGGTCGTCCAGCCGCAGGCCTCGCAGCGCCAGCCAGAGGAAGATGGCGCTGACGGCCAGGCCAATCCAGAACTGCCAGCGTCTCACGGGGCCTCCGTTGCCATGACTGGATCGGATGGGGCCAAGGATACAACAAGGCGGCTCGCGCCGCCTTGTACATTCTATCAAGACTACCCGGCACAGCGCAGGCTCAAGGCCTGCCCGGCCGTCTCAAGCTGTCGGGGTCAAGCCACTTCTGCGGTTGCCGGCAGCATGCCTTCCAGGATGCGTTCCAGGGCCATGGTGTGGCTGCACACGCCCCGGCTCAGGAAGAAGTCACAATCGCAGGTCCACTCCCCGCCGGCGAACTCCACCGTGTGGGGGTTGTTGGTCCCGTTGAAGGTGGCTTTGAAGCTCTCGAAGCCGATCCGGTCCCGCTCCTCGGCGTACCGCTTGGCTTTCTCGATTTTGCCGATCAATCCATAGTCCATAGACCCTCCCGTGAGAATGCAAACAAAAAGGCACGCAGGCATGCGCGCCCCGTGCCTTTGGCCGGCGCAATCTGGGTGGGGGTTGTGCCGCTCATCGCGGCGCCAATCCTCTCATACTGAATTCAGTATAGGCGCGCCCCCAGCCTGAGTCAATGGGCGGCTGACCTACGCTTTGCTTTCAGCCGCCGATGTAGGACATTTCAATCTTGGGAAGCCCCACCGTTTCCGAGGAGCGGATTTCAGAGTAGCGATCGGTCCGCCGCAGCCACAGGTTCTCGATGAACCCGGCGATCTCGGCGTCGCCGGCCCCGGCGCGCAGCCTCGACTTCAGATCATGGCCGCGCACCGCGAACAGACAGGTGTACAGCGTGCCGTCCGCCGACAAACGCGCCCGGGTGCAGTGGCCGCAGAACGGCTGGGTCACCGAGGCGATGATCCCGATCTCGCCCCCGCCGTCCAGGTAGCGGTAGCGATTGGCTACCTCGCCGCGATAGTTGGGGTCCACCGGCTCCAGCGGGAACTCGCCCCGCAAGCTGGCCAGGATCTCCGCCGCCGAGACTACATCGTCCAGCCGCCAGCCATTGCTGTGGCCGACGTCCATGTACTCGATGAAGCGCAGGATGTGCCCACTGCCCCGGAAATGGCGGGCCATGGGCAGGATGCTGTCCTGATTGACCCCCCGCTTGACCACCATGTTGATCTTGATCGGGTTGAGGCCGGCCTGCTCGGCGGCCTGGATGCCCGCCAGCACACGCTCCACAGTGACGCCCACATCGTTCATGGCCTGGAAGACCCGATCGTCCAATGAGTCCAGGCTGACCGTGATCCGCTTCAGCCCGGCCTGGCTGAGCCGTTCCGCCCGCTGGGGCAGCAGCAGCCCGTTGGTGGTCATGGTCAGGTCGACCTCCGGCAGGCGCGCCAGCATACGCACCAGCACTTCCAGCTGGCTGCGCACCAGGGGCTCGCCACCGGTCAGCCGGATCTTGCGCACGCCAAAGCTGTGGAAAATGCCGCACAGGCGGTCGATCTCCTCGAAGGTCAGCAGGTCTTCCTTGGGCAGGAACTGGAAGTCCCGGCCGAAAACCTCCTTCGGCATGCAGTAGACACAGCGGAAATTGCAGCGGTCGGTGACCGAGATCCGCAGATCCCGCAGCGGGCGCTGCAGCGTATCGAGTGGGCCCATCAGAATTCCATTATACCGGGCGGGTTGCAGTCAGGGGATCACGGCGCCGATTCCGTGAGCGTGGCGGTCGGCGTGGCCGTGACCGGGCCGGGCGTGGGGGTTTGGGTAGGGGTCGGGGTGATCGCCCCGGCGGGGGTCCACAGGCGGATCACCACCTGGTTGAGCTCCCCCAGCGGGCCCTGGTCCTGGCCGTTGTAGAAGGCCCGCACCCCGATCCCGTTGCCGGTGATGACCTGCACCACCTGTTGGCCCTGGAATTCCAGGATCTCGCCCGGGTTGGCCCGGCCTTGATAGCTCTCCACCCCATCCACCACCACCCGCACCCAGCTGCGCCGCTCGACCAGCAGCCGCAAGTCGACCGGGGCCGAGCCGGAGGGGGCGAAGGTCAGGGCCACGGTGGGGGTCTCGCTGGGGGAGGCGGCCGCAGCGAGCGCCGGGGCTTCGGTAGCGACCGAACCGGCTCCCGGGCTGGACAGGGCTTCCGCCGGTGCGGCTTCGGCGGAGGGGGTGAAGGTCGGGATGAGGAATTCCGAAGCCGCCAGGGTACGTTCCTGCATCCCCGCCACCACCCGCCCGACCCCCCAGGCGATCAATCCCAGCACCGCCACGGTGATCCCGGCGGCGACGAACAGGTCGGTGGATAGCCAGGAGGGCCGCCGCGAGCGCACCTGTACGGCCGGCCGGGTGGGCAGCTCGTGCAGCGCCTTGCGCCGCGGCCGGCCCTTGCCGCGCCCTCCCAGCGCCTGCTCGTACTGCTCCATCAGTTCTTCGGAGCGCAGGCCGAGGAACTCGGCGTAGCTGCGGATGAAACCTTTGGCCTGGACGTGCGAGGAAATGGTCTCGAATTCGCCGCGTTCGAGCGCAGCCAGGTGATGGGCCCGGATGCGGGTGGACCGCTCCGCCTCTTCCAGCGTCAGGCCCAGGCGCTTGCGCGCCTCCGCCAGTCTGATCCCGATCTCTTGCATGAGTCTTCTGGGTGAAATGAAAGGCCACCGGCCCAGTTGAAGCTCCGGTGGCTTGCGGGGCCGAGACTCTACCCGGTCCCCGGTTCGTACTCGTCGTCCGGCGCCGGGCGATCCGCCTGGCCATCCTCATCGCCGGCGGACCGATCCGCCCGCGGCCGGGAGGGCTCCGGCTCGCCTTCCGCCCTTGCGACCTCTTCAGCTTCTTGCTGGGCGCGGGCTTGCTCCACTGCTTCCGCTTCCAGTTCGGCCTGCAGGTCGGCGAAGGTGCCGACGGTCTCGACCTCCTCGACCTCCAGCGGCGCCCGCTGCATGGCCGACTCGGGCGGCAGGTCCTCATGATGGACCACCGCCGTGATCTCGGGTACCAGGTCCACGGTGAGGCGCACGTGGATGGTGTGGACCCCGATCGTCTTGATCGGCTGGCTGTCGATCTGGCTGCGGTCCAGCTTAATGCCCTTCTGGGCCTCGATGGCATCCACGATCATGGCGTTGGTCACTGAGCCGTACAGTTTGCCGGTCTCTCCGGCCTTGGCCGGAAAGACGAGCTGCATCCCGTCCAGTTGTGAGTGCACCGCGGTCAGCTCTTTGTTCAAGCGGGCGCGCTCCAACTCCGCCGTCTGGCGGATGCGGTCGGACTGCTTGAGCGCCCCCGGCGTGGCCAGCGCGGCCAGCCCCTGGGGGAGCAGGAAATTGCGCCCGAAGCCGTCGGCAACCTTCTTGACGTCGCCGGCTCGGCCCAGTTTGTAGACATCCTTGAGCAGCATCACCTTCATGAGGATTCCCGTCCTTGCGTGGCATGGATTGAGCGCCGTGAGGCGCTCAAAGGCCTAGTTCCGGCCGCGGATTCTACCAGAGAATGCCCCGGAGTCGGATTCAGGGGGCCCGCTCCATCACCAGCCCGTCCTCCCCATCCCGGTAGTACTTGCGCCAGACGTCCACCTGCTGATAGCCGGCGCTGCGGTAGAGCGCCAGCGCCGCTTCGTTCGAGGTGCGCAGCGTCAGGCGCACACGCCGGGTGCCGAGGGCCTCTTCACAGGCGGCCAGCAGCAGGCGGGCAGTCCCGCGCCGGCGGTACTCGGGATGCACTGCCAGCGAAGCCACCCACCCCAGTTCATTTCCCGAGCGGCGGTCACCGATGGCGAATCCCACCGCCTGGCCGTTCAACTCCGCCTTCAACCGGATCGTGCCGGGGATCGTCAGCGCGGCCAACAGCTCCAGCCAGGGCCAGGAATCCTTGCCAAAGCAGAGCGACTCCAGCTCGGTGATGCTGCGCAGGTCCCGCCAAGTGGCGGTCCGGATGGCCGCCTGGCTCGGGCCATCCGGACCCTTTGGACTGTCCATATCACGAAGCGCAGGAGCTAGTCGGCCTTGTCTTTGTTGCCCCCGATGAAGCCCGACAGCAGGCTGGTGAATTCCATGGGGAGGATGAACTTGGTGGCAGGGCTGGTCCCCATGGCCTTCAGGGTCTCGAAGTACTGCAAGGTCATGGTCTTTTGATCCACCGTCAGGGCGACACTGTAGATTTTCTCCAGCGCAGCGGCAAAGCCCTCTGCTCGCAGGAGCTGAGACTGCTTTTCTCCCTCGGCCCGCAGGATGTTGGCCTGCTTCTCGCCCTCAGCCTTGAGAATGCTCGCCTGCTTATCGCCCTCGGCGACGTTGATCGTCCCCTCGCGAGTACCGGTAGACTCGGTGACCACCGCCCGGCGAACGCGCTCAGCGGTCATCTGCCGGTTCATCGCGTCCTGCACCTCCCGCGGCGGGATGATCTCGCGGATTTCGACATTGGTGACCTTGACCCCCCAACGCTCGGTCACCTCGTCCAGCCGGGTGCGAAGCAGCTGGTTGATATGCTCCCGTTGAGAGAGCACGTCATCGAGCGGAATCCCGCCGATGACCGAGCGCAGCGTGGTGGTGGCCATGCCCTGAGCGGCCGCCTCGAAATTGCCCACCTGGAGCACGCTGTCGCCGGCGTGCAGGACCTTGTAGTACCAGAGAAAATCGATCGCGATCGGGGCGTTGTCCTTGGTGATCGAGGTCTGGTGCGGGATTTCGCGCACCTGTTCGCGCAAGTCCACCTTCACGCCCCGGTCGATGACCGGGATGAGCAGGACCAGCCCGGGCCCCCTCTCCAGGTTCTTCCCGGTCGAACGACCGAGCCGGAAGACGACCAGGCGCTCATATTCCTGCACGATACGAACGGCGCTGGCCAGGAAGAACAGGCCGAGCAGGCCGACGCCCCCAACCAAACAGGCAACCGGAATCACGCTTTCCATGTCATTCTCCTCCTCACTGAGAGACCGGCGGTTCTTCTTTCTCTACGATCAGGATCAGACCCTCACGGCCCGCCACCCGAACGGGGCTTCCAGCCGGGATGGCCGTCCTGGCCCTGGCGCTCCACAGTTCCCCACCCACGTAGACCGAGCCCATGTCTTCGGGGGTGATCGCTGTGCGCACCTCCCCGACTTGCCCGAGCACCTTGCCCGGGTCGATGCTGGGACCGGCTGTCTGAGAGGCCAGGCTCTGCCGCACCACCACCCAGAAGTAGGCCAGGGTCATGCCAGTGGTCAGCAAGGCCAGCCAGGAGTTAACCGCCGGGCCGCCGCCCTCCCGGCGGAACAGGAAAGCCGAGCCGGCGCTGAGCATCAGGGCAGACAGCCCCAGCCAAATGCCTTCCTGACGGCGGCGCAGCGAGACCACATAGAACCCCGCGCCCAGCGCCAGCGGTATCAGCGCCCACGGGTTGGGAGGGACCACCCTCGTGCCCAGGCCAGCCAGTCCCAGCGCCAGCACCGCCAGCAGTTCATACACACCGGTGCCCGGGCTGAGCACGGCCAGCGCCGATAACCACAGCCCCGCCACCAGGCTCAGGTACAGCAGGTTGGGAAGCAGGGGAGAGTCCAGCACGTTCACAACTGCTTCTGGTAGACCCGGTAGGTTTTGTAGACCTTGCCGCCCAGCAGCGCAATGGCCCGGTTCACCATGGTGTTGTTTTCCAGGATCCAGCTCATCTCCGCCCACTTGTAGCCCTTGCGCACGGAGGCTCTGGCCAATTCCAGGTACATGAGCGAATCGAACCCCTGCCCGCGGTATTCCGGCAGCACCCCCAGGGCCCAGGCCCGGATCCAGTCCACCCGCTTAAGCACCTTCCAATTCCACAGGAACTTCAGCATCGTGAGCGGTTCGGGGGTGCCCGGCCGGGGGTAGGCCCGGTGCAGCGGCTGGTTGAGATCCGGCAGCGCGATGCCGAAGCCCACCACCTCGCCGTCCTTCTCGACCATCACGGCCAGGTCCGGATCCACCAGCGGCTTGAGGTTTTTGGCCATGTGATCCAGCTCGTGGTCGGTCATGGGCACGAAGCCCCAGTTGCGCTCCCAGCTGGCGTTGTACAGGCGCTTGATGTGCCCCACATCCCGGTCGAAGTGTTTCATCTCCACCGGGCGCAGGGTCAGATTCCAGCGCTTGCGGATCTTCTCCGTCACCCGCGTGATTTTTTCGGGCATGTTCTGCACCAGATCGCGGACGTCCACCGAGTAGGCCCACAAATCCATGGCCTTCTGGTAGCCGCCCCCCTCCAGGTATCCCTGATAGCGGCGGGGGTTGTAGGTCATCAGGATGCGCGGTACGTCGTCGAAGCCGTCTACCAGCAGCCCGATCTCGTCGTTGGTGGAGTACTGGGCCGGGCCGAGCAGGTGATCGTGGCCCTGCTGGCGGGCCCAGTCCTCCGCGGTGCGCAGCAGCGCGGCGGCCACCTCGGGATCCTCCAGCACCTCGAAGAAACCGAACCAGCAAGCGTTGACCCCCTGGAATTCGTTGTACAGCTGGTTGCTGAAGGCGCCGATGGTGCCGATGATCTCGCCATTGCGGCGGGCGGTGAAGAAGTCGGCGTGGGCGTGCTCAAAGAAGGGGCTCTTCAGTGGGTCGGTGAACTGCTTGCGTTCTGAGATCAGCGGAGGCACCCAGTAGCGGTCCCCTCGATAGACCTTCCAGGGGAAGCGGATGAAATCCAGGCGATCCGAGTCGCCCTCGACCTTGGAGATGCGGATCCCTTGCATGGTGTGGTGCTCCGCGGGCCGCGCGGATTATACAACCTGGCCCGAAGAGGTGGAAATGGTATGATAGCCGCGGCCGGCCGGAGCCGAGATTGCAGGACGCCTATCCTCTCCTCTTCGCCCTGGGCGCCGTCGCCGGGCTGCTCTGGTCCGGTCTGGTTTCAGGCGGGCAATCCTCCCCCAAGGGCACGCGAATCACTCCCGTTCAGGCGTTGGACGCCGGATTGGTGGCACTGGCCGCCGGCCTGGTCGGCGCCCGGGCAGGATACGTGGCCTCCACCTGGGACTATTACAGCCATCGGCCGCAAGAAGCGCTGTGGTTCTGGCAGGGCGGCCTGAGCTGGTCCGCCGGCGCGGCCGGCACCCTGCTGGGCCTGGGCCTGTACAGCGGCCTCAGCCGGCAAGCCTTCTGGCCCCTGGCCGACCGCTTGGCGATCCCGGCCGCGCTGGTGGCGCTGGCGGCCTGGGGGGGCTGCATGCTGGATGGATGCAGTTACGGCTGGCGGACAACCGCCGGGCTACTGACCCCGCCGGCTCCCGACCTGCTGGGCAACCTGGCGCCGCGCTGGCCCACCCAGCCGGTGGGCGTGATCGCCTCGCTGGCCGCGCTGGCCGGGCTGATCTCCTTGGGAGGCCGCCCGCTGCCGCAGGGCACGTTGGCCTGCCTCAGCCTGACGATGATTGCGGCGATCTCCGTTGCGCTCAGCTTCACCCGGGCCGATCCGACCCGCATGTTGTGGGGGATGCGCCTGGACGGACTGGCTTCGGGGGCGGTGCTCGCCCTGGGGCTGGCCGGGCTGGGATACCGCCTGCTGCAGCGCCCCCGGAGGGCCGCCTGATGGCCGGCCTGCGCGTGGCGCTGGTTCAGATGGACACCCGCCTGGGGGATCTGCAGGCCAACCTGGAGCGGCATCTGGAGATGATCCAGCAGGCGCGCAAGCAAGACGCCGACCTGGTGGTCTTCCCCGAGCTCTCGCTGACCGGCTACCTGCTGCAGGACCTGACCCCCACAGTTGCCCTGCGCCCGCTCCCTTCGGAGCCGGTGTTCGCGGCGCTGCTCAAGGCCAGCCGCCAGGTCGACCTACTGTTCGGCTTCGTGGAGGTCGATGGACGCCACCGCTTCTACAACTCTGCCGCCTACCTCTCGCAAGGCGAGCTCACCCACCTGCACCGCAAGGTCTACCTGCCCACCTACGGGCTGTTCGACGAGGGCCGCTTCTTTGCCTGGGGCGATCAGGTGCGGGCCTTCAACACCCGTTTCGGCCGCTTCGGCGCCCTGATCTGCGAGGATTTCTGGCACGCCGCCCCGCCCTACCTGCTCTGGCTGGACGGCGCAGACGTGCTGCTCTTCATCTCGGCTTCCCCGGGACGCGGGCTCAACCGAGAGCCGGCACTGGAATCGACCCGCTGGGTCGAACGCATCAACCAGGCCTACGCCAGCCTGTTCACCGCCTTCGTGTGCAGCACCGGCCGGGTGGGTTACGAGGACGGCCTGAACTTCTGGGGCGGGGCCACCGCCCATGACCCGGACGGCGAGCTGATCTGCAAAGGCCCCTACCATGAACCGGCCCTGGTGCTGGCCGAGCTGGACCTGGACCAGCTGCGCCGCAGCCGGGCCCGGCTGCCCGTGCTGCGCGACGAGCGCACCGCTCTGGTGCTACGCGAGCTGACCCGGATTCTGAACTCCGACCGGGCCTGAAGGGAGCGCCCATGGATAGCGCCCAGATCTCCCTCGACATCAACACCCAGCTCGCCCGCCAAATCCTGACCGGATTCATCCGCCAGGAAGTCCAGCGGGCCGGGTTCGAGCGGGGCGTGGTGGGGGTCTCCGGAGGCGTGGACTCCGCCCTCACCTGCTTCCTGGCGGCCGAGGCCCTCGGCCCGCAGAACGTGCTGGCGGTGCTGATGCCCTACCGAACTTCCTCTCCGGACTCGGAGCAGCACGCTTTGCAGGTGGTGCAGACGGCTGGCGTACAGCATGTCGTCCTGCCCATCACCGCCATGGCCGACGGGCTGCTGGGGCAGCTCCCCCAGGCGGACCGCATCCGGGCCGGCAACGTGATGGCCCGCTGCCGCATGATCGTGCTGTACGACCAGTCGGCGGAGTTCCAGGGCCTGGTGATCGGCACCGGCAACAAGACCGAAATCCTGCTGGGCTACACCACCCAGTACGGCGATGCCGCCTGCGCGCTCAACCCGGTGGGCGACCTGTATAAGACCCAGTTGCGCCAGCTGGCCGCGGCG
>Ga0326597_10007278_pt1 | contig 15066 bp, 12 predicted proteins | sample RVTome_12_FD_203789 | JGI IMG/M metagenome (GOLD analysis project Ga0326597, IMG submission 203789) | Soil microbial communities from uranium-contaminated site in the Upper Colorado River Basin, Wyoming, United States - RVT100D185 | ecosystem: Environmental > Terrestrial > Soil > Contaminated >... | reverse complement strand
GAACGGCGGGGTTCACCTGCGCCAGCGGCTCCGGGGCAACGTGGAGGATGCGGTCGGTGGTGGCGGTGTAGCCGGCGACACGGAAGGGGTGCTGGCCGGCGAGCATTTCATAGAAGACCACACCCAGGGAGAAGATGTCGGCGCGCTCGTCGAGCTCCTGCTCGAGCAGGGCTTCCGGGGCGGCGTAGGCGACCGTGCCGCTGAAGCCTTCCCCACCGATCGAGCCCAGGCTCTCGGTGGCGGCCTGGTCGCGTGCCTGGGGCAGGAGCTTGGCGACGCCGAAGTCGAGAATCTTCGCCCGGCCGCCGGCGGTGAGCATGATGTTCTCGGGCTTGAGGTCGCGGTGGGCGATCCCTTTGGCGTGGGCGGCCTGGAGCGCCGCGACGCACTGCAGGGCAAGGGGCAGGAACTCTTTGACCGTGAACGGTCGCTGCAGCCGGTGGCGCAGCGTCTCGCCCTCCACATACTCCATCACGATGAAGATCTCGCCCGCCTCTTCGAAGACGTCGTAGACGCCGGCGATGTGGTCGTAGCTGAGGTTGGAGGCGCGCTCGGCCTCTTTCAGGAAGCGGCGGCGGTAGTGCTCGTCGTTGCGCAGGTAGGGCGACATTCGCTTAAGGGCGACGGAGCGCTTGAGGCGGGTGTCCTCGGCGCGGTAGACCTGGCCCATGCCGCCTTCGCCGATCTTGGCGCGGACGTGGAAGCGTCCCACGGTGGTTCCGGTCAAATCCGGGACAACCGGAGAACGCCTCGGCTCAGTCGGCTCGGACATCACAGAACTCCCTGCGGCAGTGCGAGTAAGAGCAGCCGGCCCCCTGGACCCGACGGCAGGTTCAGGCGCCTCTTCTCCCCGTTAGGGCGAATCTTACTCTTGGGAAAGGCGGGAAACAAGAAAAACAGAGGAAGCAAGTGCTTTCGTCCCCGCCCATTCGGCAGGCTCGCTTCGGCTCTGCAGGCCTGCCGCAGGCTGGCTCAGGGCAGGTGGGACACCGGGACACCAATCGGAGCGTTGGCGTCCCCGGCGGGATTTGAACCACGCGTTTCCCCGCGCAGTGCGGGGCGTCCTAGGCCAAGACTAGACGACGGGGACAGGTCGAATGTAGCGGCAGGCTCCGCGAAGTGTCAAACCCGTGAGCACCTCGGGCTCATCTCTCAACGCTTGTCATTCCGAGCCCCGATCCCGAGACTTCGGGACTCGGGGCGAGGAACCTGCTTTTACACGGATCACGGGCAACGCAAAAAAAAGCAACTACGAAGGGAAGAGGCGGGAGCGGAGGAAATCCTGGAGAGTAGGCGGGAGAATCTGGTGCGGCCAGGCGAGGAACACCGGGCGGGTGGTCAGCGGCGCCAGCGAGACGTCGTCCCAGGCGGGCTCGGAGCGGGTGGAGGCCAGCACCACATAGGCGTCGGCGCGGTCGAGGAATTCGCGGGCCGACTCCTTGAAGTCCGGGTTGGAGAAATCGAGCACCGGCAGATACAGGTCGGGGCGAAGGAAGTGAAGAACGCTGTTGCTCTCGATGATGACGTTCTGCACTCCAACAAGTTGCTCGCGCAGCGACGGCAGGGCTTCGGCCAGGCGGCCTTGCTTGGTCCGCGCCCAAATCGACCGGCGGGCGCCGGCAGCGAGGAAACGGCAGGTGTCGCCCCGGCCGCTGGCGTCGCGCTCCTCCTCGACGGCGAAGGTGTGCTCGTCGAGGGCGCAGTGGCAGCTCTCGCCGTTGATGGAACAGACGCCGTGGCCGAACTGGGTGATCTTCACCGCCGTCCAGGCGGCTTCGGGGAAGGCGCGGATGATTTCCACCACGAGCTGGGTCTTGCCGATGTTGCGCGTGTGCCCGCCGATGACGAGGAGGGGCATAGGTACACCCAATTATAGCCACAGAGACACAGAGGCACAGAGAAACCACGGTATGGTTTGGAAACCGTCGCAAATCCCCCGGCTACGCACAGACGGGAGGGCCGACTTCAGTCGTGCCGAAAACAGCCGACCAAGAACCCGGGGCTTTAGCCCCTGAGGGCGATGTACCCACGCCTTCTACTTGGTTCCCACCTTGCGCTCCAGCGCGGCGAGGCGCTCGGCCAGTTGAGGCAAGCGCGCCAAATAGGGATAGTTGCGCTTGAAATCTTCCAGGGGGCGCGCCGGCGTCCCCCAGACCGTCTGGCCGCGGCGGATAATCTTGTAGGACGGCACGCCGCACTGTCCGGCGAGAATGGCGCCGTCCTCGACGCGCACGTGGTCGCCGAGCCCGACCTGTCCGCCGAGGATGACCCGGTCGCCGATAACGCAGCTTCCGGAGATTCCTGCCTGGGCCTCAATGATGCAATGGCGGCCGATGCGAACGTTGTGGCCGACGTGGACGAGGTTATCGAGCTTGGTTCCGGCGCCGATCCAGGTTTCATCCAGCGCGCCGCGGTCGATGGTGGTGTTGGCGCCGATCTCGACGTCGTCTTCGATCACCACGCCGCCGCGCTGAGGGAACTTCTCCCAGCCGGCCTCGGTGGGCACGTAGCCGAAGCCGTCGCTGCCGAGCACAGCGCCGCTGTGGAGACGCACGCGCGCGCCGATGCGCACGCGCCGGTAGAGCGTGACACGGGGAAAGAGAACCGTGTCGTCACCTATTTCCACATTGGCGCCGATGTAGCAGCCGGCGCCAATCTGGCAGTTCCGCCCGACACGGGCGTGCTCTTCGATGACGACCCCGGGCCCTACGGCCACATTCTCGCCCAGGGTGGCGGTGGGATGGATAACCGCAGAGGGATGGCGGCCGGTGACCAGCGGCGGCTCGGGCAGGAGCCAGGCAAGCGCGCGGGCGAACGCCAGCCGGGGCTGGGCCACGCGGATGAACGTCTTGCCGCGCACGAAAACTTCCGTGCCGACGATGACAACACTGGCGGGCGAGGCCAAGGCCAGCGGCAGGAGTTTCTCCGAGTCGGCATAGACGAGGTCGCCCTCGCTGGCGCCTTCCAGGCTGGCGACGCTGCGGATGACGACCGAGGGGTCGCCAACCAGCTCGCCTTTGAGATAGAGAGCCAGCTCACCGGCGGACTTTGCCATGGGTTCCTCCAGGCCTGCCGCTGCAGGGCGCGCGGCCCTGCTTTCGCTTGGCGGCACAGCAGTCGCCAGTATAATGGAGCCCGCCGTCCCGATACATCGGGACGAAGCTTCCCGGAGAGCCAGGTGGAGATTCATCCGACGGCCATCGTGCACGCCAAGGCGCGGCTGCCCGAGCGCGGCCGCATCGGGCCCTACTGCGTGATCGAAGAGGACGTGGAAGTCGGCGACGGGACGGAACTCGACCCGCACGTGGTGCTCCGCCGCGGCACGCGGGTGGGACGGGAGTGCCGGCTCGGGGCAGGAGTCGTCCTGGGTGTCGAGCCGCAAGTTCGAGGCCAGACAACGGGGCGCAGCCACGTCATTGTCGGCGACCGTGCTCAGATCTTTCCCTACGCCACCATCGAGCGCGGGCACGGCGAAGGGGAAGCCACGCGCATCGGGGACGACGCCTTCATCATGGCCCACGTGCACATCGGGCACAACGGCACGGTCGGGAACCAGGTGACGCTGGGCGGCGGGCTGGCGATGGCGGGCTACGCGGTAGTGGAAGACAACGCCTTCATCGGCGGCGGCGCCGTCCAGCACCAGTACTCGCGCGTGGGGCGGCTGGCGATGGTGGGCGGGAACGTGCGCATCAACCGCGACGTGCCCCCGTTCATCCTGGCGGCGGAGTTCGACGCCGCCGCGCGCGGGCTGAACCTGGTGGGGCTGAAACGCTTCGGGCTCAGCCCCGAAAGGATCGCAGCGCTCAAGCAGGCCTACCGGCTACTTTACCGCTCCAAGCTGCCGCTGGCCGAGGCGCTGGAGCGCATCGAGAAGGAAGTGGCGACGGAAGAGGCGCGCTACCTGGCGAATTTTGTCCGCAACTCCAAGCGCGGTATTTGTCGCGAGTAAGCGAACAATCAGAAGTCGTAGACGGGCGGCTCGCCCGGAGGGCGGGTGGACCAGCGGCGGTGAATCCAGAGCCACTGGTCGGGGTAGCGGCGGACATAGTCTTCAATCACGCGGTTGAAGCGCGCGGTGTTTTCGACGACGTCGCGCTCGTCGTCCCCGGTGCGAGCAAGCTCCAGCGCCGGGTCAAAGCGCAGGCGGTACTTTCCCAGTTTCTCATCCCATAGGACAAAGACGGGCACGACGGCGGCATTGGTGCGCAGCGCAAAGCGCGCCAGGCCGGCCGTGGTGCTGGCCAGCCGGCCGAAGAAGGGAGCGAAGACGTTGGCGTCGCCTTCGAGCACGTTCTGGTCCATCAGGATGCCGACGGCGCCGCCGGTGCGAAGCTGCTCGAGGATGGGCCGGGCGGCGTTGCGGCGCTCGATGGAGCGGTTGCCGCCGCAGCAGCGGTAGCGGTTGACCAACGCGTCCAGCCGCGGGTTGTCGAGCGGCCGGTTGACGTAAGCCAGGGGGTAGCCGTGCAGCGAGTGGGCGAACGAACTCAGCTCCCAGGCACCGACGTGCGCGGTCAGGTAGAGCACGCCGCGGCCGCGCCCCGAGGCTTCGAGGTAGTTCTCCAACCCGTCGTAAACGATGACCTCTTCGATGCTGCGCGCGGTGTGCCGCGGGAAGCGGGCGAACTCGGCCAGCAGCCAGCCCCACTGCCGGAACGCGCGCGCCAGGATACGGCGGCGCTCAGCGTCGGAAATCTCTGGGAAAGCAATCTCAAGATTGATGAGCGCGATCCTGCGCCAGCGCGGCTGCAGTGCCGCGGCCAGCCGCGCCAGCGCGGCGCCGAGCGCGCGCGCCAGCGGCCGCGGCAGCCAGCGCAAAATGGCCAGCAGGGCGGCCACGGCGATGTACTCCACCCGGTGGCGCCAACTCGACGATGGTCCCGGCTTCGGCATGAAGGAACGCCCGCCGCCAGTGGCGCGCACCCGCTACGGTTGGCGCGCGGGCGGCGGCTGGCTCAGCGGCAAGTGTTTGAGGAAAAAACGGACGACCAAGTCCTCGTAGGTGCGGCGCTCGGCTTCATTCATGGACGCCAGGTTGCTGCGCGGGAGCGTGGCCAACTCCTTGGGGTCGGGGGCCTGCTCGTAGAGCTCGCGGGTGAGCTGGCCAAGCTGCGGCGTATCTTCGCCGGCGATGAAGAGCTTGGGGATGCCGCCGAGGCGGGGTAGAGCCTGACGCGGGTCGGGCCGTCCCGGCTGAAACAGCGAGAAGACGTGGAACTCGAGCGTGGTCACAGGGCCGAGCAGCGGGATGATGTCGGCGCCCAGCCGGCCCATCTCGCGGCGAAGGAGGTTGGCCGGGCGCGGATACACGGAATCCACCACGATGACCTTGATGCCGGGAAAGTCGGGCGCGGCGCTCAAGGCCGCGTAGCCGCCGAGGGAGTAGCCCCAAAGTCCGACGCGGGAGATGTCGACATCGTTGCGGCCCTCGAGCGAGCGCAGGGCGGCCAGCAGCTCCACGCTCTCCAGGTTTCCCAGCGTGGTGTGGCCGACGGGGCTGTCGCCATGCCCGGCGAAGTTGAAGGCCAGCACGTTGTAGCGGTGCATCTGCAGGGAGGTGGCCAGGGTCATCACCTCCGTCCGGCTGGAGCGGTAGCCGTGGCAGAGGACGATGACGGGCGAGTCGCGCAGGCCGGGGAAGAGCCAGGCGTCGTGCAGCTTGCCGTCGGGCGTGATGAATTCCACGTTCTCGGTGCTGGCGAGGAAGGTGGAGGGGCTGGTGGACTCCTGCGCCTGCAGCGGCATCAGCGCTCGTGACAGGAAAAAGACCGAGGCCACGATGAGCGAGAGCAGCGCAAAGGCCATTGCGGCCAGCGTGGCCACGATGATCTTGGCGCGCCCGGTGGCCGGGTTGCGGATTTCGTCCAGCAGGCCGCTGAGCGCCGCGGTAAAGCCGCGGCCGCGTCGGCGTCCGGAGCGCGGCGTGGTCACTGTGCGAGCTCGACTCCCTTTTTTGGTGCCGGAATCTTACCACAGGCGGCGAGTGTCAAGTCGCGACGCTCGCTGCGTGCATGCCGGCGGCGGTGCTATAATTGCTCCCACGTGTGCCCATGGCCGTCGCGCCCCGCCTCTCGCCCTTCGAAGTCCTCGACCTGAGAATGCTGCGCGCCTCGGCGCTGGCGGAGCTATTCGAAGAGGAGCGCCGCCACTGGGAGGGCGAGCTGCGCTGGGACTACGGCCCCTCGGTGGATCTGCTGCGGCGGCACATCGACGCCCACAGCCTGCCGGGCTACGTGGCCCTGTGGCAGGGCCGCGTGGTGGGGTACTGCTTTTTCGTATTCGAAGATCAGAAGGGACTGCTGGGCGACCTCTACGTCCTGACGGCGCATCGCGACCGCTTCGCCGGCGACCACGCCCCCATCGCCACCACCCTGCTCGAGCATGCGCTGGAAACCCTGGAGCAATCGCCGGTGGTCGAGCGCATTGAAGCGCAACTGCTGGCCTTCGGCCTCGAGCCGCTCGAGCCCTTCTTCTGCGCCCGCGGCTACCGGATTTTCCCGCGGCTCTTCCTGCTGAAGGAGCTGCCGGGAGCTGCGCCGGCTCAGGCCCCGGCGCCGTCCGGTGCGGCGACGGTGCGGCCGTGGCAGGAGAGCGACTTCGACGCCGCCGCCGAGTTGATCGTCTCCGCGTACCAGGAGCACATCGACAGCCAGATCAACGATCACTACAGCCACTCGAGCGGCGCCCTGCGCTTCCTGAAGAACATCATTCTCTTCCCGGGCTGCGGGGTGTTCCGGGCCGGCTGGTCGTACGTCGCCGAGGGCGGGCGCGGCCGGCTGGAGGGCGCCGTGCTGGTCTCGGAGGTGGCCGACGGCATCGCCCACATCACCCAGATCTGCGTCCGCCCCGAATCGCAGAAGCGCGGGCTGGGGCGGCGGCTGCTCGAAGCCTCGCTCGAAAGCGCGGCCACCGGCGGCTGCACCGGCGTCTCGCTCACGGTCACGGCGGAGAACCGCTCTGCGGTCAACCTCTACCGCGGCCTCGGCTTCACCATCGTCAAGGAGTTCAGCGCCTTCACCCGCACTGTGCGCTGAGATTCTTCGCCTGCCTGCCGCAGGCAGGCTTCGCTCAGAATGACAAGCAAGGGCTACAGGTGTTCGAGCTCGTCTTCTTCGAGGCCGAAGAAGTGGCCGAGCTCGTGCAGCAGCGTCAGCCGCACCTCTTCGCGGGTTTCTTCCTCCGTCTCGCACACCGCTTCGATGTTCTTCTGATAGAGGAAGACCTGGTCGGGCGGCCCGGGCTCGAAGACGCTCTTCTCCGTCCGTGGCACGCCGACGAACTCCCCCATCAGCAGATCTTCGTCGTCGGCTGCCTCGCCCCGCTTCTGCCCCTTAGGGTAGTCCTGGACGATGATGACGACGTTCTCGAGCAGCTCGCGGTAGCGCCCCGGCAGCTTTCCCAGCGCCTCCTCCACCAACCGCTCAAACTTCGCCCGCTCCATCCCTTCTCCCTCTTCAACCAATCAACTCTTCAACTATTAACTATTTTTCTGGAAAGTTCATCCGCCGCAGCAAATCCTGAAAGCGCGGGTCGCTGCGGATGAGATCAAAGCGCGGGTCCCCGTTGAGAAAAATCAGCCAGCCGTCCCGCTCCGCATAGGCTTTTTCCAATCGGGCGAGCGCCCGGTCGTTGTCGCCCAGGGCCACTGAAAGCGCCGCGGTCCAATACGACGAGACATAGCTTTGCTTCGACATTGCCTCGATTCGCTCCCGCACGCTCAACGCCTCCTTTCGTCGCCCCGAGAGAGCATAGGTTCGCCCAAGGTCTGCCAGCACGACGGGATGGTCGGCGAACAGCCCGAGCTTCTTGAACTCGGCGAGCGCCTCTTCGTATCGTCCCAGCTCGATGTAAACCACCGCCAAGTTCTGTCGCGCTGCGGCGTAGTTAGGGGCGAGCTCGAGCGTGCGTTGGTATTGTTCGAGCGCGCGCGGATAGTCCCGGGCGCTGTGGAACCGCCAGCCGAGATTCACGCTCATCAGCGGCGACAGCGGATCCAGTTCGCGACCTCTCCTCGCCTCCGCGATCGCCTCCTCATGCCGGCCCAAGACCGACAGCAGCGTGGAGTAGTGGGAGTGAGCGACCGGATAGCTCGGGTTGAGTTCAATGGCCCGACGGAACTCCCTTTCGGCGGCCCTCCAATCCCAGTCGTAGGCCATGTTCGCCGATCCCATCGAAGAATGGGCTTCCGCCAGCGTCTCGTCCAGCTCCAGCGATTTCCGGGCCGCCTCCTTGGCCTTGGGGTAGAAGTCTCGCGGCGGCGCGTTGGCGGCGAAGGCCATGGCCGTGTACGAATCCGCCTGCCCAGCGTACGCCGGCGCGTAGGCTGGGTCGAGCTGGATGGCTCGATCGAAGTACTCCAGGCTCTTCACGATGTCCCACTGCGCCGCCAGATGCCGCCCGCGCAGGTAGGCTTCATAGGCATCGGGGTTCACCGGCCGGGCTGTGGCCAACCGGGATTGCTCGTGCGGCGTCAGCGCGATTCGAATCTCGCCTGCCACCGCTTGGGCCACTTCCCCCTGCAAGGCCAGGATGCCTTCCATTTCCCGCTCGTAGCTGCCGCCCCAGATCCGGCGGTCGGTGGCGCCGTCATACAGTTGCACGTTGATGCGCACCCGGTTGCGTTCACGCACCACGGCACCCTCCACCAGCGCGTCTACGTTCAGCTCGCGGGCGATTTGGGGAAGCGGCTTCCTCGCGCCCTTGTACTGCATCGCCGAGGTGCGCGAGATGACCTTGAGGGCACTGATCGTGGAAAGCTCGGCAATCAGCGCCTCGGTCATCCCGTCGGCGAAGTACTCCTGCTCCGGGTCGCGCGACAAATTCTCCAGCGGCAGCACCGCCAGCGACTCAATCTTCGGCGCCGTTGTCCCGAACAGCCGCTCCCGCATCCGGCCGACGTTTAGGCCCACCAGCACCGCCAGCGCAAGGATGATGGCCCCCGCTGCCAGGGCCGGGAGTCGCCAGGCCGGTTGCGGCCGGGGCATCGCCGCCACGGTTAGCCCGGCCGCCAAGCGGTCCAGGTCGGCTCGGAGATCACGCGCCGACTGGTAGCGCCGGTCGGGCTCTTTATCGAGCGCCTTGAGGATGACGGTTTCCAGGCCCGGGGACACTTGCGGGTTCAAGTCGCTCGGCGGCACGGGTGCCTGGTGAAGGATGGCGTCAATCAGCTTGGGGCCCTGGGTGACGGGAAACGGCCGCTGGGCAGTGGCCAGCTCGTAGAGCACGCAGCCGGCGGCATAGATGTCCGTGCGCGCGTCCACTTCTTCCCCGCGCAATTGCTCCGGGGCCATGTAGGGCAGCGTCCCGGCCGCCGCGCCCAGTTGTGATTGGGACAAGCTCTCCGCAGTGACGGCTTCATCGGGCGCGGGCCGCAAGAGCTTCGCCAGCCCGAAGTCGAGGATCTTCAATCGCCCATCGGGCATCAGGCGCAGGTTGCCGGGCTTGAGGTCGCGGTGGATAATGTTCTCGGCGTGGGCCGCCGCCAGGCCCTCGGCCATCTGCATCCCCAGCCGCGCGATTTCTTTCTCCGCCAGCGGGCCGGCCGTCAACTTCTCGCTCAACACCCTCCCGGCGATGTGCTCCATCACCAGAAAATCCACACCGTCCTGCGTGTCGAAGTCGAAGACGGTGGCGATGTTGGGGTGGTTCAGCTTGGAGAGCGCCAAGGCTTCCTTGCGGAAGCGCTTGCGGGCCGACTCGTCGCCCAGCGTGCCAGCGGGGAGGACCTTGATGGCGACGTCGCGCTCGAGGTGCTCGTCGCGGGCGCGATAGACTTCGCCCATCCCGCCCGCGCCGATCTTCTCGTCAACGCGATAGTGGCCGAGCTTCTGACCAATCATGGGGAGGGTACCTGCGGGCATCTTAGGCTTCCCACACCCGCCAGTCAAACGAATGAACTGTTCGGCGGTTAGCGACTTACTGGAGGGGGGTGAAGCGGACCCAGTCAACGTAGAAGTAGCGGTCGACACCAAAGGTGGCGGGGCCGCCCCAGTAAGGGTTATTCGTTCCCCAATGGTTGATCATGAAGAGCGCCGGGGCGCTGGGGACGTCGGTGGTGTGCGTAGCCTTCAGTACGTCGTCGACGTAGAAGGTAATCCGGCCCGGCTCCCAGACGAACTTGTAGGTGTGGAAGGCGTCGCTGACGTCGGCGAGCGGCAAGGCGGTGTAGGTGACGTGCTCATCGAAGGGGCCGGTGGCCGGGTCGGTGTTGTACCAGTTGACCATGTAGAGCGTCTCGGGCAGGTGCGCGCCGAACTCGTAGTCAATCTCGGTCTCGGAGTTGTTGACGTAGCTGAAGCCGGCCGAGACGCTCCCGCTCACGGGGTCGCCCGCGCCCGTGGGCGAGGCCGCCGTCGAAGACATCCGCATGCGCCACTCATAGGTCCCGTAGCCGTACTTTTGCTTGGTAGTCACGTGGGCGCCGTGGGAGATGACGCCGTCGGGATTGCCGTCGACGTCGCCGGGCTCCTGCCACAACCGCATCACCAAGCAGCCGCCCTGCAGGCTGACGTTCTCGGAGTCGTAATAGCCCTGGTGGTTGCCGGGCAGGTAGCCGGGGGCGAACCAGCTCGAAATGACCCACTTCTTCTTGTCCAGCGGGCCGTTGAAGTGTTCTTCCCAGGCGCCGCCGCCTCCGCCGGGTTTGCCTTTGCCGCGGCCCTGGCCCTGCGCGAACGCCAGCAGCGTGGCCACCAGCACCAGCGCCACCAGGTTGATCAGCGACGGAAGGAAACCCCAGCGCTTGCGCATCATTGAAATCTCCCCTTAGCCCGGCCTGTAGTTAGACCGGCATCTTAGGAGCGCACCGCGCCGAAGTCAATTCCAATCGCGGCCTGCCTGACGCATGCAGGCTTGACACTCCCGTTCACAGCCGATAGCATCCCGCCTGCCTGCCGCAAGCAGGCTTCGCCCGCCCTAGGCCCTGCCACAGGCTGAGGGCAAGCGGGCAAGCCCTCGCAGGTGCAAGAATCTGTAACCAGATGCAAGGGCTTTTCGTCTGTGGATTTGCTTACCCGGGGTATCTCACCAAAGGAGTGTGCTATGCCAACGCGCAACACTTGTATGCCGCGAGTTGTCGCCGCGCTGGTTCTGGCGGCCGCGCTGGTGGCGCAGCCGGCGTTGATTTCAGCGCAGCAGGGAGACTGGCCCTCGCCGCCTCCTTTCTACGCCATCCGCGGAGCGCGCATCGTGCCTGTGTCCGGGCCGGTGATCGAGGACGGCACCGTGGTGGTCGCCAACGGCGTCATCACCGCGGTCGGAGCGAACGCGACCATCCCGCCCGAAGCCTGGGTGATTGACGGCAAAGGCCTGACGGTTTATCCGGGACTGATTGACGCCCTGACCAACATCGGGCTGCCGCAACCGCAGGCCCCGGCCGCCGGCGCGGCCACGTTCGAGCAGGCCGCCCAGCAGGCGGCGCGCCAGCCCATCGCCATGGGCCCCGAAGACCGCCCCGGCACGACCTCGTGGGAAAACGCCGCCGACCAGATCAAGACCGACGACAAGCGCATCGAGAACTGGCGCAAGCAGGGCTTCACCACCGTGGTGACCGCGCCCGACCGCGGGATGATTTGCGGCACGGCGGCGGTCATCAACCTCACGGGGAACCGGCCGGGCGACATGGTGGTGCGCACACCGGCGGCGCTGCGCCTGACCCTGCGCCCCTCGGGCGGCTTCTGGAGTTTTCCGGGCTCGCTGATGGGCGTACTCGCTTACCTCAAGCAGGTGTTCGCCGACGCCGACCAATCTTCCAAGGCCTGGGCGATGTATTCGGCCAACCCCAAGGGGCTGGAGCGCCCGGCCTACGACCGCTCGCTGGGGCCGCTAGGCGACGCGGTGAACAACAAGTGGCCGGTGCTCATCCCCGCCACCTGGTCGAAGGAAATCCTGCGCGGCATGCAGCTCGGAGACGACCTCAAAGTGAATACGGTTATTTACGGCGCGCACCAGGGCTATGCAGTGGCCGACGCTGTCGCGGCGAAGAAAGTCCCCGTGCTGGTCAGCCTGAAGTGGCCGGAGAAAGAACAGGGCGGCGACCCGGACGCCGAGGAGCCGCTGCGCACGCTGCGCTTGCGCGACCGCGCGCCTTCAACGCCGGCGGCGCTGCACAAGGCCGGCGTGAAGTTCGGCTTCTACTCCGACGGCATCGGGAATCCCAAGGACTTGTTCAAGAACGTCAAGAAAGCGATTGACGCTGGGCTGCCGGCCGACGCCGCCTTGCGCGCGCTGACCTTGAGCCCGGCGGAAATCTTCGGGGTGGCGGACCGCATCGGCAGCATCGAGGCCGGCAAGGCCGCCAACCTGGTGGTCACCGACGGCGACCTCTTCGAAGAGAAGACCAAGATCAAGATGGTCTTCGTCGACGGCCATAAGTACGAAATCCGCGAGCCCGGCCGTCCGGAGGAAAAACCCAGCGTCAACCTGACCGGCACCTGGAAGCTGAGCGTCAACAGCCCGCAGGGGCCGCAGGAATCCACCGCCGAACTGAAGATGGCCGAGGACGGGACGTTGAGCGGCTCGGTGACCGGCCAGCGCGGCACCGCCAGTCTCTCGAGCGGCTGGGTGAGCGGGAACAAGTTCAGCTTCACGGTCAGTGTCTCAATGGGCCCGCGCACCTTCGAGGCCATCTACACCGGCAGCGTCGAAGGCAGCAAGATGACCGGGTCGGTGAGTATGGGCCCAATGTCGATTCAATTCACCGGGACGCGCCCGGAGAGCGAGTAAGGAGGCGATGATGAGGCCGAGAATCCTTTTCAGCATCCTGGTAGTGGCGCTGGCGCTGGCCCCGGCACTGCTGGCACAGCAAGCCAACGTGACCGTCATCCAGAACGCCACCATCCTCACCGTCACCAAGGGCACCATCGAGGGCGGCTCCATCCTCATCCGCAACGGCAAGATCGCCGAGGTGGGGAAGAACGTGCGGGTCCCGCAGGGCGCCGCGGTGATTGACGGCAAGGGGATGTACGTCATCCCCGGCATCATTGACTGCCACTCGCACATCGCCGTGGACGGCGGCGTGAACGAAGGCAGCATCGCTGTCTCGTCGATGGCGGCCATCGAGGACGTCATCGACCCGGACGACATCGACATCTACCGCGACCTGGCCGGCGGCGTGACTACGGCCAACGTGCTGCACGGCTCGGCCAACCCCATCGGCGGGCTGAACGCCGTCATCAAGCTGCGCTGGGGGAAGGACGCGCGCGGGCTGCTCTTCGAAGGCGCGATGCCGGGCATCAAGTTCGCCCTGGGCGAGAACCCCAAGCGCTCGAACTTCACCCCGCCGCCGGGCACGCCGCGCCGCTACCCCGCCACACGCATGGGCGTGATGGACGTGATCCGCGAAGCGTTCATCGAAGCGCGCGAGTACAAGAAGGAGTGGGACGACTACCGGGCGCGGACAGCGCGCGGCGAGCGCGTGATTCCGCCGGCGTCCAACCGGAAGCTTGATCCACTGGTGGAAATCCTCGAGGGCAAGCGGCTGGTGCACTCGCACTGCTACCGCGCCGATGAAATCCTCCAGCTCATCCGGCTGGCGGAGGAGTTCGGCTTCAAGGTCCAGACCTTCCAGCACGTGCTCGAGGGCTACAAAGTGGCAGATGAGATTGCCAAGCACGGCGCCGGCGCTTCGACTTTTTCGGACTGGTGGGCGTACAAGGTCGAAGCCTACGACGCCATCCCCTACAACGCGGCGCTGATGACCCAGCGCGGCGTGGTGGTCTCCATCAACTCCGACAGCGCCGAGGAAGCCCGGCACCTGAACCAGGAGGCGGGCAAGACCATGAAGTGGGGCGGGCTGACGGAAACGGAAGCTCTGGCGCTGGTCACGCTCAACCCGGCCAAGCAGCTTCGCATCGACAACCGCGTCGGCTCCATCGAAGTCGGCAAGGACGCCGACCTGGCCATCTACGACAAGCACCCGCTCAGCGTCTACGCGGTGCCGCAGAAGGTGCTCATTGACGGCGAGGTTTATTTTGACCGCGAGAAGGACATCGCGCACCGCGCCGAAATCGAGAAGGAAAAGAAGGAACTGAAGGAAAAGGAAAAACCCAAGGAAGAAAAGAAGGACGAGAAGAAACCGGACGAGAAGAAGCCCGAATCGGCGGAGGAGAGGCCATGAAGAACGCCGCACGCATCGCACTCATCGCCCTGGCGCTGGGAGCGCTGGCGCCGGCGCTCTCCGCCCAGACCTACGCCATCCAGGGCGCGAAGATTTACACGCTGGCGGGGCCGCCGATCGAGAACGGCACGGTAGTTGTCCGCGACGGCAAGATTGCCGCCGTAGGCACGAACGTGCAAGCGCCGGCCGGCGCGACCCTCATCGACGGCAAGGGGATGCAGGTCTACCCCGGCTGGGGCTGACGGAAATCGGCGCGGTCAGCGCCACGGTGGACATCAGCGAGCTGGGCGAATACATGCCGCACCTGGTCGCGTACACCGCCATCCACCCGCCCAGCGAGCACATCCCGGTGGCACGCGCCAACGGCATCACCCACGCGGTTTCCGCGCCGGGCGGCGGCGGGGGCGGGTTCTTCGGCGGTGGCGGCGGCTCGGTGATTCCGGGCCAGCCGACATTGATTAATCTCGACGGCTGGACGGTGGAGGAGATGACCGTGCGCAAGAGCGTGGGCATGATCCTCAACTGGCCCAGCATGCAGACGCGCACCTTCGACTTCGCCACCTTCGAGTTCCGCCAGCGGCCCTTCACCGACGTGAAGAAGGAGTACGAAGAAAAAGTCGCCAAGCTGGAGGAGTGGATGGAGGCGGCACGGCACTACGCGCTGGCGGCCAAGCAGCAGTGGCCGGCGGGCTTCGAGCGCGACCAGAAGCTGGAAGCGCTGGCGCCGGTGGTGAAGGGCGAGATGCCGGTCATCGTGCTGGCCAACAGCGAGCGCGACATCAAGAACGCGCTCGAGTTCGTCGCCAAGCACAAGCTCAAGGCCATTCTGGCCGGCGGCCGCGAAGCCTGGAAGGTCAAGGACGAAATCAAGAAGGCCGGCGTGCCGGTGATCCTGAGCGCGACGCAGGCGCTGCCCAACGAAGAGGACGACCCTTACGACAAGCCGTTCA
>Ga0326597_10007277_pt1 | contig 15066 bp, 11 predicted proteins | sample RVTome_12_FD_203789 | JGI IMG/M metagenome (GOLD analysis project Ga0326597, IMG submission 203789) | Soil microbial communities from uranium-contaminated site in the Upper Colorado River Basin, Wyoming, United States - RVT100D185 | ecosystem: Environmental > Terrestrial > Soil > Contaminated >... | reverse complement strand
AACCCTTCAGCATGTAAGATTATATCATTCACCTCGTTGGGCGCATGGGGGTTTCGCCGGTGATGCGGCGTCTCTCCTCGCTCGCCGTAGCGCTGCTACGACTCGTCGTCGTTCCTAGCCTGACCAGCGAAAGCCCCATGCGCGCGGGGTACTCCCCTTCTTCAGCGACCTGCTCAGGGGCTTCGGCTGAAGCACGATCACCGCGTGGAGGACGGGCCGGACGATCCCGTGACGCAGTACGGCGGGGACACCGAGGGTGACGGGACACCGACGAGCCAGAGCTTCCACGCCGATGCCCCTGGGGATACGAAGGGACGGTCAGCTGATCGGCACCCGACGCCTGAGCAGGAAGAGTCCCTGCTTGTGGCTGGTTACCAGGATGTTGCCGCTCTGGAAGAACGGGTAGTTGCTCCATGACCCGTCGAAGAAACCCGGAGCGTCTTCCGCGAACGGGGCCGTGTCGAAGTATCCCACCTCGTGCGGGTTCTCGGGATCCGAGATGTCGATCACCCTGAGCCCCGCGGCGTAGTTCGACTGGTACATCAGGTCGCCGCGCACGTACAGGTTGTGGTCCGTTGCATTGCTCTCCGCGAAGTAGAAGCCGGCCAGCACGGGATCGTCGAGCTCCGCGATGTCCCAGATCATGGTGCGGGTCCGGTCCGTGAGGCCGTTCATCTCGTCGAGCTCGTCGTTCACGTACATGTAGCGATGATCGTCCGTGAGCCATCCCTGATGGATGTAGGCAGTGTTCGGCATGCTCGCCCGGGCGACGATGACGGGACTCTCCTTGTCGGTGACGTCCCCGATGCTGATGGCGGTCTCCGCGAAGCCGATGCAGATCTCCCGCCCCTGGTAGGCTTCGTCGGGGCCACGATACAAAACGCACTGTGCGTCGTGGGTCTGGCCCGCGGCGCCGAGGCCGACGGACGGATCGGTATAGCAGCCCGCGAACGTCGGGTTCTTGGGATCGTTGAGATCGATCATGTGGATGGACCCGCAGCCGCGCCCTCCACCGGAGTTCCCGACCGTGTACGCGAAGCCGGTCTCTTCGTTCACCGCGAGGTTGTGCGCGCTCGCGATCTCGGTGTACAGCGCGTCCGCCTCGAAGGTCGGTGGGTCGGAGGCGTCCACGTCGCGGAGCCGGGTCATGTCGAATACCTGCATGCCGTGCTCACCGGCGTTGTCGGCTACCACCAGCGCGTGGTTGCGGAGCACCTTCACGTCCCGCCATGCCTGCCCCCGGCTGCCCTCCGTCTTGGGAAGCTGACCGAGGTAAACCGGGCGAGCGGGATCGGTGACGTCCACGAAAGAGGTGCCTTCCGAGCGCCCCACCACGGCATACTCGCGGCCGGTCTCGGGGTCGGTCCATCCCCAGACGTCGTTTACCATGGCGCCGCGCGAGGCGCCCATCTCCTCGACTGGCAGCAGCGAGACGAGATCCATCTGATCGCACGTGAAGATGGCGGCCTCGCCTTCCGTGCAGTCCACGGTCTCGCCGACAACGGCCTCGTACCCCTCGACCTCGCCGACCAGGATGCCGGCGTCGACCCAGCTCGAGCCCTCGCGCCGGTACGCCACCGCCACACCCGCCCCGTACGCGTCGCCCGGGGAGCCGATCACGGCCGCTTCCGGCCCGGCGGCGAGCGCCAGCCCGAACACGGGCATGAAGTCCGAGCCCGGGCCTGTCAACACCCGGGGCGGGCCCCAGGCGCCGCCCTGGCGTTCGAAGCGCGCCACGGCTCCGAACTGTCCCCCGGCGGTGGGCGCCCCCACCCAGAGCGTCCGTGAGCCAAGGGCAACGGAGGTGCCGAACCCGGCCTGGGCGCCTTCGGGCGCGGCGAGTGTGGTGTCGCTGACCGGCCGGCCCGACGCGTCCAGCGTGAACACCGTGACCGTTCCACGACCGCCGTCGGCGCGTGGGGTGCCGACCGCCACGAAATCCTCGTCCGCCGAGAGGCCGCACTCCTTGTAGGGATCCTGTGACAGGAGCCCGCCGGCGGACGAGAACGGAACACCGGTCTCGAGCGTTCCCCCCGGAGCCCAGGCGCCCCCCGCGTTCCGGCGGAACGTCTCCACGATCAGGGTCCCATCCGGGTCGGCCGCGCAGACCAGCAGCGTGTGGTCTCCGCTGAAGGCGATCGCCCCTCCGAAGCGACGATCCTCCGAGGCCGCGGCCAGGGTGATCTCCTCCCTGAGCGCATCGCCTTCACGCGCGAAGAGACGCACGCGCTCCCCCCCAGCGGCGCGCTCGACGATCGCTGCGGCCCCCGCCGCGATCGCGACCGCCGATCCGGCGCCCCGCGCGCCCCCGCTCGCGTCGATGCGTGCGGCCTCTCGCCAACCTTGGTCACCGCGTAGGAATAGGTAGGCGGCCCCCGCTCCCCCGGCGGCGGCGGGAGCCCCGACGAGGAGCGCATCGCCGCGCGCGGACATGGCCCGCCCGAAGCCGTCGGACCGCACCCCGTTCGAGGCCGTGAGCACCCCCGACTCCGTCCATCCAGTCCCGTCGGGCTGGAAGACATAGACCCGCCCCGGCCGAATGACGTTCTGGGGCTCGGCCACCAGCAGGTCGTTTCCCGCGATCGCGGTTGCTCTTCCGAACGCGGTACCGAAATCGTAGAGCTGCTGTGCCCCTGACGAGCCAGGCAGGGCGAGCAGGATGGCGAGGGCGGTGCCGGACGCGGCGATCGGACGGGGTGGACGACGCATGATCTGAACTCGGCGCGAGGGTCGATGATCCGTCAGATTGATGCGCGTGAATCCCTGCGACAAGCCCGGGCTGAGCCACCCGGCTCGCCGTGGACTCCTCCCGCACCAACTGGATCACCGCTTCCCCCGCGGCTCACGGCGCCGTCCACACCACGGTCTCGGGATGCATGTCGGCCCAGGCGAACCAGAAAGCCACGTAGGATTCGGCGATCGGCGTCAGTCGGCGCCCTGCCGAGGGGCCTGATACCGCGAGACCGTCCAACCTCCAGGTCGACCCCGTTTGGTCGTCGACGTAGCCGCCCTCCGTTGCGGAGAACGTGAGGGACTCGCCATCCAGCCACGAGCGGAATGCAAGAGCAGCTTCTGCCGCGCGGTCCCAGAACACCACGATCCCGCCGCTGCCAGCAGGGAGCGGTATCGCCGCTCGCTCCCATCGGTCGAGCTCACCGAACGGTAGCACCGGACCGCCATCTCCTCCCGCGGGAATACCGAGGACTCGCTCCTTCGGCGGCCGCCGGGGATCGTGGGTCAGCGGAAAAAGCGTCCTCGGGTTGTCGATCTGTTCGTACTCCAGATTCGGGTTCGTCGTATAGGACCGACCGAAGCCGGTGCGACTGGACAAGACCGGCGTTTCGGGGAACAGGCGCTTCCACGCATCCCAACGCATTTCCCAGGATGCCACCATCGGAAGCTCGAGTCCGCGGCGTGCGAGCGGGCCGCATGGAGCGGACCTCATCATCTGCGGGAAGAATGACCGGTCCGCCGAGCCCCGGTCGAAGAGCACGAGATTGTTTCGGAAGAGAAGCCCGCTCACGCCGAGCTCCGCTCCGTCGAGCACGGATCGATCGAACGTCAGAGCAGTCCCTGTCAGAGGGCAGTACGAGACCGCGAGGCGCTCCCCCTCGAAGTCTATATTCACGTTCTCGTGCCACCGTGCGACGTTCAGGGGAATCGCGAGCGGCGCTCCGTCGACCAACAACCCAATCACCCGATCGTCATCCGATAGATAGGATGCGTCCTCATGGTCGGCGGGAACCAGCGTGGGATTCGTCAGCGCGGGAATGGCATCCGGACGAGTCGCAGCCTCCGACGGCCAGGCCGAGAGCCAAGCAGGCGACGCCCGCGATCCGGGCTCGCACAGGGCCGGACGGGAATCTGGGATCGAAATGAGAGGCGAGCACGGCTCAGTCCTGGTTCGTGGGCGTCTGGACCTTGACTCACAAACCGGGTACACGCCGAGGCGGTTCACTCCGCCCGTCATGCCTCCACCCATCCGCGGCCCTAAGCCACCCGGTTCGCCTTCGACTCCTGTCGCACCAGCGGAATCACTTCTTCCGCGAACCGCTCCATCTCCTCGAGCTGGGGGGAGAACTGCAGGAGCAGCAGGTCCAGGCCGGCCCGCTCGAACTCCAGGATGCGCTCGGCCACCTGCTCGGGCGTGCCGGTCAGCCCACTCCGCAGTCCCCGGTTCGACACCGAGTAGTCCTCGATGCTGACCTGCCGCTCGAGCTGGGTGTTCTGGATCCAGTCCTGGTAGTTGGCGTATCCGCGGGCGTTCTCGCGGACGTTCGTGATGCGCTCGAGCTCCCGCTGGACCTCGCCCTCAGTGGAGCGCACGAGTGCGTAGCCGGCGGCGCCGAACGACATGGGGGCGAGGCCGGCCTGCTCGCGGCGCGCCCGCATGTCATCGACTTTGGGGCCGATGATATCGGGGGGATCGCCGTGCGTGAGCCAGGCGTCGCACTTGCGGGAAATGAGCTTCTTGGCGGCCGGGGACTCGCCGCCCGCGTAGATTGTCGGACGCGGCCGGCTGAGCGGCTTGGGCTCGAGAATGGCGTCCTCGACCTCGTAGTACTTCCCCTTGAACGAGAACTCGGGCTCTGTCCACATCCCATCGACGACGGCGAGCCACTCCTCCGTGCGTGCGTACCGGTCGTCGTGCTCGTCGAACTTCACGCCGTACTTCCTCGCCTCGGTCGCCCACCAGGACGACACTACGTTCAGGGACAGCCGACCGCCACTGATGCGGTCGATGTTGGCGGCTTGCTTGGCGAGGAGCGCAGGTTGGTGGAAGGTCGGGCGCACGGCCACCATGATCTCGAGCCGCTCGGTCACGGCCGCGAGCGCGGCGGTGGTGCTCCACGCGTCGAGCGAGGGGGCGTCCATTCCCTTGATGTCGTTCAGGTTGAGCTCGGCCACCAGCGTGAGATCGAAGCCGATCTCCTCACTGCGACGGGCGAGCCGGCTCACGTACTCCCAGGAGGCATCCATGCCTTCGTCCTCGACGTTGCGCAGCCATCCACCGAAGACGGGGAGCCAGTATCCGAACCTCATGAGAGACCTCCCGCTGCCACCGCCGCGACGACGTCGGCGCTCGTGTCCCGCTGCTGGGGCCCGGCGTCCCGGGCCTCGCGCTCGAGCCAGTCCGCGAGCCGCGCGAACGCGTCGATCCCGACCACGTTCGGTGCGTCGGCCACGAAGTTCGAGAGCGCGTTGACGTCGTAGTAGTAGAGCTTGCCGTCCCTGTCGTCGATCATGTACTCGACCCCGCCGATCTCGATGCCCGCGGCCGCCATGATGTGCTCGACATCCTTGATCACCTGGGCGGGCGGTTCGTAGCCCTCGACCTTCATGCCGTTCTTCGGGGCGTCCAGCGCGCAGGCGGACCTCTCCAACTCGGCGCCATCGACGCGCTGACACGCGTCGGCGGGGCAGAGATTGAAGTCCGATCCGTCGGTGTAGACGCGGATGGCGTAGAGGAACCGCCCGTCGAGCACTTCGACCCGGACGATCCGTCCGGACTGCGCCGGAATGAACTCCTGCACGAGCGCGGTCGAGTCGATGCCGAGGTCCAGCTCGTCCACCGCGGCGGCGAGTGTCTCGGGCGCGTCGAAGCGCCGCACGCCGGCGCCGCTCCCCCCGATGTTCGGCTTCACGACCACGGGGAAGCGGAGCTCCTCGGCCGCCGCGGGCGCCTGATCCGCCCGGTGGATGACCCTGGAGCGGGGCGCGGGCAGGCCGAGCTCGCCGAGCAGGGAGAGCTGCGCCGCCTTCGAGATCTCGGTCTGCCACGCCTTCCAACCGTTGATCACGCGGACGCCGCGGCACTCGAGGTCCGCCAGGTACTGGGACGTGAAGAAGATCGACGAGCCGTGGCCGCGCAGGTACGCCGAGGGGCTCATGCGGTTGAGCACCAGCACGTAGTCGGGAGACTCCGCGCCGGGATCGAAGGTCTGGTTCCCCGCGTCGAGCCGCACGTACGGGACGCCACGGCGGTCGAGCTCCGCGAACAGGGGGCGGAACCAGTCCGGATGCTCGTGATAGATCGCGATGGGGCCGTGGGGGAGCCCTGGAATCTCGGTCTTGTTCATGGTTCGTGGATCTCGGGGAGGCGGGTGCTGGGGGCAAAAAAAACCGGCCCATCTCGCGTCGGAGAGGGGCCGGGGGTGCCGGGTCGAGCCCGGAGCTTCACGCATCCGTCACATGTACGGGCGCCCCTCGGCCTCTCCCTCAGGGAGAGCCGGAAGACAACAGCGACACATGATGGCCGCAGGTCTAACGAAGGGGTGCGTCATGGTTCCCGCGCAGGTGACGACGTGGATCGTTGAAGCTTGTTCGTTGAGGTCAACAATACCGGCGGATCGGTCATGAATCAACGGGGGCGGTCGCCAAGACATCGATCGATGGAGACTCGGCGGGTATGCGCCAATGCTCGACGCCCCAGGACCGCACCGCCGCGTACGCGGCTCGGCGCCGCCACTTGGCCACCCCCTGCTCCCGCATCATGCGGGCGAACAGCTCGTCCGTCTGAACGCGGGTCCACGGCCGATCCTCCGGCTCCCACGTACCGAGCTCGGCATCCCAGCGAAGCGTCGTGACCGCGCCTCCGTGCTGATAGAGCCAATCGTGGAAGATGGACGCGAGTCCGAGATCGAGCGGGGAGATGAGCGCCCAGAGGATTCGGGGGACGCTCGCGAAGTCGTGGGTGAACGCTTCAGGCACGACCAGGCGGTACAGCTCACGCTTGGCCGGCTCGTCCAGGGGGTGCCACCACAGGTATTCGGCTTCCTCGAGCAGACGGAAGCGCCGCATGTCGGCCGTGAGCTTCTGGGCGGGGGACGTGATTCGCCCCGGTACATCGGCCGGGAGGGGTGAATCCGGGAGCGCCCGCACGGCACTGCCGGTCACGATCCACCGGCCACGCCCGTCCCCGTCCTCCGAGCCCGCGCCCGTCCCGCCCACGCGATGGTCCCCGTTTCGTCCTGCCGCCCTCATCGTCCCGCGATGGCCGCCCGGATCGCCCGGGCTGTGATCTCCGCACGGTACTGAACCAGCCTCCTGCCGTTCGCGATGGTCCGTGAAAGCGGGGCCATGTCGACTCCATTGATGCTGAACAGACCCGCGTCCATGCGCTGTTGCGCCCGGATCCGCGTGGGGTCGGTCGTGGCGATGATCGAGGAGTAGTGGTAGTCGTCGTGATACTCGTTGCGGGTCGCGGCGCACTCGTCCGGCTCCTGGAAGATGCCCAGCTCGGCCTTCAGGTAATCGCAGCTGTAGATGTCCTCCCGGTAGTACTCGGGAATGTAGTGCACGCGGGCGGGACGGTCGGCCCATGCCGTGTTGAACGCCTCCGCCACGCTCTCCATGCCCCGCGTGTTGCCGCCGCTGTCACCGATGAGGACGATGTCCGTGAACCCGTGCACCGCCAGGCTCGACACGATGTCCATGAGGAGCGCCTCGAACGTCTCCTGACGCACGCTGATGGTGGCGTGATAGCGCATGTGGCCCGACGGCGGATCGATGTTGCCCTCCGGCACGAACTTCACGATGGGCGCCACGAGCGCGTTGCCCAGCTCATGCGCGATGGCCTCGGTTGTCGCCGAAAGGACGAAGTTGTGCTTGCCGCTCGCGACGTACGGCCCGTTCTGCTCGACTCCGCCGGTGCCCACGATGACCGTGGTCTTGCCCTCGGCGAGGGCGTCGCGCACCTCCATCCACGTCAGCTCCTCGATCCAGACCGAGTTGATGCCTGCGATGGGGCGGGGGTCGTCCAACTCTTGGGCCGAAAGACGGGACGCGGCCAGCACGAGGAGGGCGAGGCACGCCAGGCCGAGCGGATGAATGCGATGGTAGGTCATGGGCGGTGCGGGGCTGGATGGGATCGCGTGGGCACCGGGCAGGATGCGCGCCGGGAGCGGGGCCGGCAAGGCGCCCCGTCGCGGCGGCCTCGTTGACACCGTAGCTTGGCCAGCCCGAACCCGCAGATCCCATGGAGACCATCGATGCGCCTCACCCTTCGTTCTCGCCACCCAGGAGCACAGGCTACGGTCCCTCGTCACGGAGCCCGCCGACCGGACGCGGTTGCTCGCCGTGCAGCCGGCCAGCCGGACGCGGTTGGTCCGCTCGTCCGCCGCGCGCTCGCGCTCGCCGTGCTTACGACCGTCCTGGCGAGCGCCGCCCCGCGGACTGTCGAGGCACAGGATCTCGGGATCGCCGAGGCCACCATCGAGGACCTCAACCGGGCCTTCGAGTCGGGAAGCCTGACGGCCGAGCGGCTCATCGAGATGCATCTCGCGCGCATCGAAGCGTACGATCAGGCCGGACCACGATTGAACGCGGTGCTGCACCTGAACCCCGACGCCCTCGAGACCGCGCGGGCACTGGACCTGGAACGGCGGGAGCGGGGACCGCGCTCGCTCTTGCACGGCATTCCGGTGGTGCTCAAGGACAACATCGACACCTACGACATGCCGACCACCGGTGGGTCTATCCTGCTGGCGGGCTCCATCCCGCCCGACGACGCCTTCATCGTGGAGCGTCTGAGGGAGGCCGGCGCCGTCATCCTCGCGAAGCTGAACATGAGCGAGCTGGCGTCGGGCCCTACCATGAGCTCGGTAGGTGGTTACATGCGGAATCCGCACGCCCTCGACCGGACTCCGTCGGGCTCGTCGGGCGGAACCGGGGTGGCCATCGCCGCATGGTATGCGGAGCTCGGCATCGGAACGGACACGGGCGGCTCCGTCCGGGGGCCGTCGACGTCCAACGGCATCGTGGGTCTCAAGCCGACGCTCGGGCTCGTGAGCCGTGACGGCATCATCCCGCTTTCGCTCACCTTCGACACGGCGGGCCCGATGGCCCGACACGTGTACGACATCGCGGCCATGCTCGACGTCATCGCCGGGAGCGATCCGGCCGACGACGCCACGGCGGCCGCGAACGAGCGTCGTGTTCCCGAATACACGGCGGTCCTGGACGAAGGGGCGCTCGCGGGCGCCCGGATCGGGATCGCCCGGGACTTCCTCGGGCATGACGCCGAGGTGGACTGGGTCGTCGAGTCGGCCCTCCAGACCATGCGGGAGGCCGGCGCCACGGTGGTCGACGTGCGGTATCCGCAGTGGCTCCTCGACGTGAAGGGCGACTGGTACACGACCATCCGCTGGCCCGACTTCCGGGCTCAGATCCCCGACTATCTGGCCACCCTCGGCCCGGAGTACCCCAAGACGCTCGCGGAGATGATCGAGCGTGCCCGGGAGATCACGTCGCTCGGCGCGGGCGGCGGCGGTCCGAACCCCACGCGGTGGACCCTCCTGGAGGACGAGGAGCGGAGCGGCACGCTGGACGACGCCTCGTACGTCACCATGCGGGACCACGGTCTGCCGCTCGTGCGGGGTGTCGTGGAGGGGCTGTTCGCCGAGCACGAGTTGGACGCGATGGTCTATCCGACGTCCACCACGCGACCGGGGCTCGTCGCGGGGGGCGGAGGGGGCGGCGGTCCGTCCGCGACCAACATCGCGAATCTCACCGGCTTCCCCGACCTGATCGTGCCGGCGGGCTTCACGAGCGACCGGCTTCCGGTCGGCATCTCGTTCTTCGGGACGGCGTTCAGCGAGCCCAGACTCTTGGCGTTGGGATACGCGTTCGAGCAGGCGACCCGCGCACGCCGTGATCCCGTCCACACCCCCGCGCTGTCCCGCGAGCGGATCGGGGGCTGAGTTGCCGGGCGTCCGGGCGGCGCCGACCGGGCCCGACCGGCCGGCTCTCCTGTCGCGCGAACGAGTTGCCGGGCGAACCCACCGCGCGTACGGTGTATGACAGGAGTGCATGGCCCGTTCAAACCGGAGGTAACGTCATCGGACGTCGGAAGCGTCGGTCACTCTCCAGAGGCCCCGGACCCGTGTTCCCGTGCCTGGCCCTCGTCGCTGCCGCCCTCGCGGTCACCGGGCACCCGGCCGTCGCCCAGGACCACCCGGACGAGGGATCTCTCGCCGGCGTGGTGGTGGACGCTCTCACCGGCGCACCTATAGCCGGCGCCCTGGTCGTCATCGACGCCGAGCGCCTCGCGGTGCTCACCGACTCGGTCGGTGCGTTCGACTTCGGATCACTCGAGGGCGGACCGGTGACGATCGTGGCGCGACGTTATGGCTACGTGATGCAGGGCATGGATGCCCTCCTTCCGGGCGGGGGATCGCTCGCGGTCGAGATTCCGCTCCCCCCGGAGGCCGTCCTCGTGGACGGGCTCGAGGTCGTGACCGAGCGGCTGCAGACCATGGATCAGCGGCTACGAGCGCGCCGCAACGCGACACCGGTCGGGGTGCGCTCCTTCGAGCAGGACCGGCTGGTACGGAGCGCGTCCAGAGACTTTCTGGAGTTCCTGAGGTTCGAAGCGTCGCTGCACACCCAACCGTGCGGCTGGAGGTCGTTCTCCTCACAGTGCGTCATACGGCGAGGACGGCCCGTGGCACCGCGCGTGTACATCGACGAGGTGCCGATCATGGGCGGCCTCGACCACCTGGCGAGCTTCCAACCCTACGACCTGTACCTGGTGGAGGTGTATTCGTCGGGGCAGGAGATCCGTGCATACACGCATCTCTTCATGGATCGCATGGCGCGTCGTGAGATGGCGCTTCTGCCCGCGATGTCCTGGTGGTAGAGCCGAGGCGCTCCTGGTGTCCGGCGCTCACGACCGGAAACTCAGCACGAACCGCCTCGTGTTCTCCTCCGTGCTGGATTTGCCGCGTATACCGCGATCAACTCAGCACCGTCCGGGGTCGCCGACGCTGCCGTGCTGGATAACCCGCGCTATATGCCGTCAACGCAGCACGGTGCGTCCCGGACTGGCGTTCGTGCTGAGTTGACGGTGTCAGCGAGGGGACGGGACGCTCGTCGGCCACGCCGCACCACCAGCCTCGCCGGAACGGCCGACGCTCCCCCGGGCGCCGCCGTGCCCGATTCGGTCAGCGGCGGCGCCCCGATGCCCCCTCGCGCCCGACCACGATCCATGGCGACCGTATCGCGCATATTGCCAAGGACTTATGACTGAGGACACTACCCCGCAGTACGTCCTGCCACTCGGGATGGCGTCGCATCTGCGCTTGCACGAACGGGCACAGCGCGATCACCTGGAAGCCTCCGGCCCGTGCCTCGGACACGAGATGTGTGACCAGCGCACGGCCGACTCCACGGCCGGCCACGGCGTCCGGGACGGCCTCGCTTGTGCTTCACGAGCGGCGAGCTTTCGCGATATCCCGATGGACCCCCATCTTGCTCCTCTCCCAGGGCCGGTTGGAGCCCGAGACCCGCACCGGTGTCGGGCCGCGCGCAAGTGATGTGACTCCACCGCCCCCGAGCGTACGACAGGAAGGAGCCATATGCCCGAGAAGACCGAGATCCTGTGCGAGACGGCCGCCCACCGCATCGAATCGATGCTGTCGGGCCCGTTTCGCAACGAGCTCGTGGATGAAGCACTCTCGAAGGGGAGCATGGGTCGCGCGCTGCGGCACGTGCGCTCGGCCATGCAGACCCACACTCTGGAGACCGCTTCGGCGCGCTACGAGCTCAAGGACATGGTGGAGCGGCTCGATCGGCGCACGCGCAGCGAGGGCTTTCGCGTGCTCCACAGTTGGAACTTCCGCACCCTCGAGTTCAGCCGCGAGAACACGCCGGTCATCCTCCTCGATTACTTCGCGGACATCGGGATGGTGGAGGGTACGGAGCGAGAAGTCCTGCAGATTCTCCTGGACTACTACTTCTTCCACCTCCTCATCCTGTGCACCATGCGGGCCTGGGACGCGGAGAAGCCGACCGCCTATCTGGACCAGATCGATGCGCTCATCGAGCGTATGCAGGGTCCGGACGGAAGCGGCCACCGTTTCGTCGAGCATGCGGAGACGTTGCTGATCCTGGGCGTCTCGCAGTTCCATCCGGAGGAAGCCGCCTACGACCGGTTGGTCGAGAAGGTGTGGACGCTCGACGACGAGGCGCGCCGGGTCCGCTTCGCATGCCTGGGCACCGCCGTGCTCGCCGGACATCTACGTTGGGGCTTCGGGGTCATGTATCGTCGGGACGTGGGCCGTATGCGGGACGACAACGTGGGCGACTACCCATGGCTTCTCACCGCCGTGCTCGAGTTGCTCCGCGCCTACGACCGCATGATGGAGCGCGAAGCATCCGCTGAAGAGAGGGACGATGTCGTCGAGGGTTTGATCAACGGGCTCACCCCCGACCCCTGGGCGCTCTTCGAGAAGGCCCCGGCCGCACTACGTGGCTACGCCGACGATGTCGCCGAGTTCAGGGAGCTGTTCGCGCGCCATCGCGACGCCCTGCTCGAGGACTTCGAGCGCCACCGGCCGCGACCGGACCGGTACTCGCCCGTGCAACTGCATTTCAACTTCCCCCACAACGCCCTGGTCGCGAAGGTGCTCATCGCGCTCCACCGGGGGTCCCCGGTGAACATTCCCATGGACGCCCTCTTTCGCAGCCCGGCTCCCGGAGACACGGACGAGGGCCGCATGACGTCCGAGTTCGCGCGTACGCTCATGGATTACTCCGGCGTGAATCCGGAGGGATACGACCAACACGGCGCGATGTTCGTGGTGCACGACGCGAAAGCAGGGCTGCGTCATTTCAACATGGCGCTGTCGACCATTCGGAAGCGCACGGCCAACGCAGCTCCGAAATGAAACGGCCGGGGCGCCAACGAGCGCCCCGGCCGTCATTGTCACCGCGAGCATCACCGCATGGGATCACCGCTCGATGGGCGCCCTCACCAGGTTGCCCCACTCCGTCCAGGAGCCGTCGTAATTGCGCACGTTGGGGTAGCCGAGCAGGTGCTGGAGCACGAACCACGTGTGGCTCGACCGCTCCCCGATCCGGCAGTACGCCACGACGTCGCTCTCGGGCGACAGACCCTGCTCGCCCTCGTAGATCGACTTCAGATCGTCGGCGCTCTTGAACGTGCCGTCTTCGTTCGCCGCGCGCTTCCACGGAACGCTGGCGGCCCCGGGAATGTGCCCGCCCCGGAGCGATCCCTCCTGCGGGTAGTCCGGCATGTGGAGCAGCTCGCCGCTGTACTCCTGGGGCGAGCGCACGTCTACCAGCTTGCCGCCGACCTTCATGTGATCCAGGACGTCGTCGCGGAACGCGCGTATGGCGGCGTCGTCGCGCTCGACGACCGGGTAGTCGGCGCGCGTGTGCTGGGGTACGTCGGTGTCGAGCGGGCGGCCCTCGTCGATCCATTTCTGGCGTCCGCCATCGACCAAGCGGACGTCCGGGTGCCCGAACAGGGTGAAGACCCAAAGCGCGTAGGCTGCCCACCAGTTGAAGTTGTCCCCGTAGAAGACGACGGTCTTGTCGCGGTCAATCCCTTTCGAGGCCATCAGCTCGGCGAATCTCTCGCCATCGAGGTAGTCGCGGGTCACTGGATCGTTCAAGTCCATGTGCCAGTCGATCTTGATGGCGCCAGGGATGTGGCCCGTATCGTAGAGGAGGACGTCTTCGTCCGATTCGACCACGACGACGTCGGGGTCATCGAGGTGCTCGGCGAGCCACTCGGTCGACACCAGCTTGTCGGGATGTGCGTACTGCTCGAATCGCGGGTCGGGATCACGGGGGGCTGACATGGGGATCTCCAGGTGGGCGGGTCGCGTTCGGATTTTGGTTCCACGGTCGATCGGCTTGGCGCCCTCTCGGTGGAAAGCGTCTGCCTCTGGAACGTAAACCCCGGGGCGTGCCGAGGGTTCAAGTGAGCGGCGCAAGGGTCCGGGTCGCCCTCCGGGCGGCCGCGGGCTCGCTCGTTCCGTCCGTCGCCTGCGGAACCCGTGACCCTCCGGGCGGTAGGTCTCCGCATGAGCACACCGCCCAAGTTGTCCAAGATCGTGGACCGGTTCAGTCGCGCGCCCAAGGACCTCCGGGTCCAGGCGCTCCTCCAGTTCGCGAACAAGGTCCCGGAGCTCCCGCCGGAGCTGGCCGCCGACCGATCGGCGCTGGAGCAGGTGCACGAGTGCCAGACCCCGTTCTTCCTGGCCAGCCGGGTGGACGAGGACGGCATCGTGCACGTGTATTTCGACGCGCCGGCCGAGGCCCCGACTGTCCGGGGCTTCGCCGGCATCCTCAGGGAAGGGCTGGAAGGCGCGGGTTGGCGTGATGTGCTCGAGGTCCCCTCGGACTTCTACGCCGAGATGGGGCTGGGCGAGGTGGTATCCCCGATGCGGCTGAGGGGTATGAACGCGATTCTGACCCGTCTCAAGCGCCAGATCCGTGAGCAGGTCGACCGCGACGGAGCGGCGCCGGCGGATGCCTGAGTCGCTCAAAGCCTTTTGAACCGGAAGGTATCGATGTCTGGTCTCATGCAGTCGCTGTTCGGCCGTGCCCGGTCCGGTCTGCGGATCGCGCTATTGCTATCGCTCGTGGCCTGTGGCGCGCCCGCGGCCTCCACGGGCGCGCAGGCAGCCGGGCCGGCGGGCACTCGGCCGGAGCCCACGTATCTGTACGCGTGCGTCCAGGACGAGGCCCGGGTCGCCGTCATCGACATGGACCGGCTCGAGGTGGTGCGCAGCATCGACCTCCAGGCACTCGGCTTTTCAGCCAACGCGAAACCCCATCACGTCGCGGTCGAGCCCGACGGAGAGGCGTGGTACGTGTCGCTCATCGGCGAGAACCGGGTGGCGCGCTTCGACCGGGAAGGAGAGCTACAGGGTACGTTCGAGATGTCCACGCCGGGGATGCTGAGCTACGAGCCGACGTCGGGCGTGCTGCTGGCGAGTCGCTCCATGAGCGCGGTGAATCCCCCGACCCGCGTGGGTTGGGTCGATACCCGGACGATGGACGGGGACGAGATCGATGTCTTCCTGCCCCGGCCGCACCCCATGGTCGTGAGCCGGGACGGCGTCTGGGCGTACACGGGAAGCCTGGGCGTGAACCAGATCGCCGCCATCGAGCTGGCGACCGAGGACGTGACGCTCACCGACCTGGAAGGACCGCCCCATGCGCTCGTCCAGTTCGCCGTGTCGCCCGACGGGCGCTGGCTCGTGGCGGGCACGGAGGTGTCCGGCAGGCTGCTGGCGTTCGACCTGAGGGACC
>Ga0326597_10007276_pt1 | contig 15067 bp, 15 predicted proteins | sample RVTome_12_FD_203789 | JGI IMG/M metagenome (GOLD analysis project Ga0326597, IMG submission 203789) | Soil microbial communities from uranium-contaminated site in the Upper Colorado River Basin, Wyoming, United States - RVT100D185 | ecosystem: Environmental > Terrestrial > Soil > Contaminated >... | reverse complement strand
GATTGAGTATCTATAAGCCCAGAGGACGTCCCGAGTGCCGGCGAAGGTCGCAAGGAAAGCCACCGGCAACACCCATGAAGAAAACGGCATCACTATGAAGAAGAGCAAGAGCGGCGCGAAAGGGCGCCTCGCTTCAGAATAGGACGCGATAAACATTGTCGCGTGAGTCGCGCGCAAAGCCAAAGCCATTGGCCGTTCCGCCGCCGGTCACGAATTCGATGTCAAACCGCGTTCCATCGCCACAAGTGGCAATGGCGCGCCCGGGGTTCTGGCCGCCGCCGCTCATGATCGTATAGCCGCTTCCATAGACAGCACCGTACCGGCTGAAGAGTGATCCCGCACCGAATGTCGTTTGGACGCCGGCCGCCGATGACCATTCACCTTGGCAGGCGGTTCCGTCAGGCAGTTGCAGCGTAAGAGGCCCGTTGTTGCCCACAATCCCTCGCACCGTTGCGGTTAGCACCGGAGGGGGTACCTGGCTGGAATATGGCCCCTCGACCGGGTAAAGGCGTGCGGTAGTCGAACAAGCTGCGGCGAGTGACGCCAGAGCAATCAGCAGGAAAATTCTGGTCATCTTTTGCCCCGAGGGTTGAGCGCTGACGATATGAGAAATGAGGTTTGTTGACCATCGTTTCGTAGGCAGGCGAACCCCGAAACGCTTTCGCGTGGGCTGCCGTGACTAACCTAGACGGGGGCGTTTTGGAAACGGCCGGGGCCGCGCGGGTGTACGTCTTGGTATTTCGGGTCGTATGGCGCTACGAGTCTTCAAAATGAAGGCGCTGTGAATCCTGTCGGGCGCGCCAGACCCTTCGTCTCTGCCTGCACCGGGTAAAACCTCTGCCGCCCAGATGCAATCAAAGCTTGCCCAACGGTCAGAAACGTGACATCTTCACACGGTCGTTTCGGCGCGTCTTTGATATTTGTCAAAAGTCTGCGCAAGGTGGACGACCCCTCTCAGAGCGGAATTGCTCCTAAGGAGAGGGCTCTCGACGCGCAATTTGACATTCCGACTTTTTTCTGTGGCGTGGTTTGGCGTCATGGAGACATTGCGTCATGAAAACATAGGAGAAATAAATGAACCCGAAAACTCAACGAGTCTCGAGACCATTATCTAAAGTCGGCGTTTGGCTGGTAAAGTCAGTTCTGGCCATATCTGTCTTGGCGTTCACGGGCCTCGCCGCACAGGCGTCTGACATCGGCGTGCTACGAATCCAGAACAATTCCAACGCCACGCAGAACTTCATCGTCATTGATGACTATTACAGGTGCATGGATTTTCCGTCGCCGACGACCGACAGCGTTCGCACAACAATCACGGTCCCCGCCAATAGTCATACCGATACGAGATTCGCCCGGGACGGAAGTTGCGACTCTGAGGGTCGGTTCCTCATCATGGCGCTGGACCGCCAAACGGGGCAGCCATCCCACCATTCCATCGCGTTCGAAACAAATTCAGAGGCCAATCTGACGCGGATTTGGGAGGCTGAAAGCCCGACGCCTTATGCGCAGGGCCTCACGAGTATCGGCAAGGACTATGCGTCCGGCAGCCTCACCTATGTGCTTGAGACCAATCTGCCCGGCTACACGCTCGGCGTGCCTGAGGGCAAATGGACGCCAGGTTGCGGCGGCGGTCAGGGCTGTACCCAGAAACTCTTCAGCAGTGTCGAGAATACTGTCTCGTCTGAGGCGACCAGTTCGAAAGAAGTGATGAACGCCTTCTCGGCGACCGTGAGCGCAGGCTTTGAATTTGGCGGCGCCAGCGGCAGTACCGAATTCACCGCGAGCAGTTCGACGACAACCAGTCAGGCCCTCACACTGGCCTCTTCCGGAACGACCGGCAAAGGGTCAGAATGTGAGACTGCGATCGACATGACGACCTATCAGATCGCAAGTGTCTGGCAGTGGACGATCCAGGCGCAGGTCGGAAGCGGCAGGGTCGCGACGACAACCTGTCAGGTGACATGTACGCCAACCGGAGCCCCGCCGAACTATCTGCCGGGCGCGCCTGAATCCATCAATGCCTGCCTGATACCGCGAACAGACGAAACACAGCTAGCGGCCGTCGCAGCAGCGAAAGACGAACAGGTGGCTGTGACACAACGAGCCGAAGCCCAGCGTGTCGCAGCAGCGACGCAGGCAGCAGCAGCAAAGGTTCGTGCGGCAAGTTGCGTCACATTCTTCACCGGGCCAAACGGCACGGGCGCCCCGGCGACCGTATGCGGCGCCGATCAGACCGGCTGGACCGGAACCAGTGTCGAGTACGCCAATCTGGGGACATCCGGCACAAACTCCCACCACTATGGAGTGGAGAGCTTCCGGTGCGCACCGGGGGGTGGATACGTGCAGTTCATCAACGGCAACGCCAACCCCTGGTCACGTCACAATGAGAGCTGCAAAGGCGGCGCGATCGTGACCCCCAATCCATGGGTGAAAGCCAACGCCACGGGTGCTGGCGTCTATATCTCTCCGGCGAAGTGCTGCGGCGAATAGGCGGTCATTCCGAAGCGCCAGATTCTCCCGGGGGCGGCCTGAAAAGGCTGCTCCCGGGAAGGGTTGTCTGGTCAAGTGAAGCGGGCCCGACGGATATCTTTATATCGGTTCCTGGAATCAGATAATTCCTAATCTGGGGGCCACAGGTTCGAACCCTGTCGGGCGCGCGATATTTTTCCAGAACTTGCCGAAGAACGCCGCCGCGCGGGCGCGGCGTCACGCGGCGTGCCGCATTTCCGCCTTGCCTTTGAACGCGCGGTGAAGCGCGCATTCAAGGCCGGCTCACGCGCATGCGTACACCGTCTCTCCCGAGCCCGAGCGAAACACCGCCGCGGCCAAACCGACAGGAGAGACACGTGAAACGCACCCTCATCGCCGCCAGCGCCCTTGCCGCGCTCGTCGCTTTCGGCGCCACCGAAGCCAGCGCCGGCAACGGCGCCGTGATTCAGCAATTCGGCCGCGCCAATTCGACGTCCGCGCTTCAGACCGGCCACAAGAACCGAATCGTCATGCAGCAGAACGGACGCGGGCAGTTCGTCAAGGCCGTGCAATATGGCCTCAGGAACTACATGCACGCCACGCAGCAGGGAAACCGCAACGCGATCCTCACCGATCAATACGGCGTGAACAATTACGCCGCGATCGGACAGGACGGCAAATTCCTCTCGGCCTCGGCCGTGCAGACGGGCGCGAACAACGTCGTCGGCATCGCGCAGATCGGCAAGGGCCACACGGCGAGCGCCGAGCAGAGCGGATCGAACAACGCGCTCGGCATCATCCAGATCGGCAAGAACCAGAACGTCCAGACCTATCAGGGCGGCAACGGCAATGTCTCGCTGGTCATCCAGGCCGGTTTCTGACGCATGGGCGCGAAGGGAAGAAGGCGCGGCAACGCGCCTTCTTCCGGCCCGCCCCCACAAGACGAAAGGAGAGCAACCATGTTTACCGCATTGTTCGTGCTCCTCGGCATGTCCACGGCGTATTCCGCGCCCCTTCCGCCCGCATCGCCCGATGCCGTCGTGCATTGCGCGATCGACGCCGAACGTATGGGCCAGAGCGTGACGTTGAGTCCGCGCATCGCATCGGACGATGGCGTCATGGGCGTCTACACGCTCGCGGTGACGAAGAGCGGGCCCGACGGCAGCGCCGTCCTTTCGCAAGGCGGCGCATTCGACACGGCGGCGGAGGATGCCGGCGATGTCGGCGAGATGACGCTGACGCTCGAACCCGGCGCCGCGCTGGAGGCAACGCTGAGGGTCGAATGGAACGGCGGCGAAACGTTCTGCGTGCTCGGTGCTTGAACCCGCCGCAAGCTGCTCGTTCCAGTGCCGGAATTTCACCCGCGTCCCGCGAAGATACCCGCAGGGAAACGCTGGCGCAGCGGCTCGACGATGGCGCGCGCGGCGAGCGCGCCCGCGATCACGCCCACCGCATTGGCGAATGCGTCGGCGAAGGATGCTTCGCGGTCTGGAACGGCGAACTGGGCGAGCTCGACCCCGCCCCCCAGCGCGATGAGCATCCCGCCCGCCACCAGCGCGAAACGCCGGTCGCGCATGGCCGCGGCCGCGAGCCAGCCGAGCGCGAAATAGGCCGCGAAATGCTGCAGCTTGTCGTCGACCGCGGCAGGCACGCCGGACGGCACGACCGAGTACCACAGCACGACGGCCAGCACCGGCCAGAACAGGACCGCGGCAGTCAAGCGCAGGAAATGAAGGAAACGGCGAAAACGCAAGGACGAGGCCTTTCCGGCGGATTTTCGGCGGTCCCGATTTTGCGCCCCGACCGCCGCCAAGGCCAGGGCCCTATGACTTTGGCCACCTTGCAAATCGGTGCTCATTCCGTATAAGTCCCGGCCTTCGACGATAGGGGTCGCCCGGCGAAAAGGGCATGCCGGGGCGGCCCGCAACGCGGCTTTGATCGGCCAATCGGGACCTCAAGTCCCTGCAAGGAGACGCAAAATGCCCAAGCTCAAGACCAAGTCGGGCGCCAAGAAGCGCTTCCGGATGACGGCGTCGGGCAAGATCAAGGCCGGCCAGGCGGGCAAGCGCCACGGCATGATCAAGCGCTCGAACGAACAGATCCGCTCGCTCCGGGGCACCAGCGTCCTTTCGGTTTCCGAAACCCAGCGCATCAAGCGCTGGATGCCGTATTCGGGCTGAGGGAGGCATCGATGTCCCGCGCTCCCCGCGCCGTTGCCTCGCACAAGCGCCGCGCCCGCGTCCTCAAACAGGCCAAGGGCTTTCGCGGCCGGCGCAAGAACACCATCACGGTGGCCAATCAGGCGGTCGACCGCTCGCTCCAGCACGCCTATATCGGACGCAAGGAGCGCAAGCGGAACTTCCGTGCGCTGTGGATCCAGCGCATCAATGCCGCCTGCCGGCTCTACGGTCTCACCTACAGCCGATTTATGAGCGGCCTCGGGCGCTCCGGGATCGAAATCGACCGCAAGGTTCTCTCCGATCTCGCCGTGAACGACCCCGAGGCCTTCAAGGCCCTGGTGGAGCAGGCCACGGCCAAGGCCGGCTGAAAGCCCCTCGCCGAACTCGCTCACACGAAAGGGCCGAGCATCCCCGCGCCTGGTGTCGTGGTTTCGAATTTCGCCATATCGCCGATATCGGGTTCCGGGCGAATTTCGGAATCGGGACACTAGTGTGGTGGTTCAGAAGTTCGCTTCATTGTCGATATCGGTCTCGGTGGCGAACTTCTGAACCAAAACCACACTAGAATCATAGAGTTGCTAGTGTCCTTTCGATTCCGAAATTCGCAAAATGCCGATATCGAGATATCGCGAATTTCGGAATCGGGACACTAGGGCGGTTTTGGTTTCGGTTGACGCAAAAAATGGCGTAACCCTCCCCTGGAGGGGAACTATGCACTTGACATACCGCGCGTAAAGCCCTATATTTCCGGTCAGAAACAAGGAACTGACCGATGACCGCCGCCCTGACAAACCCGATTTTCACGAACGAAGCCAAAGCCCGAAAGCATTTCGAGGCCCTACGCTGGCCGGATGGCCCCGTGTGCCCGCATTGCGGCACTGTGGACGAAGCGACCGAGCTACAGGGCGAAAGCACTCGCGCTGGCCTCTACAAGTGCCGGGCCTGTCAAAAGCCGTTCACAGCCACCATGGGCACGCTGTACGAGCGTTCGCACATTCCCCTGCATAAATGGCTTCTGGCGACGCATCTCATGGCCGCGAGCAAGAAAGGCATTTCGGCACATCAATTGTGGCGGATGCTCGGCTTCGGCTCTTACCGCACGGCATGGTTCATGGCGCATCGTATCCGCGAAGGTATGCGCCCGTTGAAGGCTGACGCTGGCCCGAAGGGTGGCGAAGGCAAAATCGTTGAAGCAGACGAAACGTACATCGGCGGCAAAGAGCGCAACAAGCACGTCGGCAAGCGCAACAAGAAAAACATCGGCGGCGCTGGCAAAGAGGTTGCCTTTGCACTGGTAGAGCGTGGCGGCAAGGTCCGCTCGTTCCATGTCCCCGATGTTTCAGCCAAGACGTTGCGCCCGATCTTGGTGCAACAAATCAGCCGTAAGTCATCGTTGATGACCGATGACGCGGGCCAATACCGCCATATGGGCGAAGAGTTCGCGAAGCACGAAGCCGTTGCACACAGCACGAACGAGTACGTGCGCGGCGATGCACACACGAACACCATTGAAGGCTATTTCAGCATCCTAAAGCGCGGGCTGATCGGCACCTATCACCACGTCAGCGCAGCGCATCTGAAACGCTACTTGGGCGAGTTCGATTTCCGGTACAACGAGCGCATCGGTCTTGGCGTCGGCGATACCGAGCGTGCCGCAAAAGCGGTGAAGGGCATCGAAGGCAAGCGGCTCACCTATCGACAGCCTGTCGCGACCGCAAACGCCTAAGCAAAAGACCCGCGCCTTCCTGCGCTGGAGGGCAAAACACAAGCGTTAGCTGGAGGTTAGCCCCGCCCAAAATCCTCCGAAAAATCGAGAAAAGGCTAACAAATATACCGTTTGAAGATGTTAGGAGTTTAGTCGTATAATCTGTTCGCGGTTGGGAGAGCTGCGTTTTCGCGGTTCGCCGGAACTGAGGTTCCGCCCAGCTGCATTCTCTTTTTCAATCGCACGTTCGTGGGGCGCATTCCTATGCACGTCCTTTACTTAGACGATTCAGGAACGGTCGAAAGCGCTGACGAGCGGTTTTTCGTTTTGGCGGGCATCGCCGTTTTTGAGCGTGGAATGTTTCATCAAATTAAGGCCGCCGACGAGTGCGTCACCGCTTTTGGCTTGGGCGATGCACACGAAATAGAACTCCACGCGTCATCAATGTATCACGGGCGCGACGGAGTGTGGCGGTCTGTGGCCAAGCGTCCGGACCGCGAGAAAATGATTCACGCCGCTCTCAGCACGCTCAAAGGGCATGGCAGTTTGCGCCTCTTTGCCGTTGCCGTCGACAAGAAGGCAGTCAGCCCGCAAGACCCGGTCGCGCTTGCCTTTGAAGAATTGTGCAATCGGTTCAACCTCTTTCTCACCCGGATAAATGATCGCCGTGACGAAAACCAGCGCGGACTGCTCGTCATGGATGAATGCAAGCATGAAAAGCCGCTCCAAATGCTCGCAAAGAAGTTCAGGATTGACGGCGCTCGCTGGGGCCACTTTCGTAACTTGGCGGAGGTCCCCCTCTTTGCCGATTCGCGAGCCTCGCGCTTGATACAGATCGCAGACTTGGTCGCGTGGTCCACCTTCCGAAAGTACGAGTTTAGCGATGGACGGTTTTTTGACCCGCTCATTCCGCTGTTCGACGCGGATGGCGGAGTCCTGCATGGCCTATTTCATTATCGTGGCGCGCGCGGCGGTGATCCGTGTTTTTGTCCTGCGTGCGCTTCGCGCAGGCGCAAAGAGGACGCCTAAGATTTTGCACTCTTCTTGTTGCGGCGCGACAATTTCTTCTTGGCCTTCAATGGCTCATGCTTTTGCGGCGGCGTTGCGATCATCGCCAGGATAACGGCGTCGCGGCGGCGAGAAGTTTCCACCTCGCTGTACTGCTGGGAATTGTCAGCCGGGGGTTTCAAATGACCGTCTCCACCTTCCTCATCGGAGCTACCGAACCGCATCTCTATTCTATGACAGACGGAGTTTCTCGTACAGACAACAATATTCCTCTCGCTGACGTTTTGGCGTGGGCCAAGCATGACCCCATTTGGGCAGCAAGGGGCAAGGCGATCCAAGGATATGCTGAGCTAGAAAGTGCTCTTTGCCACCTCCTTATTGCCGTAACCGGCATGTCATGGGAGGCGGGGGTCACAATTTTTTACAAGATCACGAATACCAATGCCCGCAGCACAATCTTGGAGAAACTCCTTCACCAGAAAAGCGGCACAAAATTCAGTGCGTTCTGGAATCCCTATGTCAAAGAGCTGAGGCAAATTGACCTAAAGAGAAACGAAATCGTCCATTGGTTGGCGGCCGCCAATGTTCTTATGAACCCCAATGGTCAAATCGCGGTTGGCGTGACGCTAATACCACCGGGTAGCGTACACACAAAAAGTTCACACATTCATATCACCTCGCGTGATCTCTACAAGTTCGCAATAAAGTGCGACCACTTTGCGAGGCTTGCTAGAGGCCTTGCCACTAGGATCAAGCCTCCTGATGGTGTTCCGGTCGTAGACGAAACATTGCCCGATATATTTCAGCAACCGTTTCTCTATCCGCTTCCAGAAGGCCATCCATACCTAAGTTCGAACATAGAACCCGAAACCCACCCTCGATCATGTCCGGAGTCACTTCTATTTCTCCACTTGGCTCCGGATGGCAAGAATCTCCAGCGTTGGGACCAGTAACCGCAAATTCTTCCGCGCCCATGGCGCGCTCCAATTCCTTGACATACCTTTGGTTTCAAACGGCCGCGTGCGGGAACTGGTATGTCAAGTGCATAATTCCCCCCTGGAGGGAGGGTCGAAAAATTCGAGCGCAGCGAGAAATTTTTCGGGGAGGGGTCGCGGCGCACCATACCCCTCCCCGAAATTCGCCTCGCACCGGCTTCGCCCGCGCTCGCGAATTTCGACCCTCCCTCAACCCGTCTTCGCTGAAGCTACGACGGGTAAGCGCTTGGTCCGCCGAAGCCTTGGCGTAGGCGGACTCAAGGGGAGGGTTGGTGAGGGTAGCGATTCAATCGAAACCAAAACCGCCTTAACCCCACGAGCGCGGCGCCGCCGGCCGCGCATGACGGTGGGGGGCGGGCCGTTTGCCGCGCGGGCGCGGGCGAATAGGATGGGCCGATTCAAGGCCGGAGCCCGAATGAACGCCTTACGCTCTCTCGCGATGCCCGCCCTCGTCGCGCTCGCGCTTTCCGCCTGCGGCGAGGAGGCCAAGGCGCCCGAACCCGCGCGCACGCGCATCGTCTTCGTCACCGATTGGAAGGCGCAGGCCGAGCATGGCGGGTTCTATCAGGCGCTCGCCACCGGGCTCTATGCCGCGCACGGGCTCGACGTCTCCATCATGCAGGGCGGCCCGGCGGTGAACGTGCCCCAGCTCCTCGCCGGGGGCGCGGCCGATTTCGGCATGGGCTCGAACGCCTTCGTGGCGCTGAACCTCGCGCGCGAGGGCACGGGCATCAAGGCGGTGATGGCCGTGTTCCAGAAGGACCCCCAGGTCCTCATCGCGCACCCGCGCGAGGACGTACAATCCATCGCCGACATGAAGGGCAAGCCCATCATGGTGGGCGATGCGACCATCGGTTCGTTCTGGCGATGGCTCGAGGCGAAATACGGCTTCGAGCAGACGCAGATACGCAAATACACCTTCAACCTGGCGCCGTTCCTGACCGATCCTTCGGCGATCCAGCAGGGCTATCTGTCGTCGGAGCCCTATCTGATCGAGAAGGAAACGGGCACGGCGCCGCAGGTCTTCCTGCTCGCCGACAACGGCTATCCGGGCTACGCCAACATGGTGCTGGTGTCCGAGAGGCGCATCGCCGAGGACCCGGAGATCGTCCAGGCCTTCGTCGAGGCGACGATCGAGGGCTGGATGCATTATCTCTACGGCGATCCTTCGGCGGGTAACGCGCTCATCAAGACGGACAATGCCGAGATGACCGACGATGTCATCGCCCAGGCGATCGAAAAGATGCGCGACCATGGTATCGCGCTCTCGGGCGACGCGGAGAGCCTCGGCCTCGGCGCCATGACGGACGCGCGCTGGAAGGAATTCTTCGACACGATGGCGGCGCAGAACGTCTACCCGGCCGATCTCGACGTCCGCGAGGCCTATACGCTGCAATTCGTGAACAAGCGCTACGGGCTGGAGCTCCGCCCGCCGGAACTGGGCGCGCCGCCGCCGGCCCCATGATCGTCGCCCAGCTCGATCGTGTCGAGAAAACCTACGCCGGCGGGCCGAAGGCGCTCGGCCCGCTCGGCATCGCGGTCGCGCGCGGCGAATTCCTGTCGCTGCTGGGCCCGTCGGGCTGCGGCAAGTCGACGGCGCTGCGCCTGATCGCGGGACTGCTCGCCCCCAGCGCCGGGAGCGTGTCGTTTCCGCAAGGCCGGCCGCGCATCGGCTTCGTGTTCCAGGATGCGACGCTGATGCCCTGGGCGCGCGCGATCGCGAATGTCCGCCTGCCGCTCGATCTCGAAGGTATCGCGCGCGACGAAGGAAACGCGCGCGCCCATGCCGCGCTCGTCCGCGTGGGTCTCGGCGATTTCGCGCACGCCTACCCCCGCGCGCTTTCCGGCGGCATGCGGATGCGCGTTTCCATCGCGCGCGCGCTGGCGGCGAAGCCGGAACTCCTGCTGATGGACGAACCCTTCGCCGCGCTCGACGAGCTGGCACGCGAGGCGCTCAACGACGATCTCTTGAAGCTCGCGCGCGAGGACGGACTGACCGTCGTGTTCGTTACGCACAGCGTCTACGAGAGCGCGTTTCTTTCGACGCGCATCCTTGCCATGACGCCGCGCCCGGGGCGCGTGGCCGCCGAGATCGCGCTCGCCTCGCCGGCCGCGCGCACGCGCGCATGGCGCCTCACGCCCGAATTCGCCGAGACGGCCGCGCGCGTGTCGCGCAGCTTGCGCGAAGCCATGAGCGAGGCGGCATGACACGCGGGCTTCGTCTTGCTCTCCCCTTCGCGCTGGGCGTCGCCGCGCTGATCACCTGGGAATGGCTCGTGACGTACTACGCCGTGCCGCGCTACGTGCTGCCCAAGCCCACCGAGATCGCCGAGGCGCTCGCGGCCGATTTTCCCTCGCTGCTCGCCTCGCTGTGGACGACGCTGCGCATCACGCTGGCGGCCTTCGCGCTCGCGGTGGGCGGCGGCGTGGCGCTCGCGGTGCTCTTCTCGCAGAGCCGCCTCGTCGAGCTGGCCCTTTCGCCCTACGCGGTCGCGCTTCAGGTGACGCCCGTGGTCGCCATCGCGCCGCTTATCGTCATCTGGGTCGGCTATGAGCGCATCGATTTGGCGCTGCTCATCCTGGCCTGGATCGTCGCCTTCTTTCCGATCCTTTCGAACACGACGGTGGGCCTGCGCTCGGCCGATCACAATCTGATCGATCTCTTCGGACTCCATGGCGCGTCGCGCTGGCAGGTGCTGTGGCGGCTCCGGCTTCCCTCCGCGCTCCCCTATCTCCTCTCCGGTATGAAAGTGTCGGGTGGGCTCGCGCTCATCGGCACGGTGGTGGCCGAGTTCGTCGCCGGCACGGGAACCGCCACCGGGCTCGCCTGGCGCATCGTCGAGGCCGGCAATCGGCTGCAGATCGCCAAGATGTTCGCGGCGCTGCTTTTGCTGGCCGTTCTCGGCATCGCGATCTATTTCGCGCTCGGCCTGCTCGAATATCTCGCGCTGCGCCGCTGGCACGAAAGCGCGGTGCGGAAGGAAAACTAAGCGGCGCCGTGCAATCGGCTGCACTACATCCACAGCGCCCAGTACGGCATCGCTTCCAGTTTCATGCCAAATGGAACACTGGTCTTGCCGTTATACAGCACGATCCCGAGCCGGAAGGCATCGCCGGTGTGTTCTTGAAGGCGCTTAAGTCCGCGAAAATCGTTCGCCGTGACCGTCGCGCCAGCTTTCACTTCGATGCCGACAATTTGGCGTTCGTGATTTTCCAGTACGAAATCCACTTCGACTTGGTCCTTGTCGCGATAGTGATGGATTTCCGGCTGCTGCTTGCTCCAAGCGACGGATTTCGTCAGTTCGGCGAAGACAAACGATTCGAGAGCAGGGCCGAGCGGCGTGCGATCCTGAAGAATTCGCTTCCTTGTCAGGCGCATGAGAGAAGCAAGGAGACCGGAATCGAAAAAATGCAGCTTCGGCGTGCTGACCAGCCGGCTCAGTTCGTTTCTCGACCATGGTTTCACAAGGCGAAGGATGTAGAGATTTTCGAGGAGCCCGATGTATCGTCCGACCGTCTCGCTATCGAGCCGCGTCTCGCGGCCGATTTCGCTGAGGTTCACGAGCCGCCCGGCGTGGCGAGCCAGGACTTCGATGAGCCGCGGTACTCGGTGCGCCTTGTGCAGCGCCGCGATCTCGGTGATGTCGTGCCGCTCGATTGCCCCGATATAGGATTGGAACCAGACGCGCCTACGTTCGTCCGATCGGCGCTTGAGGACCGCGGGGTATCCGCCGCTCAGCACGATCGATTCGATTTCCGGAGTATGGCGTTCCGTGAGCGAGATACTTCTCGGCCGTATGATGCCGGCGAATGACGCATCGATGAAGCGTGGAGGCCGGCTGGCCACGATCTCGCCGCGAGCGAGCGGAAGAAGGGGAACGATCTCGATCCGTCCGGCGAGCGATTCCTCGGCTTTTGGAATGGCCTGGATGTCGGCCGATCCCGTGACGAGAAAGCGGCCCGGCCTGCGGTCCTCGTCGACCGACTGCTTGAGCGCGAGCATCAGGGCGGGGACGCGCTGGACTTCGTCGATGATGGCCCGGTCCAGCCCGCGAACGAAGGCTGTCGGGTCGCTTTCCGCTGCGGCACGCTGGGTCGCGTCGTCTAGCGTGATATAGGGGCGGCTCTTCTCGTACTGACGCACGAGGGTTGTCTTGCCCGACTGGCGCGGTCCCGTCACGCCCACGACGGGCGTATCCTTAAGCGCCGCGTCGATCCGAGCCTTGGCGAAGCGGTGATAGCGTAAGTCGGGCACCCGTTATCGTCCGGATAGGAAGGAAGCCGTCTATTTCCGATTTTTCAACCGTCCAATTCCGATTTTATAGCCGTCCAATTCCGATTTTTCAACCGTCCAATTCCGATTTTATGAGCGTCTGATTCCGATTTTGCGGCTGTCCACACGCGCGCGCGATCGAAATCCATAACAACATCATTGCTATGTATAATATCAATTTTCACAGAAATGTAATGTAAAGTCTTGATTTCCCAGCACTCCGGTGCGACTTTCCCGGCGGAGACCAAGGACCGGGCCCAGGCCGTGCCGCAGATTTTGACCGCCAACCGCCTCGCCGACGGCGAGGTGGTCTATTGGGCGTCCGGCCGCTGGGTCGAGCGCATGGATGCGGCCGCGCTTCTGCCCGACGGCAAGGACGCCGAACAGGCCGCGCTCGCCGAAGCCGCGCAATGGGTGGCGAGGCGCGTGGTCGTGAACCCCTATCTCTTCGCCGTGCGCGTGGAAAACGGCACCGTCCGCCCCGTGAAGATCCGCGAGACGATCCGCGCCGCCGGTCCCACGACGCGCACCGATCTAGGCAAGCAGGCCAGGGCAATCGGATGAAGAAAAAAACTCCGAAGGCGAGGCGGACACGGGCGGCAACAAACCGCCGCGCCGCGCGCGGCATGCCGCGCGCTTTTCTCATATTGCGCGCCTGTGGCGCGCGGGGAGGCGGCGCGCCCTATGGCGCGAGAGCCGAGCGCGCGGATGCGCGCGCCCGGCGATTGAGGGACAAAAAAAAGCAAGGGCAATCGGGTTCCCCCGATTGCCCTGGCAAGCAGGCCGGCTGATGTACCGCTACGACGAATTCGACGCGCAAATCGTCCGCGAACGGGTCGCCCAATTCCGCGGCCAGGTGGCGCGGCGTCTTTCGGGCGAACTCACCGAGGACGAATTCAAGCCGCTCCGCCTGATGAACGGGCTCTACCTGCAACTGCACGCCTATATGCTGCGCATCGCCGTCCCCTACGGCACGCTGAGCGCCGCGCAATTGCGCAAGCTCGCCCATATCGCGCGCGTCTACGACAAGGGCTACGGCCATTTCACCACGCGCCAGAACCTCCAGTTCAACTGGATCAAGCTCGCCGACGTGCCCGACATCCTGGGCCATCTGGCCGAGGTCGAGATGCATTGCATCCAGACCTCGGGCAATTGCGTGCGCAACGTCACCGCCGATCATTTCGCGGGCGCGGCCGCCGACGAGATCGAGGACCCGCGCATCCTTTCCGAAATCCTGCGCCAATGGTCGACCTTCCATCCCGAATTCTCGTTCCTGCCGAGGAAGTTCAAGATCGCCGTTTCCGGTGCGCGCGCCGACCGCGCCGCCGTCAAGGTGCACGACATCGGCATCGAGATCGCGACGAACGAAGTGGGCGAGATCGGCTATCGCGTTTTTGCCGGCGGCGGCCAGGGCCGCACGCCCTTCATCGCCCACACGATGCGCGAATTCGTGGCGAAGTCCGACATCCTCGCCTATTGCGAGGCGATCATGCGCGTCTATAACGAGCTCGGCCGGCGCGACAATATCTACAAGGCGCGCATCAAAATCTTGGTTCACGAACTGGGCGCCGACGAAATGCGCCGGCGCGTGGACAAGGAATTCGCCGAAATCAAGAAGACGGATGCGCTCGATCTGCCGCGGGACGAGATCGAGCGCATCGGCGCCTATTTCGCGCCGCCGGAGTTCGAGGACCTGCCCTACGAATCCCCCGAGCTCGAAGAGGCCCGCTCCGCCGATGCGCGCTTTTCCGATTGGCTCGTGTCCAATGTCGCGCGCCATCGCGCGCCCGGCTATGCCATCGCCACGATCTCGCTCAAGCCCATCGGCGGCGTGCCGGGCGATGCGAGCGCCGATCAGATGGATGCGCTGGCCGATCTTCTCGACGCGTTCGGCCACGAGGAAATCCGCGTCAGCCACGAGCAGAACCTCGTCCTTCCGCATGTGCGCAAGAAGGACCTCCACGCGATCTTCCGAAGGCTCGACGCGCTCGGCCTCGCCACGCCCAATGCGGGCCTCGTCACCGACATCATCGCCTGCCCCGGTCTCGACTATTGCGATCTCGCCAACGCGCGCGCCATCCCCGTCGCGCAGCGCATCTCCGAGCGCTTCGCCGATCTTGCCCGCCAGCGCGACCTGGGCGAAATCAAGATCAAGATTTCGGGCTGCATCAACGCCTGCGGCCATCACCATGTCGGCCACATCGGCATACTGGGCGTCGACCGCAAGGGCGTCGAGAACTATCAAATCCTGCTGGGCGGCTCGGGCGCCGAGGACGCCTCGCTCGGCCAAATCCTCGGCCCCGCCTTCGATGCCGACGGCATCGTGGATGCCGTCGAGACCGTGGTCGATGCGTACGTCGATCTGCGCGAGACGGGCGAACGCCTGCTCGACACCTATCGCCGCGTCGGCCCGGCGCCGTTCAAGGAACGCCTCTAT
>Ga0326597_10007275_pt1 | contig 15069 bp, 11 predicted proteins | sample RVTome_12_FD_203789 | JGI IMG/M metagenome (GOLD analysis project Ga0326597, IMG submission 203789) | Soil microbial communities from uranium-contaminated site in the Upper Colorado River Basin, Wyoming, United States - RVT100D185 | ecosystem: Environmental > Terrestrial > Soil > Contaminated >... | reverse complement strand
GCCGGAGCAGGCCGAGCCGGGTGGGCGGTACATCGGGCCTCCGTAGCGTCCTGTCTCGACCAGGGTCAAGCCGGACGTCGTCTGTGCGCGGCAACCAGGGCCGGCGGTAGGGGGCTCATGCCGTGATCTCGGGGGAGGGTGGCCGGGCTGTCCGGGTCGGCGTAGCATACGCGGCGCTGCGCGCCTGGGACATCGCGGTCTTTCGTCGGGCGTGCCGCTTTGACGCAGTGGATACGACCTCAATGATCTCGCAGGGCGACAGTGCCACCGATGCCGCGCCGGTCGCTGTGATCCGCTTGACCCCGATTGCGGGGGGCGGCACGATCGTCCCGGTACATTCGGCGGCGCCGGCGGCTCGACACCGATCGGTAGAGTTGAGCGAGCGGACCATTCGCGCCGTGGCCCGCGGCCGGGGACCGAAGTCGCCGCCCACGTGGCTGTTCTTGCGACGGCTGTTCAACGAACTGGTGTTGCGGCGTCTGCGCCGGATCAACTTCCGTCGGACGCACAATGATGAAGCGGTGGCGGCGTACTGTGCCATGGAGGGCGAGGAATTCGGGGCGATCAACGCTTTGCAGGCGTGGTCGAGCTGGCGGACGATTCCGCGGAACCTCGCCGGGCGTTTGCCGGATCGGCCCGTGACGGCGATCGACCTGTGCTCGGGCGTTGGCGAATCCACCGCGGTGCTGGCGTACTACTGCCCTCCGGGGTCACACGTCCTGGGGCTGGAGTACAACCCACGATTCGTCGAACGTGCCCGGTCGCAGACTTTTTGCGACCGTACAGGGGGCGCCGCGAACGTGCAATTCCGGGCGCAGAGCGTGCTCGAGGCGTTTCGGGACGCGTCGGGCGACCGGATCCCCGACCAGAGCGTCGACCTGGTCAACGCGTGCGGTGCCATCGGGTGTCACTTCGACCGCGAGGAGCTGGATCGGCTCGCCCGCGAATGTGCCCGCGTTGTGCGGGAGGCCGGGCTCGCCACGCTGGACACCGACCCCAACGGCGCGGGGCGCGACGAGCTGGCCGAGGTTTTCGGGCGCCACGGCTTTGAGCTCGTGCATGAAGCCCGAAGCTGCATGTTGGACCGCCGTCCCCAAGTCTGCCTTCGCCGCGTGGGCCACCCGTAGCCAGCGGGCCGGGGCTCACCCGCCCGGGTCGCGGCAGGCCGGCGCTATGCCTGCCGCCGAGGCTCGCCCGTCCACAGCCCGGACAACCGCCTAAGCCAGGGAGCGAGCACATCCGGGTCGGGCAGGGCGATACGCAGTTCGCGCCGGCCGGTCTGGGGATTGGTGGCGATCCGCGGGCCGCTGTCGGCCCCGCCTGCGTCGTCGGTTCCGGCGGCGGGGTGGTTCAACTGTCGGCTCAATGCGGCGAGGAACTCGGCGCCGCGCGAGATCAGGTCTTCCAGCTCGGCTACTCCGAGCAGAGCCGACGGTTCGGCCGGTGATTCGGGCTCGGGCTTCGTGTTGTCGTCCGGCCCCGGTTGCGTTTCGTCACCCGCGTCGAGGCGTGGGGCGTCGGGTCGCGCGGCCGGCGCCTGCGGGACCGACGCGGTGGCCTTTTCGACGGTCTTCATGAATCGGTTCATGGCGCTGTCGCCCATCATGACCTTGTCGGCGGTTCCGTCGAGCACGCCGGCGAACACCGACTTCTTGAAGGCCAGCAGCGAGAGCATGCCGTGCTCGATCGTACCCTCGGAAACGTAGTTCACGACGCGCACGGCGCGCTGTTGGCCGAGGCGGTGGATTCGGCCGATGCGCTGTTCGAGCACGGCCGGGTTCCAGGGCAGGTCCATGTTGATGACGGTCGAGGCGCGCTGGAGGTTCAGGCCGACGCCGCCCGCGTCGCTGGAGAGAAAGACTCGGCAACCGTCGTCCTCGTGCAGGGCGGCGACCAGGTCCTTGCGCTTCCTGCTCGGAACGCCGCCGTGCAGATGGACGTGCCTCCAGCCGCGCCGATCCAGCATGTCGGCGATGAGCCGGTTCATGCGTACCCACTGGCTGAAGATGACGGCCTTGGCTTCGGGATCCTCGAGCACTTCGTCGAGCAGCACCGCCAGTTCATCGACCTTCGTTCCGTTGCGGGTCTGCTGATCGATCAGATGGGTGTCGTCGCAGGACATTCGCATGTACTGGAGGGCGATCCGCAGACGGAGCTGATCGGCCTCGGCCAGGAAGTGGTGAGTCCGCCATTTGTGCACGAGCCGGGCGACGATTTCCTGGTTCTCGCGATGATAGGTCCATTGAGGGTCGGTCATGGGCACAAAGAAGTTCTTGTCCATACGCCGCGGAAGCTGGGAGAGAACCTGCTGTTTCGTGCGGCGGATGAGAATGGGACCGAGCGTGCGGGACACCTTGTCGAGGTCCCGGTACCCGACGACCCTCGGTGAATCGCCCTCGTACAATTCGTGGGCGGCCTTGAACGCGAAGAGCGGTCCGAGGCGGAAGCGGTCCACGAATTCGACGATGGAATGCAGCTCCTCGATGCGGTTTTCCAATGGCGTTCCGGTGAGCACCAACGCGTAGCGCGAGTTGAGCTGCTTGACGGACCTGGCGGTGCGTGTCTCCCAGTTCTTGATCCGCTGGGCCTCGTCGAGGATGACCAGATCGGGCGCCCAGCGTGCGATGGCGGGCAGGTCGCGGTGGATGACGTCGTAGTTGACGATCTTGAAGAACGCATCATCCCTGCGGTAAAGCGCCGCGCGCTGGTTGGTCAGGCCTTCGATGATGCGTGAGGATCGGCGGGAGAACTTCTCGATCTCATGCGCCCATTGCGTCTTGAGCGAGGTGGGACAGACGATCAGCACCTGTTCGATGCCGCACTCCCGGGCCAGCATTTCCGCCGCTGCGATGGCTTGGATCGTCTTTCCGAGCCCCATTTCGTCGGCGACGATCGCCCGCCCCGCCTTGGCCGCGAACAGCGCGCCGTCGCGCTGGTAGGGATGGAGCCGTGCCTTCAGCAGCCGTTCCCATGCCTTGGCGCCGCCTCGCCCGTATTTCCGTTGCAGTTGGTCGGCACGGTGGGCGTCGTCGCGCATCTCGGCGATCAAAGCAGCCGCATCATCGTAGACACGGAACTCCTGCCCGAGGCGGGCGCCGTTCCGCAGGAAGTCGTCGAAGCTCAGATGGGCGCCGTCGCGCAGGACGCCGTCCTTGTCGAAGAAGCGTCGAGCCAGGCTCACCAACCGTGGGGATGGGCTTGTGCCGGGCGAGAAGACGACCGTGCGCTGCGGCCCGTAGCGGACGTAAACCTCAGCGAACGCGGGGACGTGTCCGGCCCGCAACCGGCGGCCGTGGCGCCTTCGAAGACCCTTGAGAACCGCCTCGACGTGTTTGCAGGTCCCCAGCGTGTTGACCGCATAATCGGGGCAGGTGCAGTAGTTGAGCCCCCGGGCATCGCCGCGCACGGCCACGCGGTAGGTCTTCCCCGACGCGGGGTTGGTGACGGCGAAGTCGGAGAAGACGGGATCGTCCCCGACGTTGCGGATTCTCATCCGTTGCTCGTGGGCGAACTGCCGGCGAAGCGCGGCCTGCCAATCATGCAGGTCGAGGTCGGCGGGCTTGTGCGTTCGTGAGACCTTCCGGTGAGTGGGACGCCGCTTGCTTCGCGGCTTGCTCTTGACGGCCGTGGCGGTGGGCATGATCGTCCTCCTGACTGTGAGCGGGGCGTGGGAGACGGCCCGGTCTCGGCGCGTCCGCTTTACTCATCCTGTTCCAATGCAGAGAATCGCCGGCACTTCATGGTGAGCGCCGCCGGGCCGAAGGTCAAGGCCGCCGGCGCTGTGTGAGGAGAGCTGCGGATGATTGGACTTGCGGTGGCCGGGGCCAGGGGACGGATGGGGCGGTGCGTTCTCGAGCTTGCGGCGGCGGACGAGCGGTTCGAGCTGCGGGCCGCTCTGGTGGCGGTGGATGATCCACGCCGTGGGAGCCGCATGGCGGTGGGGGATAGGCAGGTCACGTTGAGCGCCGAGCTGGACGGTGCTTGCGACGTGCTGATTGATTTCACATCCCCGGCGGGAACCATGGCGTGGCTGGAGGTCTGTCAGCGCCGCCGAATTCCCATGGTCATGGGCGTAACGGGGCTCGACGGTGATCAGGCCGCCCGAATCCGCCGGGCGGGGCAGCAGATCCCGATCCTGTGCAGCGCCAACTTCAGCCTCGGGATCAACTCGATCCTCGGCTTCCTCGGCCGGCTGGCTCGCGACCTCGGCGACGAGTATGACATCGAGATCGTCGAGGCCCACCACCGGCGGAAGGTCGATGCGCCGAGCGGCACCGCGTTAACGCTGGCGCGGGAGATCGCGACGGCGCTCGGTCGATCCGTCGAGAACGACGCGATCTACGGGCGCCAGGGTCAGGTCGGTCCGCGCCCGAAGGGACAGATTGCGATCCACGCGGTGCGGATGGGCGATCTCGTCAGCGAGCACGAAGTTCATTTCAGCGGGCCGGGCGAGACGGTCACGATCCGGCACACGGCTCATTCGCGTGCGACGTACGCCGCGGGTGCGCTGCGGGCGGCGAGATGGCTGGTGAGGGCCGGGCCGGGATACTACACCATGCGCGACGTGTTCGCGCCCGGATGACGGGTCAGGGCGTAGTCGGTTCGGGTCCGGCGGGGGGGACGAGCCGGGTTCCCGGGGGGCGCGGCTCGTTGATCTTCTTCCAGAACCCGTCGGCGAGCTTGTCCCAGAATCGGATGTCCATCACCGCGAGCACGTCGACGAGGCGGCCTTCGACGAAGACGCTCGGCGTGCCGCGGATCTGGCAAGCGCGAGCCTGCTCCGCGTCTTCGTGGATCCGATCCAACGGAGCCGGCGATGAGAGGGCGCTGCGAAGCGCCGCGGGATCGAGTCCGATGTCGCGGGCGATGTCGTCGGCGCTGAGTTGCCCGTGCATGAGTCGGTCGGCGTGGGAGAAAAGATAGTCGTGGGCGTTCCAGAACGACTCGTTGCCGCCGACGAGAAGTGCGCTCTCGGCGACGGTGGCTGCCAGGCAGGCGTGGGGATGAACGGTGCCGGAGACGAAGGGGTTGCATGACGCGTCAAGCGGGTAATGACGGAACGCGACGCGGAGGCGGCCCGCGAAGAGCGGCTGAATCTCCTCGTCGAGGAGCGCCGCGAACTTGCGGCACATGGGACAGAGGAAGTCGCTGAAGATGACGATGTCTTCGGATGCGACCTCGGCATCTGCATAGGCGCGGACCGGTTGTTCGGGCCGGCCCGCAATGGCGCAGGGTGTGGCGAGCTGCCAGTTCCGCACGAGCTTTGTCGCGTCGCTGGTGATTCGGTCGACGGCGCCCTGGCACTTCTGGAAGTTGAAGGCGTTGACCTGAGCGCTGCGTTTCCAATTCTTCATCGCCAGCACGTTCAGCTCGGCATAGGCCGTGATCGCCACGGCCAGCACCGTGAGTAGCACGAGCCGGCCGGAGGGATGCGTGTCGAGGCGCTCGGCGCGTGCCTCGGTCGATCCCGCGGCGGCGACGATTCGCTCGGGCGTCGCGCGCGGTGCTCGGGGCCACATGAGCACGACGGCGGCTGCGATCAGAGCGTTGAGCACGTGCGTCGCGAGGCACCAGGGGCACCGTTCGTTGAGCACGTTGAACATAACGACAGTGAAGTAGCCCGATGCGATGAGGCCCGCGCAGACGACGAAAACCGGTACGAGGTGCAGCCTCCGGCGGGAAGGCGCCGGCCGCCCGATACCGATGAACCACACGGCCAACGCGGAATAGTACACCCACCCCACGAACGCCGCGGGGAAGTGCGGACGGCCGGGGACGCTGTCCGGGTGCTTCGGGGGGATGTAGCTGTAGGGGCTGGCCAGAACGGCGTCGCAATTCACGGGCGAGCCGGGCTCGTCAGCCCCGCAACCTGCCTCGAACCAGGCCGACCCCCACGAGCCGGTCACGTGTTTGAGCATGAGCTCGTAGCAGATCAGCGCTGCCGCGAGGCTGAACGCGATGGCCAACAGTTGAACGAGCTTCGACAGCGACAACATTCACGCACACCCGGCCCGCGGCCGCGACAGGAACGGGACGAGCGGCCCCGTTTCTCGAGTCACCGTCGCGCATCTTAACCGCGTCGGGCCGGATCGTGCCAACGACTGCGGGACGTTGCTGCCTGGTTACGTCTTCATTACGCACCGTTGTCACGGGGTCGCCGGGGGGGCCTTGACGAATTCGGGATCGATGTTGCCGAGCGAGCGGCTCCGTGTAGACTCGCGTGCGAACCGGGGAGTGTCCGGACGCCTGGTGGGTCCCGCGGCCTTCAAAGCCGTTGAGGGGTCGTTCGCGCGGCCCCTGGTGGGTTCGATTCCCATCCACTCCCGTCGATGCGACCGAATGCGGCCGAGTGCAGAAAGGCCCTTGTTTTTCAGCGTTTGCTAGCGTTGCCGCCGTTGGCGTTCCGGCTCGCTCGGTGCGATCCGGTGCGGCCCGCCGATTTTCCGATGCGGCCGATATCGGTAAGTTTTTCGGTAAGGAAATCGGTAAGAGATTCCCGTCCGTCCCGGTGGCTGCCTGCCTTTCCGGCCCCTGCGGGAAAGTATCCAGTTCCGGCAGCCGATCCAGAGCCTCGGACAGCTCGCCGACGACGGTGTGCGAGTAGCGGTCCATCGTGAGCGTGATCGTCGAATGTCGGGCGAGCTTTTGGGCCACCTTCGGATGCACACCCGCCCGTGCGAGGTTCGTGATGAATGTATGCCGCAGGGCGTGGAAATCGAGTACGCGGCCGGAATCGTCCCGGTAGTCAAGAAACGTACTCTTTTCCCGCCGTTTTGCCTCGTCCAGGGCGTCCTTTGCAGCCTCGATCCAGCCGCGGCGGGCATCGGCAAGGTCAGCCTTGATTACCTTCGACAGGTGGTACCCCTTCGGCATGTTGAAGACAGGCTCCGATCGATCAGGGCTCCCGCGTTCTTTATGCCATCCGGCAAACAGGGTCGCTGTCGCGGGTCGCAACGGGAGTACGTCGTCCCGGCGATTCTTGCTGTACGCGGCCAAGACCGCGACCGAGGGCGGATCGGCCTCAAGGGCGAACGAGCCCCACGTCAGCGACCGAAGCTCCGACGCTCGCAGGCCGGTTTCCACGGCGAGGCGATAAAGCATCGCCCGTTCTGGGCCGGTCATGCCGTGCCGGACTCCAGCATTCCGCGCCGTTTCGAGGAGCGCCCGCAATTCGTCCTCGGAAAACGCACGGCGGTCGTGGCGTCGATCGGTGCGCGAATTCAAAAGTGACAGGCATTCGAGCGGGTTGTCCGAGGCGCGGCGCGTCCTGACCAGCCAGCGACAGAACTGCTTGATCCGCCGTAAATAGTGGTTCGACGACTCGATTGATCGGCCCCGCTGGCGAAGTTCGGCCAAGTAGCCCGACACGCGGTTCGCGTCGAGGTCCTTCCAGAACCTTGCGCCCGTGCCGTCGAGGATCGCCTTAACTCGGTTCTTGCTTAGGTTCACATAGTTCGACGTGGCGCCGGCGTCCATCAGCGCTCGGTGCCAGTCATCAAGGTGGGCGGACAATGGCCGCTTGAGGTCGTCGTCGCAACGGTCAATGATGCCCTCCTGCTCTCGAATGGCCCGACGCTCCAGCTCGGCGGCGAGCTGCTGCGTTCCCTGCTTGTCGGCGTATCCGGGAACCCGGCGGCGGATTCGCTGGCCGTCGCGGTACTCGATGTACCACTTGCGGCTCTTCCGCGTCCGCTTCCGGCCATCAGGCCCGGTGGTCGTGTACTGCTGTTTGAAGATTCGCGCCACGTTGCACCTACTTTCGCTTCGTTGCCCTGACGGGCCGCAGTTCGAGACGCAGGATTTTGCACAGCTTCGTGGCCGTCGAGAGCGCCGGATCGCGGGTCCCGGTTAAGAACCCGTGCGCCGCCGCATAGGGGACGCCGGCACGGTCCGCGAGAGCCTTGATGCTGAGGCCGCTCTTTCGGAATCTATCCCGAATCAGGCCGCCAAATTCGTTGTCGGGGTGCGATTTCATGCTGTGACCCATAGAATATCACGTGTACGATATCGTGTCAAGCCAGCCGGCCGGAACGCTGAATCGCGGCTGACAGTTCAGCGTATGCCATCCGCTCCGCGTCGACCCGGCTCAGCCCGCCGTCGAACTCGCAGATCGCCGCCCGATGCTCGAACAGCTCCCGGAGGTCCGTGCGCCGGTCGGGATCGGCCACGCCAGACAGCAGCGCGGCTGCTCGGCGGGCCCAGTCGGCTCGATCAGCGGTTCCCTCGCGGCCCTGGCCGGCCGACCCAAGCGTTGGGCTCGCGGACTCCCGCCCGGCGCACGATGGTCCTGCTGTAATCAGCGGGAGCATCTCCGCCTTTCGGCCGAGCACTTCAAGCGCGAGTCGTTCGAGGCGTTTGGGGCCGCGAACGACCAACCTGTCTCCGGCCGCCCGGAGTTCCAAGCCTGCCTGACGTGCCTGTTGCAGTAGCTCTAGCCCACCCACTCGCAGACCTCGTCTTCGCCCGAGTTGACACTACTGACACTGACAGAAGACCCGGTTTCGGGGTCGCCAACGGGGCTTCTGTCAGTACGCCCGTCTCGAAGAGCCGAAACTGGCGCTGCTGCTGACCGCCCTTCGTTGGCAAGTATACCCATGCACCGAGTCGGGCCTCGACCAGCTCATCGAGTGCAGCGGTTGCCTCGCCCGCCGACTTGTAACAGGGCCCGGAGCGCATGAGGTGGCGGGCCGAAACGTCACCGCCCCTGCATCGGATCATCGCGACAAGTTTCGCTCGACGATCGTGCTCGACCGAGACCGACCACATCGCATATATGCGCCGCGCTTCACTTGCGAACCACCGCGCCAGCGTGGCCCCGGACTGCATGGCCGCTACCCCGACGGAAGTCGCGTCCGGCTTGGCGAGGACCTGGCACACCAGCGCCAGCCGCGCCGCTCCGCCTTCGATCTTGGAAAGGGCCGCTTTCATGCGATCGTCGGGCGCCTCGGCCTGCATTAGGGCACATTCGCCGTACCAGTCGATCCAGACCGCCCGCGCTGCGGGGGATAGGGAAAGGCACCGCGGCTCAGCTTCGCCGTCGGGCGCCTGCACGTGTTCGAGCCCCAGCAGTCTTGCGACAACGTCGGCGAATGCGTCGAGCACCGGGTCCGGCACGACACGGTCGCTCCATTCCTTCATACGCTCCGGTGGCGCGGCGAGTAGGGGCCTCGCAGCAAGCCCGCACTCAAAATACTCCGGCGTAAGCGCCCGCCGTAACGTCTCGGGCTGGATTGTTCCGCAAATCGAGACCGCGGCCCGGGGGATGTAGAGGGTCCGCGTCCCGGTCTTCCGATCAACCGTGACCGGCCCGGCGCGGTGAAGTTCGATCCAGTTGGCCACGTCCCCGCCGACGCCGCCCTTGTACTGATTGAACCCGCCAAGCCAGCCGCCCAGTTCATCGCGTGCGACAAGCACGCCGCGCGGATTCGCGGCCAGGATCGGCGCGAGCGCTTCGACGGTGCAGTCCGAAACCAGGTACCGCACACAGACCGGTGCCGCCGGTTTTGTTGGCTGTTCGCCACGTTCGGCGGGCTTTGCCTTTTTCCACGCCGAAAGGTCGGCTTCATACCGCTGCCAATCGCGCTCAAATGCTTCCATCGCGGCCGTGTGCTCGCGGAATCGCGCAGCCTGCGCGTCCTGGAGCGGTTTCAGCGCGTACTCCATCGACGGGCTTTTGAGTGTGCCGGAGGGCGAGACGACCACGGCCCAGACGATCGGAAACTCCAACCAGCCGCGCTTGATTTCGAGGGCGCGGGTCGTTCCGATCGCGCCAGCGCAACCGGCGAGTCCCGGCAGCGCGATCATCGACGGATCGCAGCCCATTGCCGCCGCACCCTCGACGACGAGGGACCGAAGCGGCTCTGGCAATGCGGCAACCGGGAACGGTTGCCACTGGCCTTGAGCCGGTGCGTTCGGCGGATACCGACCGGCACTCTTGGCGATCCGACGAACTTCGCTTTCCGGTGCGGGGGGCTGGCATTGTTCTTCGTTGTGAACCAGAAGGGCTGCCTCGATCGCGGGAGTCGTAAACCCTCTCGCGCGCATCCCGGCGCCGAGCCGGAAGAGGGTATCATTGCGGATCCCTGCGGGAATGGGTTCGCCGGCTCGCGCCTCGTGACGCTCGGCCAGGCCGTGCTCCGGTCCTTCGACCTCTGGAAACTCGTCAATCGAGTAGCTACGGGCAGGGTCGGCATCGACGATCCGGCACAGTCGCGGTGGGTCGTACTTGCGATTTGAGAAACCTGGGAGTCGCATCACGCGGGCAGAATCATGCACGACCGGGTCGGCTTCGAGGGCTTCGATAAGGCCGCGCTGAATCCGAGACCGGCGATTAAGGTCGGTTATCGGTTCGTCAAGACGCCAGTAGAAGTGTATGCCGCCACCGCTGATAACGATGAGTGTTGGGCCTGGCAATCCCGATTCGTCGAGGCGGAACCGGGCCTCTTTTTCGGTCGTACCGTCCAGGTCGACGAACACGCATCGGGCCAGCAAGACGCACCGATTGCACTTGCCGCACGGCGCATCGGCGTTGCATTCCTCTGCCCTCGCACCGGTTCCAGGCGCGATCCGGGGGTTCATCCCGATGTAGAGCTGTTGGCCGCGACGGTGATCCGCGAGGAGACGCCCCGCGAGTGTCGGTAGCTCGGAGGCTCGGTGCCAGCTCGACTCGCCGGATCGAAGCCGGCGAATCTCGACCAAGTCGTCAGGCTCAAACACACATGCGGAGAATCGCGCGAGTTGCGCTTGCACCTCCCGCACCGACGGGGTATTATCCTGGGAGTCTCGATTCGTGCCGGGTTCCGCAACTGCCCGATGCGGCCCGGCCTTTTTTTCAACTCCGCTCCGTCGTGCCATCCTTCCGCAAGACCTCCCATGTTGTGCGGTCCGGGGCGCCGGCCGCGAGCCACTTCTCGACTTCTGAAACGGTCCACCGGACCGAATGCCCGTTCAGCCTCACCGGCCGCGGTAGCTTGCCGGCGGCGTCCATGGTGCGGATGGTCCGAAGTGACAGCCCCAGCAGCCTGCCCAGGCGGCGGGCATCAACTGCCAAGGCCGCATCCATTCTTGAGGCCTCACAGCCCATCTTGGTCCACTCCAGATCGATTTCGTCGGGCGTCGATCGCGTTCAGTTCGTGGCGGACCATTGCGATCGCGCCGCATGGGAAGAGCCGTAGCGTTCCTGCACGGGCCGCTGGCCGGATGTACGGGCGCGTCCGAAGTACGTTGAGCACACGGTGGAGCGGCTCGCCCAGCTCGCGGGCTATTACGCCTGGCGTAATGAGATTCGGCGTAGACCTCGTGGTTTGCATGACCTTCCATCCAGGAGGAGCCATCGTGCCCCTCTGGAGGAAGGCGGCCGTCCACATGAACACCAAAGAACCGCCGCTGGCACGTCAAGAACGTCTTTTCAGGCGTGAACGTTCATGAACGGATTATTGTGAACGGCGGGGAGCGCGGATCCTTGCCAGTCGTTCGTCGTCTCTACGGTCGGCTGCTTGCTCCTCGATCAAAGCTTCGAGCGGATCGGGTTCAGTCGACTGCCGAACGCTGTCCAAATGGGTCTCCGTCAGTCGCTTCTCACGGCAAGTTGCTTTACGGTCAGCGTCGTACTCCGCTTGGCGAGCTCGCAAATACTTGGACGACCTGATTGCGTTGTTCAGGCTTGACAGCCGCTTCTCACAGCCGAGGGCACGGGCGAGCGGCCTTACGCCTGGAAAGATGCCGCCGCAGACCTGCTTTACGTGTTCCTCGGCGCGTGACCGAAGCGACTCGCGCGACTCCCTCTCCTGTCCTGGGCCGACGACCGGAATGGGGGCCGCGGTAGGCTCCGCCGGACGCAAGCAGCCGTTTGCAAGCTCTCTGCGTCGGCGAGCAGCTTCGTTGAACGTGGATCTCGCACGTTCGGCGATCAACATGCCGCGTTGCTCCGGCGAAAGCCGCTTCAGCGCAGCGATCCTGAAGACATCCGCCAGCTGCTCGGTCATCTCGACGTAGAACGACGTCCGGTCGCCGGCAAGCTCACGAATGCGTTGCTCCTCAAAGGTGTCAGCCTCAAGCGAGTGCATGTAATGGACGAGGGTCGAAGAAGCTGGTTGCACCGTCGCAGAATCAACTCGACGCAAAGCGCGTTTCCATCGGCCGATCCAAGCTCGCAGTTCCGCGTGAAGCCGACCGTCGCACTGGGAGATCAAGGCTTCACTCAACGGCCATGTGAAGCCGAACGCGAAACCATGGTGGCCGTATGGTGGATGGATCCAAATCCTTGTTTTCTCGGCTTGCTTGCGGATGTCGTCGAAGCGGCAGTAGTCGTGGAGTGGTACCAGCGGCTCGTGCTCGCATGGCGGTCGATCAAACCCGAGGACTGCGGCGAACTCAGCGGCTCGCCAGCTGAAGTTGAAGAGTTCCGCGGACAGTGTGTCCTCCCGTGTCTCGTCGATCCAAATCTCGATCTCTTCGAAGAGGATGCCGAATTCTTCCTTGACGTGTTCCAACCGCGCCACGTTCGACTGCTGGTCCTCAAGCGTATTCGATTTCTTCATTTTCACGTTCGATTCTCATCGTTCGGCGTAGCCACGCCCTGCATGTAACCGTTCTCCACAGCGCAGCGTTTGCCTGCCGCCTGTTGCAAACTCGTCAGGATGAGACGTATTCGAAGCAAACCAATTCCAGATCCTCGCGATGGACCGGTCGCGTCTCGTCTCGTTCGTCGGCCCGGCCCTTGCTGAAGTCCCTCGCAAGGTCGAGCACAACCGCAAGCAACGCGCCGTCATCGTTCGTCCGCTTCGTGTCGCGGAGCGCCGCCTTGAGCCGCGTGATAACGAAACGCCCCCCTGGTTGGTTCAAGAAGCGCATTGCTCCTTTGGCCGATTCGCGATCGACGCTCCCGCCCTGCATGGCGACCCGCAGCTCCTCCCGAACAGCCTGCTGGACGGGATCGACCACCGGCGAGGCGGCCGCCTCCGATTCCAACTCGCGTTCCGTCGAGAGGATGTGCTCGATAACTTTCTCTTGAAGCGCAAAGACATCCTGACTGCCGATATACCGCGGCTCATCGGGCTGGCAGGCGATCCGGCGTGCGATCTCGTACCGGTTATCGAGCACCTCCTGCGTGCCTGCGTCGATGTAACGCCAGAAGTGGCGATGCCCGCCGTCGTCCGCGCGCGGCGCCCGAAAGTAGAAGAAAATGCCGTTGCATTTCTCGCGCCGCAGGCCGGAGTGGATGCCATCCGGAATGTCCACCACGGCGCCGGCGCCTTCGCGGCCGAGCAGTTCCCTGAGTTGCTTGAGCAGCAGCTCCGGCCCGGCAAGCTCGGCCCGTTCCTCTTCTTCGTCGAGTACCGTTCCGTCCTCGTCGCGAATCCGCCGGATCGTGTTGAAGGTACTTGGATGTACGACTTCGCCCAAGACGCTGGCATCCAAGAAGCCCGTTTCATCGATCTGGGCGATTCGTTCACTAAGTCGCTCAACGAGGCCCAGCAGGTCCTCTAGCTCGTCCTCCGGGAACATATTGTAGATCGTGACGCGATCGTGCGGGCTCTTGATCCGGTCGATGCGGCCGTTCCGCTGGACCAACCGGATCGGGTTCCATGTAAGGTCGTAGTTGATGATAACGCCGCAATCCTGGAGGTTCTGGCCCTCGGACAAAACGTCGGTGCTGACCAGGATATCGATCTGTTCATGGGCCGGAACGTCCGCGTTGTTCGCCACTGGAGCGAAGTGTTTGAGGATGTGCTGGCGCTCATGCGGGTGGTTGCCGCTGTCGATTCGGCGAACCTTCGGCGAGCCGGCCCGCTCCAGCCAAGCTTTGTCCTCGGACAAGCGCCGGTGGACGTACCGCGAAGAATCCTTGAAGGAGCTGAAGATCAGGACCTTCTGGCCCGTCAGCTCGCCTTCCACGAGCTGCTTGAGCGCTTCGATCTTCCCATCCGAGCCCGCGAGAGGCGCCGTTCGCGTGTACAGGTCACGGAGTAACTCGGTGTCGGCTCTCACATCGTGGTTGAGTCGGCGTAGGTCGTATTCGTTCAGGTCGACAGTCGGCAGTGATTGGATATGGTCGCGAGCCTGTGCGACCGCATCGAGCCGCTCGGCGGCGCTCCCGGGTTCATCGTCGGACTCGTGCTCCAGGAACCGCATGGCCTTCCGAAAATCGGTACTGTCGACGACCTTCCCGCTGAGAAGGTAATCCAGGTAGGTTTCCTCGAACGTCAGCGCCCAATTCAGGCTCAGGCGGAACGCCTCGACGCTGGATTCGAGCCGTTTCAGGAACCGCGTCTTGAAGATGCCGACGAAGCCCAACTCTCGGCCGGTCTCCCACTCGTGTTCCTGTTTGTCGGCGATCGTTTCGGGCTTGCGATACGACTCCAGCATGTAGGGGGCCAGCGAAAGGCGCTCGATGGCCGCGACGATGTCGTGGTAGAGGCCCGCGCAGGTCTCGCCGAGGCTGTAGTCAATCGTCCGCAGCCGACGATCCGGGAAACGAACCGGCTCGCCGTCGATGGTGGCGTTCGGGTACGCAGCCTTGATGAAGGGCCGGGTGTTGCGGACAACAATCTCTTCCAGAAGGTTGAACAGCACGGTGCCGGCGGTCGCCTCATCGCGGCGCACCAGTTGTCGGCCCCGCTGAAAGTACCGGTTCAGGTCGCCGATGCCGATATCGGCGAAGTAGTCCGGTTCACTCTGCGTGCAGAGTTTGAGCTGGTTCCGCAGGTCGTACAGGTCGTTGTTGATCGGCGTGGCCGAGACGAGGATGACCTTCTTTCGCTCGCCATCGCGGCCGCGCCCGCCGTTCAACGCGATGAGCCGCTCAAGGGCGTCGTACCGATTCGAGGCGTCGTTGCGAAGGTTGTGGCTCTCGTCGACGAGAATCACGTCGGCATCGCCGTAGGGCTTCGGGTCGAAAGTCTCGCGCCCCATTTCCTCCATCCCAACGACCTGCGCCGCGATCGTGGCCGACGCCAACTCACGTTGCCACATATCCCGGAGTGAAGCCGCGCAAATCACAACTGCCTTCTGTCGCCGATGGTATGCGAAGTCCTCAAGCAGCTTCTTGCCGATCCAGGTCTTGCCCAG
>Ga0326597_10007274_pt1 | contig 15069 bp, 15 predicted proteins | sample RVTome_12_FD_203789 | JGI IMG/M metagenome (GOLD analysis project Ga0326597, IMG submission 203789) | Soil microbial communities from uranium-contaminated site in the Upper Colorado River Basin, Wyoming, United States - RVT100D185 | ecosystem: Environmental > Terrestrial > Soil > Contaminated >... | reverse complement strand
TCGTCGGCTTCAAGATCAACCCGGACCCGGGCGAGGGCAGCGCCGAGACGCCGGGCCTCGGCGACGAGTACTGGTACCCGCTCTACGAGAAGATGGTGGCGCTGGACGTGCCGGGCCTGGTCCACGGTGGCCCCTTCCGGTTCTCGCGCGAGCCGGAGCTCGGCTACTTCATCACGGAGGAGAGCGTCGGCGCCTGGTCCCTGCTACGCTCGCGCGTCTTCCGCGACTTCCCCGACCTCAAGATCATCATCGGCCACGGCGGCGGCTACATTCCCTACCAGGCGGGCCGGGGGCGCGCCTTCCGCCTCAACGAGATCCAGCGCGACCCGTCGATCGAGCCCTTCGAGGTGTCGATGCGCCGCCTCTACTACGACACGGTGCTCTACGACCAGCCGAGCGTCGAGCTCCTGATCAAGGTCGTCGGCGCCGACCGCTGCCTCTTCGGCACCGACAAGCCGGCGAACGGCTCGGTCATCGACCCGGCCACCGGCCGCTCGCTGAACGACATCAAGCACTATATCGACGCGATCGACTGGCTGAGCGCGGCCGATAGGCAGGCGATCTACGATGGCAACGCGCGCCGGGTCTACTCCCGCCTCCATCTGCCGTAGGCCAGCAGGCGTCGAGCCGGCGTCGCTGCGGGCAGACTCCCTTGAGGGCGGCTCGCGATCGCGGCTATACTCGCGCGAGGCCGCGGCCGGCGGCTTCGCGTTTGTCTAGCGCAGGGGAGGCTCCGATGGTAGAGACGGTTCGACTGGGCATCATCGGCGCCGGCAGCTTCACTCGCGGCCGCACGCTGCCCAACTTCCTCAAGGTACCGGGCGTCGAGCTCGTCGCGGTGGCGAACCGCAGCGTCGCCAGCGCCGAGAAGATCGCGAGCGAGTTCGAGATCCCGGAGGCCCTCGACGACTGGCACCGGATCGTCGAGCGCAACGACATTGACGCCGTGTTCGTCGGCGCGCCACCTTACGTGCATCCGGAGATCGTCGACGCGGCGATGGACGCCGGCAAGGACGTGCTCAGCCAGACGCGCATGGCGACGACCTTGACCGACGCGCGGGGCATGCTGGCGAAGGCGAAGGCCACGGGGCGCAAGGGAGCGCTGGTGCGGCCGAGCCGCTACGTGACGGCCGGGCGCTACGTGAAGCACCTCCTCGGCGACGGCTACGTAGGCAACGTCCGCCAGGTCTTCTGCTACCGGCTGATCCCCGACTACACGGACGCCTCGCTGCCCGTGGGCCGGCGCCAGCTGCCGGAGCTCTACGGCGTCCTCAACTGCCTCTACCTCGGCTACTGCTGGGATGTGCTCCGCAGCTGGTTCGGCGACCCAAAGCGGGTCTTCGCCCAGGCCCTGAACTTCACGCCCCAGCGTCGCGCCGGCCCCGATGGCCCCATGGTCGCGGTCGGCGTGCCGGAGAGCGTCAGCGCGATCGCGGAGATGGAGAGCGGCGCCTCGGTCATGTCGGTGCAGAGCGGCCTCGCCCACTTCGGCGAGGACCGGGTCGAGATCTACGGCGACGAGGGCACGCTGGTCTACAAGGCGGACAGCGACACGCTGCTCGGCGGTCGCCGCGGCGACAAGGAGCTGGCGCCGCTCGAGGTGCCGGCCGATTTCCGCGACGCCTGGACGGTGGAGAGCGACTTCATCCGCCTCGTCCACGGCGAGATCCCGGAGCTCTTCCTTACCTTCGAGGACGGCGTCAAGAACATCGAGTACCTGACCGCTTGCCAGCGCTCGGCGGCCGAGGAGCGCTGGGTCGAGCTGCCTTTGCCCTAGGCAGGACGCCCTCGCCGGGTCGTCTCATCGCCGGCAACGATGCCGTGGGTGGAGTAGGATCCGGCGCATGGAAGACCACGACCTGCTGGCGCTCGAAGCCGACGTGCTTTTCGTCATGTCCGACTCCGGCCGGGTCGTCGCTGAGAACAGCCCCGACAGGACGGCGTCGTCGCGCCTCTACCTCGCCGGCTGCGCCTCCCTCAACATCGTTCGCGTTCGCGACGACGTCGACGAGGAGACGGCGCAGGCGCTCGAGAGCCTCGCCGCGACGGAGCCGGCCCTGCGTGAGCCGGAGAGCACGCCGGTACACATCGACGAATACGTCGCGCTCCTGGCGGCCGAGGCGCCGGTCGAGGGCTGCGATTCGGGGCTGATCTGGACCTTCCCGGAGCGTCCCGCCCATCAGCACCCGGCGACGCTCGTCGCCTCGGATACCGCCGAGGGCTACCGCCTTCTCGCCCGTCTGACCGAGGAGGGGATGCCGGCGTCGCTGGTGGCGGCGGGGTTCGTCGACATCGGCGAGTTCTGGGCGCCGTGGTGCGTCGCGCTCGAGGGCGACGAGATCGCATCGATCGCCTTCGCCGCGCGCCTTGGACCGGCGGCGGCCGAGACCGGCGTCTTCACCGTGCCGGCGTTTCGAGGGCGCGGCTTCGCGGCGGCGGCGACGGCCGGCTGGGCGCGCCTGCCGGCGCTTCGCGAACGGACGCTCTTCTACAGCACCTCCCGGTCGAACCTCTCCTCCCAGCGCCTGACGCAGCGCCTCGGCCTCCGCTTCATCGGCGCCAGCTTCCAGATCACTTGACAGCCATTGCCCTTCGCGCTCTGATGGTGCGGCGCCCGCAAGGCGGCGCCGCTATTGCGTGAGCGAAAGACGAGGAGGACGGAATGACGACGAGCAATACTCTGGAGCCGCTCGCCCGCGGCGGGCGACGCTTCGAGAACAAGATCTGCGTGGTCGCCGGCGGCGGCCAGGGCATCGGCAGCTCCACGGTGCGCCGCCTGGCGCAGGAGGGCGCCACGGTCGTGATCGGCGACTGGGTGGAGGAGTCGGCGAAGCGGGTCCAGCAGGAGGTCGAGAGCGCCGGTGAGAAGGCGTCCGTCCACCAGGGCGACTACCGCTCCTGGGAGGACTGTCAGGGCCTCATGGACTTCGCGATCAAGACCCACGGCCGCATCGACTCGCTCATCGTCATCGTCGGCGGCTCGATCTGGGGGGCGCCTTACCAGTACAACACGCCGGAGCAGATCACCGAGACCGTGAACAAGAACCTCTGGCCGACGATGTGGTGCGTTCGCGCCGTGCTGCCCTACCTGATCGAGCAGCACGGCAAGAGCGAGGACGGCGTCGGCGGCAATATCGTCACCCTGGCGACGCACGCGCTCGTCGGCACCGACCGGGTGCCTTACGCGGCCTCGAAGGGCGGCCTCATTGGCCTCACGACCTCGCTCTCCAAAGAAGTCGGTATGTACGGCATCCGGATCAACTGCGTCGCCCCGTCGGCGAACGTCGGCCGCGAGGTGAGCGTGACGCCGCGCAACTTCCGCCTCGAGCACATCGCCCGCAGCGAGGTGCCGGCGGAGGCACGCCTGGAGCGGCCGCGCGACCTGGAGGGCAACCGGGCGGAGCGGCCGCTTTCGGCCGGCCTCAAGCGGGATGCCCTGGTCCAGGAAGTAGCGGCGGCGATCGTCTTCATGGCCTCGGACGACGCCGGCTACATCAGCGGCCAAGTCCTCTCCGTCGGCGGCGGCGAGACCTTCCCCTTCTAGCGGGCATGTCGGAGCGGGGACAGGGCCGCTTATGTTTAACCCAGGGCGACTGCCGCGCTATAATGGCGCCCATGCCCGTTTACGAGTATCGCTGCAACGCCTGTAAGGCCCGCGTCTCGCTCTTCGTGCGCTCGATGAACGCGGAGGTGAGTGGCGCCTGCGACCGCTGCGGCAGCAACGACCTGCGTCGCCTCGTGTCGGCCTTTCGCGTCCTGCGTACGCCGAACGACGTGAACAACCTGAACCAGAAGGCGCTGCTCGACGGCGTCGATTACAGCGACCCTCATTCCATGGCGTCGTTCTTCCGCCGCATGGGCGACGAGTTCAACGACGAGCCGAACGAGTACATGGACGAGATCATCGGCCGCCTCGACCACGGCGAATCGGTCGGGAGTGCGCTGGAGCTCGATGATCCGCACGATCACGGCGCCGGACCCTCGGACGAAGGCGGCGGCGACTTCTAGCAGCCAAGCGCTGCCCTGCGCACTCCTTACGCTAAGCTTACGTTTCATTCTGCCGGCGCGCCTTCAGGCGCCGGCGACGCCGCGCAGAAAACGCCAGCAATGCGCCTTAGAAAAGGAAGAGAGGGCGAGCAATCGCCCTCTCTTCGAGAGACCTACAGGTGTCGCTAGGCTACCTTACTTCACCTTCGCGAACGACGGGAAGACCTTCAACGGGTTCTTGTTGACGATCGCTAGCTTGTCGTCCTCTGAAAGCGCCGGCAGGGAGTCGATGACCGGCAGGAGGTTGTCGGAGGTGGTGCCGACGCCCGCCTGGTTGGCGTGGTCGCTCGCCTGCCGTACAGCGCCGCCCGAGCCGGGCGCCTCGGTGCCGAGGCAGGTCTGGCTCACGCCCCACTGCTTGATCGACAGAGAGAGGTAGTCGACGTCGTAGAGGCAGGTGTCGAAGAAGAGGTTCTTGCTGAGGTCCTTGCCCCGCGGGATCGCGTGGTGCGAGGAAGCAATGAACCGGTCGAGCGCGCCGCCGCCGTGGGCGATGCAGATACGCAGGCCGGGGAACTTGTCGAAGAGGTCGCTGTAGGCGAGGACCCGTGTCGCCAGGAAGGTGGCGAGGACGAAGCCGACCTGGTAGTTCCCGGGGATGTGGCTGATGCGCGGGTCCAGGCAGTTGGTGCCGTGGATGAAGACCGGCACGTCCCACTCCTGGCACTTCTCGTAGACGGGGAACCAGTAGGGCTTGTCCATGCCCGGGTTGGTGCCGCGGCCGTCCGTGTCGGGGCTGAGGTAGGTGCCGGTGAAGCCGTACTCCTTGACGTTCTTCTCGAACTCCGGCACGCAGTTGCTGAGGTCCGGGGCGTCCCCGATCTGCGGCAGCATGGAGGCGCCCATGAAGCGGCTGGGGAAGTTCTTGACCTGCTTGTGGATCGTGTCGTTGGTGAACTCGCACCAGCGGGTGAGGAGGTGCGGCGCCATCCAGCCCATCATCGTGAAGGGGCGCGGGCCAAGGACCTGGATGTCGATGTTGCGCTCGTCCATGTAGGTGATGTGGCGCTGGTTCGCCTCCATGAAGGCTTCGTCGCTGAGCGGGTTGGGGCCGCCGCCGCGAGCTTCGGGAGCGCTGCCGGTGGCGCGCAAGGGGCTTTCGCCGACGTGACCGGACGAGAAGCCGCCCATGATCCAGTTTCGTGCCCCCGGAGGAGCCGAAACGTGGCCGTGGACGTCATAAACTGGGGTGCCCTTAAACATCCTATTTCCTTTCGGCTACTGTGATCCCTGATCGCAAGTCGATCGAGTTCCTAGATGCTCGCTGATCTCTTGAGTTGCTTCAACCCTCCCCTCGAGATCTTCTGTATCGAAGACTAAACACCCAAGCAGCCGATGGAGCAAAATCGGGCACACTATTCCCTGGGGTGGATCTGGCCAGCGTTGGCTGGGTTACGAAATGCGGAAGGTGGTACCGGGACGCCCGCCTCGCGGGCCAGCGCCTGGTTCACCGGACTGTACTTGCCGGCGGAGCCGGTGCTGAGCCCCCCTCGCGCCAGTAGCGGCGGAGGCGCTCGCCCACCGACGTGCCGGGGCCGACCGCCGTGAAGCGCTGGTTCTGCTCCCTGGTTAACATCTGTCGCCCCTCCTAACGCGGCCCGGACGCTCACGGCGAGCGTGACTCCGGCAATTCTACCATCGCCTGTCTAGTGCGCGCCGCAAGCGCGCGAAAGCTAGGTCAGCTTGACGGTCCGTCCCTCCGCCGATGACTGCTCCAAAGCGGCGAGGAGGCGGTGGCGCTGGACGGCGAGGTCGAAGTCGGGGTCGACGACGGCGCCGCCGCGCGAGCCGTCGGCGAAGCGCGTGTAGGCCTGGGCGACGTTGAAGGGCGCGCCCCGCGGCGTCCCCTCCGGCACGAGGGTGAGGTCGTCCGGCACGGGCAGCTCGGCCGCGCCTTCGCTGCCCTGGCGGCCCATGAGGCTGATCGGCTTTTCGGCGTAGTTGGCCTGGCCGGCGGCGGCGGTTATCGTCCCGCTGCGGCCGAAGACGTCGAGCCGCCAGCCGGTCTCGTTGCTGAAGGGGACGCTGGCGACGTGGACGGAGGCGAGGGCGCCGCCAGCGAGGACGCCGTTGAAGAGGATGTTGTCCGGTGAGGTCGCCTCGATCGTGGCGCCGGTGTCGCTGAGCCGCACCTGCTTGATCTGGGTCGCGACCTTGGCCGACACCTCGACGAACTCGCCGAGGCAGAAGCAGAGGGCGTCGATGTTGTGGCCGCCGGCGATCGTCATCGTGTTGGCGCCGTTGGCCCGGTCGGCCTGCCAGGCGCGGGCGGCGGGCCGCTCGAGCGCGCCCTGGGTGATCATCGTCATGTGGCAGGCGACGACCTCGCCGACGTAGCCGTCGGCGATGAGGTGGCGCAGGTGGGTGAGGGCGGGGTCGCTGCGTGCCTGGAGCCCGACCATGGTGCGCACGCCGCGCTCGCGGGCGAGGTCGGCCATCTCCCGCGCCTCAGCGGTCGTGGCGCCGAGGGGCCACTCGCAGTAGACGTCCTTGCCGGCCCGCAGGGCGGCCATCGTGATCTCGTGGTGGTAGGGGACGCGCACGGCGACCGCGACGAGGTCGATCGCCGGCTCGGCGACCATGCGGTTAAAGTCGTGGAAGGCGAGCTCGGCGCCGAAGGCGGCGGCGGCGCGCTTCGCCGTGTCCTCGTGAGCGGTGCAGATCGCCTTGAGCTCGTACTCCGGCAGCCCCTTCAGCGCTGGGATGTGAGCCCTGGAGCCCCAGCTGCCCTCTGGGCTGGCGCCTACGAGGCCAACCCGAATCTTGTCCGGCACGTCATCCTCCTAACCGGTGCTAAAACGACGAAGATTCGCCGCTGGCTATCGAGGCTTTCCTCGAGCCAGCGCCGGACGGGGGCGTCGGCCGCGGGCCGATCGGTACGCGAATCATGCTTGCGGCGCCGGGGGCTGTCAATCAAGCGGCCTCGACCCCCCGCCCGAGCGGCGCTTCATGCCGCCTTCATCTCGCCGGTGCTAATGTGATCGCATGCGACTGCTCGTGATCGAGGACGAGGCGCCGATCGCCGACTCGCCGCCGCCGTCTACCTGACGACGCGGGCGGCGCTGCAGGAGCACCTCGACGACGGCCTCGAGAGCCGCGGCGCCCTTCTCGCCGACCTGATCGCGGCGGCGCCGGCCGGCGGGCTGAGCCTCGGCCTCGGCACCAACCCGGAGGACCCGAGCCTGGACGCGGTCTTCGTCCGCCTCTTCGACCCGGCCGGCAGCATCGTCTTTGACAGCAGCGGCGGCTTCGGCGCCCTGCGGGTGGACGCCGGCGCGCTCGAGCGGGCGCGCGCCGGCAGGCCCGGCCACGCGACCGTGGATGCGACGGAGGCCGAGGCGCGCGTCCTGACGCTGCCGGTCCGCCGCGACGGCGCCGTCGTCGCTATCCTCCAGGTCGGCGAGTCGACGGCGGAGCTGCGTGAGACGCTGCGCATCCTTCTCCTGATCTTCGCCGTGGCGGTGCCGGCGGCGCTGGTGCTGGCTGGCCTCGGCGGCTGGTGGCTGTCGCTGCGGGCGTTGGCGCCGATCGATCGGCTGACGCGGGCGGCACGGCAGATCTCAGACGGCGGCGATCTCAGCCGCCGCCTCGACCTCGACCTGCCGGAGGACGAGGTTGGGCGGCTCGCCCGCACCTTCGATGAGATGCTCGCCCGTCTCGACGCCGCTTTTGGACGTCAACGCCAGTTCACGGCAGACGCCTCGCACGAGCTGCGCACGCCGCTGACCGCCGTTCGCGGCCAGATCGAGGTCGCCTGGAGCGGCCGCGCGACGCTGCCGAGTATCAGCGTGTGCTCACGACGGTCAACGAGCAGGCCGACCGGATGACGCGCCTCGTGGGGGACTGCTCATGCTCGCGCGCGCGGACGCCGGCGCTCTGGCGCTCCAGCGCGAGCCTATCGAGCTGGGCGACCTCGCTCAGTCGGCGGCGGAGCTGATCAGGCCGGCGGCGGCGCAAAGGGGCCGCGGGGTGAAGGTCGAAGGCGAGGCGGCGATCACCGTCGTCGCGGACCAGGACCTGCTCCTGCAGCTCCTGCTCAACCTGGCGGACAACGCCGTCAAGTACACGGACACGGGCGAGATCACGCTCGGCTGGCGGCCGGAGCCGCCGCCGTCGCTCTTCGTCCGCGACACCGGGCCCGGCATTGCGGCAGCGCACCAGGAGCGAGTCTTCGAGCGCTTCTACCGGGTGGACACGGCCCGCTCGCGACAGGGAGGCGGCGTCGGCCTCGGCCTGGCGATCGCGCGGCTGATCGCCGAAGCGCCCGGCGGCTCGATCGGGCTCGAGAGCGACGCCGGCGGCTCGACGTTTACGGTGCGGCTGCCACAGCCGGGCTAGGCCCGGCGCGTCGCTCGGTCAGCGTCGAATCTCCCTCTAGATCGCCTGGTAGAGGCGCAAACACCATGGCTGCGAGGGGATTGTAGAGAAGGAGTCGAGCGTCGGGCCGGGCAGGTCGAAGGCCGCTAGTCGAGGTTGCGGGCGCGGGGCGACAGGACGAGCGCGCCGAGCACGATCATCAGGAGGATGGCAGAGGAGACGCCGAGCGCCAGCTGGATGCCGAGGAAGTTGGCGACGAAGCCGACCACGAAGACCATGAAGGCCATGAGGCTGAACTCCAGCATGTAGATGCTCATCACGCGGCCGCGGTAAGCCGGCTCCGTGTACGACTGGAGGAGCACGCTGCCCAGCGACATGCGGCCGGACTGGCCGAAGCCGATGACCATCATGATCGGCAGCGTGACCCAGTACCAGGTTGAGACCGAGAAGGCGATAAGAGCCGCGCCCATGACCAGGGCGCTGATCATGAGGATGAGGCCGCGCTTACGAGACGGCATGCTGGCGATCAGGAGCGAGCCGACCAGGGCGCCGATGCCGGTAGCGCTCATCAAGATGCCGAGCCGCCCCGGTCCGGCGCCGAGCACGTCGGTCGCAAAGCCGGGCAGGAGCATCTGGTAGGGCTGGGAGAAGAGGACGATCGCCAGGTTCAACGACAGGACGAGCAGGACCACCCGTTGACCGCGTATGTAGCGTAAGCCGAGCGCGATCTCCCGCAGGCCATCGCGGACCGCGCCCGGGATCGTCTGCTGGGCGCTCGGTGCCGGCTTCTTGCCCGGGACCGGCCCGAGCGTGACGCCGCTCCAGAGGTAGAGGCTGGCGATCACGAGGTAAACCCAGCCGGGCCCGGTGACGGCGAGCATCAGGCCGCCGAAAGCGGGCGCGATCAGTCGCATGACGTTGACGGCCGCCGTGTTGAGGGCGATCGCGTTCATGAGGCGATCGTCCTCGATGAACTCCGGGATCATCGACTGGCGGGAGGGCATGATGATCGCGTTGACGCCGCCCTGGGCTACGGCCCCGAGCAGGAGGTGCCAGAACTCGATCAAGCCGCCGATCATCAGCGCCGCGAGGACGAAAGCCGTGGCCATGTTCAGCACCTGGCCAAGCTGGACGGCGCGCTTCTTCATGACCTTGTCGGCGACGACGCCGCCGGGGAGGGAGAGGAGGAGGCCGGGGATCGCGTTGGCGAGGGAGACGAGACCGAGCGCGGCGTAGGAGCCGGTCAGGTTGAAGACCAGCCAGCCGCGCACGACCATCTGCATGTTCATGGCGGCGAACCAGCCGCACATGGAGTAGAAGTACCAGCGGAAGGCGCGGTCGCCGAGCGAGTCGAACGTCCTGAGGAACAGGCGCGGCTTTCGTGGAGGCAGTGGCGGCGACGCGACGGCAGTCGCGCCGTTCGTGGCCTCCGGGGTGGGGACGCCCCCAGAGGCGAGGTCCGTGCCGTTCCCGTGAGCGACCTCCCGCTCCCGTAAGGCGGGTCGGTCCGGTTCAGGTGCCATTCAGCCTCGATTCACTATTCGTTCAAGCATAGCCGTCGTGCGGGCATCTGGCCATCCTCTCGACCTCAGGGGAGGTCACCGCGACGGACGGTGGGCCCCGGCCGGGCTCGGAGCCACCGTCGCCATGCTGGTCACTGTCGGCAACCGCTCTCAATCCACGCAGGGCCTGTCGATCGCAGCAGGCGCGGCGTGAGGCGGGGAGCGCCAGAAGCGTCCGCGCTTACGTCGGGTGATCCCGCCACCTCAAGGCCGCGGCGCTTCTAGGCCAGCTCTAAGGCTCTGACAGTCGTCAGGGGGACCAGATCCGGGTCTCGGGCTTGAAGGCGGCCCAGGCGAACCAGAAGTGGCTGCCGTTCACCACCGGCGTCAGCATCCTGCCGGCGAGCGGCCCGGCCGTAGCGCGGCCGAAGATGTCCCAGCGCGAGCCGGTCTCTTCGTCGAGGAAGGCGTCGCCGTCGGCCCGGAAGGTGAGCGTCACGCCGTCGATGACCGGCTCGAAGACGGCGGCGGTGCCGATGTCCTTCGAGTCGGCGATCGTGCTGCGGTCGAGGGCGGAGACGGTGCCGCGCTTAAAGAAGATGACGATGGCGGTGCCGCCGACGCTGTCGCCGGCGACGAGGCTCGTCTCGAGGCGGCTGAAGGGGTAGGCGGCGACCTCGCCGCCGAGCTCCACGGTCACGAGGCGCTCCATGGCGGCGAGGCGGGCGTCCGTCTTGCCGTCGAAGAGGAAGGGCGAGGAGTCGATGTCGTCGTAACCGACGTAGGGGTTGCGGCCGTACTCGCGCTGGAAGCCGGTGTCGCGCGAGAGGACGCGGCCGTCGGGGAAGGCCGCGGCGAAGTCCGCCCAGGAGACGATCGACGATGGCAGGAACTCGAGGCGGGCGCCGGTGAGCTCGCCGACGATCGCCTCGCCCGTGATCTGCTGCCACCAGGACTCGGTGCCGCGGTCGAACATCACGAGGTCGCTGTTGCGGAGGAAGCCGGAGACGCCGAACTCGAGGGTCTCGCCGGCGAGCGTCCGGTCGAAGGCGATGGCGGTGTTGCAGAGAGGGCAGAAGGTGATGAGCACCGGCCGCCCGGCGACGACGTCGTTGACGATCTCGTGCCAGGTGAGGATCTGCAGCGGGTAAGCGCGCGCCTCGCCGCCCGCCTCGAAGGCGACGACGGGCTCCCTGTCGTTGAGGAAGTCGACGGCGTCGACCGGCAAGAAGACGGGGTGGTTGATCGCCGGGATGCCGTCCTTGGTCGCCCCTTGGGTCAGCTCCGCCGGCGCGACCGAGGCTTTGGTGAAGTCCGTCTCCCAGATGGCGCGCAGCCAGGGAGAAAAGCCACCCGTGTCCGGGTCGGGGGCCAGGGGCTCGCCGAAATCGCCGCTATTACAGGCGACGCCGAGGAAGAGGACGGCGAGGAGGAGGTTGCGGCGGCGCAGCATCGCCGATCAGCCCGCCGCGGTCCCGGCGCTCGCGCGCTCGAGATGCTCCGTCAGGCGCCGGCGCAGCCCTGCCCGCTCCGGCACGACGCCCTGACTAAAGATTTCGCCGCCGATGAGGAGGACCGGCGGGTGCCAGCCCCCCTTGCCCAGGGCGCTGAGAACATGGCGCAGCCAGGGCTTCGTGGCCACGGTAAGGCGGCCGTCGGGGTCGACCTCCTGGAGAGCGCTGCGCACCGCCCGCACGGTCAGGTCGCACTCCTCGCACCAGGAGGCGGGGACGCTCAGGGGGCCGAGCTGACGCCCGGTGATGTAGTAGACGACGACGTCTTCGCTCATTGCATTACCAGCGTCGCACTCGGCCGGCCGGGGCGGCGGTGATCGGCGTCACTCAGGCCCGTAACCTCGCTCGGAGCCGGGCCGCGCCGCCGATCAGTGGCTTGAAGGATAGGTCTTCTCGCCCGCCCTGATCGAGACGGCGAGGACGTTCTCGGCCGGCGTCAACGGACAGGACCAGCGCTCGTTGTAGGCGCAGTAGGGGTTGTAGGCGTAGTTGAAGTCGAGGAGGAGGCGGCCGTCCGTCGCCTCGTGGACGTCGAGGTAGCGGCCGGCGCCGTAGGTCTCGCCGGCGGCGGCGGTCGCGTCCTTGAAGGGCAGGAAGATCTCGCCGCCCTCGGCGTCGCGGAAGACGGTCAGCTCCGCCGGCGCGCCCTCGACCTCGAAATGGACCCGCGCCCAGCGCCGGTAGACGGCGGCACCGCCGGTCGAGAGGTCGAGCTCGACCTCGACCTCCTCGGGCGCGGCGAAGGGGCTCGGCTCGACCACGAGGCGCAGAGACGGGTCCTCGTCGAAGTAAGGCAGGCCGGCGAAGGCGCGCTGCTGATCGGCCGTGAGGGGCGAGTCGTGGCCGTCGCGGAAGAAGGCGTCCTTCGCCTGGCGGAAGGCGGCCAGCTCGCCGCCGTCGCGCTCAGCCACTGTGCGCTGCCGCCGCGAGGCCGGCCTTGTTCTTGATCGTGATCCGCGAGCGCGACAGGTCGACGAGGCCCTGGGCGCGAAAGTCACCGAGGGCGCGGGTCACGGTCTCGCGCGAGGCGCCGATCGTCTCGCCGATCTGCTGGTGCGATACGGACTTGATCTCGAAGCCGTCGCCGGCGAGGCGCAGCAGGCTGGCGGCGAGGCGCTCGTGCACCGACTGAAACGCCTGGCTCTCGAGGTGCTCCTCGAGCTCGGCGTTTCGCGCCGCCAGCAGGTGGATGATGTTGAGGGCGACGCCAGGCTTCGAGGCGATCAGGTGCTCGACGTCGCTTCGGCTCATGACGCAGAGCATGCAGTCTTCGAGAACCTCCGCCGTGCTGTCGGCCATGCGCTGCGAGAGCATCGGCATCTCGCCGAAGACGGAGCCGGCCTCGAGGATCGCCGTGACGAGCTTGCGGCCGTCCTCGGCGACGCGGTAGAGCTGGACGCGGCCCTTCTTGAGGATCAGGAGGAACTCGCCCTGCGACTCCGATGAGTAGAGGACGCGGCCCTTGCGGGCCGACGTCATCGTCGTCATGCGCTCGATCTCCTGCATGTCCGTGGCGGTCAGGCCCTGAAAGATGTCGGCCTCGGAGAGCAGGTTGAGCTTGGCCTGGTGGAGGTCGAGGCCGAGGGGTGCCGTCGCGGCGGACCGGCGGCCGGGTCGCCTCAGCACGGTCGCGCCGCGCCTTGCGCAGGGTGAGCAGTCGCTTTCACGTCGACCAAAGCCTAACGCCCGGGGGGGGGACGAGTTTGGTGATCGAGATCACATTGAGCCGCGCGCGCCGGTTCCTTACCCAGGCCCGGCGGCCGGCTCCGGGACCAACTTTCGTCCTTCGTGACGTCGATCACCGGGGGCCTCCTGATGGCGGACTAGCTTGCTTGTATACCCCCTAAGGGTATAGAACGGAGGTGATGAGGATGGCCGCACCGATCAAAGCCTGACCAGGCCTCAAGACAAAGAAAGAAGGGTGTGAAGATGTCTCCAAAGCTAGCAACATTCAGTCTAACGCGGCCGACCGCTTCGGTGGCGGCCTACGCCGCGGAGCCCTGGCAGTTTCGCGTCGGCATCGCCATGGCCGGCGCCGGCGCGATGCTGCTCATGGCCTTTTTCGTCCTCACCATCGTGATCGCCGGCTGGGTGTCGGACCTGAACGGCGCCGAGGCGGGCAACGTCTCGCTGCTCGGCCGCGTGAACACCTACGAGGCCTGGCTCTTGCCGGTCGCGGTCGGCGCGATCGCGCTCGTGAAATTCGGCATCGCCGTGATCCTCTATGGCATCGTCCGCCGCCTCTGGCTGCGTGTGGCTGCCGTGAAGGAATCGCTGCCGGCCCTGGTCGGCCGCGGCGGCGGGAAATAGGAGAGAAGTGATGGCAGCAGCGACTCACGGCATTCAAACGAAATACGGGCCCGTCACCGTCCGGCCGGCCGGCGCGGGCCAGACGCTCATCCACACGGTCTCGAACTGGCTCTGGCTGCCGATGCTGGTCATGGGCGGCATGGCGGTCGCCGTCGCGATCGGCCTCGGCATCGCCCAGGCCGACGCCGCCAAGGACCTCGGCGCCGGCTTCAGCGCCGACCGCAAGGCGGACTTCGAGACGCTGAAGCCGCTGACGGCCGGGACGCTCTTCCTCGGCGAGGCGTTCATCTTCTCCGGCATCTCCTTCCTGCTCGCGACGATCCTCGGCGCCCTGCGCTGGGGCGGCGGCGAGGTGCAGGAGTCGGTGGCGGGGCCGGTGAAGACGCTGGAGATGCCCCGCTCGGCCTGGGCCTTCCTCGTCCTGATGATGATGGGCGTGATCGCCGAGGTCGTGGCCTTCGGCAGCCTCGTCTACGTGGCGACCCAGGCGCACGACGCCTGGATCGGGGCGACGGCCGCCGGCGTCCCCGGCAGCATCGCCGAGTTCAACCGCGCCGTCACCTGGGCGACCTGGGCCAACCCGCTGCGAGAGGTGGCGCTGGGCCTCCTCCTCGGCGGCATCGGCTTTGCTCTCTACACGATTTCGAACGTCCTCGGCTTCCAGTTCACGCGCATTCGTGAGCTGATCACGGGCCGGGAAGAAGGAGGCGCCTGATGGCTGCAACAGCGACCACGATTCTTGGTACGAAAACGCTGCCGTACGTCGAGAGCGATCGGGCTCTGGGCCGCAACCTGGCCCAGACGGCCGGCCACTACCTAGCGCTGCCGATGACCGGCATGGGGCTCATGCTCGTCGCTACGGCGTTGATCATCGCCATCGTGCGCGCCGACCTGTCGGTGAGCCTGCGCGGCGGCTTCGACGCCGGCGACAAGGCGGCGTTCGAGACCCTGGGTGCGCTGCTGCCCGGGTTCATGTTCCTCGGCTTCGCGATGCTCTTCGCGGGCATCAGCTTCAGCATCGCCCGCATCCTCGGCGTCTTCCGCGTCGGCGGCGGCCAGGTGCAGGACGCGGTCGGCCGCGGCTTCAAGACGCCGCTAATGCCGCCCACGGCCTGGATCTTCCTCGGCGGCATGATGATGGCGATGATGATCCTCATCGCCGCCTTCGCCGGCCACGTCTACGCCGCCTTCCAGGCCCACGACGCCTGGATCGACGCGACGGGGCCGGCGGGAGCCGTCCAGCACCTCGTCGGCCGCGCCGAGACCTGGGCGACCTGGCTCGAAGGCCTGCGGCGCTTCGGCGTCGGCCTTTACCTGACGTCGATCGGCTTCGGCCTGGCGACGATCATCCAGGTCATTCGCTTCCAGAGCCTACGCAT
>Ga0326597_10007273_pt1 | contig 15070 bp, 16 predicted proteins | sample RVTome_12_FD_203789 | JGI IMG/M metagenome (GOLD analysis project Ga0326597, IMG submission 203789) | Soil microbial communities from uranium-contaminated site in the Upper Colorado River Basin, Wyoming, United States - RVT100D185 | ecosystem: Environmental > Terrestrial > Soil > Contaminated >... | reverse complement strand
CAAGAGCCAATCCGACATCGTCCTGGGAACTCCTGGACCAAGTCGTTTCGACCTGGAATTCCTCCCGGCTGTGCTGGGCAACAACATCCTCGGGCGGTTCGGACTCTTCGGCCGTATCGGTGATGCCGTCCGCGAGGCGGCTGGCCTGGCCTACTACGCCTACAGCACTTTGACCGGCGGGCCGGGACCAGGCCCGTGGCAGGTGATCGCCGGGGTCAATCCGGCAAACGCCGAGCGGGCGATCGAGCTCACCCTGCACGAGCTTAAGCGGTTCGTGGACGAGCGTGTTACGAAGCAAGAATTGACCGACAATCAGGCGAACTTCATTGGCCGGTTGCCCCTGCAGCTTGAGTCGAACGAGGGCGTTGCCGCGGCGCTGGTGAACATCGAGCGCTACGGCCTTGGGTTGGACTACTACCAGCGTTACCCCGGCCTGATCGCGTCGATCACCCGCGATGAAATCCTCGAGGCCGCCCGTCGGTTCATCGACCCAGACAAGCTGGTGATCGCCATAGCCGGACCTGAAGGAGATCCAGCCTGAGATGGTGCGTTCCGGGGTTGACATCATCGAAATCGAAAGGATCGATCGGGCGATCCTGCGCCACGGAGCGCGCTTCTTCAATCGTTTCTTCACCTCTCAAGAACTCATTGACTCGGGCGGTCGCACGCCGGCATTGGCGGCCCGCTTCGCCGCCAAAGAGGCCGTAGCCAAAGCCCTGGGTACGGGGATCGGCGATGTGGGCTGGCGAGAGATCGAGATCGTCAACGGACCATCGCGGCGTCCGATGTTGAGACTGCACGGCCGCGCCCAAGAGCGGGCCGAGTGGCTCGGTCTGATATCATGGGCGGTGAGTTTGAGCCACACCCACGAGCATGCCGTCGCTGTCGCTGTGGCCCTGGAGAGCGCAGAGACATTGGAGCCAGGATCCCTCGGTTCGACTCCGCAATGAGCCAACTCGCGATCGAGCAAGGCCTCATCGGGGAGGCCGCCCAGGAAGTCACTGCAACCCAGAGCGCGGCCCACCTGGGCAGCGGGACCATGGGTGTCTTTGCCACGCCAGCTATGGTCGCGTTCATCGAGCGTACGTGTCAGCAGCTCGTTCAGCCGATGCTCCCCGCTGGGCAGTCGACTGTCGGCACCGCTATTCAGATACGCCACCTAGCCCCGACGCCGATCGGCGCGGAGGTTCAGGCCCGGGTGGAGGTCACCTCCGTCGAAGGCCGGGAGATCGTCTTTCGCGCCCAGGTTTGGGACGAGTTCGAGCTGGTCGGCGAGGCTGAGCACCGCCGGGTGGTGATCGACGTAGACCGCTTCATGAAGCGTGTCGAAGCCAAACGGGTCAAAGGTGGGCGGGCCGGATCTGGCTGACTGGCCCAACCGCCAACCCGGCTCGAGGGCCGTCCGAGTGCTGTCCAGAGCCAGAGAGGGGCAGGAACACGGACCGACCTTTGACGAGGCCAGGCCGGCATGTTATACTGTTTCGACTCCCGCCAGAGAAGCGCGGCCTGGCGGGAGAATTGTGCCCAAACAGGGCCATCCCCATGAGGGGAGAAATCTCACACGCCTTCCGACTTGCTTGGGCGTGCCGGGTGCCACCCGGTTCCAGGCAGGGATGAGGAAGGCGGAGGCATAACGCACAGGAGGGCTAAGTACAATGGGTGTGATCAGCATGAAGGCGCTTCTCGAAACCGGTGTTCACTTCGGACACCGCACCCGCAAGTGGAACCCCCGAATGAAACCGTTCATCTTCACCGAGAGGAACGGGATTCACATTATCGATCTCCAACAGACGCTCGAATCACTCGATTCAGTCTATGCATTGATCCGTGACAATGTCGGCGCTGGCGGATCGATCCTCTTCGTCGGGACGAAACGTCAGGCCCAAGAGACGATCCAATTCGAGGCGGGCCGCTGCGGGATGCCGTACGTCAACGCGCGCTGGCTCGGCGGAACCCTGACTAACTGGCGGACCATCCGAAGCCGAATTGACGAGCTTGACATGCTCGAAAAGCGGCGTGATTCGGGCCAGTTCGAGCATCTGACAAAGAAAGAAGCCCTCATGCAGGAACGCAAGATCGAACGCCTGCAGGAGCGTCTGGGGGGGATCCGCGATATGCGAACGCTTCCGGCACAGCTGTTCGTGGTGGACGTCAAAAGGGAGGAGACCGCCATCCACGAAGCCAATTTGCTCGACATCGCCGTGATCGCGCTGGTCGACACGAATTGTGATCCGCGCGGCATTGACTATGTCATCCCCTCCAATGACGATGCGATCCGAGCCATTAAGCTGCTGTCCTCTAAAATCGCCGATGCCGTACTGGAAGGTAAAGCCCTTCGGAAGGAAGAAGTTGAAGAAGAGGCAACCGGCGAAGCCGAACGTCAGGTCGCTGCAAGCCTGGATTTGAGCGATGAGGAACTCCTGGGGGAGGCGACGCTGGCCAAGCTCCAGACAGGAGCCTTCGGTGCGGAAGGGTCCGGCTCTGTCGCGAAGGACTCCGCCGACGAAATCGCGGAAGAAGTCACCCAAGAGCCGGACGAGCATGAGGTCGACGAGACAGAATCCGATGACGACGAGACAGAGTCCGAGGACGACGAGACAGAATCCGAGGACGACGACGAAGATGACGACGAAGATGACGAGGACGAGGAATGAGCATACTGGCCTCGCAGATCAAGGAATTGCGGGAGGCGACCGGCGCCGGCGTGCTCGACTGCCGGACCGCGCTGGAACAAAGCAAGGGGGACCTGCAGGCTGCGATTGCCGTGCTGCAGCAGAAGGGGCTGGCGGCGGCTGCCAAGTGGGCTGACCGCGAAACCCGCAATGGTGTCCTCGATCTGTATTCACATGGTGAGGGACGGGTCGGTGTCATGGTCGAGGTCAACTGCGAGACCGACTTCGTCGCCCGCACCGTCGAGTTCCGCAGTTTCGCTCATGAGATCGCGCTGCAGATCGCGGCCGCCTCGCCCCGCTGGGCTCAGCGTGAGGATGTACCGGTGGAAGTCGTCGAAGCGGAACGCCAGGCTGCCCGCAAGCAGGGCACCGATGACGCAAAGCCGGAAAAGGTCATCGAGCGGATCATCGAGGGCCGTCTGGAGAAGTACTACCAGGAGAATTGCCTGCTGGATCAGCCCTACATCCGTGACGAGGGCCGAAAGGTCGCTGAAGTCCTGCAGGAGATGATCGCCAAGACTGGCGAGAACATCGGCATCCGGCGGTTTGAGCGCTGGAGTGTCGGAGAGGAGCTGGTTTGAGTGACACGGGCCAACCCAGATGGTTGGCCCGATTTGATTCACGGGAGGGCAGGCAAGATGCACGCGCAGCTCGCCGGAAGTGAACCCGCTTATGGCCGTATTCTGCTGAAATTGGGCGGGGAGGCCCTGGCCGGCCCGGAGGGATTCGGTATCGACCCCTTGCGCGCCGAAGCGGTCACGGTCGAGGTGAAGCGGGTCATGGATCTCGGCGTCCAGGTGGCGATCGTTATCGGCGCCGGGAACCTGTGGCGGGGGCGGGAAGGTATCGCCCGCGGGATGGAGCGAGCGACGGCCGATTACATGGGAATGTTGGGCACGATCATGAACTCGATGGCCTTGATGGACGCCCTTGAGCGAGCCGGCATCGTCACCCGTATCATGTCTGCCATCGAAATGCGGGCCGTGGCCGAACCTTATATCCGGAGGCGGGCGATCCGCCACCTGGAGAAAGGCCGGGTCGTGATCCTTGGCGGAGGAACGGGGAACCCGTATTTCTCGACCGATACGGCGGCTGCGCTGAGGGCGATGGAAATCGATGCCGATATTGTGATCAAGGCGACCAAGGTTGACGGGGTATACGAGTCGGATCCGGAAGTCGATCCGCAGGCGCGCCGGTTCGACAAACTGAGTTACATCGACGCCCTCAACCGACGGCTAAAAGTGATGGACAGCACGGCGATCTCCCTGTGCATGGACAATAATCTCCCGATAGTGGTCCTCGACATGTGGCATGAGGACAGGCTGGTTCATGCAGTCATGGGAAAACAAGTGGGGACGACCATCAGCGGCTGAGCCCTTCAGCCGTGGATTTCACAGCGACTACGCATTTTTTCCGGTTTTGGGCTATCCTTGAGGTGGTTGTAGCTAGCTCACCTATGCCTGAGGAGCCTCCGCATGGTCAGTGAAGCGCTCGCCGAGGCTGAATCTCGCATGAACGGGGCCGGCCGGTCGCTCGAAGATGACCTGGCCTCCATCCGCACAGGGCGTGCGTCACCGGCGCTCGTTGAACGCCTCCTGGTTGAGTATTACGGCACCCCGACTCCGTTGATGCAGTTGGCGACAATCTCGGCGCCAGAACCTCGTCTCTTGACGATCCGTCCGTTCGACGTGACAACCCTGAAGGAGATCAGCCGCACGATCCAGTCTTCCGACCTGGGGCTGACACCGAACAACGACGGCAAGATCATACGTCTGAATATCCCTCCACTGACGGAGGAACGGCGGCACGAGCTTGTTCGATTGGTGAGAAGCCGCTGTGAGGATGCCCGGATCGCGGTGCGGAATGTCCGGCGGGACATCCAGAACACGCTGCGTGAATTCGAGCGCGACAAGGACATTTCTGAGGACGAACTCAAGCGCGGTGAGTCCGAGCTTCAGAAGACCACCGATCGCCACATCGAAGAGGTCAACGAGATTGGCCAGCGCAAGGAGGCCGAGGTCCTCGAGGTTTAGCACCCCCGCATTTTTGCTTGGGGGGGCTGCCGTGAGGCGGCGTTTGGTATACGCGGCATCCGGGATTGGGCTGAAGGGATGGCCGAAGCAAGCACAGGCGGCAAGAGGTCGGGCGCTCGGGGTTTGGAGAACCGTCGGTAGGTATGAAAGTGAAACCTGAAGACGAGAGGATCCCGGACAAGATACCGGCCCATGTGGCAATAATCATGGACGGCAACGGTCGCTGGGCGCGCGCCCGCGGCCTGCCTCGCCTGGCAGGGCACCGCGCCGGTGTGGATAATCTGCGGCGGGTCCTCGAGGCAAGTGCGGAGTTCGGCATTCGGTACCTGACGATCTACGCGTTCTCCACCGAGAACTGGGAGCGCCCGCCGGATGAAGTTCGTGGACTCATCAACATCCTGGAGGATGTCATCAATCAGCAACTGCACGAGCTTCATGAGAACGGCGTTCAGTTGAGGCACCTTGGGCGGCTGGAAGGCCTGGGGCCCGCACTCCAGGAAAAGGTGCGCAGTGCCATCGAGCTTACCCACCACAACCAGAAGATCGTATTGAATATCGCCTGGAATTATGGCGGACGGGATGAGATCGTCCGGGGCGTCCGCCAGATGATGGCCGACGGGATACGGCCGGAGCAGGTTGATGAGGATCTGATCCACCGCTACCTGTACACAGCCGATTGTCCTGATCCCGACCTCGTCATCCGTACTTCAGGTGAGATGCGTGTGAGCAACTTCCTGATATGGCAGGCCGCTTATTCCGAGTGGTACTTCCCCCAGGTGTACTGGCCCGACTTCGGCCGCCAGGAGCTGCTCGAGGCGTTGAATGAATACGCCCGGCGTGAGCGGCGCTTCGGGCGGGTGCGCACTCCGGTGGGGCATCGCTAGCCCGCTGCCGCGCCTCCGGCTGCTCGACGTTGTCGGGGCTGGCAATGCGCAGGGCACGAACAAAACCATTCATCTGTGAGCCCCATGACGCATGCTGCGTGAGCGCGTTGTCGTTGCGCTGCTTGTCCTCCCGCCGGTTATCTGGCTCATCACGGTCGGGGGCTGGCCCTATGTAATCATGGTGGCGTTGGTCGCCAGTATCGCAGTCGCCGAGTTAGGCCTGCTCTTTCGCAGCCAGGGCTTGCGACCTTCGCTGGCGATCATGGTCGGTGGCGCCCTGGCGTTCAGCGTAACCATCGGTACTTCAGGTTTTGCGAACGTACCGGTCGTACTGGCTGGTCTGTGTCTGGCCGGAATCGTCTGGCACCTGGCCGATTATGAGCGCGGTGCCCCGAAGTCGGGGACGGACTTCGCCGTCACCTTGAGCGGAACCCTGTACGTGGGTTGGCTGGCGTCGTACCTTGTCTCTCTCCGGCGGATCCCGGATGGAGAATGGTGGGTTCTCTTGGCCCTTCCGACGACCTGGCTGTCTGATTCGGCGGCCTACTTCGTGGGGCGGGCTTTCGGCCGGCACAAGATGGCACCCCGCTTGAGTCCGAAGAAGACCTGGGAGGGCTATCTTGCGGGGGTCCTGGGCGGCGCCCTGGGAGGCGGTACATTGGGCCTGGCTCTAGGTCTCGTCGCCGGGGCGTCGTCTCTCGTGACCGGTGCCCACGGGGCGGTGTTGGGGACCGCCATCGGCCTGCTATCGCCGCTGGGAGACCTGGGGATCAGCATGATCAAGCGCGAGGTCGCCGTCAAAGACACCGGCAACCTCATCCCCGGTCACGGGGGAGCGCTCGATCGGATCGACTCGCTATTGTGGGCGGGGGTACTTGCATTCTATCTGGCGACCCTGCTGGCGCGGTAGTCGGATTCGACAATAGCGTGCGTGGGAAGGGAGAACGGGACATGGAAAAACCCTCACGCAACCTGGCCCTAGACCTGGTCCGGGTGACCGAGGCCGCCGTTCTGGCTGCAGGCAGGCTGATGGGCAGAGGGGACAAGGAAGCTGGCGATCAGGCAGCCGTAGACGCCATGCGGTTGGTGCTCAACTCCATCGAAATCGACGGCGTGGTCGTTATCGGGGAAGGTGAGAAAGACGAAGCCCCGATGCTTTACAACGGAGAGAGGCTCGGTGCGGGAGGGCTGGAGGTCGACATCGCCGTGGATCCGGTCGAAGGGACCCGTCTGCTCGCGCTGGGCCTCCCGAACTCGGTATCGACCGTGGCTATAGCCGAACGACACGCCATGTTCGATCCAGGTCCGATTGTCTACATGGACAAGCTGGCCGTGGGCCCCGAGGCCAGAGGCCACATCGACATCAATGCCCCGATCAAGGACAATCTCGCGGCCGTCGCCCGGGCCAAAGGGGCGGATGTCGACGACTTGACGGTGATCATCCTCGACCGCCCGCGCCACACCGAACTCATCAAGCAGGTCCGCCAGGCCGGCGCCCGCATCCGCCTCATTTCCGACGGTGATGTCGCCGGGGCGATCATGACGGCCAGGCCCGAATCGGGGATAGACATCCTGGCAGGGATCGGCGGGACTCCGGAAGCCGTCTTGGCCGCTGCCGCCCTGAAGTGCATCGGCGGGGAGATTCAGGGGCGTCTGCACCCCAGAGACGAGGCTGAAACCGCGGCTGCGCGTGCCCAAGGCTTCGATCTAGACAAGATCCTTGAGATCGATGATCTCGTATCCAGCGATGAAGTGTTCTTCGCCCTCACCGGGATCACGGATGGAGAGTTGGTGCAGGGAGTAAAGTACTTCGGTGGAGGCGCACGCACCCACAGCCTTGTAATGCGCGCCAAGACCGGGACGGTCCGAGAGATCATCGCCACCCACCGCTGGGAGAAGTTGATGGCGGTGAGCCAAATCCAATACGACCGGATCGGTTGACGAGGCCGGCCGAGGGCGTCGCGCCCCGCGGGCCGAGCGGGGAACCGGGTGAACCTGGCGGAGCCGATCTGTTCTGAAGCGAGGAGCCGCGATCAGGTCGACGCTGGAAGTCAAATCAGGCGAATCGGATGGAACCTCGGTTCGCCTTGCGCGGCTTGACTCGGCGTGTTATAATCTCGGCGTTCAGAGGACTGGTTGTTCTCTGGTACCCTCCCCATCCCGCATCGAAGACCAGACACTTGTGTCGCCCACTTTCGCCTGACGGTTTCTGATTGGTTAGGTGATTCAGTCTTGAGGCCTTGAAGCGCGTCAAGCAATCCCTTTTCCCCCGCGTGGAGTTTCTCGATGAACATCGCTCAACTGGAATCTATGACACTAGCCGATTTGCGCGCCATGTCGAAAGACCTCGACGTCCCAGGCGCGACACGCATGAAGAAAGAGGATTTGATTCTCAGAATCATGCAGGCCGATGCTGAGCGGCGTGGGCTGGAGCTTCGCGGGGGCGTGCTCGACGTCATGAACGAAGGAATGGGATTCCTGCGGGCCGACCATTATCTGCCAGGCCCGAACGACATCTACGTTTCTCAATCCCAGATTCGCCGGTTCGGCCTGCGGACGGGCGACATGGTCATAGGTCAGATCCGACCGCCCAAAGACTCGGAGAAGTACTACGGACTATTGCGAGTGGAGTCGATCAACGGCCTCGACCCGGAGGAAGCCAAGAACCGTCCGAAGTTCGAAGACCTCACGCCGATCTTCCCCGAGGAGCGGTTCGACCTGGAAACAGATCGCTTCACCCTGGCCACCCGGATGCTGAACTTGGTCGCCCCGATCGGCAGAGGGCAGCGCGGCTTGATCGTCTCGCCGCCGAAGGCCGGCAAGACGACCGTCCTGAAACAGATCGCAAACGCCATTTCGACCAAGTACCCCGGGGTGCACCTGATGGTTGCCCTTATCGGCGAGAGACCGGAGGAAGTGACCGACATGGACCGCTCAGTCGATGCCGAAGTGATTTCCTCGACATTTGACGAGCCGGTGACCAGCCATGTGCGGGTCGCCGAGATGGCCCTCGAGCGCGCCAAGCGCCTGGTAGAGTGTGACCGGGATGTCGTGATCCTGATGGACTCAATAACCCGTCTCGCGCGCGCGTACAACCTGATGGTGACCCCTTCCGGCAGGACCCTCTCCGGCGGCCTCGATCCGGCGGCACTCTATCCGCCCAAGCGCTTCTTCGGCGCCGCCCGGAATATCGAAGATGGGGGTTCGCTCACGATCATCGCCACCTGTATAGTCGACACCGGATCGCGTATGGATGACGTGGTATATGAGGAGTTCAAGGGCACCGGCAACATGGAACTACATCTGTCACGACGTCTCCAGGAGAGGCGTGTCTTCCCCGCGTTCGATATCGAACGTTCGTCCACCCGTCGAGAAGAGATCTTGCTCGGACCGGACATCACGCCGCGCGTGTGGCTGATGCGCAGGATGTTCCAGCACATGATCACTCCATCCCCGAGCGGCGCCGGGATGGACTCGTCTGCGGCCACCGAAGCCATCATCCAGCGGGTCTCCCGGAGCGAGAACAACATGGAATTCCTCGAGGCCCTAACGGAGGCCCAGCCTTAGGGTGCCTCGACCCTCAATGCCGTATCGAGGCCGGCTGCCTGTCCTCTCGGCGGCGCTCTCGCTCGCCGCGCTTGCGGCGGCGCTTTGGATCGTCAGGTTAAACGCGGACTTGAGATCCCCGGTGCAGTCTTCTGGCTGGCCGAGTGCAACCCCGTGGCCGATGGCCGCTGACAGCGATCTCCCTCAACTCCCTTCGTACTCACGTGCGCCTGGCTCGAATTCCATCGCCCGCCTGGTCGAACCGCTGACCGTCCACCCAAAACGTGAGCGTCTCGAAGTCATACGCTACACCGTCCAGCAAGGCGATTCGGTCTTCGGCATCGCCGAAGGTTTCAACCTCGAGCCGGAAAGCCTCCTTTGGGGCAACTTCGATGTCTTGAACGACGATCCTCACATGCTGCGGCCAGGACAAGAACTGAATATCTTACCTGTGAACGGAACCTACTATCAGTGGAAGACGGGCGACACGCTGGAGAGCGTCGCCGAGGGATTCGGGGTGGATCTCGAAGACCTTGTCGACTGGCCGGGCAACTCGCTCGATCCTCTCGATCCCGAGGTTCAGCCAGGCACCTGGCTGGTGATCCCCGGAGGCAAGCGCTCCTTCCGTCAGTGGTTCGTCCCGGCGATCGCCCGAGGTCAGGCTGGGGTAGGCTCGGCCTATGGCCCGGGGGGCTGCGGGGAGTCTTACGCCGGGGGAGCAATCGGGACCGGGGGTTTCATCTGGCCCAGCGCTAACCATTCCGTCTCGGGGAATGATTACTGGGGTGGTCACTTGGCCATCGACGTCGCCGGGGCCACGGGGGACCTGGTGTGGGCCGCAGACAGCGGTGTCGTCGTATTCGCCGGATGGTCGACCGTGGGCTACGGCTATATGATCATGATCGATCATGGTACCGGCTGGCAGACGCTTTATGGCCACCTGAGCGCAGTCCGGGTGGTCTGCGGAGAGAGCATCCTTCAGGGGAGCACGATCGGGGCGATCGGATCGACCGGCAACTCGACTGGCTCGCACCTGCATTTCGAAACTCGCCTTGATGGCGGGTTTGTGAACCCCCACTTCGTCTTGCCCTGAGAGAGCGCCAGAGCCAATCGCGGTCGGTCTGCTCGACCATCTCCGGCCCGGTGACTTCTCAACATAAGTATGCACCTTGACTGGGACTGGGCCGGCTGATATCATCCCGCCCGCCTGGGAGGCCGCCTTCTGCGCTGTTGATGATGACCCACAACGAACCAAGTCGACCAACTCAAACAACCTCCGACCCAAGGCCTATGAGCTCGGCCAGCTTGTGGGCCAACGCTTCGCGGCACGGTCGTCGGGAGGCGCTGATGCGCTACGCGGCGCATCTGTCCTTTGTGGCCGTATTGGTCCTGGGGGTGTTGGCGTCTCGGCAAGGGCTGGACGTACTCCCCGCCGGGGCTGCCCGGGTCAGTGAAGAGGGGCAGCCGACGCTCGAGGCACCTGTCCCTGGCGCGGCGGGGGCCGTGCTGCCGTCGCTGCCTGCATTCCTGCCCGCGGACGCCAGTCAGGCTGCTGTGTTTCGCCAGGCGGATCTGCACACCGTCCTTCCGGACAGGCCACGGATCGAACTCACCGAATACGATGTACAGGAAGGCGACACGCTCTTCGGCATCGCCGAGAAGTATGGGTTGGAGCCTGAGACCGTCCTTTGGGGCAACTACGACGTGCTTCTCGACGATCCGCATACTCTGAGGCCGGGCCAGAAGCTCAGCATCCTGCCTGTCGACGGGACGCTGTACAAGTGGAACGAGGGCGATGGGCTCAACGGGGTCGCCAAATTCTTTGGGGTCACCGCGGAAGATATCATCAACTGGCCGGGGAACAACCTCGATCCAGCTACGGATCCGACGTCGCCGGGGATCGCCTCTGGCACTCCGCTGGTCATCCCGGGAGGGCATCGCCAGCTCGTGACATGGTCGGCGCCTCGCATTACACGATCGAACCCCGGCGTGGCCAAGATCCTCGGGGCGGGCGCGTGCGGCGCCCTGTATGACGGAGCTGTTGGTACAGGATCTTTTGTCTGGCCGACGAGCAGCCATTACCTATCCGGGTTCGATTACAGCTCAGTTCATCCCGGGATCGACATTGCCGGACGGAGCGGCGATGCGATCGGCGCGGCCGACAATGGTGTCGTCGTCTATGCGGGTTGGAATGATTGGGGGTACGGCCTGGTGGTCGTCATCGATCACGGTAACGGCTGGCAGACCCTGTACGCGCACCTCAGCCAGGTGAACGTATCATGTGGTGCCTCTGTCTACCAGGGATCGACGACAGTGGGTCTGATGGGGTGCACAGGCAATTGCAGCGGTCCGCACCTGCACTTCGAAATGATGAATGACTCGTACGGTAAGGTGAACCCGTGGAACTTCCTGCCCTAGTCGGCGGAAACCAGGGCCCGGCGAGCCGCGACCGAGGAGGGATTTCGCTTCCTTCCTCAGACTGTAGTTTCGCTATCACACTCGGGCACTATGTCTGAGGACAACGGCGACCGAAGTGTTGGCGGCTATCGAATGGCCCGCCTGAAGGCGCTCCTTAAGGGCTCAACGGCGGCGAGGATCGGGGTTTCGCTGGCGATCGTCCTGGCAGTCAGCCTGGGCGCATGGGGCGCCGGACAGCGATCGGGCGGAGAGGACTCGGTCGCCGTCATTCCAACGGCCGGACCGGCCGCCGGGGGCCTGCTCTCGCTGGCGGATCTCCCCCCCTTCCAGGAGCCATCCTCGGAGGTGAGCCTGGGAATCCCTCGCCTGGCGAATGGGCACACGGAAATTCCCACCCGGCCGCGCTTCGACATCATCCAATATCAGGTACAACAGGGCGATACGTTGTTTGGCATCGCCGATCGGTATGGCCTAAAACCGGAGACGATCTTCTGGGGGAACTTCGATCTCTTGAACGGCGACCCTCACAGCCTACGTCCAGGACAGGAGCTGGAAATCCTGCCCGTGGATGGAGCGTCTTACGAATGGAAGGATGGCGACAAGCTGGAGAGCGTAGCGACGGCGTTCAAGGTCGATCCAGATGCCATTATTGACTGGCCCGGCAATGGCCTCGATCCTGCCGTCGACCTGTCCGACCCGCAAATCAAAGCCGGGACAACTCTGGTGATCCCGAACGGGAAGCGAGAGGTCGTCGACTGGCGTTCGCCGCGGATCACGCGCGCCAACCCGGCCGTTGCCAGCATCCTGGGCCCGGGGGCTTGTGGATCGATCTACACCGGCCCGATCGGAGGCGGAAGCTTCGTCTGGCCGACACCCTCACATTGGATTTCCGGCTACCCGTATATTCCCGGTGTGCATGAGGCGATCGATATCGGAGGTGGTGAGGGCAACGGGATCTATGCCTCGGACTCCGGGGTGGTCGTCTATGCCGGTTGGAACAACTCCGGCTATGGCTACGTGATCGTCATCGATCATGGGAACGGTTGGCAGACTCTGTACGGCCACCTGAGCGGGCTGAAGGTCGGATGCGGCGACCCTGCCTTCCAAGGTCAACAGATCGGCAACTTGGGATGCACCGGAAACTGCACGGGCCCTCACTTGCACTTCGAAATGCTGAGCGACATATACGGCCACGTCAACCCTTTGAACTTCCTTCCCTGAATATCGCCTCACCCGACATCGATTGAACTTGTCAAATCATGAGTTCCCATTTCGAAGCCGGCACAACCGTCGGTTGGTCGTGCGCTGCCTTGCGATGCGCGGCGTGGGCCGCTATCGTGATGATGAAGAGCGGCTCACTGGACGAAGGTGGTCATGTCCGATGAATTGGATCGAACGACGGAGACTGAGGTTCAGAATGTGACGCAGGGACTCGAGTCCGTGTCGGCGCGGGGATCTAAGGCCAGGCGCCATCGCGACCCGTTAGGAGGAATGATCTCGTCCCTCATTCTCATCTGGGTCGGGCTGGTCTGCTTGGCGAGTAACGTTGGCCAGCTGGATGGTCTGCCCAGGGGCCTGGAGGGCTCTCCGTGGAATGGTGGATCGCCGGTCGGCGTATGGTCGCTGGTTTTCCTCGGCGCAGGTGGGATCATCTTGCTCGAGGTCGTCATTCGGGCCGTTTGCCCGATATACCGCTGACAGATCGGCGGGCACTTGTCCCTGGCTGCGGTCTTGATCGGCCTTGGTCTGGAGAATCCAACGAATTGGGGCGTGGTGTGGGCGGTGCTCCTGATCTTCTTCGGGATATCCGTGCTCACGCGTCGGGCTTTCCGAGCGCACAAGAGCGTCCTGGTTCAGGTAAGGCCTGGAAGTGCGCGAAGGTCCGGCGCTCGACTAGTTCGGACGAGGCCGCCTGAGGTGTACCCCCGGGCTCGGGTCACTCCGTTTTGCCGCCAAACTGACCCAGCGATTGAATGGTGTCAGAGGCGGGCAACCGTGAGCGTCTAGCCGATCGAATGGCTGCCTCTTCGGGGGCCGGCGGGCGCGCCCCTGCGCCCTCCAGGGGTGAGCGGATGGCCGGGGAGGGGGAGTTCTTGTTCGCCAAGGGGGCAAACAGCTTGCCGGTGCGCCACAATGCACGCACGAAAAGATCCACACCTCCGAAGCGATAAGATACCAACCCAAGCAACCATCGCCGAATCAAATAGCGGCCAAGGCTGGATACGAGAAGCCTTCGCCGATAGCTCGCGAAGCTGAAGTCGTGCCGCAGGGAGGCGCGCCGGATAGCATTCGCCGCCACGGTCCCATAGGCCAGCCCGACGCCGATGCCTTCTCCGAATAGCGGGTCGGCCCCGGCCGCATCCCCGACCAGCACGACCCCTGGAGCCGAGAACTGGTTTGCAGGGGAGAACCAGTGGATGGGATGGCCCTGCACCTTGAGCTTCTCGCCCCGGCGCTCACCGTGCAGAATGCCCACCGTGAGATGGTCGGGGAGCGAGGCGCGCGCCCTGCTCGAGTCGACGCGGGCATCATACACGCCGCTGTTCATTCGAGGATCGCCCTCAATCAGGCTGGGGAAGTCCCAATAGTATCCCTGTAGCCTGGCCCGCAGACCACTGAAGTCAAGCCGGGCCATTCGATACCGGTATTCTGGCTCGTCACCGGCGGCTTCGGTGACCACTTCCAGCAATCTTGCGACATGCGGCGGTCGCTCGCGGGCTCCGACCCATCGGCGAACGAGCCCGGTGGATCCGTCGGCGCCGACGACGGCTCGGGCGCGGTAGCTGCCGCGAGGGGTGTGGAGCAGGATCCTGTTCCCCTGCCGTTCGAGTCCCTGAACCGGAGTGTCTTCGTGAACGGCGACGCCCTTATTGCGAGCTGTGGACGCCAACCACGCGTCGAATTCCTGTCGCCATGTCACGGCGACGATCGGTCGACCGTAGACGTTCACCGCCTGGTTCCGGTACTGTAGCCGCAACTCATCGATCGGGACGAAGGGGACATCAAGGGTCAATCCGAGCCGGCTGAGCTGGTCCAGCCCGAAGCGTGTGATCGCCCCGCCGCACAACTTGTGACGCGGGTGCACCTCTTTCTCCAGGACGACGAGCCGATCGGCCCAGGTCGCGTCAAGCCGGATCAGATGCATGGCCGTGGCCAGGCCTGCCGGCCCAGCCCCGACGATGGCGACTTCGCAGTCTCTATCGGTCATTCTTTGACTCCTGCCGAACGATCGGTATCGGCTCAGTTGACCTACCTGATCACAAACAGGCTGGCCAGCTGTGCAGCGGATTCATCCGCAAGTTTCGGTTTTCTGGCTGTGTGACAGCTGATCGATAGTTATGACGTTACGTTGGCGAAGGCACAAGTCTGGGAGTGGGAACTGCAGCCACTTTCCGCCGTCGACGATCCCTGCCGACTGCACCGTCCGGGACAACGCCCCCGAATGGAAGACTAGCAGCTGCGGAAAAAGGTCCGACAGGGCAGAAATGAGGGCATATGTGGTGGTGTGGGCGAAGCC
>Ga0326597_10007271_pt1 | contig 15070 bp, 13 predicted proteins | sample RVTome_12_FD_203789 | JGI IMG/M metagenome (GOLD analysis project Ga0326597, IMG submission 203789) | Soil microbial communities from uranium-contaminated site in the Upper Colorado River Basin, Wyoming, United States - RVT100D185 | ecosystem: Environmental > Terrestrial > Soil > Contaminated >... | reverse complement strand
TCGGGAATCTCCGTCATTGCTTTCAAGCTTATGCTATTGAGTCAAAGCAGTCAAATACTGACCGCCAACTCACGAGGTAAGCCCACAAAGGCAGGCGGCGGAGTCACAATCCCGCTTTCAAAAACCTGTCCCGCACCTTACGCGGGCAATTAAATCCACCATGGTGGTATTTTTTAAAAGCAAATAGTAAATATTAAAGAGTAAGAGTAAAACAAATAGTAGTGGCGAGGTCGCCTCGCCAGATAAAAAAAATTGATTCCGTTAGGCCTGACTGCTGAAGGTTTACCTGTTGTAGACAGGCAGGCATCAAATATTTATAGAAAAGCGATAATAAAAACACGACCCGCCAGCTGGCGGGGTCAAACAATCCTTAGCCGCAATTTAAAGAGAATCAGAGTAATCCTTTAATCGGGCAAATCACGGTTCGGAAACGCTTTTCAATCCGAAATCGGCATTCCCTGCCTGCAGCCCTGGCTGTAGACAGGCAGGCGAAATCGCAAAATTAAATTCGGGGTATTTATTGTTTCAAAAATTACCCAAATTTAACATATATTTGTAATGTAATGGAAACTGCCTCTGTAAAACTCAAGAAAAAGGCAGCATTAATTTCCCTCATAATCGGGTTTTTGATGTTTACCGGAAAGATGGGCGCCTATATTCTTACGGGCTCAGCTGCTGTGTTATCTGATGCACTTGAATCGATTGTTCATATCTTCGCGACATCATTTGCATTTTACAGCCTTCATCTTTCAACAAAGCCGCCCGACAGCGAACACCCATACGGGCACGGCAAAGTCGAATTTTTCTCCGCAGGATTTGAAGGCGCGCTGATAATCGTCGCCGCAATCTCAATTATAATTTATGCTGTCAGAAACATTATTATTGAAAGAGAAATCTCGCAGCTTGATATTGGCGCTTCGATTATTGCGTGTGCAAGCATTGTAAATTTATTTCTGGGGTTATATTTAATACGCACAGGTAAGAGAACAAAAAGCCTGGTGCTTGTTGCAGACGGTAAGCACGTGCTGACTGATTCATACACCAGCATTGGTGCGTTTGCTGCGCTGATTCTGGTCCTGCTCACTGATATTAAGTTGTTTGACCCGGTGATTGCTATAATTCTGGCTTTGAATATTTTATGGACAGGAAAGGATTTGCTAAGGGAATCCGTAGGCGGACTTATGAATGAAACTAGCAAAAATGTCATTAACGAAATAGCTAAGGAGCTTGAAAAAGAACGCCCTGATTATCCCAACTGGATTGATGTTCACCGCTTGAGATACTGGAAATCGGGAGACAAGTTTATGGTGGATTTTCATTTGATTGTGCCCTACTACCAGCAGGTTAAGGAAAGCCATGAAACAGTGCTAAAGCTTGAAGAAGTACTTAAAACGGTCCTGGATACAAGCGAAGTGGAATCATTCATACATTTAGACCCTTGCAATCCAAAATGCTGCCATGTATGCAGCATGCCTGACTGTGAAGTAAGGCATGAGCAAAAATCCAAATATGTTTTATGGGACGGGAAAAAAATTGTTTCACGCGCCGCTTATGATATTGATGAGATTTAAAACCCTTATTTTTAGTATAAACCCACTGACTTGTAAGAATTAATGCAATCCTTCTAACGATTTCTACTATTTCTGTTTAAGTCGTATTACTAATTCATATTTTCTCAGAGGTTTATATGTATACCTAAAAGAGTGTATTTTTTCTTTTGCTATTGTTACTTATTGCACAATCTTTATCTTTGCATATTCATACCGAGTAAGAAAAACGGGGATAATTCTTACTCAAGGTTCATCTGGTTAAGATTTCAATTAAATAAACTTATAGATAAGGAGAAACATCTATGAAAGCCACACTTTCAGCGGTGGTGATTTTTCTAATCGCCATGTTTTTTGTTTCAAGCTGTTCTGATACACCCAATTTAAACGCACCTGATCAGACATTTCAAACTGATACTACTTGTGCGTTAGGAACTACATATCCACTTATTGCAGGTCAATTCGATACGGTTGGGACAATCCACGTAAGCAACGATGCCACTAACATTTACATTACTTACACGATAACCGACCCTGAATGCACGGAAGGACTTCAAAACTTGCATGTTTGGGTAGGGAGCGACTTAACGAACACGGATAACGGGGGCGAATGCAGGCCAGCACCGGGAAAATTGTGCAATCTAAACGGCGGCGCATGCGCGGACGCTAATGGAGCAATGACTTACACTATCACAATCCCGTTCACAGACCTTGCTATTCAGGATGTTAACGAGGTTTGCGGATTACAATTGTATGTAGTTGCTCATGCGGAAGCTTGCGGCGAAACCGCATTTGGCGGAAATGTACCTGGCCCTGAAATATGCAGCGGCGCTTGGTGGTTTTATGCCACATACATTGTGTGCTGCGAAAACGGGAATCCTCCGACCCCAAGCTGCGAGACAGCATTTGCAAAAGGCGGCTGGGTATGGACAACGAGCCCGAAGGCTAATCCCGAAAACCTTCCTTCATTAAACTTAATAAGGAACCGCTGGGGATGGGCAATAAACCTCCTTGCTCCGGGAACCACTACCTATAATATTTGGGCAGGGGCCGGATTGAATAAGATTCAGAACGGAACACTAGTAGGAACATTAACGATTGTATGGGATGGAACAACCGCAACTGTGACCTATAATTTAACTTCCGGATGCGTTATGGAAGAAGTACATCTTTACGCAGCTGATGGAAGGCCAACAACTACAGCACCGGGGCTGTACGGTAACACCGCTTCATTTGACCCGGGGGTTTCCACGTATACTTTCGTCGTTCCGCTTGAAGATACAAACAATACAGACGGTGTATGGCTGATTGCTCATGCAGTCGTTTGCTGTAATTAACAGCAATTATTAATCTTTAAAAATACAAAGGGCTGAAATATTCAGCCCTTTTGTTTTTTTTGAACTTTTATAGCTATTAAAATTAGTGATGATTACTTAATTAATATCATCTTCCTTGTACCAGTAAAACCTCCCGATGTTAGCTTATAAAAATATACTCCGCTTGGAAGACTAACTGCATTAAAATCGGCTTCATAAACTCCCATATTAAGTTCTTCGCTGACAATCGTCTTTACCTCTCTGCCCGCTGCATCGTAGACTTTCAGTTCTGTAAAACCCGCTTCTGGAATTTCAAATCTTATTTTTGTTGCAGGATTAAACGGATTAGGATAATTTTGAGCTAAGCTGAATTTATCGGGAATTGAATTACCAATCAGATTAATACCCACAAAGCCGGTTGTTGTTTTTCTGATTGTTCCACTTAAGCCAACTGTGTACCCCGTATCTACAGCAGGAAAAAACACAGAGCGAAGAGTATTGTTAGTGCCGGATGACTGCTGTGTCCAGTTAGCTCCCCCGTTAGTGGTGCGCAGAATTGTTCCGTTCTGCCCTACCGCATATCCAACACTTGCATATGTAAAATGCACTTCATACAAATCATTTGTGGTACCCGAAACAAGCGGATTCCAGTTTGCCCCGCTGTTTGTGGTTCTGATAATTGTTCCGTTAACCCCTATTGCATATAAAATATAAGTTATTGAGCTGTTGGGGAACCTTACATCAAGCAGGGAATTTGAAGTCCCCGAGGTTTGTCCCTGCCAGCTGGCACCTGAGTTAGTTGTATAGCGTATTAAACCCCCTGCACCTACAACATATCCGATGTTACCGAAGATAAAATGAACTTCATAAAGGTCATTGCTCGTACCTGAAGTTAGTCCTGACCAGCTGCTTCCGCCATTCGTTGTTTTCCGAATAGTACCGTTTTCACCTGCCACATAGCCCGTATTATCGTCAGTAAAATATATTTCATATAGAGTGTTACTCGTTCCGGAAGTTAAGCCAGACCAGCTGGTGCCGCTGTTTGTTGTTCTCCTTACGGTTCCGTTAGAGCCGGAAACATAGCCCGTTAAAGGATTTAAAAAGAATACTTCAAATAAATCATTACTTGTGCCGGAAGTTACCCCGGTCCAGTTTGCTCCTCCGTTTGTGGTTCTTCGCATCGTGCCGTTTTCCCCAACGGCAAATCCCGTATTGCCATTCGGGAAATACACCGAATAAAGGTCATTTGAGGTTCCTGATACCTGCTGAACCCAGCCCTGCTGGCTGTATACCAAGTTTGATAATAAAAAAAGCAAAAGGAAGCTAATTTTTGTTATTGTAAAATAGTTTTTCATATATAAACTCCTTTTTAATTATAACAATAACATAACTATAACAGTCAGGTTATGCCATAGCTAACTTAATTAACTGAAATATTGATATTTAGAAGTAAGGAGTTTTTAAAGAGAAAATAACTATTTTATTAAAACCATTTTCTTTGTTTGTGTAAAATCATCCGCCGTAAGCTTATAAAAATACACTCCGCTTGGGAGCCTAACTGCATTAAAATCGACTTCATAAACTCCCGAATTCAGCTGCTCACTGACAAGGGTTTTTATTTCTCTGCCTAAAGCATCAAACACTTTAAGTAACACCCGGTGAATCTCCCCGGCGGGAAGTTCAAAACGAATTTTTGTTGCTGGGTTGAAAGGGTTTGGGTAATTTTGAAATAATGAAAATTGTTTTGGGATTTCGGAAGAAATAGGCTCTAAATATGTCATACCACCTGTAGTTGTTTTTAGGATAGCTCCACCAACAGCCCAACCTGTTAAGTTATTTATAAATAATAATTTCAAAACAGGGGGTATGGATGTTGTTTGTTGTTCCCATGAAAGGCCGCCGTCATAAGAAAAAAAGAGTTGATATCCGCATTATAAACATCTGCCGATATCCATCCGTTTGCCGTATCAACGAAGTATACAGATTTAACCTCATCAAAAATATTTATGATTTGCGGTGACCAGTTTACTCCTCCATTTGTCGTTCTTGATATAACACCTCTAAAAGGGTCGTTGTAATATCCTACAGCCCAGCCATAATCCACATTTGCAAAATATACTGAATTATAGCCAACCCATTGATGTATGGAAACAATCCAATTTATTCCTCCATTAGTAGTTCTTAAAATACTGCCAGTTTCACCACCGCAAGCAACCCATCCAAATGAATAATTAATAAAAAAAATGTTATTTGCTTCAGCACCTAAACCCGAATGCATTATCCAATTATTCCCAGCATTTGTTGTTACATATACTTGATCAAGCCAACCAATACACCAACCGCTTGTATCTGAATTAAATTTTATATCTGTAAATCCAAAAACGCCATTGTGAACCTGTAAAGACCAATTAATGCCTCCATTTGTTGTTCTGAATATGGCAGGCTCATAAAAATTAAATTCTTCCCCACAAACCCATCCATTTTGTTCGTTAATAAAAAAAATTGAGTTTAACCTAGAATTATTTATATTTGAAACAACATTCCAGTTACTTCCCTGATTTGTTGTTTTCAAAATAATACCTGAACTCGCATTATAACCTGAGACATAACCCGTATTATTATTAACAAAGTGAATTCCCGTGAATACATAACCGCTTAATATATATTGCTGAAACCATCCGTTCTGCGAGTCTGATTGAATGCCTAAAAATAAAATTATTATAAGCAAAGATTTTTTCATACCAATATAAATTTACAAACAAATTAAGATAAATTAAACATAAATTTCTTCTTCATTTATCTTTAGCTCAATTTTGTGTATTTTTACAGGCGTTTCAAACACTATCAATTGAAATACATAATAGGTATTGATTCAGGCGCTACATCAAGTGATGTTTTGATATACCCTCTTGGAAAAAGCAGGGAAATCTTAAGAAAATACCCTCCGATTAACCTCAACGTGCTTGGATTTAACAAGTCTTTAAGGTGCCTTACTTTTATCCTAAAAGACGCATCCAAAAAAACAGGTTTAAAAAATGTTGCTTCGGTCGTTGCGGGAATATCAGGCGCACGGGATGAAAAAGACAGAAATAAGCTCAGCACGGCAGTTAAAAAAGCAACAGGACTTAAAAATATAAAAATCTTGGCTGATACTGAAATTGCCTTAGCATCCGTCTTTAATCCAAATGATAAAAACTGCGGTATTTTAATTGCAGGAACGGGTTCAATTTTATATTACAGGGACTCGAAAGGAAAACTCAGGAGAATCGGCGGCTGGGGCAGACACATCGGCGACGAGGGAAGCGGATACTGGATTGCAAGGGAGGCGCTCTGCAGCGTGACAAACTATTACGATGGCAGAGGAAGGAAAACCGAGCTTGCAAAAGTATTGAAAAAGGAATTTGGAATTGATTCCGAAAAAATTATTAAGGAAATTTACTATAAAGGATTTGAAATATCTAAGCTGACGAGACATGTTTTTGACTGTGCTGAAAGGGGTGACAGGGTATCAAAAGAAATAATCGGGAATGCAGCCCAATATTTACTGGCACATTTTATTCCGCTAAAAAACAAAAAATACAGGATTGCTCTGCTTGGTTCTTTGTTTAGCGAAGAGGTCCTGCTTGAAAAGTATTTAAGGCAATCGGCTAAAGAAAAATTTTATAATGTTGAATTCGTTAAACCTCATCAAAAACCTGTTTATGGAGCAATTAAAATCGCGCTAAATGAATTTTGATAAAATAATTATAATTGATTTCGGTTCGCAGTACACGAAGCTGATTGCAAGGAAAGTCCGCGAATGCAGGGTATATTCGGAAGTAGTTCCCTGCACAGGCTATTTATCCCGCTTTAAAAAAGATAAATCATTAAAAGGAATAATCCTTTCCGGCGGACCTCAAAGCGTTTATTTGAAAAATGCACCTCAGCTTGGCAGGCTTATTTTAGAACTTGAAGTTCCGATACTTGGAATATGCTACGGTTTGCATTTGCTGTCACACCACTTTAAGGGGAAAGTCTCCGGGGGCAAAACCCGTGAATACGGCAAAACGAAAATTATCCGCGTTAAAGATTCCCCCGTATTTACCGGCATAAATAAAAACATAACGGTGTGGATGAGCCACGGGGATTATATTAAATCATTGCCGAAAGAATTCCGTGTTACATCAAGAAGCGAAAACAGGCTGATAAGCAGCTTTGAATCAAGGAAAAACAGAATTTATGGAGTCCAGTTCCACCCCGAAGTAAACCATACTGAACAGGGCATAAAAATAATCAAGAATTTTTTGTTCAGAGTCTGCAAAATTAAAAACAAATGGCTGGTGGGCTCATTTATAGACGAGAAAGTAAGCGAAATTAGAGGAAAAGTAGGCAATGAAAAAGCAATTTGCGCCTTAAGCGGGGGGGTCGATTCCACAGTTTCAGCCTATCTTGTCAACAAAGCCATCGGGAAAAACTTGATTTGCGTTCACATCGATAACGGCTTAATGAGGAAAAACGAAAGCCGCAGCATTGTAAAATATTTTTCAAAAAAGCTTAACCTAAAGTTCATAGATGCTTCCGGGATTTTTCTTAAACGATTAAAGGGCGTAAGTGACCCTGAGAAGAAACGCAAAATAGTCGGAAAAACTTTTATCGATGTCTTCCAGTCATTTGCGAAAAATCAGGGAAGAATAAAATATTTAGTGCAGGGAACTCTATACCCTGACGTGATAGAATCATCCTCATTTCAAGGACCTTCGGTTACAATAAAAACCCACCACAACGTAGGGGGACTGCCTAAATCACTGCACATGAAGCTTATTGAGCCATTCAGGGACCTTTTTAAGGATGAAGTCCGTGAAATAGGAAAGCTTCTGAAGGTTCCGGATGAAATACTCATTCGGCACCCATTCCCAGGTCCGGGACTTGCAGTTAGGGTGCTTGGTGAAGTAACAAAAGAAAAACTTGAATTATTACGTGAAGCGGATTATATTTACATATCGAATCTTCATAAATACGAATTATACAATAAAATATGGCAGGCATTCTGCGTATTGCTGCCGGTTTCGACTGTTGGGGTAATGGGGGACAGCAGAACCTATGAACGTGTCCTTGCTCTGAGAGCGGTTGAAAGCGTTGACGGAATGACAGCAAACTGGTTTCATATGCCGCATAAAGCAGCGGAAGAAATATCAACAAACATTACCAATAATGTTAAGGGAATTAACCGAGTAGTTTACGATATCAGCAATAAACCACCATCCACGATAGAATGGGAGTAGCCGCAAAGCTCAAATATCAAATGTCAAATGTCAAACTTTTTGCAGTCTGCCTTTCATTATTATCACTGGCCTGCTTACATAGTTTTTCACAGAACTCAGTAAAGATCGGAGTAACCTTACCGTTATTTCAGGATTCTGAAGATAAGTCCAAAAAAGAGCTAGGCAATGAAATACTGGACGGTATTAAATTTGCTTTGAGTGAATACAGCAAAAACGGCGGCACAAAAGTTACACTGGTAGTGGTTGATACAAAAAGAGAGCCTTCGGCAGCTAACGAAGAAATAGAATCTTTCGGAGAAGATTCCTCGGTCATTTGTGTTTTAGGCCCCATATTTAGCAGTGAGCTAGGTGAAGCAGCTTTAAACGGACCGCGTTATAAAATACCCATAGTTTCACCCACAGCAACGGGTGATGAGCTTGCGACGCATTTCAATTATGTTTTCCAGCTGAATCCAAGTTATGAGGTAAGAGGCAAATTGATGGCTGATTACTTAATAAACAAAAAAGGATTCAAAGATTTTGCCATAATTTATGAAGAAAGCTACGGAGAAAATTTTAGGAAGCACTTTGAACCTGAAGCAAAAATACTTGGAGGCAAAATATTAGTTTCCGAACCATATCAAAAGGACCAAAAAAATATTACCGATATAATAAACAAAATTACCAAGTATATAAGAGAAAACGACTTATTTGTAAACGCAGCAAATTTAAATCTTACTCAAAGAGAAAAGCTTGAAATTGCGGGCGTAAGATGGTCACTGCTCGATTCGTCAGTTACATTAAACATGGATGTGAGTATATATTATATGCTTGGCAAAAACGCACGGAAAATTATTGACACAATGAATATAAAAGCTTACCCGTTAAAACCGGAATCAACCAAGTTCATACAGGGAGTAATTGATGCGATTTATATCCCTATTGCGAATCCAAATGAAATAGGGATAATCGTTCCGCAGTTATTTTCATACAGCTTAAGCTTTTATATTGCCGGAACGGGCGACTGGAATTATGAAGAAACCCTCAAAGAGAACCAGGTTTATATAAAAAAACTTATTTTTGAATCGGAATATTTTCCTGATGATGAGGATTCCGAATTTCAGGAACTCAAAGAAAATCTGAAGAAAACAAAATATAAGCTGGGTAAAAATTTTCTGTTCGGATATGATGCAATGAAACTGATATTGAATTTAATAGATAAAGGGAATAAAACACGTAAGGATTTAAATAATGCTTTAAAAAATCTGGTTGGGTACGAAGCCATTAAATCAAAAATTTCATTGGATTATCACGGAATAAATTCGGAACTTAATATATTGCGGTATGAAGACGGAGTTAAGCTGGTAGACACATATAAAATTTCAAGGTAAAATTTTGAAAAGACTAATTTATAAAATACTTATTGTTTTAATTTATATCACTGCATCAACGGCAATTTATGCTCAGGACGATGAAATTCCCGATAACCTTACACAGAAGCAGTGGGAGAAAATAAGAGATATTTTAGCAATCGAAGCAATAAAGATGCTTGCAAAAATCGATACGCTTAATCTTGAAATTGACAGCTTAAAGCAGGTAAGTAATATGATAGACACCTTTGACTGCGAAAAAGAGCTTTACGCAATTGTTGGTGCAACAAAAGAGCAGGTTAGTGATTTCAGGAGGAAATTTGAAGAAACGGAAAAGAAAATAAGCCAAAAAATAGGAACACCTGATGATGCAAGGAAAATGTATTTCGAAGAAATTTCAATCTCAAAAATAAGGTGTTTGCCTGAATTTTCAGACAGATACTTTGCCATGATTAAAAAACTTGGGCCATGGGAAAGCGAAAAAGTTATTACTGCACAAACTACTCCGGAAGGAATATACATTGTATTGGAAGGCGACAATTTATGGAAAATTTCTGAATTAAAATACGGCACTCCAAACCTTTGGCCCGCTATCTGGGATGCGAATTATTCAATAATTAATCCCAATTTAATTTACCCGGGGCAAATATTAAAAATTCCCTCCGTCTCAGATGAGCAAAGAAAAGATGCATTTGAACGCTCAAAAAATTTTCGAAAGATTAGAAAATCCAACTCAAATTAGTTATCCTCTTTGTCCTAATTTCTATACAGCATACCTGAATTCTTTAAAAATAGTGAATTTTTATAATTTACGGGTGTATATTTTTTTGGAATAAAACTTGACAAACCTTAACATTAAGGTTATATTTGTAATGTTAATTAACCAAATTTAATAAACCGTGCCATAATTAGAATACAGGAGGTATTTAAATGGCAAAATTAAGAAACAAGCTTTATCTGCTTTTAATCGCATGCTTGTTCACCGGTTCATCTTTCTTAGTTGGATGCGGCGGCGGCGTTGATGAAGAGCAGATGGAAGCTTTGAACAACCTGAAAGCTGAAGTTGAAAGCTTACGCTCACAGGTTAAAGCTAAAGAAGACGAAAAGGCTTCTTTACAGAAACAAATTTCTGACAAAGATGCAAAAATTAAAAAATGCGGCGATGACATGGCAAAAACCAAAGCTTGCATAGATGGGATGGGTAAATAAATGAAGTATCGTAAATTATTTTTAATTTTCTTTGTAGCATTAGGCTTAGTATTAAGCAATGCTAACATCTTTGCTCAGGACGATGACGATGATGATGACGATGATGATGACGAAGAAATGGAAGAAATGGATGAAGAAGAGTGGCAGAGGCAAATGGACGAGCTCAATGCTGAAAAGAGCAACTTGCAAGCAAGATTAAACGCTTTAAACAGCGAAATCGACGGCTTGAAGCAGACTTCAGCCAACAAGGATAAAGAGCTCGAAAAATGCGAATCAGACCTCTATGCTATGGTTGGAACAACCAAGAGCGGAGTAGCTGATTTCAGAAAGAAATTCGAGGAAACAGAGAAGAAGATCAACGGCAAAGTCGGAACACCGGCTGATGCAAGAAAGATGTACTTCGATGATATCTCAAAGGACAAAGCAAGATGCTTACCTGAATTCCAGGACAGATATATGTCAATGAAGAAGAAACTGGAAGACTGGGAAGGCATGAAGCAGCCTGAATCAGGCTATACAGTTGTAAAAGGTGACTGCCTCTGGAAAATCTCCAAAATGAAATACGGCTCACCATACTACTGGCCTGCAATCTGGGATGCAAACAAGAGCGGTGTTGTTAACGCCGACCAGCTGAGAAACAGAAGGCACAAAGCTGTTACCAATCCGAACTTAATTTATCCCGGACAGGTTCTCAGAATTCCTGCTTTGACCGACGCTCAGAAGAAAGAAGCTGAGATGAAGTCAAAGAAGTACAGAAAGACCAGAGTGAAGAAGACCGAAGGCACCGAAATGAAGAAAGATGAGAAGAAAGACGAAAAGAAGTAATAATTAGGTCTTTTTTGTCTGATTCAAAAGTATTAAACTCAAGCCTTTGAACTCCAGTTCAAGGGCTTGTTTATTTGATAAAACTAAGGGATTAATCATTCATTAAACATTGGCGAAAGAAGAAAAAAACTTAATACTTGAGGGAGTTGATTTGGTTAACTTCTCGGGATTTAATGAAAAGAATATTGAGTTAATAAGGGAACATTTTAAATCAAACATTACAGTAAGGGGTGAAACCGTTCACCTAAAAGGGGAGGAAGTTGAGATTGCCCAGATTGAAACCATAATAAAAGAGCTTATGCTCCTTCAAAAAAGACAGGGCAAAATAACCGAGGGAGATGTTAACCTTATAATTGAACTTGTTACAGGCTCACAGGAAGCTGCTTTAGAAAAAAAAGTTGGAGCAAGGCGCAATGAAATTGACGATATTATTTTAGCAGGAAAAAACGATTTCGTAAAACCTAAGACACTGGGGCAGCTTGAGTTTTTCCGCAATTCACAGACAAATGAAATTGTATTTGTAATCGGACCTGCGGGAACAGGAAAAACTTACCTTGCAGTAGCAATTGCTCTCGCAGCTTTAAAAGCCAAAAAAATAAACAGAATTTTACTTTCGCGCCCTGCTGTAGAGGCTGGCGAAAGCCTGGGCTTTCTTCCAGGAGATTTATCAGAAAAGGTTAATCCGTATCTAAAACCTCTTTTCGACGCTCTTGAAGACATGGTCCCGATAGAAAAGCTGAAAACATACTTTGAAAGAAATATAATTGAGATTATCCCTTTAGCTTATATGAGGGGAAGAACCCTTAACAACGCATTTTTAATTCTTGATGAGGCGCAAAACGCAACCGCACTTCAGATGAAGATGTTTTTAACCAGGCTCGGCATTAACTCTAAAGCAATTATAACCGGGGATATTACACAAATAGATTTACCTTCAAGACAAACATCCGGACTGGTACAAATACAAAATATACTTATGAATATTGACGGAGTGGCTTTTGTCTACTTAGGGAAGAAAGATGTTGTAAGACACCGATTAGTAAAAGATATTATTAACGCATACGAGGTCTATACGGCTAAACCTAACGGGGACTCAGAAAAAAATCAGCCCGACGGAAACAACAAGAATGAAAACGGCAAAGAGCTTGCTCAGTAAATGGTGATGAGTTCTTTTATTAATGAATACACCGAGCTGCGCAAATGGTATCGATGCTGCAATTATGGGCAGAGCTGAGAGAGTATCAACCATTCCGATTGCATAAGGCAAATCAACAACGCCTGAAGGCATATTTAAGAAATAACTTAAAACTCCCGTAGTTGCAGTCAGCAAAATCGCGGCTGATGAAGTCCCAATTGCTTTTTTAAAAGAGAACTTCATTAAATAATGCATTAGAGGAACTACAAATATTCCCCCGCCTAAACCTGAAAAGGCAGCGATGGCTCCGCTTAAAACACCGATTCCAATGCATACCCATTTGTTGAACGTCAAATCCTCGGAATTACCTTTATTTTCCTCTTTCCCTTTTTTATCAAACAGGATTTTTATTGCAACAAGTATCAGGATACCGGAAAATATTTTCTTTAAGATTTCGCCAGGCAATGCTACAGCAACTTTAGAAAATAAATAAACAGTTGCAACGCTTGAAAAACCTATTATCAACGCTGCGCTCCATATAACATTTCCATGCTGAAAGTGTTTATATGATGAAGAAAGGCTTGTGAAAATTATTGTAAATAAGCTTGTAGCTATAGCTATGTGAACCGCATAGGGTGAAATAAAATTTGTAAAAGAATATACAGCAATTAAAGATGGAACTACGATGATGCCGCCGCCAACCCCAAATAACCCGGATAGAAGACCTGCGGCAATCCCTACGCCAAAAAGAATTAAAATTACCTCTAGGCTCAATCTATCTCGGTTCTAACAGGCTGTTATAAAAACCCTTGTCCTTAATTATATTAAGCGCAGCCTGAAACTGTTCATCGTTTTTAATTCCGCTTTCGGTGATAAGTTTTTCCGGCTTGTTGTATTTTTTCAGAATCTCCGCTTCAAGCATTCGCCTGATAACAGGTTTTGATTTATCGAAATCTTTAAATCTTTCCGCTGTAAGTTCCGCTTCAAGCATATTAATGTAGCTACTCACTTTTTCAGAATATTGTTTTTCCTCAGTATCTTTTTTTAAGTGGGCAAGTTCAATTTGTGCGCCGGTTTTAAATCCAAAATCCGTACTATTCAGGTAGCTGTAGAACTGGCTGAGAACATCTTCGTTCATAACAAAATTAATTCCATCCGGATTTTCAATTACATATTTTGAAGCAAACCTGAAATACATGTCTTCGCTTCCAATTGCTTCGAGAAGCTCATTATTCCTGATAACGTCCACAATTTTATCAGGGGTAATTCCGCCCTCAGCATAAACCGTTCTGCCGTTTAATGTTTTAAACTCATTTTGGCTGTAGTATGGATTTGGCTTAAACACGCCGTTTTTATTTTCTTTAAAATAATTTTTTGATTGTATCCACCTTCCGCTTGGTGTAAAATATTTCTGGTTTGTAATCTTAAGCTGGTTTCCGAAGCTCAGCGGCTGAAAAACCTGAACAAGTCCTTTGCCGAATGTTTTCGTGCCTATAAGCACACCCCTGTCCAAATCCTGTATGGCACCGGCAACAATTTCACTCGCCGATGCGGAGTTTTCATTAATCAAGACAACTATAGGCACATCTTTGCCAATCATGGGCGATTGGTCTGAGAAATATTTCCGCTCGGAGTCTTTTTTCCTGCCCTTAGTTGTAAGCAAAAGATTCCCTTTTTCAATAAACTTATCCAGGATGCTAATAGCAGCATCTAGCAATCCCCCGGGATTATCCCTTAAATCAAGTATTAAGCCCTTGAGCTCACCTTTGGATTTTATCTCATTAATTGCATCAACGATTTCGTTTTCGGCATATTTATTGAACCTGTCAAGCTTAATGTAGCCGATTCCGCCTTCTATAACACCCTTATATCCGACGTTCTTTAATTGGATTTCCTCCCTTATTAGGTTAAAGTCTAATTCTCTATCGCCTCGGTTTACTTTCATTTTTAACTGAGTTCCGGGGGCGCCCCTTGTATAAACCCTTATATCTATCATTTTTTTACCGAGCATGTTTATCCCGTCGATTTCCAGAATCTTATCGCCTTTTTTCAACCCTTCTTTATGGGCAGAATATCCTTCGAGAATTTCGGTTATAACAATTAAGCTGTCCTTCATCCCAACAGTTATTCCAATCCCGCCATATTTGCCAGTTGTAATTAAATCAACTTCATCTTTGCGTGATTCGTCAAGAAAGTTTGTGTACGGGTCAAGAGTTGAAAGCATACCATCGATTCCGGCTTTCATAAACTTATCACCCTCAATTTCATCGACGTAGTTCAGCATAATCTCCTTATACAATTTACCGAATACATCCATATTCCGGTTTATTTCAGTATAGACATCATCATCGCCTCCGGTTTGAAAACTTGAACCGGAAAAAATAAAAGCAAATAATGTCAGTAGAAGGATTTTTTTTAAGAAATTTAT
>Ga0326597_10007270_pt1 | contig 15074 bp, 10 predicted proteins | sample RVTome_12_FD_203789 | JGI IMG/M metagenome (GOLD analysis project Ga0326597, IMG submission 203789) | Soil microbial communities from uranium-contaminated site in the Upper Colorado River Basin, Wyoming, United States - RVT100D185 | ecosystem: Environmental > Terrestrial > Soil > Contaminated >... | reverse complement strand
CCGCGGTGGACGCCCAGCGCCTCGTCGACCTGGTCCCGCTGGCCAGGTCGGCCTCTCCCCTGGTGGAGCAGTACCTCCCTCTGGCGCGGAGCGGCCGGCGGACCATCGCGCGAGTCCTCGGTGTCGGCCCGAGCTACGGAGCGATCCTGCGGCTGCGGCCGGAGCGCGGACGGCTGCTGTCGCCGGTGGACGATGCCGCCGGAGCGCGAGTCTGCGTGCTGGGCGCGGAGCTGGCGCGACTGCTGTTCGGGTACGAAGACCCGCTCGGCAAGAGCGTTCGCGTCGGCCCGGAGTACTACAGCGTCGTCGGCGTGCTGCCGGCGCAGGGGACCAATGCGCAGACGCTTGGGGCGCTGGCCTGGCGCGATCTCAACATGACGGCGCTCGCGCCGCTGCCCGCGGTCCTGGGGCGGAGCGTCGACATCACCCCGGCCCAGCGCGTGGACGAGATCTGGATCCAGGCGCGCGACGGCGACCGCGTCGAGGAAGTCGGCGCGCTCATCGGACACACGTTGGATCGCCTGCACGGCAACCCTTATTTCGATGTCGTCGTTCCCCGCGAGCTCTTGGCCCAGCGCTACCGGACGCAGCGGACCTTCAGCGTGGTCGTCGGGAGCGTCGCCGCCCTGGCGTTGATCGTCGGCGGCATCGGGATCATGAACATCATGCTGACGTCGGTCGTCGAGCGGACGCACGAGATTGGCATCCGCCGAACGGTCGGCGCCACGCGGCGCGACGTCAGCGCGCAGTTCCTGACCGAGAGCCTACTGATGACCCTCAGCGGCGGCGCCATCGGCATGCTGCTGGGCATCCTCGTCTCGTGGGGCATTACGCTGTACGCCGGGTGGAGCACGCACATTTCGGCGCTCGCCGTGGTCCTCGCCCTGGTCGTGTCCGTCGCAGTGGGCGTGGTGTTCGGGCTCTACCCGGCCATCAAGGCGGCCCGCCTCGAGCCCGTCGACGCCGTGCGCTACGAGTAGCGCCGGGCGCTGCGCGGGGCGTGCCGCCTGGTGTCAGCGGAACATCATGCCGACGGTAATCGCGAACACGCGGTTCCTGAGCGAGTCGACGTGTTCGTAGGTCGCGCTCGCGATGTCGCTCAAGCCGAGCGTATACCGGACGTCGATGAGGTAGCGGCCCGACTCCAGCCCCCCGCCGAACGCCAGACCGACGTCGCGATTGCCCACCGCGTTGTTGATGTCCAGCTTCCGCGTCCCTTCCGGGCCGGTGAGATCCGCCTTCGTGGCCGCGACCAGCGCGAAGGTCGGTCCCGCGACCACGTACCCGCGGCTCTGGTCCGTCACGAGGGTGGTGTACCGGGCGAGCAGAGGGAACTCGAGATACGTCACGCCGGCCGTGATCGTGCCGGCGTTTCCCGCCTGCGTCAGCTTGGTGCCCTTCATGACGAAGAGCAGTTCGGGCTGGAAGGAGAAGCGATCGTCGATCAGGATCTGCACGAAGCCGCCGCCGGTCAGCCCCGTCTTGGCCGACACGTCGACGCTGGCCGAGTCCGCAATCTGGTCGACGACCTGGCCCGCGTGCGGTACCGTGCCGAAATCAATCCCGGCCCTGACGCCGCTCGTGATGGTCTGGGCGGAGGCTGCTGCGGCGGCCAGGACAAAGGACGCAGTGCACAGCAGCAGGCGACGGCTCGCAGTCAACATATCGGTCGGCTCCTTGACGCGTGCGCGGCTGGCGCGAAGCGCGCGCGCTCTACGCGAAACCTGTGTGTACCACATCGCCGAAAACAGTACAAGAGCGTTCCGATCGGGCCGGCCGGAGGCTGCCGAGTCGCCGCAAGTCCTTGACACACGTGCGGCTCGGGCTTAGACTCGGATCAACCTACAAAGTTTTTCCGATTCACCCGATCTCGGGCGCCCGGTCTCCGTGCATCGCCGTGAAGGAGGCAGGTTCTATCGGAAAGCGCCCCGGAACCCGGCCGGGCGGCGTAGGAGGGGGATGAGGATGGACGACGTCGTCAACCGGTTCGCGCGAGAGCTGGCCGACGCGATCGCCGGCGCGGTCGCGGAAAACCCGCAGGTTGAAGCATGTCGCGAGAAAGCGCGCGCGGCCGGCTTCGAAATGAAAGTGACGCTCGAGGCTGTCGTCGGCTTCGTGAACCGCTCGCAGACCGCGGCGCTCGCGAAGGTCGCCACGCCCGCCCGGGTCGCCCCGCCGAGCCGGGCATTCGAAGTGACCGCCAACGATCGCCGGTTTCTGCGTTCGCTGCGGATTGCGGCGGGAGAGACCGCCGAGTCCGTCGAGTGATCTGATCGTTCGAGCAGGCGCGTGCAAGGACAGGCCGGTTCGCTTCGCGAGCCGGCCTTTTTCATTTCCTCGCCGTCTGGTTGGCCACGCGGGCGGCCGCCGCGGCGACTTGTTCCGGATCGCCGAGATAGTAGCGCCGCGCCGCCCGCAGATCGCCTTCGAGCTCGTACACGAGCGGACTGCCCGTCGGTATGTTCAGCTCGACGATGTCCGCTTCCGACATTTTGTCCAGGTACTTGACCAGCGCCCGCAGGCTGTTCCCATGGGCCACGATGAGCACGCGCCGGCCCGACACGATCGCCGGCGCGATCGTCTCGTGCCAGTACGGCAGGAATCGCGCGACGGTGTCTTTCAGCGATTCGGTCAGCGGCAGCTCGCCCGGCGCCAGCGCGGCGTAGCGCGGGTCGCGCGACGGGTGACGCTCGTCGTCGGGCGCCAGAGGCGGCGGGGGAATGTCGTAGCTGCGCCGCCAGATCTTCGTCTGCGCGTCGCCGTGCTGGGCCGCCGTTTCGGCCTTGTTCAGCCCCTGCAGCGCCCCGTAGTGCCGTTCGTTCAGCCGCCAGCTCTTCGTCACCGGGATCCACATCTGGTCCAGTTCGTCCAGCACGAGATCGAGCGTGCGAATCGCCCGCTTCAGGACCGAGGTGTACGCGATGTCGAAGGCGTACCCGTCGGCTCTGAGCAGCCGCCCTGCCTCGCGCGCCTCCTCCCGACCGCGCTCTGACAGGTCGACATCGGTCCAGCCGGTGAACCGATTCTCCTTGTTCCAGGTGCTCTCGCCGTGGCGCAGCAGGACTAGTCGGGTCATATCAATTGGCTCACTTGGCCGCTTGAAGCGCGCGGATGGCGGCGCGCCCCGCGAACGGTGCCCTGCCGGCGAGCTCTTCCTCGATCCGCAGCAACTGGTTGTACTTGCAGACGCGGTCCGTGCGGCTTGCCGAGCCGGTCTTGATCTGCCCGGCGGCCGTCCCGACCGCCAGGTCGGCAATCGTCGCGTCCTCGGTCTCGCCCGACCGGTGCGAGATGATCGTCGCGTACCCCGCATCGCGCGCCATGGCGACGGCGTCGAGCGTTTCGGTCACCGTGCCGACCTGATTCAGCTTGACGAGCAGGGCGTTGCCCACGCGGTCGCTGATCCCGCGCCTGAGGATGTCGGGGTTGGTCACGAAGACGTCGTCGCCGACGAGCTGGACGCGATCGCCCAGCGCCGCGGTCAGCGCCTGCCACCCCTCCCAGTCGCCTTCCGCGAGGCCGTCCTCGATCGACGCGATCGGGTACTGCCGCAGCCAGTCCTCGTATAGGCGGATCATCTGCTCGGACGTCCGATCGGCCTCCCCCGACTTCTTGAACGCATACCGGCCGCCGCCGGCCCAGAGCTCGCTCGACGCCACGTCCAGGGCGATGTACACGTCCTGCCCGGCCTTCAGCCCGGCCTTCGCGATCGCCTCCAGCACGACCTCGACCGCCTCGCGGTTCGATTTGAGGTTCGGGGCGAAGCCCCCTTCGTCGCCGACGCCCGTCGACTGCCCGCGGCTCCGCAGGATGCCGCGCAGCGCGTGAAAGATCTCGGCGCCGACGCGCAGGGCATCGGCGAACGTCGAGGCCCCCACCGGCATCACCATGAACTCCTGGAAGTCGACGCTCGAATCGGCGTGGGCGCCCCCGTTCAGGATGTTCATCATGGGCGCGGGCAGGGTGAACCGCTCGTTGCCGTAGAGCTCCCCGACGTGGTGGTACAGGGGCAGTTTCCGCGACGCGGCCTCGGCGCGCATCGCCGCCATCGAGACGCCCAGGAGGGCGTTGGCGCCGAGGCGGCTCTTGGCCGGGGTGCCGTCGAGCGCGATCATCGCGTCGTCCAGGGCGCGCTGATCGAAGTGCCGGTTCACGACCGCGTCGGCGATCTCGCCGTTGATATGCGCGACCGCCTTGCGCACTCCTTTCCCGCTGTAGCGCGCCTTGTCCCCATCGCGCAGCTCGAGCGCCTCGCGCTCGCCGGTCGAGGCGCCCGACGGCACGCCCGCGCGGCCCGGCGTCCCGTCGTGGAGGGTCACGTCGACTTCCACCGTCGGGTTGCCGCGCGAATCGAGAATCTCTCGCCCATGCACTCGTGTGATCTTCACGTGTCGCTCCCTATCCTTGGCCGGCGCGGTCGACCTCCGCTTCGTATCGCAGGGCCTCCTCGCTGAGCGGTCCGATCAGCGGCTCATCGTCGGTCGTGACTATGACGACGCCCGACTCGGTGACGGTGTGGCGGCGCCGATCTTCCTCGAGATCGTAGCCGATGCGCGCGCCGCGCGGGATGAGCACGTTGCGGTCGATGATGGCCCGCCGGATGCGCGCATGACGTCCTATGCGCACGTCGGGCATCAGGATGCACTGCTCGATGTGGCCGAAGCTGTGGACGCGGACGTTGGGGCAGAGGACGCTGCCGATGATCGTGCTGCCCGACACGATGCAGCCGGGCGAGATCACCGAATCGAGCGCCTGGCCGCACCGCCGTCCGGCCTCCGCGAACACGAACTTCGCCGGCGGCGCCTGCGGCTGGTACGTGCGCAGCGGCCACTCGGGGTCGTACAGGTTGAACTCCGGATTGACCTGGCAGAGATCCATGTTGGCTTCGAAGTAGGCCTCGAGCGTGCCGATGTCGCGCCAGTACTTCGAGGCCTTCTTGTTCTCGTCGTAGAACCGGTAGGAATACACCGGCGCCTGGTGAATCATCGCCGGCAGGATGTCCTTCCCGAAATCGTGGGTCGTCGGCTGGTTCGCGTCGGCTTCGAGCACGCGGACGAGCGCGTCGGTGTCGAAGATGTACACCCCCATCGACCCGAGCGCGACGTCGGGCGATCCGGGAACCGCGGTTGCCTTCTCCGGCTTTTCCTGGAAGCCGACGATCCGTTCCTGTTCGTCGACGGTCACGATCCCGAACCGCCGCCCCTCGGTGACCGGCACCTCGATCGTGGCCAGCGTGGCGGCCGCGCCCCGTTCCTGATGGAAGCGCAGCATGCGCGCGTAGTCCATCTTGTAGACGTGATCGCCCGACAGGACAATCAGGTACCGCGGGCTCTCGCGCAGGATGGAATAGAGGTTCTGGTACACCGCGTCGGCCGTTCCTTGGTACCAGTGTTCGCTGACGCGCTTCTGCGGCGGCAGGATCTCGATGAACTCGCCGAGCTCCTCGGACACGATGTTCCAGCCCATTCGGATGTGGCGGTTGAGCGACAGCGACTTGTACTGCGTGGCGATGAAGATGCGTCGAAGCCCCGAGTTGATGCAGTTGCTCAGCGCAAAGTCGATGATGCGATAAGGCCCGCCGAAATACACCGCCGGCTTGGCGCGATCCTTCGTCAGCGGGAACAGCCGCTCGCCGGCGCCGCCGGCGAGGACGATGACCAGACTATCGTCGAGGAGGAGCGACATGGGACTTCATCGCGAGGGAGGGGTGGGTTGAAGGGCGATGATAGCATACGGTCGGACGCGATTTTCCCCGCCGAGCCGCCGACGCAAACTGTTTGACTTGCCGATTGCCGCCCGCCTATGATGAGCTGTTAAATCTGTTCTGATTTTGGGAGAATATTGGCTATGGTGACACGGCGAGGCGCAATTGCATTCGGTGTGGCGGCTGCTTTCATCCTTTCGGCATCCCTCTTCGCCCAGGACAGGAAGACCAGGGAGGCTCAGAAGCGGGAAGCGACGGCGGTTTACAAGATCTTGGAAGGCATCGACGCCGGCCAGCCCGTGCCGAACGACCTGTCGGTGGAGTGGGCGCGCGAAGACCTGCTCAAGGCACAGGACAACAAGCAGTATGTGCCCTTCACGATCACGCTCGACCCCTCGAAGGTCAACGGCCGTACGGTGAGCCTCTACTGGCGCGTCGTCGACAAGACCCCGGCCGCGCCGGATGAGAAGGCCGACAAGAAGGCCGACTCGAAAGCCCCCGCGTTCGCCTACGAAGACATCAACCTGGCGCAGCTGCCCGGCGGGCAGAAAGGCCTGGCCCGCATCAGCCGCTCGTTTGCCGTTCCCGGCGACTCGTACGACGTCTACGTGGTCGTCAAGGAACCGACCCCGGAGAAGGCGCCGCGCAACGCCCCGCCGCTCAAGGTCTCGGTCATCAAGCGCACGGTGGAAGTGCCGGATCTGTGGACCGACGAGCTGAACACCAGCTCGGTGTTCGTCGCCGAACGGATCGAGCCGCTCCCCGCGCCGCTCACGCCCGAGCAGCAGGCGGAGCGTCCCTACGCGCTCGGCGGGATGGAGCTCACTCCCGTCCTCGACACCAACTTCGACAAAACGGCGGAGCTGTCCACGTTCCTGCTGATCTACAACACGAAGACAGACAGCTCGAACAAGCCCGACATCACCATCGAGTACAACTTCTACACGAAGGCGGAAGGCGCCGAGAAGTTCTTCAACAAGACCAACCCGCAGAGCCTGAACGCGCAGACACTGCCGCCGCAGTTCGACATGGCGGCCGGCCATCAGCTTCAGAGCGGCCAAGCCGTGCCGCTGGCGTCGTTCCCGGCAGGCGAGTATCGTCTCGAGATCAAGGTGACCGACAAGCTCGCGAACAAGTCGCTGACGCGCAACGTGAACTTCACGGTGAGCGGTTCGTAACACGGATCCCCGTTGGGCCGCCGCTGCGGCCCATCAAAACCTATGCTAGACCTGTCCAGGCGAGCAGTGGCGTCGGCGGCGGTCGGCAGCCTGTTGCTTCTGGGTGATCCGCGGGTCTCCAGTGCCCAGGGCACATCGGGAGCCGAGGCGCGAACCGTCCCGGTCGCGGCCGGGGCGATCAGCGGCGTCGTCAGCGACCGCGAGGGGGCACCGGTGGACGGCGCGATGGTGTCCGCGATCGGCGCCTCCATGACGTTCGCCGTGACCGACCGGACCGGGCGCTTCCTGCTGGCGTCGCTCGCCCCAGGTCCGTACGTCGTGCGGGCCCACCAGCAGGGGTTCGTTTCCCCGCCCGGCCGAATGGTGCAGGTACGGTCCAGCGTCACGACGGCGCTCGCCGTGCCGCTGCGTCGTTCGAGCGAGTCGCATCCGGTGTTGGCCGCCGGCATCGGGGGAGCGTCCGCGGCCCCGGCCCAACCCGCCGACGACACTGTCGTCGGCGAGGAAGGCCCCGTCGATCGCCAGAATGAGCCTACCGAGACCGAGTGGCGCCTGCGCCATGCGCGCCGAGGGATTCTCAAGGATGCGACGTTTCCCCACAGCTTCGTCGCGGATGAGGAGCCCGGCGCCCTCGACGGGTTTGGACCGGCGGTCGATTTCCTGGGCCGCGCCGTCGGCTCGCCGGCCCGCTTTGCGACCAACTTCTTTGCCGACACGCCCTTCTCCGGCCAGGTCAACCTGCTCACGACCGGGTCGTTCGACGCGCCCGACCAGCTCTTTTCCGCGAACAACGCGTCGCGCGGGATTGCGTACGTCGATGTCGGCGCGCCGGTGGGCGAAGGGGCGGACTGGACGGTGCGCGGGGCGTTGACGCAGGCCGACATCACCTCGTGGATGCTGGCCGGATCGTACGTCACGCGCATGCCGGCGCGGCATCGCTATGATGTCGGCCTGTCGTACAGCACCCAGCGCTACGACGGGGGCAACCCGCTGGCGCTGCGTGACGTCGCCGACGGCAGTCGCAACGTCGGCACCGTCCACGGGTTCGACACCTTCGCGGTCACGCCGGTCTTGACGGTGACCTACGGCGCCCGCTACGCGCAGTACGACTTTCTCGAGCGCCGCGCGGTCGTCAGTCCGCGCGTTGAAATCACCGCCATGCCCGACGACGGGCTGCGCGTCAGCGCGGCGGTGTCGCGGCGCGCGCACGCCCCCGGCGCGGAAGAGTTCCTGCCGCCGGGCGACACCGGCATCTGGCTTCCGCCGCAGCGCACGTTTTCGTCCCTCGAGCCGGGACAGCCGTTTCAGGCGGAGCGCACCACCCAGATCGCCGTCGCCATCGAACGCGACATCGCGGACTCGACCATTTCGTTCCGCGCCTTTCGCCAGCGCGTGGACGATCAACTGGTCACGCTGTTCGGCGCCGACATGCCTGGACAGCCGAGCGCCAAACTCGGGCACTATGTCGTCGGCAACGTCGGCGACGTAGGGGCGGCCGGCTGCACCGCGATGTTCTCGACCTCCGTTGCGGGCCGCGTCCAGGGCTCCGTCGCGTACTCGGTGGCGAACGCCTCCCTGAGCCCGGCCGACGACCTGAACTACCTGATCCTGCTCGCGCCGTCTGCGATGCGGGCGTCTCCCGAGCGTATTCACGACGTCTCCACGACGATTCAGGCCGACGTGCCCGAAACGTCGACGCGCGTGCTGGTGCTCTACCGTGTGAGCAACGGCTTCGCGCAGCCGGCGGCTCGCGCGGGAGCGCCCGGCGCCGAACGGTCCGGTCTGGATTCGCGCTTTGACGTGCAGGTCCGCCAGTCGCTGCCCTTCCTCGACTTCACCAGCGCGAAATGGGAAATGCTCGTCGCCGTCCGCAACTTCTTCCGCGAGACGTCCGTCGAAGGGTCCGTCTACGACGAGCTCCTCGCCATCAGGCCACCCACGCGCATCGTCGGCGGCGTCACGCTCCACTTCTGATTCAACCGATTGCGAGGCGGCGCATAGCGGCGTCGGTGCGTCTTGATCCATAATATTGAAGGACACATTCATTGTTTTGGACAGATCGGCCAATCCGGTCGGGCTCGAGCAGCTGAAGTGTCTTTTTTTCAGCTATTTGCAAGGGATGATCGATCAGGGCTCCCGGTATGACGTTTGCTACCTCGGCCGATGGATTGGTGTTTCGTAGCGCTTCATGCCAAGAGTCCGATGTCTGAAGCCGCGGTGAAGACTCCTGACGTCGCAAGGTCGGTCGATCCGCGGCCCGCCGAGATCGCCGAAGGGCGGCTTCGTTCCTGGGGCCGCTCGGCCTATGCCATTGCCATCGCCTTGGTCCTGGGCGGTCTGGGCTTCGCGAACATCGCCACCCAGGCGCAGTGGCATGAGGTCGAAGACGGCGTGCTGTGGGGAGCACGAGCCGAAGGCGTGACGGCCGTTGAAGTCGCGCCGGGGTCGGCCGCCGAGCGCGCAGGGGTGGCACCGGGCGACGTGCTGCTGGCGGTGAACGGCGTGCCGGTGCAGACGCCAGCCGAGGTCATCGACTACCACCACCAAGGCACCGAGGGGACGAGCCTCGCCTATACGCTGGCCCGGCTGGGTGCGCGCCAGGTGCTGGACGTTTCGCTGGCGCCGGCGGCGGCTCCGGGAGCGAAGTACTTCGTGTTGGCTGCCGTCGGGCTCTTCACGCTGCTTGTCGGCACGTCGGTCCGTCTGCGGCGGCCGCGCGACCAGGCCACGCTGCACTTCTTCTGGCTCTGCGTCGCCTTCTTCGGCGCCTTCACGTTTTCGTTCAGCGGTCCGTTCGATCGGCTCGATTGGGTCTTCTACTGGGGCGACGCGGCAGCCATGGTGCTGCTGCCGGCGCTCCTGCTGCACTTCACGGTGGTGTTTCCCGCGCGCCCGCCGTGGCGCGCGCAGTCGCGCCTCAGGGCCAGCCTGCCGCTCTTGTATCTGCCGGCGCTGGCGCTCGGCGTGGGGCGAATCATCACCGTCGCGCGGGGCGCCGAGGACGGCGTGGCGTTCTCACGGGCGCTGGATCTCCTCGATCGCGCCGAGCACGTGTATCTGTTCGTGTGCACGGCGGCGGGCGTCGTCGTCCTCCGCCGCGCGTTCGGGGAGATCACCTCGCTGACCGGCCGCCGCCAGCTTCGCTGGCTTGCCTGGGGCACCCTGTTCGGCGCCGGGCCGTTCGCCTTCGGCTTCGCCCTGCCGTGGGCGGCTGGCGTCGATCCGCCGCTCGCGCTTCAGTTGACGGCGATTCCCCTCGGTTTGGTCCCTCTCGCGTTCGCTTCGGCCATCGTGCGGTACCGGCTGCGCGATGTGGAGGTGATCATCAAGCGGGGGCTGGCATACACCGCGTTTCTCGCGGCCAGCGTGGCGCTGTACGTCGCGCTGGAGAAGCTCGTCGGCTTCGCCTTCGCCAACGAGACCGATCCGCACAACTGGGTGGTCGCCCTGCTGGCGACGGTCATTGTCGTCCTGCTCGCGCAGCCGGTGAAGGAGACGGTGCAGAACGCGCTCGATCGGGTCTTCTACCGCGATCGCTACGACTACCGCCGCGCGCTGGTCGGATTCGCGCGCGACCTCAATAGCGATCTCGACGTGGTCCGGCTCAGCCAGCGGCTCGTGACGCGCATCGTTGAAACACTCGTGGTGGAGCGGATGGCCCTGATGCTCGCGGACGAGCGCCTCGGCGACTTCCACTCGATTGGCGATTCCGGCTTCGGCCATTCGGTGCCCCGGCTGCCGCGCTCGTCGTCGTTCGTCCACCGGCTCGACGCGGGACACACGGTTGCTCTCGACGATCCGATCGCCGCGGCCTGGTTCGCCGCGGAGGAGGTGGAGTTCTGGCGCGATCAGGACATCTACTACTTCGTGCCGTGCGTGTTCGAAGGCGCGGCGATCGCCGTGCTCGCGCTGGGGCGCAAGAAGGTCGACGAACCGCTCAACAGCGAAGACCTCGGCCTGCTGACGGCCGTGGCCGGTCAGGTCGCGACGGCCATCGAGAACGGCCGGCTCTACCGGCAGCTGCATCTGAAGGCCGAAGAGCTCGGGCGGATGCGGGCATTCAACGAGAACATCCTCGAATCGCTCGACGACGGGCTGGTCGTCTTCGACGCGGGCGAACGCATCGTGCGGTGGAACCGCGCGCTCGAGGGCTTCTATGGCATCGCCCGCGCCCGGGCCGTCGGGCGGACGCTCGACGACGTGTTCGACGGACCGTTCGTGGAGGCGCTGCGGGCGGCGCGCCGGGAGAGGCCGCGGGGCGCGACTCTGTTCAAGGTGCCCCTGACCGGGCGCAGGAGCGACGCCCCGAACGAGTCGGCCGCCGCCGCGCCGCGCCTGCTCGTGAATGCGACCGTCGTGCCGCTGCGGAATCCGACGGGGCCCGAAGGGCTGGCCGCGACGATCCTGCTGATTGAAGACATCACGGATCGGGTTCGACTCGAAGAGCAGCTGCAGATCTCCGAGAAGATGGCTTCGATCGGCCTGTTGGCCGCCGGAGTGGCCCACGAGGTGAACACGCCGCTGACGGGGATCTCCAGCTTCACCCAGATGCTGCTCGATGGCGCCGATCCGGCCGATCCGAAGACGGTGCTGCTCGAGAAGATCGAGCGGCAGACGTTCCGCGCCGCGAAGATCGTCAACGGCCTGCTCACGCTGTCTCGGCCGGGAACGCCGGGCGGCGAGCGGACGCAGGTGGACATCAACGCGGTCATCAGCGACGTCTTTTCGCTCCTCGAGCACCAGTTCGAGGTGGGGAGCATCAAGGTTCGCCGGGACCTCTCGCCGGAGCCTCTCGCGGTGCTCGGGATCGAGCATCGCCTCCAGCAGGTCTTCCTGAATCTCTTCCTCAATGCGCGCGATGCGATGCCGAGCGGCGGCTGGCTCACGGTGTCCACGCGCATGGACGGGTCGTGCGTCGTCGCGGAGGTCGCCGACACCGGATCCGGCATCCCGCCCGAGCAGATCGCGCGCATCTACGATCCCTTCTTCACGACCAAGGCAATCGCGCGCGGGACGGGGCTGGGCCTGTCGATCACCTACGGCATCGTCCACGAGCACGACGGCTCGATCCGATGCGACAGCGCGGTGGGACAAGGAACGCGTTTCACGCTGACGCTCCCCGAGGCGCCGGCCCTCGCGCGCAGCAGGGCGAACTGAACATATGACCGCATCCCGAAAAGGCACGATCCTCGTCGTCGATGACGAGGAGATCATGCGCGAGATTCTCGAAACGCTGCTGACCCGCGAAGGCTACGACGTCCGCGTCGCCTCGTCGGGGGCCGAGGGGCTCGACCTGGCGCGGGCGCTGCCCTTCGATGCCGCGATCGTCGACATCATGATGCCCGGCCTCGACGGCATCGCGACGCTCGACGAGCTCCGGCGGATCGACGAGGATCTCGCCGTGATCATCATTACGGCGTACGCGTCGGTGGAGAGCGCCATCGCGGCGATGAAGAGCGGCGCCTTCGACTACGTCACCAAGCCGTTCAAGAACGAAGAGGTCCTCGTCGTCGTCCGCAACGCGATGGAGCGGCGGCGGCTGGTGACCGAGAACCGCACGCTGCGCCAGAACATCCAGGAGCGGTACCACAAGTTCGCGAACATCATCGGCCGAAGCCAGCGGATGCGTCAGGTCTTCGACCTCATCATCCAGGCCGCGCCGAGCCGGTCCACGATCCTGATTCAGGGCGAGAGCGGGACCGGGAAGGAGCTCGTCGCCCGCGCCATTCACGCGAACTCGTCGCGCGCCGAGCGCTCGTTCGTGACGGTGAACTCCGGCAACCTGCCGCCCGACCTCCTCGAGTCGACGCTCTTCGGGCACGTGAAGGGCGCCTTCACCGGCGCCGTCTACCCCAAGAAGGGTCTGTTCGACCTCGCGGACCGGGGGAGCATCTTCTTCGACGAGATCGGCAACGTGCCGCTCGAGACGCAGGCCAAGCTGCTGCGCGTCATCCAGGAGCGCGATTTCATGCGCCTGGGCGGCATGGAGACGATCAAGGTCGACGTGCGGATCATCGCCGCCACCAACGTGGATCTGCGGCAGATGGTGCAGGAAGGGCGCTTCCGCGAGGATCTGTTCTACCGCCTGCACGTCATCTCCATTCAGCTGCCTCCCCTGCGCGACCGCAAGGACGACATCCCCCTGCTCGCGCAGCACTTCCTGGCGAAGTACGGCGACGAGAACCGGAAGGGCGGCCTCGAGCTCGCTCCCGAGGCGCTCGACCTGATGACCGAGTACGACTGGCCGGGCAACGTGCGCGAGCTGGAGAACGTGATCGAGCGAGCGGTCGTGCTCAGCGGTGGCGCGCGGATCGGGATCGACCTGATTCCCGACCACGTGCGCAAGGCGCCGACCTTCAAGGTGCCGCAGTTCGTCGTGCCGCCCGAAGGGATTTCCTTCAGGGACGTGATCACCGACTTCGAAAAGCGGCTGATCGAATCGACGCTGGAGGCGGCGGGCGGCGTCCAGAAGCGCGCGGCCGAGCTGCTGCGTATCAAGCCGACGACGCTCAACGAGATGATCAAGCGCTACGACATTTCGCTGCGGCGCAAGCGTCAGACCAACGGCGACGGCGGGACCGACGCCGGGCCCGACGACTCGCGCCGTCAGGCGCCCGGCCTCGGCGGTCCGCTCACGCCGGCCGGCTTCTACGACGAGAAGTAGCTAGCGCGCGTTTCGAACCTTCGCGAACAGCCGCTCGTACTTTCCGAGCACGACGTCCCAGCGATAGTTCCGCCGCACGTAATCGCGGCCGCCTCGGCCGAGCCCGGCGCGCAGCCGCGTGTCGCCCACCAGCAGCTTCAGGCAGTCGACGAACTCGTCGCCGTCCGCGTAGTAGAGGCCGCCGTTGCTCGCGACGCAGTGCTCCACGAGCACCGCGCTGCGCGCGTTCGCCAGGATCGGCGTGCCGACCGACAGCGCTTCCAGCGCCAGCAGCGACAGACTCTCGTAGGGGGAGGGACACACCACGACGGTCGCCGCCTCCAGCGCCTGCAGCCGCTCCTGGTCCGAGAGGAGTCCCGCGAAACGGATGAAGGGCTCCTCGGGCAAGGCCATGAGCCTGACGCCCATGAGCGCCAGCGTCGCGTCGCCTCCCTCCTTGGCGTAGCGGCTGAAATACTCGATCAGCTCCTCGCAGCCCTTGCCAGGGTCGATCCGGCCGCCGTACAGCACGAACGGGCCGTGGAGACGATGACGCCTCCTGAACACCGCGCCGCGCGACGTCAGATGAGAAGGAATATCGGAGGGCGCCTCCTCCTCGGCCGGCGCGGCGGCGCTCCGCTCCGCGTCGGGCGCCGCCTGGTCGTCCTCCGCCGCCGCCACGGGGACGCGCGGATAGGGCTGCTGCGGCGGAATGTCCACCCCGCACCCGATCACTTCCTCCAGGAGCGGACGGTCGGAAAACTGCCACTGCACGAACTGCCGTTCGCTGTCGGTCAGATAGCACAAGGAGGCCGGGCGGGCGAAGACCTCCTTGAAGATCTCCAGCTTGATCGCCGGCTCGTCGTGCGCGGTCGACACCAGGATGCTCTTGCCGGGATTCACCTGGAGGCCGAGCACGGTCGGCGCGTACAGGTACGTGAAGAAGACGAGGATGTCGTACTGCTGCTGACGGCTCCGCAAGTACTCGATGAGCGCGGGACACCACGGCCCCTGCTGCTTGAGCCACTCCATCTCGTCGGCGCGCGTGTGCTCGTGGCCGTAGATCCACTCGGAGTAGCGGTTGAACGCCTCGATGTCGCGCGTGCGGGCGCTCGCGAAGCGCCGCACGGTGACGCCCCGGATCCGATCCGTTCCTTCCGCGTAGTCGTTCTTCCATGTGACGTAGTCGCGGGCGCAGGTCGTCAGGACCTCGACTTCGTGCTGGGCGGCGAGCCGCTCGGCGACGAGACGGCAGAGGTGTTCGGACCCGCCCAGGACGTCAGTGCCGTAGCGCTGGATGACGAACGCGATCTTCATGATGTCGGCGGCCCCCCGGGCGGGTTGAGGTGAGGCCGGGGCGGCCCGCTCCGTGGTCCGAGGAGGGAGGTGAGCTCGCGGACCAACCGGGCGTCACCGAAGTCGGCAAGGCGCCTGCGCTGCCCCGCGATGACCGCCGTTCGCAGGGCGTCATCGAAGGCGAGCGCCCCCGCGAGCTCCGCGGCGAACTCGAGGTCTTTGGGCGCGAACTGGACGCCGGCGCCGCCCAGCG
>Ga0326597_10007269_pt1 | contig 15074 bp, 15 predicted proteins | sample RVTome_12_FD_203789 | JGI IMG/M metagenome (GOLD analysis project Ga0326597, IMG submission 203789) | Soil microbial communities from uranium-contaminated site in the Upper Colorado River Basin, Wyoming, United States - RVT100D185 | ecosystem: Environmental > Terrestrial > Soil > Contaminated >... | reverse complement strand
TCGGATCGGATGCGAATTGATATGACGCAAAAACACGGTTCAGTAACGGTTCAGGGAGGTGCGCCGGGAGACGGTTTCGACATCGTCTTCGCATCGGTGGAGGCGCTGTCCGAAGCGATGGCGCGCGCGGAGGTTTCGTCGGAAGAGATTACACAGGCATTCCTGGCGCGCATCGCGCGTTTCGATGACAAGCTGCACGCCTTTGTTGCCGTCTATCGCGAGGAGGCCTTGCGTCAGGCACGCGCGGCCGACGAAGCACGGGCGGCGGGGCGGCCTCTCGGCCCGCTGCACGGCATTCCGGTCGCTATCAAGGACATCTTCGATTATGCCGGCCACCCGACGGAGGCAGGTTCAGCCGCGTTGACGGATCGGCATCCCGCCACGTCTGCGATGGCCGTCCGGCGCCTCGAATCAGCCGGTATGATCGTTCTGGGCAAGACTCATATGGTCGAGTTTGCCTTCGGCGGTTGGGGAACCAATCCGGTGAAGGGTGCGCCGTGGAATCCCTGGGACCTCGCGACCCACCGGGTGCCGGGCGGATCGAGCAGTGGTTCGGCGGTTGCCGTCGGCGCCGGGCTGGCACCGGCGGCGCTGGGCACGGATACAGGCGGGTCCATACGGACGCCGGCCTGCTGGTGCGGGATCGTCGGCCTGAAGACCTCGTCCGGCCTGATCGGCCGGAGCGGTGTGGTTCCGCTCTGTCCCACGCACGATACCGTTGGTCCGCTGGCACGCTCGGTGCGTGACGCCGCCCTCCTTCTCGAAGCGCTTGCCGGAATCGATCCGCTGGACCCGGCGACGGCGGAAGCGCCAAGGATATCCCCGCTTGCCGAGATCGAGCGGGGCATCCGGGGCTTCAGGCTAGGCGTCTTGGTTGAAGGCGATCTAGCCCGTGTCGAGCCCGAGGTTCGTCAACTATACGATGCGGCGCTCAAAGACCTGGAGGCGTTAGGCGCCCGGATCGAGGAAGTGCGGCTTCCGCTGTCGATAGAAGAGTATCTGGCCGGTGGCGGCGAGATCATGAGCGCGGAGAGCTATAGGCATCTGAGCCACTACGCCGAGCCCGCGGACAGCCCGGTAGACCCGGTCATCCGAGCGCGCATCATGCGGGGGCGGGAAATTCCGGCCTCCGTGTACATGCGCCTGCTGGACACCCGGCGCAACGCCCAGGCTGAATTCCTCATGCGGATGGATCGGCTCGACGCGCTCATCGCGCCCGGCAGCCACCTGGCTCCGATCCCTGTCTCTGAGGTCGATGAGCAGGCGCCGCCCAATATTTTCGGCCGTTTCGTGAACTTTCTTGATCTGGCCAGCCTTTCCGTGCCGGTCGGCCTCACGACGGCCGGCCTGCCCGCCGCCATGCAGATCGTGGTGCGGCGCTTCGACGACTCGCTCGCTTTGCGCATCGGTCGTGCCTTCGAGAAAGCACGGGACGGCCTCGTGCAGCGGCCTCCGGGATGGTGATAACAGGAAGGGTTGATACACCGCGCAAATTCCACTCACTTTTGGACTGAAACAATAAAGAAAATTATCAACAACCCCGAGAACTACGTCGACGAAGCGCTTGCCGGGTTGGTGCTTGCACATCTCGACACCTACCGGCAACTGGGATCGAAAGGGCGCGTGATTGTTCGTCACCAGCCGAAAGAAGTTGGCAAAGTCGGTGTGGTGAGCGGTGAACGGCGTTTCCGCGCCATGACCCTTCTGGTTGCGCAAGGCCATTTCCCCAAAGACGTATCTGTACCCGTGGAGGTCAGGGACGGCCTGAGCGCAGAGGACACGCTGCGCATTGCCACCATCGAGAACGTCCAGCGGGAAAACCTGTCCCCGCTGGAAGAGGCCGATGCGATTGCCGCGCTCGTGCAGGACGGCGGCAAGCTCGATGAGATTGTCAGCCAGACAGGGCTTTCGGTATCGACGTTGCGGCGGCGTCTGGCGCTGCTCAACCTCAGCGATACCGTCAGGGACGCGCTGGCCTCGGCGCAGATCACGCTGGCACAGGCCGAAGCGTTCACCGTCGGCGATCACGAAGAGCAGGACGGTTTGCTGGAGGGTGTTATCAGCGGCTGGTATGACAGCCCGGATGATATTCGTGACCGCCTGATCGGCGAGTTGCCGTCCGTGGCCATGGCGATCTTTCCGCAAGAGGACCATTCCGGTTCGCTGACCACGGATTTGTTCGGCGCGGACGACACCATTTATTTTAACGATGTCGAGCAGTTCTTCGCCTTGCAGAAGAAAGCCGCCGAAGCGCTGGTGTGTGAGCACGACCATAGCGTGGACTGGGCGGAACTCGTGGAAGGGCGCTTTGACCGCTGGGCTTACCGCGAAGCTGACGACGGCGAGTCGGGCGGCGTGGTTGTCTGCCTGACCCCGGAAGGCAAGGTCGAAGCCCATGAAGGGCTTATCCGCAAGGACATTGATGCGAGCGTGTCCGAAGCGCTCAAGGCCAAATCCAAGGCGACCTATGCCCGGACGGTCTGCGAATATATCGCCATGCAGAAAAGCGCGGCGGTGCAGGCGGAGCTGATCGAGAACTCCCGCAAGGCCAAGGAAATCGGCGTGGCGAAGATGCTCTACCACGCGTCATGCCACGGTTGCCTGTCCTATCTTGCCGATCTGGACGAAGACTGCCCCGCGCTGGATGCGATCAAGAGTGAGGTGACCGCGCTGTGCGGCGCGCTGGGCATGGACAAGGACGAAGCGTCATTTTCCGATCTTCTCCACAGCGCCTATTCCGTTGAACGCGCCTATGAGCTGGTGCAGCCCTTGAGCGAGGGGGAACTTCTCCGGTTGTTTGCCTTTCTGTCCGCAATTAATTTCGGGCAGGCAGACAGCGATAAACTGGATTCGCGTGAAGGGAGTCTGTTTAACCGCGTGGCCACTGATCTTGGCGTTGATATGCGCACCTGCTGGACGCCCGGCGTATGGTTCTTGTCCCGGCGCACGATGAAGCAGCTTGGCGGCATCATTCGCGAGGCGGGTCTAAGCCGCCTGTTCGGCAACGGCGCAGGCTTCAAGAAGACCGATCTTGTCCGCTCGCTGGCCCGGTATTTTACCAAGGTGCGGACGTTCGATGATCCGGCGGACGATCAGAAGCAGGCGCGGGACTGGCTGCCCGAGGCCATGACCTTCCCGGCGGTCAACCCGGATGCGCCGAAGCCCGTGCAGGACGAGCCGGACGTTATCCCGGACGACGATAGCGACGAGCCGTTGGAGGAAGCGGTGTAGGTACTTCCCATAACCCACCAGCGCGGCGGCGCGGGCCGGAAGGCCCGCGCCGCTTTTCCTGTGTTCAGGCTATTGACAGTCCTAATATGACAGGTCATATAAGGACTGTCTTAGTTGTACACTCAGAGGAGTATCAGGATGTCCGCGGACTTCGAAGAATACCAGGCTGGCAGGTTTGCCAGCACGGCAGATACGCCCCTTGGCCATCGGTTATGGGCTTTCATTACTGAGGACAAGATAATCTACGCCATGGAGGTCGCATCCGATCTTGGTCAACCCGCTGTCGCGGGCATTGAGGAAGCGTTGCTCGACAAGTTCGGGAAAGACGTTCTGCCCGACCGGATCAAGCAAATGATCGGCCATATGGTTCGGCAGGCGATGGAACGCGAAGGCTTTGTCGTTGACCAGAGCGACGTGAAAATGAACTCCGTGCCTTTCTCAAAGGGCACGCGGTATCGCCGTCCCGACTGGTACCCGGTTCATGTATTCCGTAGCACGCTTGATGCGCGCGACCTGTGCTTCACCGATACGAGGGCGGGCGAAAAACTGCCTGCACCGCCGGCCGGCGCGAAATGGCGATACTGGACGTCCTTCTCGACAACGCTGCGGGGCGCTGTGGCCTTTGGCATCAGTCCCCGTGACGTGCGCACCGAGGTTAAGAAGCACGGCTACGCCCGCGGGCGGCTGGAGCGCATGCTCCGCGCCGCCTCGTAGGCCACCTGAAACCGGGGCGGAGCAAGGCCATGGCAACACGCGGATCGAGCGAGCAACCCGGTAGCGGCCTTTTGAAAATCCTGGACACCAACTACGGCCTCATAGGCCCGACGCTCGAAAGGATTGGCGCGTTTGTGGTTATGTGGGCGACGTTCGAACTTGATCTCGAACGGGCCTTGTGGCGCCTGACGGGCGAAGAGCCGGACGGCAAGGTTCCGACCACGGACGCCGTGCCAGTAAGCCGTCTTATTGCGCGATTTCGGGAGACTGGCGTCAAGCTGGAAGGTGAGGATTGGCAAAGCCTTGTAAACCTGCTTTGCGATACTGCCGGATATCTGGCCGAATACCGCAACGCCATAGCGCACGGACGGCTGTTGCCTGCCCGCGTTGGCGGCGGATTGTTACTCAATGCGGCGTGGCATGGAGAGAGGCGCAAACGGTCCCCTGTTACCGCACATATTGATGAACGCCTGGTCGGCATCATGCTCGACGCCCTGTACGAGCTACTGATCGTCATGCAGGTAGTCGCTTCTGGCGATACAGCACCCAACCTAGACCGGCGCATTCTTGGCAGGAAACAGATGCTTCAGCGCGCGCGGAGTGGAGCGGGCGAAGTCCGACATCTGACCGAAGCCGTGAATTCCGAGAAGTACTAGGGAATCGGAGTACATCATGACAAAGCCATACATGGAGCGAGCCCTATTCATAGTCGGCGATCAAAACACGGGTAAGAGCACTCAGCTCCGCAGCATGTTTCTCGACTGGAGACTGGGAAAGGGCGGTGTTGTACCGACAGCACGCAATGTGCAGAACGCCTACGCCATTAGCAACGAGCGCTGGCTCTATCTCCGCCTGACTTCGCCGCACGAGGCGGGTGAGACGACCAATCAGTTTCTCAATAAGTGTGCGGCGACCATGCAGTCAAATGGATCGCTGGCGCGACGCTGGAATTTTGCCGGGCCGTTACAGCCTACCGGAACGGGGAGGATTCCGGCCGCGCCGGACGTCGTCGAAGCCTTTGCCAAACGCTTCGCCCCCGAGCGGATTCGCGTTGCCATTCTCAACCCGGATCGCCACGGCGATTGGATGTCGCAAGCGGACCTATTGGCCATAACGGCCGCCTTCAGGAATATGCCATCTGCGGAAGTTGTTGCCGTGGACGCAACTTCGCGGACAGCCAATGGCTTGATGTATGCGGATTTTTTCGACTTCACTTAAGAAGCCGATCCGGGATTGTGATTGTCCGAATCCGGTGCCTAGTTTATTCGTGTCCGGTCCACCATTCCGGTACCACGCCGGCACCGTTTGCCGCCCGCCATCAGGCGGGCGGCGCGACCGGCAAAAGCCCGTCCACGGCCGCGAGTCTGGACCAGTCAAATCCAGCCCAGGATTTGAACCTACAGACGAACCGGTAGGATTCATGATTCTCGTTGTGTGCGGGCCCAGGATTTAGCCCTACCGAGTTAGGCATTTGCGGCAGCGCAGCGACGAATTGGTGCGATGCAGCAAGCAATCCCCCTTGCGCCGGACAACAAACTTCGCTCTATTCTACTAAACTAAACGACTAAACAAGCCGGTCCCGTTGATCGGCAGGGAGTGATACCGTTTCACGGAATTCAGCGCCGATCGGCGGCCTGATGACGCGCGACCTGCTCCGCAGGGAGCCGGATCCCGCGCTGGTTTCACTTAATGGGAGGAGTAACCAATGAGACAACTGCTTAACTTGGCGGCGGCGCTGTCGGTTGCGGGATTCGTTGGCGCGGCGAGCGTCAATGACGCAAAGGCGGCGGGCCAGTTGACACTATGCTGGGCCGCCTGGGACCCGGCCAACGCTCTGGTGGAGCTATCCAAGGATTTTACGAAGGAATCCGGCATTGAAATGAAGTTCGAGTTCGTCCCGTGGACGAGCTATGCGGACCGCTTCCTCAACGAGCTAAACTCCAAAGGTAAACTATGTGACTTGATTATCGGCGATAGCCAGTGGATCGGCGGCGCGGCTGAAAATGGTCACTACGTCAAACTCAATGACTTCTTCGCCAAGGAAGGCATCTCAATGGATGACTTCATGCCGGCGACGGTTGTCGGCTATTCCGAGTGGCCGAAGAATACTCCCAACTATTGGGCGCTGCCGGCGATGGGTGATGCGGTCGGTTGGACCTATCGGAAGGATTGGTTTGCTCGGCCGGAAATTCAGGCCGCGTTCAAGGAAAAATACAACCGGGACCTCGCCCCGCCGAAGACCTATGACGAGCTCAAGCAGATCGGCGAGTTCTTCCAAGGCCGCGATATCGACGGTAAGAAAGTCTACGGTGCATCCATTTATACCGAGCGGGGCTCGGAAGGCATCACCATGGGCGTGACCAACGTCCTCTATAATTACGGCTTCAAGTACCAGAATCCCGACAAGCCGTATGATATGGAAGGCTTTGTCAATTCGGCCGATGCCGTGAAAGGCCTGGAGTTTTACAAGGACCTCTATAAGTGCTGCACGCCGCCCGGTGCCTCAGACAGCTACATGGGCGAAGGTCTTGATGCCTTCAAGTCGGGGCAGGTCGCCATTCAGATGAACTTCTTTGCTTTCTGGCCCGGCCTTTACAAGGATCCTAACGTCGGCGGCGACAAGATCGGCTTCTTCGTCAACCCATCCGCCAAGGAGCATTACACCCAACTTGGCGGGCAAGGGATGTCGGTCGTCAGTTACTCCGACAAACAGGAAGATGCGCTGAAGTACATCAAGTGGTTCGCAAAGGCGGATGTGCAGAAGAAGTGGTGGGCGCTGGGCGGCTATTCCGCCGCCAAGTCTGTTCTGAACGACCCGTCTTTCGCAACCAGCGCGCCATTCGCCAAGGAATTCCTTGTGTCCATGGACATGGTGCAAGATTTCTGGGCGGAGCCTGCGTATGCCGAGCTCTTGCAGGCGATGCAGAAACGCGTCCACGACTATGTGGTTGCCGACAAGGGAACAGCGAAGGAGGCACTCGACAGCCTGATCAAGGATTGGACCGCGACCTTCAAGGACGAAGGCAAGCTTTGATCCCGTAAGTCTCGATGAACCTGCCCCTCCCGGCCAGATCCCGGGAGGGGCGCCTTCATCCGATCGGAAAGCTGGAATAATTGGTGATGAAGAAGTCTTCACACATGGCGGTGGTGGGCGACCGCTTGGCCGAAGCGACGCCTGGTCAAATGGCGAAACGTCTGCGTGGTCTGAGTGATCGGACTATCGCCTGGTTTTTTATCGCGCCGACCATTCTCCTGCTTCTCGCCGTGAACGTATTTCCACTTTTATGGACCGTCTATCTTTCGTTTACGAATTACAAAGCCAATCGCAGCATTCCGGTTCTCGGTGTCGGCACCAGCCATTATTCCTCGATCCTCACCGATCCGGATATGTGGCATTCGATGCAGGTGACGGCGCATTTCGTTATTTGGACGATAGTGCTTGAAACGCTGATCGGTTTCACGCTCGCCTATCTGATCGACCGCAAATTCCGCAGCCACGGGCTGTGGACGACCATCATTCTCATTCCCATGATGCTGTCGCCGGCGGTCGTCGGCAATTTCTGGCGATTCCTTTACCAGCCGCAAATCGGCCTATTCAACTATGTGATCTCGTTTTTTACCGGCATCGATCCGTCCTCTTTCCAGATGATCGGCGATGTCAGCCTCGCGCCCTGGTCCGTCGTCATCGTAGATGTTTGGATGTGGACGCCCTATGTCATGCTGATCTGCCTCGCCGGACTTCGTTCGATCCCCGATTATATCTACGAGGCGGCCGAGATTGATCGCGCCTCCAGCTGGCGCCAGTTCTGGTCGATCACGCTGCCGATGGCATTGCCGTTCATCATGCTGGCGGTCCTCTTTCGCGGCATCGAGAATTTCAAGATGTTCGATCTGATCAACCTGCTCACGTCGGGCGGACCGGGGTCGACCACCGAAGTCGCATCGATCACCCTGAAGCGCGAGGCTTTTGAGAGTTGGAAGACTGGCTATTCATCGGCGCTTGCCGTCATCCTGTTCGTGGCGGTGTTTGGCTTGGCCAATATCTATGTCAAGGCGCTGAACCGGGTGAAGCAGCGGTGAGTATGAGACGATGAGCGGAACCGCCCAGTCCTATTCGGTTGTCGCGCCCTCGGCCATGTCTCGGCGGGTCGCCGCGACGCTGGTTATTCTGTACGCCCTGATCACCATGATCCCGCTGGTGTGGATCGTGCTCACCAGCTTCAAGACACCGCCAGATTCGATCTCGTACCCGCCGAAAGTGGTGTTCAGCCCGTCGCTTGAGGGCTATGTCAATCTCTTCACCACGCGCACCCGGCAGACGCCGGAATTCATGGCGACCCTGCCGCTCGCGACAAGCTGGTACGACAAGCTCGTCCGGTCGCGGAACATGGTGATCGCCGGTCCGTCGAACGTCATCCAGAGATTCACAAATTCGATCATCATTGCCTTCGGCTCGACCTTCCTTGCCGTCTTCCTCGGAACGCTGACGGCTTACGCCTTCTCGCGCTTCAAGGTGCCGCTCGCCGACGATCTTCTCTTCTTCATATTATCGACGCGGATGATGCCGCCGATCGCCGTCGCCATTCCGATCTATCTGATGTACCGGACGGTCGGCCTCTCGGACACGCATCTCGGCATGATCCTGCTCTACACCGCCGTGAACGTATCGCTGGCCGTCTGGCTTCTCAAAGGCTTCATCGACGAGATCCCGCGCGAATACGAGGAAGCGGCGATGATCGATGGCTATACGCGGTTGCAAGCCTTCGTGAAAGTTGTCCTTCCCCAGGCGGCGACCGGCATCGCCGCGACCGCTATTTTCTGCCTGATTTTTGCCTGGAACGAATACGCCTTCGCCGTCCTGCTGACCTCCGGCGAGGCTCAGACCATGCCGCCCTTCATTCCGTTCATCATCGGCGAGGGCGGACAGGATTGGCCGGCGGTGGCCGCCGCGACGACGCTATTTCTGGTGCCGATCCTGGTTTTCACGGTGATGCTTCGGAAGCATCTCTTGCGGGGCATCACCTTCGGAGCGGTCCGCAAATGAGCGCGCGCGAAACCTCGGCCATCGGATCGGGCGAGACGTTGATCGGACGCCTGCTCCGTCTTCGCCGCGGGCCTTGGGAAGGGATCGCGACCGTCGTCATCGCCGCCGGTATCGTCATGCTGATGCAACCTCTGTTCCTTGTGCTGTATACCTATTCGTTCGCCACCATCCTGTTTGGGACGGTGATGTTCGTCGCAGTCAGCCACTTCCGGGACTAGGCGCCATGGCCGAGATCACGGTTGAAAAGCTGCACAAGGCCTTCGGCGATTTTGTCGCCGTGCGCGACTCCACATTCACCGTGGAGGATCGCCAGTTCTTCGTCATGCTCGGGCCGTCCGGTTGCGGCAAGACGACAACTCTTCGTATGATCGCCGGCCTCGAGTTGCCGACCTCGGGCCGCATACTCCTGGGCGGCGAGGATGTGACCGTCAACCGCGCGGCGGCGCGGGACATTTCCTTCGTCTTTCAGCTTTTCGCTCTCTATCCGCACATGAACGTGCGGAAAAACATTGGCTTCTCGCTCAAGTGCCAAGGCGTGCCGGCCGCGGACATTCGCGCCCGCGTCGACGAGACCGCCCGTTTCCTCAGGATTGAGCATCTTCTCGACCAGCCTGTCTCGCGCCTGGCCGGCGGCGATCGCCAGCGGGTCGCGCTGGGCCGGGCAATCGTCCGGCGCCCGATGGCCTTTCTCATGGATGAGCCGCTCGGTACGCTGGATACCGAGTTCCGGGATCTGATGGTCCGCGAGCTTCGCGAGCTCCACAACCGCATTGGCGCCACCACCGTGTACGTGACCCACGATCAAATCGAGGCGATGGCGATGGCCGACAAGATCGCCGTCATGAGCGGCGGCGAGATCGAACAGCTCGGCGCGCCTCAGGAGATCTACGATCGTCCCGCCTCGATGTTCGTTGCCGACTTCATCGGCTCGCCGCCGATGAATTTCCTGTACTTCCGGTCGGGTCTGGAAAAAGGCGCCCAACAGGTGCAGATGAACGGGGCAACGATCGCCGTTCCCGCCCTTCACGAGGACCGGGGCGAGGGCGAGCTGGCCCTTGGCGTTCGTCCCGAGCACATCCAATTCGATGACAGTTCTAGCCTCCGCGGTACCGTGTTCGGCACCGAATACCTGGGCACGACGCAAATCGTCACAGTGAATACCGCGCAGGGTCAGATCAAGGCGCGCCTGTCCGCCGACATCGCTGTGACGCCCAGCGAGTCCGTCGGCCTCAGCCTCAGGCCGGAACGCCTGTCGCTGTTCGACAAGGACTCGGGCCGGGCGATACGCACCGACCTGACCGACAGAGAGCGGCATGGCTGAAATCGCCCTCGAGTCCGTCACCAAGCGTTTCGGCAGCGTGGCCGCCGTCTCCGGCATGACCCTGAAGATCGCGGACGGCGAGTTCTTCGTGTTGCTCGGACCGACGGGCGCCGGCAAGACGACCACGCTGCGTCTGATTGCCGGTCTGGAGCGGGCCGACGAGGGCACCATCGCCATCGCCGGCCGCGACGTGACGCGGCTGGCGCCGGCGGAACGCGATGTCACCATGGTGTTCCAGCAATACTCGCTGTATCCGCACCTCTCTGTTTACGACAATCTGGCCTTCCCCCTGCGCTCGCCGGCGCGGCGTCTACCCGAAGGCGAGATCAAGACACGCATCGACGAAATTGCCGCGATGCTGCGCATTACCGGCAAGCTCGACAATCGCGCGACCCAGTTGTCGGGCGGCGAAATGCAGCGCGTCGCCATCGGCCGGGCGCTGGTCCGGCGGCCGGCGATCTATCTGATGGACGAACCCCTGTCTTCGCTGGACGCGAAGCTTCGCGCCACCCTTCGACTTGAGTTGAAGCGCATCCAGCAGGACCTGGGCGCCACCATCCTCTATGTCACGCACGATCAGACCGAAGCCATGACCATGGCGAACCGGATCGGCGTGATCGAGTCCGGCCGGCTTGTCCAGGTCGGCAGCCCGCGAGCGATCTACACCGATCCGCGGAACGTGTACGTCGCCACCCGCCTCGGCCAGCCGGCGATCAACCTGATCCCGGCGGGGCTGATTCCCTCCGGGTCTATGCCGGCAGGCGCGCGTACCGTTGGGGCGCGCACCGAGAATCTAGCCATCGCCAAGGTGGCGAACGGCAGTGCCGTCGGAAAAGTCGAATGGATCGAGCATCTCGGCGACCAGAATCACCTGCACGTCAGCATTGGCGAGAACCGCATAGTCACTCTGGCCGATCCGCAAACCGATCTTGTCAGCGGCGATGCCGTCTCGCTGACCCTGGTCAATCCGCTCTATTTCGACGCCTCCGGCCGGCGGATCAACGGAGGTGGGTCATGACGGCCGGGCCCCGCGAGATGCAGGATGCAAGTGCCGTGGTCCTCGATGCGGCCGCTCGCCGGACGCTGATCGAAACCGTGGCGCGGCGCATCATTGACCATGCCGACGAGTTGACCGCACTCGATCAGGCGATCGGCGACGGCGATCATGGCCTCAACATGAAGCGCGGCTTCGAGTCGGTCCTCGCCGATCTCGGCGCCCACGCGGAAAAGCCCCTGCCTGACGCCTTGAAGGCGATCGGGATGTCGCTGGTGATGAAGATCGGCGGCGCCTCCGGCCCGCTCTATGGCACGCTGTTCATGGCGTTCGGCAAGGAACTGCCCGCCGAGCCATCGCATGGCGACGTCGTTCGGGCGGCGACCGCGGCGATCGCGGCGGTCAAGGCGCGCGGCAAGTCGGACGTGGGCCAGAAAACCATGTTGGACGTGCTGGTTCCTGCCTCTGAGGCTTTCGCCGGGGGAAAGGACCCCGCGGCCGCGGCTGAGTCCGCCGCCGAAGCGACGATTCCGATGAAGGCGATCCGCGGCCGCGCCTCATTCCTCGGCGACCGCTCGATCGGCCATATGGACCCTGGCGCACGGTCGAGCGCCCTGATAATAGCGGCCATTGTTGAGGCGCTGGAGCAGACTGTATGAACCGCAATGTCGGCATTGTTATCGTTTCTCATTCTGTCGACGTGGCGCGCGGCACCGCGGAGATGGTGCGCCAAATGGTCGGCGACGAGGTGCCGCTGGCCTTTTGCGGTGGCAATCCCGACGGCGGCCTGGGCACCAACGTCGAGTCGATCATGAGCGCGATCGATACGGCATGGTCCGACAGAGGCGTGGCTATCCTGGTCGATCTCGGCGGCGCCGAGACCAACAGTGAGATGGCGATCGAGCTGCAGCCGCAGGAGCGCCAGGGACTGATCGTGGTGTGTAACGCTCCGATCGTCGAGGGCGCGGTGATGGCGGCGACCGAGGCCTCGGGCGGGGCCTCGCTCGACGAGGTCAAGCGTACGGCTGAGGAGCTTTCGCCCGCCTGACGGCGGCGTGAGGTGCATGATTCCGATGAACAACTCGCACGCTTCAGGTTCTGTCGTCTTGACCCACGCGATCGGTCTTCACGCGCGTCCGTCCGTGAAGCTGACCAAGCTCGCCAAGAAATTCCGCTCGGCCATTGAGATCGGGCTCGGTCCCGAGGGGCCGTGGATCGATGCCAAAAGCATTGTCAAGGTGATGGCCGCAAAGGTGCCGCAGGGTAGCCACTTGCACTTTCGTGCGGCCGGTAACGATGCCGGTGATGCGGTCTCCGCTCTGATCGGTCTCGTAGAGAGCGATTTTGGAGAGGCCAAGGCGGATGTCGCAAACGGTTGAACAGCGCGGACGATCGGCCTCGCCAGGGCTCGCCGCTGGCCCGCTCGTTCTGCTCGATCGCACGGGGTGCGGCCGCACGCCGACCGGCGATCCCCGCCGCGAGCGGCAAGATCTTGAAACATCCATCGGCGCGGCCATCAGAGCAATCCAGGCGCTGTCCGCGAAACTCGACGACGAAGCGGCCGCCGTGCTCGAATTTCAGGTTGCGATGCTCGAAGACGAGGCTCTGACAACCCCGGCCTTCGAGAGCATTGCCGCCGGCGCCGACGCGGTCACCGCTTGGTCGGGCGCCCTCATGGCGCAGATCCGCGACTATGAAGCCGCTGAGGACGATTATTTCCGCGCCCGCGCGGCGGACCTCAAGGATCTGCGTGACCGGGTCGGGCGCCATCTCGCCGGTGAGGGCGATCTCGTGGTCCCCGAGGGCGGGGTGTTGACCGGCGAGGACGTGACGCCGAGCCGCTTCCTGTCCGTCGACTGGAGCCGAGGCGGGGGCGTTGCCTTGTTCGCGGGTAGCCCGTCCAGTCATGTTGCCATGCTGGCCCGCTCCCGCGGCGTGCCCATGGTCGTTGGCCTCGGACAGGTCGACCTGACCGGCCACGACTCGGCGATCATCGACGGGGATTCCGGCCGTGTGGTACTGAGTCCGCGCGTCGACGACTGGACCGCCTTCGCGGCGGCTCGCGCCCTCCGCGAGGCAGAGGCGGCGCGCGATGCGGAGGCGGCGCAAAAACCGGCGCGCACGGTCGACGGTGTTGCGGTCTCGGTGATGATCAACATTGCCGGGCCCCAGGACGTCGATGGCCTCGATCCGGCGATGTGCGATGGCATCGGCCTCGTGCGGACTGAGTTCCTGTTCCACAACTGTGGCGGCCTGCCGGACGAAGAGACCCAAACCCGCGCGTATCGCCGAATCGTCGAATGGGCGGCGGGGCGGCCGGTTGTTCTACGAACGCTCGATGCCGGCGGCGACAAGCCGGTCGAGGGCCTGACCATTCCTGGCGAGTCGAATCCCTTCCTGGGCTCAAGGGGCATCCGCCTCTCGCTTGCCAGGCCGGAAATCTTCAGGATCCAGTTGCGCGCCCTGGCGCGCGCCGCCGCCCATGGGAATGCCAAGATCATGCTGCCCATGGTCACCATACCGGAGGAAATCGACGCCGCGGCAAAGTTGCTGGACCAGGTTGTGGCCGAGTTGACGGCGGCCGGTGTGGCGTGCGTCCGCCCGCCGCTGGGCATCATGGTCGAGGTGCCGGCGGTGGCGATCGAGCCCGCGTTGTTCGCCCGGGCGGCGTTTTTTTCCATCGGCAGCAACGATCTGACCCAGTATGTCACAGCCAGCGCCCGCGACATTGCCGCGGTCGCGGCGCTGAACGATCCCGGGAATCCGGCGGTTTTGTCCCTGATCAAGCGGATGGTCGCGGCCGGCCGCGACCTCGGCCGCGACGTCAGCCTGTGCGGCGACATGGGCGGGGATCCGGCGTATCTTCCGGCCCTTATCGGGGCGGGACTGCGTTCGGTTTCCGTGGCGCCGCCCCTGGTCGGCCGGGCAAAGCGCGCGATCGCTTTGGTTTCGGCGGGTGTCTCATGAGTTCGACGGACGTTCGGCCGGAAGCGTCGACCAGTGAAGAGGCGGTCGCCCGCTACAAGACGATCCTCCGGCAGATCATCGACAACCGCCCGTCGGGCACGCGCCAGCGTCTGGCCGGAGCCCTGGGCACGAACCGCAGCTTCATTTCCCAGATCGCCAATCCAAGTTATGCGACGCCGATCCCCGCGCCACACATCGAAACGATCTTCGAGATATGTCACTTTTCTCCGGAGGACCGGCGCAGGTTTCACGAAGCCTATGCCGAGGCGCATCCGCGCCGGCAGCCGACGGCCGCCGAGGGGCGCCGTGTGCGGTCGCACACGATCTACTTGCCGGATCTTGGTAGCGAGGCACGCAACCAGGAAGTCGACCAGTTGGTCGGTGAATTCATCCAGCGCCTGGCCCGATTGATCGACCGGGCCTGAAAAAAGGATTGCCAGAGAGAGGGAGGATGTCGTGAAGAAGCTGATCAATGCCGTCGACACCGTGCTTGCCGAAAGCCTCGACGGCTTCGCCGCCGCCCATTCCGATATCGTTACCCTCGATGCCGAGCGGAAGTTCATCCGGCGGGCGAAGTTGACGCCGGGCAAGGTCGGGTTGGTTTCCGGTGGAGGTTCAGGCCACGAGCCGCTGCATGCCGGCTTCGTCGGCCTTGGCATGCTCGATGCCGCGTGCCCCGGACAGGTATTCACGTCGCCGACCCCGGACCAGATGATCGCCGCGGCTGAGGCCGTCGACGATGGTGCCGGTGCCCTGTTCATCGTCAAGAATTACGAGGGCGACGTGATGAATTTCGACATGGC
>Ga0326597_10007268_pt1 | contig 15075 bp, 15 predicted proteins | sample RVTome_12_FD_203789 | JGI IMG/M metagenome (GOLD analysis project Ga0326597, IMG submission 203789) | Soil microbial communities from uranium-contaminated site in the Upper Colorado River Basin, Wyoming, United States - RVT100D185 | ecosystem: Environmental > Terrestrial > Soil > Contaminated >... | reverse complement strand
GTGGCAAGGGCCTGCGACAAAGGCACCGTCACCCGCGCCGATGCCGCCGCCACCGTGCTTTACGCCTCCGAACAGGCGATGGTGCAGGCGCATCAGGCGGTGCAGGCTCTGGGCGGCGCCGGGTTCCTCAACGACTCCGTCGTCTCGCGCCTCTTCCGCGACGCCAAACTGATGGAGATCGGGGCGGGCACCAGCGAGATCCGCCGGATGCTGATCGGGCGCGAACTGGTGGGGGGGTAAGATGAAGCCAGACCAGGTCAAGTCGATGGTGGACGGCCTTGAAAGACAGTTCCTCGAAGGATTTGATCCGTTTTTTCACTATGTGACGCTTGAAGCGATGTCGAATGGTGTGCTGGACAACTTTCAAATTGAGAGCGACGAAGGTGATGCGCTACTGGATCACGAAATAATTGCACAGATTCAAACGTCTGATAAAAAGCGTAACGATCACATTTTGTCACTGGCGCGCGTCTTTCGCTATTTTGCAGCGGAGACATTGGTATTGCTTCTTGTTTCTGCCCCCCCCTTCGGTCCTTTCGCGCGTGCTGCTTCGATTCTGAGGTTCGATCGGATAAATAGGGTTTTTGGAGACCTCGCGACTCGCGCAGTTCCGCGCGGATTCCATCTCGGTCGGAAAAACCAGCCGTTTGATTTCACCTCCTGGATGTCATACCGCATTAGTGGTGATCCTGACTGGGTAACACGGCTTGGACGGCACGAAATAGTAGATTTGGTTGTGGAGGAAGCGGAAATGCTTCGCTCTCGCGGGGCAATAAACGCATTCAAGCATGGCAAGCCATTTTCGTTCGGAACGGGTTTCAAGATGACCTTGACACATCCTGAAACGGGAAAGACCGTGAGCAACGTTCCGCTCGATGGTATCAACTGGATTGAGTGGTCAGAGAAAAAACCATCGCTCGAGATATCTTATCATACAGAAGAAATTAATCTAGAAGAGGACAAGGCGAGAATTTTCCTTATCGCGTTGTTGAGTAATGCAATACGCAATTACCGACTCGCTAGAATGAATGGCGAACAAAACGTTGAACTCACTTTTCCGCATGGTTTCACCTCAGGTAAAATGGTTCGCAGGCAAAGCATGAAAATACGACTTTCCCCTAGTGAAGAAGGAAAGAAATGAAACTCTCCACCGCCGCCCTGCCCACCTCCACCGCCTTCCGCGCCAACCGCGCGGCGCATCTGGCGGCGCTCGCCACCGTGGCCGACGCCGCAGCCCTCGCCGCTGCCGGCGGCGGCGATAAGGCGCTCGCCCGCCACACAGCGCGCGGCAAGATGGCGCCGCGCGAGCGGGTGGCGGGGCTTCTGGACCCCGGCGCACCGTTCCTCGAAATCGGCGCCACCGCGGCGCACGGGCTCTATGAAGGCGCCGCCCCCGGCGCCGGACTGATCGCCGGGGTGGGCCGGGTGCATGGGCAAGAGGTCATGGTGCTGGCGAACGATGCCACCGTGAAGGGCGGCACCTACTATCCGATGACGGTCAAGAAGCACCTGCGCGCGCAGGAGATTGCCGAGGAATGCCAGCTTCCCTGCATCTATCTGGTCGATAGCGGCGGCGCCAACCTGCCCAATCAAGACGAGGTCTTTCCCGACCGCGACCATTTTGGCCGCATCTTCTACAATCAGGCGCGGATGTCCGCCAAGGGCATCCCCCAGATCGCCGTGGTGATGGGCTCGTGCACCGCAGGCGGCGCCTACGTGCCCGCGATGTCGGATGTGACGATCATCGTAAAGAACCAGGGCACGATTTTCCTCGCAGGGCCGCCGCTGGTGAAGGCGGCCACTGGCGAGGTGGTCAGCGCCGAAGACCTCGGCGGTGGCGACGTGCACACAAGGCTTTCGGGCGTCGCCGATTACCTCGCCGAAGATGATGGCCACGCGCTGGCGCTTGCCCGCCGCGCGGTCAGCCACCTCAACCGCCGCAAGCCCGAAACCGTGGTCTGGCAAAGCCCCGAAGACCCCGCCTACGACCCCGAGGAAATCTTCGGCGTGGTGCCCGCCGACCTGCGCACCCCCTTTGACATCCGCGAGGTGATTGCCCGCGTCGTCGATGGCTCGCGCTTTGACGAATTCAAGCCGCGCTTTGGCGAAACGCTGGTCACCGGCTTCGCGCATGTGATGGGCTGCCCGGTCGGCATCGTCGCCAACAACGGCGTGCTGTTTTCCGAGGCGGCAGTGAAGGGCGCGCATTTCGTGGAACTGTGCAGCCAGCGCGGCACGCCGCTGGTATTCTTGCAAAACATCACCGGCTTCATGGTCGGGCGCAAATATGAAAACGAGGGCATCGCCCGGCACGGCGCGAAAATGGTCACGGCGGTCGCCACCACCAACGTGCCAAAAATCACCATGCTGATCGGCGGCAGCTTCGGTGCGGGCAACTACGGCATGGCGGGCCGCGCCTATTCGCCACGGTTCCTCTGGACCTGGCCGAATAGCCGCATCAGCGTGATGGGCGGCGAGCAGGCGGCAGGGGTGCTGGCCACCGTCCGGCGCGAAGGCATCGAGCGGGCAGGGGGCAGCTGGTCGCCCGAAGAGGAAGCCGCTTTCAAACGCCCCACCATCGAGATGTTCGAGGCGCAAAGCCATCCGCTCTACGCCTCCGCCCGACTCTGGGACGACGGCATCATCGACCCGCGCAAGAGCCGGGAAGTGCTGGCGCTGTCGCTTTCGGCCAGCCTCTGCGCCCCGATCGAACCGACCCGCTTCGGCGTGTTCAGGATGTGAATTCTCGCCTCCGGCGGGGATATTTTTGCAAGGAAGAAGCCGTGATTTCTTCCTTGCGGAAATATCCCGGGGGTCCGGGGGCTGGCCCCCGGCCTGGTCGGGCAAAGCAACAAGGGGAATGTGATGTTCACCAAGATCCTGATCGCCAATCGCGGCGAAATCGCCTGCCGGGTGATCGACACCTGCCGCCGCCTCGGCGTGGCCACGGTGGCGGTCTATTCCGACGCCGACCGCGGCGCGCGGCATGTGGCGATGGCGGATGAGGCGGTGCATATCGGCCCGCCGGCGCCGCGCGACAGCTACCTGCGCGGCGACGCGATCATCGCCGCGGCCAAGGCGACCGGCTGCGGGGCGATCCATCCGGGTTACGGGTTCCTCAGCGAAAACCCCGATTTCGTCGATGCGGTGGCGGCGGCGGGGCTGGTGTTCGTCGGCCCCTCGGGCGACGCGATCCGGGCGATGGGCCTGAAGGACGCCGCGAAACGGCTGATGGCCGAGGCCGGCGTGCCTGTGGTGCCGGGCTATCATGGTGCGGACCAGGATCTGGACCTGCTGGCTGCCGAAGCGGTGACGATCGGCTACCCGGTGCTGATCAAGGCGGTGGCAGGGGGCGGTGGCAAGGGCATGCGGCGGGTCGAGCGGCCCGAGAATTTCGCCGAGGCCCTCGCCAGCGCGCAGGGCGAGGCGGCCACGGCCTTCGGCAACCCCGCCGTGCTGATCGAGAAATACGTCGAGAAGCCGCGCCATATCGAGGTGCAGGTGTTTGGCGACGGCAGCCGCGCGGTGCATCTGTTCGAGCGCGATTGCTCGCTGCAGCGCCGCCATCAAAAGGTGATCGAGGAAGCCCCGGCCCCCGGCATGACACCCGAAATGCGCGAGGCGATGGGGGCGGCGGCGGTGCGCGCCGCCGAGGCGATCGGCTATGCCGGTGCGGGCACCGTGGAATTCATTGTCGATGCCTCGGAGGGACTGCGGCCAGACCGCTTCTGGTTCATGGAGATGAACACCCGGCTTCAGGTGGAGCACCCGGTGACGGAAGCGATCACTGGCGTCGACCTGGTCGAATGGCAGTTGCGCGTGGCCGCGGGCGAGCCGTTGCCCGCGCGCCAGCAGGATCTGCGCATCACCGGCCATGCCTTCGAGGCGCGGCTTTACGCCGAAGATGTGCCGGCGGGTTTTCTGCCCGCCACCGGCACGCTGACGCATCTGGCGTTTCCGCCGGGCGCGCGCGCCGATACCGGCGTGCGCGCGGGAGATGCGATCAGCCCGTGGTATGACCCGATGATTGCCAAGCTCACGGTGCACGGCCCCACCCGTGCCGCGGCGCTGGTGCAGCTGGCGCGCGCGCTGGAGGCGACCGAGGTGGCGGGGTCGGTGACCAACCTCGCCTTTCTGGCGGCGCTGGCGCGGCATCCGGGCCTTGTTGCCGGCGATGTCGATACCGGGCTGATCGCGCGCGATCTGGCATCGCTTGCCGCCGAACCGGCGCCGCCGGGTGCGGTGGTGGCGCTTGCGGCGCTTGCGGCAGCGGGACTGGCTGGGGGGGCAGGGGTGATGGGTGGCTTCACGCTTTGGTCGCCATTGCGCCGCGCGGTGCTGCTGCAAGGTCACATGGCGACGCTGGTCGTGGCGGCGCCCGACCGGGTGTCGGTGGAACTTGACGGCAGCCGCCACGACTGCGTGCTGCGCGACGATGGCTGGTGGGTCGATGGCGCCAAGACCGGCGCGCATGTGGTGACCCACGCTGCCGGCATCAGCATCTTCGCGGGCGGTGCGTTTCATTTCAACGCGGTCGATCCCTTGGCGCGGGTGGCCGAGGTATCGGGCGGCGGCGGTCTGACGCTGGCGCCGATGCCGGGGCTTGTGAAGGCGGTGTTCGTGGCACCCGGGCAAGAGGTTGCGGCGGGCGAACGGCTTGCTATTCTTGAAGCGATGAAGATGGAGCACACGCTGCTGGCCGCCCGCGCCGGTCGCGTTGGCGAGGTGTTGTGCGCGGCGGGCGCGCAGGTCGAGGCGGGCGCGGCATTGATCCGGCTGGAGGACGAGGCATGATCCGTCTGCACCACGTGCCGCAATCGCGCAGCTTTCGCATCCTTTGGCTGCTTGAGGAACTGGACCTGACCTTCGATCTGGTCGAGCACTCGTTCTTCGACCGCTCGCTGCGCAGTGCCGATTACACAGCCATTTCGCCAGCCGGCCGGGTGCCGGCGCTGGAAATCGACGGCAGGGCGCTGTTTGAAAGCGGCGCGATCACGCAGTATCTGTGCGAAACGCGCAGCGCCTTGCAGGGCACGAAGGGCGAGCGGCCGGATTGGCTGGAATGGCTGCATTTTGCCGAAACCATCGCCGCGCATGTCGCCAACCTGACACAGCAGCATATCGTGCTGCGCGAGCCCTGGATGCGCTGCCCCACCGTGATGCGGCTGGAAGCGGCGCGGCTGGCCAAGACGCTGCAGGTGGTCGAACGCGGGCTCAGCGACGAATTCATCCTGCCCTCGGGGTTTTCGGCGGTGGACATCGCGGTCAGCTACGGCGCGATCATCGGCCAGCGTTTCGTGCGGCTTGATGCGCTGCCGCGGGTGTCGGGCTGGCTGGCGCGGCTGGCGGCGCGCCCGGCGTTTCAGCGCGCCGCGGCCCGCGACGGCAAAAGCCAGATCTACGCGCGCGACTTCTACCCGGCACCCGAGGCTGCGCATGGCTGAGCGGGTGGAGATCTTCGAGGTAGGCCCGCGCGATGGCCTGCAAAACGAGGCGCGCATGATTTCCAGCGCCGACAAGGTGGCGCTGGTCGATCTGCTGTCGCGCGCCGGGTTCCGCCGCATCGAGGTGGCAAGCTTTGTCTCGCCGAAATGGGTGCCGCAAATGGCCGATGGCGCGGCGGTGCTGGCGGGCATCACGCGCGCCCCCGGGGTGCGCTATGCGGCGCTGACGCCAAACCTGAAAGGTTATGCGGGCGCGCGCGCGGCGCGGGCGGATGAGGTGGCAATTTTCGCTTCCGCCTCGGAAGGCTTCAGCCGCGCCAACCTGAATTGCACGATTGCCGAAAGCCTCGAACGTTTCGCCCCGATCGCCGCGGCGGCCGGGGCCGACGGGATGCCGCTGCGCGGTTACGTTTCGGTGGTGACCGATTGCCCCTATGACGGGCCGACCCCGCCCGCTGCGGTGGCACGCGTGGCCGCGGCGCTGCGCGATCTGGGCTGCTATGAGGTCAGCCTGGGCGATACCATCGGCAAGGCCCGGCCCGAAACCATTGCCGCGATGCTGCGCGCGGTGCTGAACGAATTGCCGCCCGAACAGCTGGCCGGGCATTACCACGACACCACGGGCCGCGCGCTGGCAAATATCGAGGCCTCGCTGGCGCTGGGGCTGCGGGTGTTCGATGCGGCCGTGGGCGGGCTGGGCGGCTGCCCATATGCGCCGGGTGCGGCGGGCAATGTGGCCACTGAACGGGTGGCGCTGCTGCTGGCGGAGCTTGGCTATGTGACCGGGCTCGACGCGGCGGTGCTGGCCAAGGCGGCGGCCTTTGCACGCGGATTGCGCAGCGAGGGGCCAGCGCCATGACCAGCACGATCCGCATTGAAACCGACGCGCGCGGGGTGGCGCGGCTTGTGCTGGCGCGGGCCGAAAAGCACAACGCGCTTTCGGCGCAGATGATCGCCGAGTTGACCGAGGCGGCAACCCGGCTTGGCGCCGACCCGGCGGTGCGGGTGGTGGTGCTGGCGGCTGATGGCGCCAGCTTTTGCGCCGGGGGTGATCTGGCCTGGATGCAGGCGCAGATCGGGGCCGACGCGGCCACCCGTGCCGCCGGCGCGCGCGATCTGGCGATGATGCTGAATGCGCTGAACACCTGCCCCAAACCGGTGATCGGGCGCATCCACGGCAATGCTTTCGGCGGCGGCATCGGTATGATGGCGGTCTGCGATGTGGCGATTGGCATGGCGGGCGCGCGCTTCGGGCTGACCGAAACCCGGTTGGGGCTGATCCCTGCTACCATCGGCCCCTATGTGCTGGCGCGGATGGGGGAATCATTGGCGCGCCGGGTGTTCATGTCGGCCCGGCTGTTCGATGCGGATGAGGCGGTGCGGCTCAATCTGCTTGCCCGCGTCGTTCCGCCGCAGCAGCTTGACGCGGCGGTCGAGGCCGAGGTGGTGCCCTATCTGGCCTGTGCCCCCGGCGCCGTCGCAGCAGCCAAGGCACTGACCCGCAGCCTTGGCCCGCGCATTGATCACCAAGCGGTCGAGGCCAGCATCGCAGCGCTTGTGGCGCGGTGGGAAAGCCCCGAGGCCGCCGAGGGAATCGCGGCGTTTTTCGACAAACGAAAACCCTCCTGGTCGCTGTGATGCGCTAACAGAGCAACTGGCCTTGCCGCAGCGCGGCTAATTGCGTGCGCGGCCCCGAAAGCGGTGAAATCGCAGCCGGCGTTGGTTGACCCGGACAGGCGAGATGGCTAAACCACGCTCAGCCGGAACCTGCGCGAGTTCGCCTCGCGTCACGAGGGAGCCAACAGTGGACGATCTGCTGCGAGAATACCTTCCCATCCTCATTTTCCTGTTCATGTCCTTCGCGCTAGGCATCGTGCTGATCCTGGCGGCGGCGGTGATCGCGGTGTTCAACCCCGATCCGGAAAAGGTCTCGGCCTATGAATGCGGCTTCAACGCCATGGATGATGCGCGCATGAAGTTCGACGTGCGCTTTTACCTCGTGGCGATCCTGTTCATCATCTTCGACCTCGAAGTGGCGTTCCTGTTTCCCTGGGCGGTGGCGTTCGGCGCGCTTTCGACGGTGGCCTTCTGGTCGATGATGGTGTTTCTGGCGGTGCTGACCGTGGGCTTTGCCTACGAATGGAAGAAGGGGGCGCTGGAATGGGCGTGATCGCGAAACCCGAAGGCGCCGCCCCTGCCATGGACGCCGCGACCGCCGCACTGAACGACCAGCTGCAGGACAAGGGCTTCGTGCTGACCTCGGTCGAGGACATCATTGCCTGGTCGCGCAACGGCAGCCTGCACTGGATGACCTTCGGGCTGGCCTGCTGCGCGGTGGAAATGATGCATGTGGCGATGCCGCGCTATGATGCCGAACGCTATGGTTTCGCGCCGCGCGCCAGCCCGCGCCAATCCGACGTGATGATCGTGGCGGGCACGCTGACCAACAAGATGGCGCCGGCGCTGCGCAAGGTCTACGACCAGATGCCGGAACCGCGCTACGTGATCTCCATGGGTTCGTGCGCCAATGGTGGCGGCTATTACCACTACAGCTATTCGGTGGTGCGCGGCTGCGACCGTATCGTGCCGGTCGATATCTATGTGCCCGGCTGCCCGCCCAGTTCTGAAGCGCTGCTTTACGCGGTGCTGCAGTTGCAGCGCCGGATCCGGCGCACCGGCACGCTGGTTCGCTGAGGAGAGCGGAAAATGTCAGAAGCCCTGAACGAGCTTGCCGCCCACATCGCGCAGCGTCGCGCCGAAGACGTGCTGAAAACCGTCGTCAGCAATGGCGAACTGACGGTCAGCGTGGCCCCCAGCGGCATCGCCGCATTCATCGAATACCTGCGCGGCGACGCCGCCTGCCGGTTTTCCACGCTGATCGACATCACCGCGGTGGACTGGCCGACCCGCCCGGCGCGCTTCGACGTGGTCTATCATCTGTTGTCGATGTATCAAAACCAGCGCATCCGGGTGAAGGTTGCGCTGCGCGAGGATGAGCCGGTGGACAGTATCACCGGCGTCTTCCCCGGCGCCGACTGGTATGAACGCGAGGTGTTCGACATGTTCGGCATCCTGTTCTCGAACCACCCCGACCTGCGCCGCATCCTGACCGACTATGGCTTTTCCGGCTACCCGCTGCGCAAGGATTTCCCCACCACCGGCTATGTCGAGGTGCGCTATGACGAGGCGCTGAAGCGGGTTGTTTATGAGCCGGTGAAGCTGGCGCAGGACTACCGGCAGTTCGACTTTCTCAGCCCTTGGGAAGGGGCGCAATATGTGCTTCCCGGCGACGAAAAGAAAGCCTGAGACCGGGCTGCCCCAAAGGGCCGTCTGGTGCAACGGATGAAGGTGGACGAAGATGGACGGCAGCTTTGAAGATGCCCTGACCGGCGAGCAGAAGATCCGCAATTTCAACATCAACTTCGGCCCGCAACACCCTGCCGCGCACGGTGTTCTGCGTTTGGTGCTTGAACTTGACGGCGAGATCGTGGAACGCGCCGACCCGCATATCGGCCTGCTGCACCGCGGCACCGAAAAGCTGATGGAAAGCCGCACCTACCTGCAGAACCTGCCGTATTTCGACCGGCTCGACTATGTTGCGCCGATCAATCAGGAACATGCCTGGTGCCTGGCGATCGAGCGGCTGACCGGCGTTGCGGCACCGCGCCGCGGCAGCCTGCTGCGGGTGCTGTTTTCCGAGATCGGGCGAATTTTGAACCATCTGCTGAACGTCGGCGCGCAGGCCAACGACGTTGGCGCGCTGACGCCGCAGCTGTGGCTTTACGACCACCGCGAACAGTTGATGAACTTTTCCGAACGCGCCTCGGGTGCGCGCATGCACGCGGCCTATTTCCGCCCTGGTGGCGTGCACCAGGACGTGACGCCCGAGTTTCTTGACGATCTGGAGGCCTGGGCGCCGCGTTTTCTGAAAATGCTGGAAGACATCGACGGGCTTCTGACCGACAACCGCATCTTCAAGCAGCGCAACGTCGATATCGGCGTGGTCACCGAACAGGACATTCTCGATTGGGGCTTTTCCGGCGTGATGGTGCGCGGCTCGGGCTTCGCCTGGGATCTGCGTCGTTCGCAACCATATGAATGCTATGACGAATTCGCCTTCCAGGTGCCGGTAGGCAAGAGCGGCGACTGCTATGACCGCTATCTGTGCCGGATGGAAGAGATGCGCCAGTCCGCCAGCATCATCGTGCAGGCGATCACCAAACTGCGTGCCGAACCGGGCGATGTGCTGGCGCGCGGCAAGCTGACGCCGCCCAAACGCGCCGAGATGAAAACCAGCATGGAGGCGCTGATCCACCACTTCAAGCTTTACACCGAAGGCTTCCATGTGCCCGCCGGCGAGATTTACGCCGCCATCGAGGCGCCGAAGGGCGAATTCGGCGTCTATCTGGTGGCCGACGGCACCAACAAGCCCTACCGCGCGAAGATCCGCGCGCCGGGTTACCCGCACCTGCAAGCCATAGATCACATGGCCAAGGGCCACATGCTGGCCGATATTTCCGCCATCATCGGCTCGCTCGACATCGTCTTCGGGGAGATTGACCGCTGATGCTGCGCCGCCTGCATACCGAACAGCCCGCCACCTTTGCCTTCACCCCTGCGAACCTCGCCTGGGCGCAAGCGCAGATCACCAAATACCCCGAGGGCCGGCAGGCCAGCGCGGTCATTCCGCTTTTGTGGCGCGCGCAGGAACAGGAAGGCTGGCTGACCCGCCCGGCCATCGAATATGTGGCCGACATGCTGGGCATGGCCTATATCCGGGCGCTGGAAGTGGCCACGTTCTACTTCATGTTCCAGCTGCAACCCGTTGGTTCGGTTGCGCATATACAGATTTGCGGCACCACGTCCTGCATGATCTGTGGCGCGGAAAGCCTGATTTCAGTGTGCCGCGAACGGATCGCCCCCACCGCGCACATGCTCTCGGCGGACGGCAAGTTTTCCTGGGAAGAGGTCGAATGCCTTGGCGCCTGCGCCAACGCGCCGATGGCGCAGATTGGCAAGGATTACTACGAAGATCTGACCGCCGAAAGCTTTGCACGCATTCTCGATGATCTGGCCGCCGGCAAGGTGCCGCAGCCGGGCTCGCAATCGGGCCGCTATGCCGCCGAACCGGCATCCGGGCTGACCTCGCTGAGCGACGGCCTGGCCAGCAGGCCCGCGCATAACGCCACCGTGGCGCAGGCACTCAGGCTGGGCGACAGCGTCAAGCGCATCGACGGCAGCGAAGTGCCGCTGCTGACGCCCTGGCTGGGCAAGACGAAGGGCGCCAAGGCGGCCGCGAAACCTGCCGCGAAGCCCGCGCCAAAGGCTGCCACGGCAGCTTTGGCGCCGCCCGCGAAACCGGCGACGCTGGCGGTGGCGCGCGCCGGCAAGCCCGACGATCTGAAGCTGATCAAGGGCGTCGGCCCCAAGCTTGAGGCACTGCTGCACAGCCTTGGCTTTTTCCACTACGACCAGATCGCGGCATGGACCGCAGCGGAACTGGCCTGGGTCGATGACAATCTTGAGGGGTTCAAGGGCCGCGCCAGCCGCGATGGCTGGGTGGAACAGGCTGGCCTGCTGGCCACCGGCGCCAAAACCGAGTTCGCGGCGCGGGCGCGCAAAGACGGGCTTTACGACAAGAACTAGAAGAAACGCCGGGCACCGCGCGTTGAGGAACCGATGAGCATGAACTGCACAGAACGATGCTGGGGCGCCGGGGCGCTGGTGGGGGCGATTGTCGCGCTTGTCCTTGGCCTAGCGCTTCACCTGTGGCTGGCGCCCGTGCTGTTCGGGCTGATGGCCTGGCGCATCGCCGGCGTGGCATTCGTCTGGCTGGCTTGCACCGCCAACCGCCGCACGGTGCCGCGCCTTGTGGGCGAGGGTTCGAAATGACGCGGCGCGGCAACGGGCGGCAGCGGCAGGGGGGTGATCTGCGCATCGTGGCGCTGGTCATCGCGCTTGCGGCGCTGATCTGGGTTGCGCTGCAATGGATGGCGGCGCGCGGCGGCTGGAACCCCCGCTATATCGTGCTGGCCGATCTTGCGGCGGGTGCGGCGTTCATCTGGGCGCTGGTCGTGACAGGACGCATCTGGCGGCGGCAACGCCGTGCAGGGCAATGAGGGACAGAACATGCTGAAAGATCAGGATCGGATCTTTACCAACCTTTACGGAATGCACGACCGCAGCCTAGCCGGCGCGCGCAAACGGGGCCATTGGGATGGCACTGCGGGCATTCTGGCGCAGGGGCGCGACTGGATCGTCGATCAGATCAAGAATTCGGGCCTGCGCGGGCGCGGCGGCGCGGGCTTTCCGACCGGGCTGAAATGGTCGTTCATGCCCAAGCAGTCCGACGGCCGGCCAAGCTATCTGGTGATCAACGCCGACGAATCCGAGCCCGGCACCTGCAAGGACCGCGAGATCATGCGCCACGATCCGCACACGCTGATCGAAGGTGCGCTGATCGCAGGTTTCGCCATGGGGGCATCGGCTGGCTACATCTACATCCGCGGCGAATACATCCGCGAACGCGAGGTGCTGCAGGCGGCCATTGATGAATGTTACGACGCCGGGCTGTTGGGCAAGAACGCCTGCGGTTCGGGCTATGAATACCAGCTTTACCTGCACCACGGCGCCGGCGCCTATATCTGCGGCGAAGAAACCGCTATGCTGGAAAGCCTTGAGGGCAAAAAGGGCATGCCGCGGATGAAACCGCCATTCCCCGCCGCCTCGGGGCTTTATGGCTGCCCAAGCACCGTGAACAACGTCGAATCCATCGCCGTGGTGCCCACAATCCTGCGCCGCGGTGCCAGTTGGTTCGCGGGCTTCGGGCGGCCGAACAACACCGGCACCAAGCTCTTTGCCATCTCGGGCCATGTCAACAACCCCTGCGTGGTCGAGGACGCGATGTCCACGCCGCTGAAGGAAATTCTCGAACGCCACTGCGGCGGTGTGCGGGGCGGCTGGAAGAACCTCAAGGCGGTGATCCCGGGTGGGTCGTCGGTGCCGATGTTGAACGCGGCGCAAAGCGACGATGCATTGATGGATTTCGACTGGCTGCGCGAGGCGCGTTCCGGCCTTGGCACCGCCGCGATCATTGTGATGGACCAGTCAACCGACGTCATCAAGGCGATCTGGCGGCTGTCGAAGTTCTACAAGCACGAAAGCTGCGGCCAGTGCACGCCCTGCCGCGAGGGCACCGGCTGGATGATGCGGGTAATGGACCGGCTGGTGCGCGGCGAGGCCGAGCTTGAGGAAATTGACATGCTGCTGTCGGTCACCAAGCAGGTCGAGGGCCACACGATCTGCGCGCTTGGCGACGCCGCGGCATGGCCGATTCAGGGGTTGGTCCGGCAGTTCCGGGACGAGATCGAAGACCGCATCAAGGCGCGCAAGGCGGGCCGAGTAAGCGCGATGGCGGCGGAGTAAGGCAATGGCGAACCTGCGTAAAATCATCATCGACGATATCGAGGTCGAGGTTGACCCGGCGCTGACGCTGATTCAGGCGGCGGAAGTGGCAGGCATCGAGGTGCCGCGGTTCTGCTACCACGAACGGCTGAGCGTAGCGGGCAACTGCCGCATGTGTCTGGTCGAAGTGGTGGGCGGGCCGCCGAAGCCTGCGGCAAGCTGTGCGATGCAGGTGAAAGACCTGCGCCCGGGGCCGAATGGCGAGCCGAGCGTGATCAAGACCAACACGCCGATGGTCAAGCGCGCGCGCGAAGGGGTGATGGAGTTTTTGCTGATCAACCACCCGCTCGATTGCCCGATCTGCGATCAGGGCGGCGAGTGCGACCTGCAAGATCAGGCGATGGCTTACGGCGTCGATTTTTCGCGCTACCGCGAACCCAAGCGCGCCTCGACCGAACTGAACCTCGGGCCCTTGGTTTCCACCGCCATGACGCGCTGCATTTCCTGCACCCGCTGCGTGCGCTTTACCACAGAGGTGGCAGGCATCACCCAGATGGGCCAGACCGGGCGCGGCGAGGATGCCGAAATCACCAACTATCTTGGCCTGACGCTGGACAGCAACCTGCAGGGCAACATCATCGACCTGTGCCCGGTGGGGGCGCTGTCGTCGAAGCCCTATGCCTTCACCGCCCGCCCGTGGGAGCTGACCAAGGTCGAAAGCATCGACGTGATGGATGGTCTGGGCGCCAATATCCGCGTCGATGTGAAGGGCCGCGAGGTCATGCGCATCCTGCCGCGCAACCATGACGGCGTGAACGAGGAGTGGATTTCCGACAAGACCCGCTTCATCTGGGACGGTCTGCGCCGCCAACGCCTTGATACGCCCTACATCCGCGAGGGCGGCAAGTTGCGCAAGGCGACGTGGGCCGAAGCACTGGCGGCGGCGGCCAAGGCGATGAAGGGCAAGAAGCTGCTGGGTCTGGTGGGCGATCTGGCCCCGACCGAGGCCGCTTTCGCGCTGAAAAACCTCGTCGAGGGGCTTGGCGGTGCAGTCGAATGTCGCGTCGATAACGCGCGGCTGCCTGCGGGCAACCGCTCAGCCTATGTCGGCACGGCGAAGATTGAGGATATCGACAGCGCCAAGGGCATTCTGCTGATCGGTTCTGACCCGCGCAACGAAAGCCCGGTGCTGAACGCGCGCATTCGCAAGGCTTGGGCCGCTGGTGCCGAGGTCGGGCTGATCGGCAAGGCGGTCGATCTGACCTATTCCTACCACCATTTCGGCACTGACCGCGCGGCGCTTATGGCGCATGTAAAACTGGCCGAAGAGGCGCCGCCGGATACCGGGCAGGGCATCGTCATTGTTGGGCAAGGCGCAATCAACGAGGCCGATGGCGAAGCGGTACTGGCGCAGGCGATGCGCATCGCCGCCGCGCGCAAGGCGAAACTTCTGGTCTTGCACACCGCCGCCGGTCGCGTGGGTGCGATGGACGTGGGTGCTGTCGCCGAAGGTGGGCTCATCGAGGCCACCAAGGGCGTGCAGGTGATCTATAACCTCGGCGCCGACGAGGTGGAAATCGCCCGTGGGCCGTTCGTGATCTATCAGGGCAGCCACGGCGACCGCGGTGCAAACCGCGCCGACATCATCCTGCCCGCCGCCGCCTATACCGAGGAAGACGGCCTCTTTGTGAACACCGAGGGCCGCCCGCAGTTGGCCTATCGCGCTGGTTTCGCGCCGGGGCAGGCCAAGGAAAACTGGGCGATCCTGCGCGCGCTTTCGGCCGAACTTGGCGCGGCGCAGCCATGGAACAACCTCGCGGCCCTTCGCCGCGCGCTGGTGGCGGCACACCCGCATCTGGGCGCGGTGGACGAAGTGGCCGACAACGGCTGGACGCCGCTTGCGGTTCGCGCCCCCGGCAAGGCCGATTTCCGGCTGGTGGTGAAGGATTTCTACCTGACCAACCCGATCGCGCGCGCCAGCACCGTGATGGCGGAATGCTCGGCGCTTGCCGCGTCGCGCAAGGCGCAGCCCATGGCGGCCGAATGATGAAGCGCTGCGGCCTCATCCGCGCGCTACCGCTGACCGGCCTGTTGGCCGGGCTGGCGGCTTGTGCCGAGGCAAATGCGCCGCAGCTTGCCGCCGCCGGCGCCGCCGGCACCGCCCGCCCCGCCTATAGCGGTGTCGAGACGCGGCTGCTGGAAGGCGATCTGGTCGGCTTTCGCGTCG
>Ga0326597_10007267_pt1 | contig 15076 bp, 11 predicted proteins | sample RVTome_12_FD_203789 | JGI IMG/M metagenome (GOLD analysis project Ga0326597, IMG submission 203789) | Soil microbial communities from uranium-contaminated site in the Upper Colorado River Basin, Wyoming, United States - RVT100D185 | ecosystem: Environmental > Terrestrial > Soil > Contaminated >... | reverse complement strand
GACACTTGACATGAACAGCAGGCGTTCCCGATCCTTGAGCAGATTGCCCGCCAGAAGAGCCAGCCGTTCACCGGTCAGATCACTCTGGGCGAGCATCAGGCCCGCTCCCTTGCGGGTCAGGGCCCGGGCGTTGGCGGTCTGATGATCGGCCGCGGCATGGGGATAGGGAATCAGAATCGCCGGGCGACCGCAAACGGTCAGTTCGGCCAGGGTCGTGGCCCCGGCCCGGCAGACAACCAGATGCGCCCGTGCATAGGCCGCCGCCATCTCATTGATGAAAGGCACTACCTCGGCCCCCTGCCAGCCGGCATCGTGATAGCCTTTCCGGACCGTTTCCAGGTCATCCGCCCCGGTCTGGTGGACAATGTCCAACCGGTCGCGAAATTCGTCCAGCAACGGCAGAGCCTCTACCATGGCCTGGTTGATGGCCCGGGCGCCACGGCTGCCGCCAAAAACCAGCAGGGTCTGCTTCCCCTGGCCCATGGGGGGACAATCCTCCATCCCCCGGCGCAAGGGATTGCCGGTCAGCATGGTACGGCCGCGGTTGAAGGCCCGGTCGGCCTCGCCGAAGGACAGGAAGACCCGCTCCGCCCAGCGGGCCAGGATCCGGTTGGTCAGGCCGGGCCAGGCATTCTGTTCGTGAATGACCGTCGGCAGGCCTTTGAAACGGGCAGCCAGCAGCGCGGGACCGGAGGCATAACCGCCAACCCCCAATACCACGTCGGGCCGAAACCGGTCAAGAATGCTCATCGACTGACGCAGGCTTTTGACCAAGCCCGGCAGAACCCGCATCTTGCCCCACAATCCCTGGCCGACCAGACCGCGGATATCAATGGTTTCCAGAGGCAGACCGAGTTCAGGCAAGATGCGCGCCTCGATCCCCCTGCGGGTGCCGACGAACAATACCTGGGCCGCCGGATCGGTTTCCAGCAACCGCTGCGCCAAGGCAACGGCGGGGAAAAGATGGCCGCCGGTCCCTCCGCCGGCAAGGAGCAATTTCATTGCAGTTCTCCCGTAGTCTGGCTCGACACGTTGAGCAGGATGCCAACCGCCACGAGGGAGGTCAGCAGGCTGGTCCCGCCAAAGGAAATGAAGGGCAGCGCCAGTCCCTTGGTGGGAAGCATACCCATGACCACAGCAATATTGACAAAGGCCTCCATGCCCAGCAGGAGGGTGATGCCGAAGGCCAGATAGCGACCGAAATCGTCGGGGGCCTGCAGGGCAACGCGAATGCCGCGCATGACCAGGACCAGGAACATGGCGGTGATCACGAAAGTCCCGGCGAAACCCAGCTCTTCGCCGACCACCGAAAAGATAAAATCGGTATGGGCTTCGGGCAGGTAGAACAGTTTCTGCTTGCCCTCCCCCAGACCGTTGCCGATCAGCCCGCCGGTACCGAAGGCGATCAGGCTCTGGATGATCTGGAACCCGGACCCGGTAGGATCCTGCCAGGGGTCGAGAAAGGCAAGGAAACGGCGCCATCGGTAATCGGAATGCCGCACCAGAAAGTAAATGAACGGCATGGCCAGCACCCCCAGGGAGAGCAGATACGACACCCGGGTGCCGGCCGCCATCAGCATGACCATGGCCAGGACGCCGAGGGTCAGGGCACTGCCCAGATCGGGCTGCAGCAGCAACAGAAGCAGCAGAAACGCAAGTACGATCATGTAGGGCAGAATTCCCAGCTTGAAACTCTTGACCTTGTCCTGTTTCTTTGCCAGGGAATGAGCCATGTAAAAGACCAGTGCCAGCTTGACCGCTTCCGAAGGCTGGATGGAGAATCCCCCCAGGCGGAGCCAGCGCGCGGCACCGCCGGCACGCGTCCCGATCCCTGGCAGGAGCACCAGCACCAGCAGAAAAGCGCAGAGCATCAGGCCGGGCACCGCCAGCGGGCGAAGCCGGTGATAGTCGATGCGCAGGGTAAGGGCCAGCAAGGCGAATCCGGCCAGGGCATAAATGCCCTGTCGCTTGAGGAAATAGAAACCGTCGTGGAAGCGTTCCGCGGCCATAATGGAAGAGGACGAATAAACCATGACCACGCCGAAGCAGGTCAGGACGACCGCCAGCAACAGAATCGTGGTATCGAATTGCCGGTCCCCTTCCATCGATCAGACCTTTTCCTTTTCCGGCAGCGCCTGGACCGCACGGACGAACACCTCGCCCCGCTCGGCGTAGCTGCGAAACATGTCAAAACTCGAACATCCCGGCGACAACAACACCGAGCCGCCGCACGGGGTAAGCCGGTGGGCCAGTTTCACGGCCTCTTCCAGACTGACGGCCCGTATCGTGTCGGTCAGCATTCCCAAAACCTCTTCAATCCGGTCGCCGGCTTCGCCGATCAGGATCAGATGGGCCACCTTGTCCCGGACCTCATCGGCGAGGGGGGCGTAATCGCCGCCCTTGTCCCTGCCGCCGGCGATCAGGGTAACCGGTGCCCGCAATCCGGCCAGGCTTTTCACCACGCTGCCGACGTTGGTGCCCTTGGAGTCGTTGTACCAGGCCACCCCGTCCAGTTCCCGAACCAGCACCATGCGATGGTCAAGACCGCCAAAAGCGCAAACCGCCGACCAGGCGACCTCCGGCGGACAGCCCTCCATAAGGGGTGGTATAAGTGCCGCCATGACATTTTCCAGGTTGTGCAGGCCCTTGAGCCGCAGTTCGGCAATCGGAAAGCGCCGCTCCGCCCCGTCCATGCGCCAGATGATCTCGTCCCCCGCCAGGCCCATGCCCTCGGCCGGTACGTGGCGGGAAGAAAAATACACCTTGCGGCTGTCGACATCCGAGGTCAACTGCCCCACCAGGGGATCGTCGCCGTTGAGCACCGCGACATCGGCGGCTGTCATGTTAACAAACAGCTGCTTCTTGGCGGCCAGATAGGCGGACATGTCCGGGTAGCGATCGAGGTGATCCTCGCTGAGATTGAGCAGCAAACCGTATCGGGGCCGGAAGGTTTCGATCGCCTCCAGCTGGAAAGAGGAGATTTCCGCCACCAGCCAGTCCCAATCCGATTCGTCGAGGGCCTCGATCAGGGGTGTGCCGAGATTGCCGCCGACGAATACCCGGCGTCCCCAGGCGCGGAAGATCTCACCCAGCAAGGTGGTGGTGGTCGATTTGCCATTGGTGCCGGTAATCGCCACCATCGGCGCCGAAAGCTGCCGGAAAGCGATCTCGATTTCCCCGAGCACCGGCACGCCCCGCCGCCGCGCCTCGGCCACCGCCGGCAGGCTCAAGGACACGCCTGGGCTGATGGCGATCAGATCGGCGGCGGCGAACAGATCCATGCCGTGGCCGTCGAAATCGAACCGCACGCCCTTTGCGGCCAATCCGGAGGTATCGCCGATCTGGTCCGCGGAGCGGCTGTCGGACAGCACAACCCGCGCGCCCAGGCGCAGGAAATGTTCCGCCAGAGCCCGCCCGGTTCTGCCGGCCCCGACTACCACGATCTGTTGGTTGCGATATCCGTCCATGTTATCTCAACTTGAGGGTCGACAGGGCGACCAGGGCCAGAATGATGCTGATGATCCAGAAACGAACGATAATTTTCGGCTCGGCCCATCCCTTGAGTTCGAAATGGTGATGCAGCGGCGCCATGCGAAAAATCCGCCTTCCGCAGAGGCGGAACGACGCTACTTGAAAAATCACCGACAGCGCTTCAACAACAAAGATTCCGCCGACGATCACCAGGACGATTTCCTGCTTGGTAATCACCGCGATGGTTCCCAGGGCGCCGCCGAGGGACAAGCTGCCGACATCGCCCATGAAGACCTGGGCCGGATAGGTGTTGAACCAGAGGAAGCCGAGGCCGGCGCCCACCATGGCGCCGCACAGCACGGCCAGCTCTCCCGCCCCCTGCACACTGCTGATCTGCAGATACTCCGAGAGCCGGACATTGCCCGCCAGGTAGGCGAACAGCAGATAGGTTCCCGAAGCGATGATGGTCGGGCCGATGGCCAGGCCGTCCAGGCCGTCGGTCAGGTTGACGGCGTTACTCGCTCCAACGATGACCAGCACGGCAAAGGGGATGTAAAACAACCCCAGGTCGGGCCGCACATCCTTCAGAAAGGGCATCGCCAAGGTGGTCTGAAAGGGCGGATAAACCACCAGAATGATGGCGGCGGCCGTAGCGATGAACACCAGATAGAACATCTTTTGCCGGGCCGAAAGGCCGTCACTGTTCTTTTTCTTGACCTTGCGGTAATCATCCAGAAACCCGACCACGCCGAAGCCGACGGTCACCATCAGAGTGATCCAGACGTAAATGTTTCTCAGGTCGGTCCAGAGCAGGGTCGGCAGGACTATGGCCAACAGGATCAGGGTGCCGCCCATGGTCGGCGTTCCCTCTTTTTTGAAATGGGATTCCGGCCCGACCTTGCGAATACTCTGGCCGATCTGCAGTGCTTGAAGTTTCTGGATCAACCAGGGGCCGAGGATGAAGGAAATCACCAAAGCGGTAATCGCGGCATAAATCGTCCGGAAGGTAATGTACCGGAAGACCTGCAGAAAGAAAAACTTGGTATGTAAGGGATAAAGCAAATGGTAAAGCATTCGGTGAAATCTCCATCTGTTTCGAAACGGCCGCCCGCCCCGAAGCTGTTTGCCTCAACCAATTCCCGGCGGTCTCGCCGGGACCTTTCGGGTCATCCTGCAGCCTGACAAGCACAGCCCGCCTTTAGCGCGGCACAGATGCGTTCCATCTTCATACCCCGAGACCCTTTGACCAGTACCCGATCTCCGGGCTGAAGGGTCTTTCGCAACAATTCAACAGCCTCTTCATGATTGCCCGCCAGCATGATCATGCCGGCGGCAAGCCCCGCCTGCCGTGCCCCGATTGCCGTCTGTTCAGCAAGCTCGCCGAGCAGAACCAGCAGATCGGTACGCCGGCCCGCTACCCGGCCGACCTCGCGATGCAGCTCCACCGCAGCGTCGCCCAGTTCCAGCATGTCGCCCAAAACCGCTATCCGACGGCCATTTCCGGGCATTTCGTCAAGGGCCGCCAAGGCCGCCTTGACCGCCAGGGGATTGGCGTTGTAACAATCTTCCAGCAGAACCACATCTTTGGACAGAAGGGTCGTTTCCATGCGTCCGGCACAGGGGCGGAAGCTTTCCAGTCCCCGTATTATCATTGCCGGTTCCACGCCGATGGCAAAGGCCGCCGCGGCGGCTGCCAGCGCGTTGTGGACATTGAAGCGGCCATGAATATGCAACTGTACCGGCCAGCGACCCTCCGGCAGGCAAAGCTGGAAAGCGACTCCCCCGGGCCAGAGGATGATTTTTTCGGCCCGCACATCGGCCGGCGGAGCACAGCCGAACAGGAGTCGTCGCACGCCGTTGGCCACCGGCAGGCCGGCGACCCGTTCATCGTCGATGTTGATCGCCGCCGTGCCTCCCTGGGCAAGACCGGCGAACAGTTCCCCCTTGGCACGGGCGACCCCGTCCAGCCCGTGGAGGGTCTCCAGGTGGGCCGGGCCGATATTGGTGATTACACCGATATCCGGAGCGGCAATTTCGGTCAGCCGGGCGATTTCGCCGCGAGCGCTCATGCCCATCTCCAATACCGCCCAGCGATGATCGGCGGTCAACCGGAACAGGGTGTGCGGCAGGCCGATCAGATTATTGAAGTTGCCTTCAGTCACCAGGCCGGGCCCGGTCCCCCGCAAGATGGCGCCCAGCATTTCCTTGGTGGTGGTCTTTCCCGATGAACCGGTAACGGCCACCAGGGGGCCCCTGAGCAGCAACCGTCTGGCCGCGGCCAGATCGCCCAAGGCTTGCAGGGTATCGGGAACGCGCACCACGGGAACGGGGAAACCCGCGATCACATCCTCGCTCAGGCAGACCGCCGCACCATTTCGTACCGCCTGCATCAGGAAATCGTGACCGTCGTAATTCGGGCCATGCAGGGGCACGAACAGATCGCCTTCCCGGATCTTGCGGCTATCGGTGGAAATTCCGCTAATCACCACTTGGGCCTTGGCTGGTGTCGCCGAGCCGCCGGTGATGCGGACAATCGTCTGAATATCAAGTTTCATGATTGTCCCCTTTTCCCAGGGCCCGCTTCAATTCCTCACGGTCGTCGAAATGAAAACGCTCCCGGCCGATGATCTGGTAGTCCTCGTGGCCCTTGCCGGCAACCAGCAACAATTCTCCGCTTCGCAACAGCCCGGCGGCAAAGCGAATGGCCTCTCTGCGGTCCGGGATTACAACGTAGCCCCGGTCACGACGGGACGCAGCTTCCTCGACCGACCATCCCCCCCCAAACACCTGATCGAGGCCCGGCCGGACATCGGCAATGATCGCCCCCGGATCCTCGCAGCGGGGATTGTCCGAAGTCAGTACCACCAGGTCGGAATGACGCGCCGCTACCTCGCCCATGACGGGGCGCTTGCCGCGATCGCGATCGCCGCCGCAGCCAAAAACGGTGATGAGCCGGACCGGCTTCAGTTCCCGCAGGGCGGTCAACACCTTGTCCAGGGCATCGCCAGTATGGGCGTAATCGACCAGCACCAGGGCTCCCAGGTCATTGGCCACCGGTTCCATGCGGCCGGGGACCGGCGGTGCCTGGTTCAGACCCGCCGCCACCGTCTCCGGCGGGACATTGAGAGCCAGGCCCGCGCCGGCGGCGCACAGGAGATTGTACAGGTTGAATTCCCCGACCAGCGGCGACCGCACTTCAAAATCGCCCCGGGGCGAAGTGATCCGGGCTTCGATGCCGGCCAGGGTCAGGCTGGCATGTGCCGGCCGGACATCGGCGACGGCCGTCAGTCCGCAGGTCAAGAGATCGCGGGTCAAGGGACTTACGCATTGCCGGGCCAGCCGCTCGCCAAAGGAATCATCGATGTTGATCACCCCATGGGCGGGACCATGGTCGCCCAGACTGCCGAACAGCCGGCACTTGGCGGCAAAGTAACTGTCCAGGTCGCCGTGATAATCCAGATGTTCCGGGGTGAGGTTGGTAAACACCCCAACGTCGAAGCGGATTCCGTCGACCCTGTGCTGTTCCAGGGCGTGGGAAGAAACCTCCATCACCAGGGCGTCGGCCCCGGCGCTGCGAAATTCCGCAATGGTGCGCAGCAGATCCACCGATTCCGGGGTCGTATGCAGGGAGGGCAGCACCCGGTCGCCGAACCGGTAGTTGACCGTCCCCAGCACCGCCGGATGCTTGCCGGCGGCACGAAGAATCGATTCCACCAGGTAGGTAACCGTCGTCTTGCCGTTGGTTCCCGTTACCCCGACCACGGTCATGTCGCGGGTCGGATGGCCGTAAAAGACGGCGGCGGCGAGGGCTAGAGCCCTCCGGCTGTCATCCACCAGCACGCCGGTAACCCCGGGGGGAAGGGGCTGCTCTTCCTCGAACACGATCACCCCGGCGCCCCGGTTCAGGGCCTGGTCGATAAACCGGTGGCCGTCGGTAAGCGCTCCGCGCAGGGCAAAAAACGCACCACCGGGAACAACCTGTCGGGAGTCGTAATAGAGACCGGAAATGTCTGCAGCCGAAGGGCCGAAAACGGCGCGCGGGGAAAGCATATGAAACAGCTTGGAAACCTTCATGGAGAACTCTATTCTCATATCCCTTGACCCTAAAAGTCAAAATGTATTTTCAGGCCGGAGGCGCCAGTTTTACCCACACTTCGTTGCCGTATCGGATCGGTTGCCGGGCCGCCGGATACTGCTCCACAACCCGGCCGCTGCCCTTGAGTTTGATATTCAGCCCCAGACGTTCCATGGTCTTCAGTACCTGCCGGCCACTCATGCCGAGGCAATCGGGCATGTTCGGCGATTGCCCCTGGCCCTCACTGCTCTCCTGGTAGACGGCTTGCCTCGCCAGACCCGCGGCCACCAGGGCCACGTCTTCTTTCACGGTCAACAGGGACGGACGACTGCCCGCATTCGCGGGATCGACATGCAGATAACGCAGGGACTGTTCGGCAATTCGGGAAAAAACCGGGCCGGCCACCATCCCGCCGTAAGTCTGTCCCTGGGGCTCGTCGAGCACCACCAGGATAACCAGCCGGGGATCCTCGGCTGGCACGAAACCAACAAAGGAAGAAACCCGTTTGTCCGCCGAATAGCCGCCCGCTACCGGATCCACCTTCTGTGCCGTGCCGGTTTTTCCGGCTACCGTGAATCCGGGCACCACGGCATGTTCACCGGTGCCATCCGCGCCGGTTACCGCTATCATCATCTCCCGCACCTGTCGGGCGACCTGGGGGGAAACAACCCGGCGTACAGCCTGAGGTTCGCGATTTTCCAACGTCTCGCCATAGGGGCCGACCACCCGTTTGACCAGGTCGGCTCGCATCAGGGTGCCGCCGTTGGCGATAGCCCCGGTCGCCAGGGCCAGCTGCAACCCGGTGACGCTCACTCCCTGGCCGAAGGAAATATTCGCCAGATCCGCTTCAAACCACTGGTCGGGACGACGCAACAGCCCCGACCCCTCACCGGGAAAGTCGATTCCTGTCATCGAACCGAAGCCGAATCCGGCCAGGTAACGATGGAACCGTTCCCGGCCGAGCAGCTTGCCAATCTTTGCGGAACCGATGTTCGAACTGACTTTCACTATTTCAGCAACGGTGAGCACCTTGTATTTGTGGTGGTCGTGAACCACCCGACCGCCCACTCGGTACCGCCCGTTTTCACAATCGATTTTCTGCTCGGCCCGCACCACCTTTTCGTTGAGGGCCGCCGCCACCAGAAAGGGCTTCATGGTCGAACCGGGTTCGAAAAGGTCACAAACCGCCCGATTGCGCCACTGGCTCGGGCGGCTTTTGTTAAAGGCGTTGGGGTTGTAGTCGGGCTGGTTGGCCATGGCCAGCACTTCACCTGTTTGCGGGTCGATCACCACGGCGGAACCGGCCTTGGCCCTGGTCGCGGAGATTCCGGCCGCCAGTTCTTTTTCGGCGATGTATTGCAGGTTCTTATCCAGGGTCAGGTAGAGGCTGTTGCCCGGCCTGCCGCCCTGCACCACGGGATTGTTGAAAGAAAGCCCCTTACCCCGGGCATCCTTTTCCATCATCAGGAAACTGCTCTCGCCCAACAGGAGCCCATCGTATCGCAGCTCCAGTCCTTCGAGACCTTTCGGATCGAGCCCGGTAAAACCGATGACCTGAGCACCGATTTCCGAATTGGGATAAAATCGCCGGTGTTCCCGGGTGAAACCGACACCTGCCAGATCAAGAGCCCGAACCCGCTCGCTTTCACGGGGAGAAACCTGGCGCTTAAGCCATAAAAACCGCTTCTTCAATTGCAGCCGGCTCTTCACCACCCCATAGGGCAGAGAGAGCGCCGTAGCCAAAGATCGCGCCGTGCCCTCGGCATCCGTCACCAGTTGGGGATCGACGAAGATCGAATCGACGGCGGTGCTTAGAGCCAGTTCCTCGCCATTGCGGTCGTAAATGGTTCCCCGTTGCGGCGGCAACTTGATGATCCGCTGATATTGTTGGCGAGCCCGTTTTTCAAACTGGTCATGATGCAGCACCTGCAGGCTGAAAGCCCGGAAGCCGATCAGGCCGAAGGCTACCATAAAGCAGCAGCCCACCAGCCTTATTCTCCATGTGCTCCATCGTAGCCGCCGCTTCATCACTTGACGTAAATCACCTGTTCGGGGGTCGGGTTACGCAGGCCGAGGCGCGTCCGGGCGACCGTTTGGATCCGGGCCGGACTCCTCAGGCTGGCCGTTTCGAGATGAAGGCAGCGTACCTCACGATGCACCTCGCGCAGACGGCTTTCGAGGTGTGATATGTCATACTGCAGATTGACCAGTTGCAGGCGAGACCAGACGAAAAACAGGGAAACGGTGACCAGAATAGCCAGGAATAGAAAAATCCTGCTCAATCGGGGCCGGGACCAGGGAAGGTCATCGACCTTTGGAACGGACCTTATCAAAGTACCTGACATGACATCCTCCATCTAAAACATCCCGTCACCGGGAAAAATTCCTGAAATTCAACAGCGTCGCACCGCACGAAGTGTCGCGCTGCGGGCGCGAGGGTTGTCCGCCACTTCTTCTTCGTCGGCGCGCACCCCCCTGGTGGTCAGCAACTCGACCCTGGGTTTGTGATCACAGGCGCAAAGCGGCAAATCGCGCGGGCAAATGCAACTTCTCGCCTCCTGCCGGAACAACCGCTTGACCATGCGGTCCTCAAGGGAATGAAAGCTGATCACCGCCATCCGTCCTCCCGGCCGCAGACTCGCAAGTCCCTCTTTCAAGCCCTCGGCAACATGCTCCAACTCGCGATTGACATAAATACGCAAAGCCTGAAAGACCCGTGTCGCCGGATGAATGCGGGCCGGAACATGGCCTCCGGGAACGCAATCCTCGATCAGTTCAGCCAGTTGCCGGGTGGTTTGCAACGCCGTCTGGCCACGAACCTGAACCACCCGCCGGGCGATGCGCCGGGCATAACGTTCCTCGCCGAATTCCCGAAAAATACCCGCCAGATCGTCGGCATCCAATTCATTGAGGATTTCCGCGGCGGTCATTCCGGTGGTCGGGTCCATGCGCATGTCCAGGGGAGCATCGACCCGGAAGGAAAACCCCCGGTGCGGCGCATCGAGCTGATAGGAGGAAACGCCGAGATCGAGAAGCAACCCGTCCAGAGGGCCAATGTTCCCCTCCGCCAGAACCTGACTGATTTCGCTGAAATTGCGGTGCAGCAGCACCACCCGATCACCGTAGGGAGCAAGCACCCTGGCTGCTTCGCGAAGGGCCTCGGGGTCGCGATCCAGGCCGATCAACCGACCGTCCGGCGCGGTTGCCTCGAGGATCAGCCGGGCATGGCCGCCGCCGCCGACCGTACCGTCGAGAAAAGTTTCGCCCGGTTTCGGCTGCAGCAGGGCCAGCACTTGTTCCGGCATGACCGATGAATGTTGAAAGGCTGTATTTTCCAAATATCAGAATCCCAGATCGAAAAGGGTCTGGGGACTGGCTGCAAGCCGATCCTCAGCGCCCTTACGCATTTCAGCATGAGTGGCCCGATTCCAGACCAGAATTTTGTTAAAGGCGCCGACCACCACGATTTCCCGGATATCCACGTCAAGACCGGCGTAATCGCGCAACGCCTTGCTCAACTGGATGCGGCCCTGTTTGTCGAAAGTGCAGGTCACGGCCGGAGAAATGAGGGTAAGATTGACATCTTCCCTGGCCTGGCCGGGAGGCATGTGCTTGACGTTTTCGAGGAATTTTTCCCATTCGGGGATCGGATAGGCGACAAGCCCGCCCCGGTGCTGGGTCACGATCAGACGTTCGTCACCGTAGGCCTGGGTCAGCGTGTCCCGGAATCGCGCGGGAATGCTCGCCCTGCCCTTGGCGTCGATCGCGTTATTAAATTCCCCCTGAAAATCCATTAGCAGCCATCCACCCAGGCCAGATTTAACACCATTCCCCACCTTTTGCCAAACTATAGCGGTGCGCCTCCGCAGTGTCAAGGTGATTTTTCTAATTTTTTAAGGGTTTATGCAGGTGGCAAAGCACAAAAAAAGCCCTCCTTGCGGGGGGCCTCGAAATGGGGACATTTTGTGGGGAAAAGGTCAGCTTTTAGGAAAATCTTCAGGCAGGACCATCTCGATCTCTTCAATCCGGCGATCGACCACCTTCCGCACGGTGAAGGCAACGCCTTGAGCCTCGCAGCTTTCTCCCTGGCGGGGGATGGAACCGAAACGGTGGAGCAGAATTCCGGCCAGGGTGGTGGCGTTTTCCTCAGGCAGCTGCAGGTTGAATCTCTGATTGATGACCCGCAGGGATATGCTGCCGTCAACCAGGTAGCGACCGAAAGAGATTTCCCGGATCAGGACCTCGTCGGCGTCGTATTCGTCCTGGATCTCGCCGACGATTTCCTCGACGATGTCCTCCAGGGTCACGATCCCTTCAACCCCGCCGTATTCATCCACCACCATGGCCAGATGAATCTGTTTCTGGCGAAAGGCCTGCAGAAGGGCATTGATGCGTTTTGATTCCGGCACAAAATAGGGGGGTCGGGACAGATCGCGCAGGGAAAACTCTTCGGGGCGATGGACGTATTTGAGAATGTCCTTCGAATGGATGACTCCCACCACTTCATCGAGACTCCCCTCGAAGACCGGAAAGCGGGAATGCCGGGCCTGCTGGGCAATTTCCAGGGCGCTGTCAAAGGATGTCGATACCTCGATGCCGACCACCTCGGTCCGCGGGATCATGATATCGCGGGCCCGGATCTGCGACAGATCGAAAACACCGTGCAACATGCGACGCTTTTCCCGGGGAACGACCCCCGACGCTTCTCCCACCGAGATCATGGCGCGGATTTCGTCCTCTGAAATCAGGCCGCGGTCGGCCTCGCTGCCGCTGAACCGGGTCATCAGCCGGGAAAGTCCGGTCACCAGCCAGATCAGGGGTGTGAGCAGCAGCATCATCGCCTGAATAGGCCCCAGCACCAGAAAGGCGACCTTCTCGGGATTATGAGCGGCAAAGGTTTTGGGGCAGATTTCGGCCAGGACCAGAATGATCGGCGTGAGAATAAGAATGGTCATCAACTCGCCATGCTCGCCATATAATTGCACAAACAAGGTGGTGGCAAACACCGAAGCGGCGATATTGACCAGGTTGTTGCCGATCAGAATGGCACTGAGCAATTGATCGGGCCGCTGCCGAATGGCTTCGAGGCGCAGGGCCCCGCGCCGTTTCTTGAACACCAGATATTTGATGCGCAGGGTATCCAGGGACAAAAGGGCCGTTTCCGAGCTTGAAAAAAAAGCCGAAAATAGAATCAATATGGTCAGAACCACAATATATAGATAGGGATTGTCGAACACCCGAGCCTCCTTTTTGACACTGATATTTGCGGAGTTTACTTGAAGAAAGCAACAAAGACAATGTTTCTGTGCTATCTGGCATTCCTCCTTTCTTATCCTTCCGGGACTGTGTTATAAACCGGAAAATCTTCGCATTTACCCGTCTGCCAGTTGAAGGATGATGAACAATGAACATGGAACAGGCCAACCGTCGCTACCGGGAACTCTGCACCGAACTGCATCGGCACAACACCCTGTACCATGTTTACGACCGTCCGGAAATCTCCGACGCAGCCTATGATCGGATGTTTCGGGAACTCCAGGAAATCGAAGAGCAATTTCCGGATCTGATCAGCCCCACGTCCCCCTCCCGCCGGGTCGGCGCACCACCGCTGGACAAATTCGAGCCGGTGCGCCACAGCCTGCCGATGCTCTCCCTGGAAAACGCCCTCGACGAGCAGGAGATGCGGGATTTCGATGATCGGACCCGGCGCTTTCTGGCCAGCGACGAACCGGTGGAATACGTCTGCGAACCGAAAATGGACGGGGTAGCCGTGGAACTCGTCTACCGCGACGGCCGGTTCGTGCTCGGTTCCACCCGCGGCGACGGCGTCACCGGCGAAAAAATCACCGAAAATCTCAGAACCATTTCAACCATCCCCCTGGAACTCGGCGATGAATGTCCGCCGCTGTTTGAGGTCCGCGGCGAAATCTACATGGACCTGGCGGCTTTCCGGAATCTCAACCGCGAACGGGAGGAAGAAGGCCTTGCCGTCTTCGCCAACCCGCGCAATGCCTCCGCCGGCAGTTTGCGCCAGCTCGATTCGAGCATTACCGCCCGGCGGCCGCTGCAGATCTGCTGCTACGGCGTCGGTCAGATCGAAGGGCCGCAGCCGGCGACCCATTATCAGCTGCTGGAACAACTGCACCGCCGGGGACTGCGGGTCCACCTGGACAAGATCCGGCTGGCCCGCGGCATCGACGAAGTGATCGGCTGCTTTCGGCTACTGGAGGAAATCCGGGAACAACTGCCCTTCGAGATCGACGGCATGGTGGTCAAGGTCAACCGCCTCGACCTGCAGCGGGAACTGGGCGAAAAGACCCGCACCCCGCGCTGGGCGATCGCCTGGAAATTCCCCCCGCGTCAGGCGGTCACCGAGGTCGAGGATATCGTGCTCCAGGTCGGCCGCACCGGCGCCATCACCCCGGTGGCCAGGTTGCGGCCGGTGGAAGTCAGCGGGGTGACCGTTTCCCGCGCCAGCCTCCACAACTGGGACGAAATCGCCCGCCTCGATGTCCGCATCGGCGACCGGGTGGTGGTGGAACGGGCCGGGGACGTCATCCCCGACGTCGTGCGGGTATTGCCGGAACACCGCACCGGCGACGAACGCCAGGTAGCCCTTCCCGAAACCTGCCCGTCCTGCGGGGGCCCGGTGACCAAACTCGAAGGGGAAGTCGTACCCCGTTGCCAGGAATTGTCCTGTCCGGCCCGGGTTATCGAGGCCCTCAAGCATTTCGTCTCCCGGCGGGCCATGGACATCGACGGGCTCGGCGAAAAAACCCTCGAACAGCTATTGCAGCGCGGCCTGGTGCGCAGCCCGGCCGACTTGTACCGCCTGACCAAAGAGGATCTGCTGGCCTGCGAGCGGATGGGCGAGAAATCATCCGACAACCTCCTGCTGGCCATCGAGGCCAGCAAACTGCGCTCCCTGGATCGCCTGCTCCATGCCCTCGGCATCCGCCACGTCGGCGAGCATCTGGCACGCCTGCTGGCCCGCCAGTTCGGATCTTTGGGAGAACTGGCCGCCGCCAACCGCGACCAGTTGCTGGCTATCCATGAAATCGGCCCCCAGGTCGCCGACAGCGTGGTCGATTTCTTCGCCAGGGACCGCAACCGACGGATCTTGGAGGAGTTGCAGCGAGCCGGGGTCGAACCCAGGGCGGAAGCCCGTCGGGCCGGTGGCCCTCTGACCGGTAAAAGCTTTGTTTTCACCGGCAGCCTGGTACACTTCAAACGTACGCAGGCCCAGGAAATGGTGGAACAAATGGGCGGCCGCGCCACCGGCTCGGTAAGCAAAAAAACCGATTATGTCGTGGCCGGCAGCGACGCCGGCAGCAAACTCGACCGGGCCAGGGAGCTGGGCGTCACGATACTCAGCGAAGAGGAGTTCGGGCAACTGCTCGAAAGGATTGGCGAAAATGGAGCGGATTAGGGTCGCGGTACAGATCCACGGCATCGTGCAGGGGGTCGGTTTTCGCTATTTCACCCGCCGGACCGCCCAATCCCTGGACCTTTCCGGCTGGGTGCGCAACC
>Ga0326597_10007266_pt1 | contig 15076 bp, 9 predicted proteins | sample RVTome_12_FD_203789 | JGI IMG/M metagenome (GOLD analysis project Ga0326597, IMG submission 203789) | Soil microbial communities from uranium-contaminated site in the Upper Colorado River Basin, Wyoming, United States - RVT100D185 | ecosystem: Environmental > Terrestrial > Soil > Contaminated >... | reverse complement strand
CGCATCTGTCATCCGTATCCGCTCGTGCGGTTTGGCGTCGTTACCCAAGGTGGGAGCCGGATGCGGTAGTCCCGCACGTCCGGTTCTGTGCGGGGGGCGGCGGGTGACCGCCGTCCCTACCGCGACGAAAGGGAGTAGCGGCCCTTCCGCACTTGCAGGGTGGCGGCGCCGGTCACGGACGCCAGCCCGGAAAAGATCACGCCGCGGCACCGTCGGTGTCTGTCATGGCGCGGACAGCCAGGAGTGGCTGTCCGCGGAGGTGGCCGCCGCATGGTCTTTCACGCGATCGTGAGCGGGTCACGGCGTGCCAGTCCCTCGCCAGTTCCGCCGCACGACATCGAACGGACCGTAGGAGGCCGAGAGGGTCACCGAGTTTCCGATTGAGGGCGGCACGAAGGGTACGTACCCGTCCTGCTCCCACTGCAGCCACCGGAGCGACGGGTTCTCGAGCGGCACGGAGAACGTGTGCACGAACTCGACCGGGTTCCCTTCGGCGTCCGTCCGCGCGATCTGGACGGTCATCCCGGTCAACTCGAATCGCTGTCCCGGGCGCATCGGGTCGTACCGGGAACGGAACAGCCTTCCCAGCACGCCACCGTAGATGCTCTCTTCCGTCCTGACGCGCAACGAAGACTCATCGAGGCGAGTCACTTCGACCGGCGACGTGCCCGCGACCAGAACCCGCAGACGCCTGGGATAGGGCTTCCCCTCGAGAATCTTGAGTGTGCCGATGGATGTCGCAAGAAACAGGTAATCGGGCGGGTTGACGAGTACCAGATCCTGGCCGGCGATTCGGGGGTCGTCGGGGACGCTGGCGATGGCGCGCACCATCGGGTCGCCCAGCGGCTTCAGCGAATACGCGAGGAACGGGCTGACCATCGGAGCAACCACGAGGTGGGTGAGCGCTAGCAGCACGACCGCCGCCTGCTCGGACAGGCGCCAAAGGCGACGCGTCGGCATCCAGTCGGCCCCCTCGAGAACGCCGCGCACGAACTCGGCGACGAGGCCCATCGCCCCAAGGCCCACAAACAGCAAGAGCCGGTTCGCGGGTGCCACGGCAGCAATGGGCACAAGCGAGCACGTCATCCCCACGGCCCAGAACCGCGCCGTCCGACTCCTGCGGATGAGCGGCGTAAGAAAGACAGTTCCCAGAACGATGACGGCGACGCCGGCCGTCCAGAAGCTCCAGAAGGCCGCATCCGGGAACAACATGGCCCAGTCGGCCGGAATCGGCGACCACTGCCCGAGGAGCAGCACCGGCGCACGGGCGAAGAACGCGCCGAGGAAGGCGGTGGGACGGCCAATCGGGTCCTGGTAGAAATCTGAGCCGTGTGTCCCGAAGTCCATGGTCCGGTACACCGTCGCCCACGCGATGACCACCATCGCGTGAGGGATCACGGCGGCCAGCCGGCGGCGCCATGCCGCCCGATCCAGGAAGAGCGCGTAGGCCAGGAGATAACCAAGCGCGGCAACCGCCATTTCGCCGGAGCACAGCCCCAGCCCGAGGAAGATCGGCGACAGCGCCGCGTCCCTGGTCGACCCGTCCCTTCGCCAGCGATCAAAGGACCACAGGCAGAGGATGCCGAACAGTACCGCCAGCAACGCATTGCGGTTGGCGAGCCAGGCGGCAGGTGTGACGTGCGCGTCATCGACGGCATAGAGGAGCGCGGCCAAACCCGCCCACCATGAGACGCCGAGCAGACGTCTGTACAGCAGCGTGGCGACGGCCACCAAGGCTGCGTACCAGGCGAGACTGTGCAGGTGCATCAACGCTGGGGCGTCTGGCCATACCTGGTAGTCGATCCACATGCTGACGGCGCTGAGATAACGGAAGAACGCGAGGCGGTAGTCTGGAGGTGTCCACCAAGGGAAGAGTCCGGTGTCAACGTAGTCTCGGAGTATTTCTGGATCACCGCGGAAGGATGAAAACACTTCCAGCGGATGCGTCTCGACCTCCGCGTGGCCGAGCATCATCAACCGATGAAGGTGATCGTCGAACCGCCAACCGATCCAGAGGGCCGGCAGCGTGAGGACCACCGCCAGAACGGCGAGACGCCCTGGGAGCCGCGGATGAACAAGCCACGCCTTGAGCGCGACGACGGCTCTATCCAGCATAGGCATAGGAGCCGTGTTTTCCCTTCTGGCCGTCCTGATCGGCACCCATATACACCGAGTGCCCCCCGCGTGGATCAGGTTGTTTCGCCACTCATATGGCGCGTTCGTCGTGAGGTGCGCCTCGAGCGCTCGTGGCGTGGAAGGCCCAGTCTACATGAGGCGAAGTAGAAGTCCGACACCCTGCGTCTGTCGTTATTCCGGCAGGCTCAGCGCCACCAGCTCGGCGGGGTGCGCCGGGCTACCTACTGACATGACGATGTACTGCTTGCCTTCGTGCATGTAGGTCATCGGGATGCCCGTCTGAACGGACGGCAGTTCGAACGTCGCCACGATCTCGCCCGTCTGCTTGTCGTAGGCGCGGAAGAACGGCTGGCCGCCCCAGCCCTCGCCAGCCAGCACGAGGGTCTTCGTCACCACGATGCCGGCGCGTGAGTTGCTCCCCGTCCGGGGGAGATCGACGCCTTTCAGGGCGGGATGATTCCGAATCTCGTCCGGCGTGTCGCCGTTGGCCTGCACCCAGAGGTGTTCACCCGTGTTCATATCGATCGCCGTGATCCGGCCGTACGGCGGTTTGATGAGCGATAGTCCCTGCACCGTCGGCGCTTGGATGCTGGTGACGATGTATCGCATGTTGGAAACCTTCGGATCGCTCCCGAGCGCCAGGTTCGTGAGCTCCGTGTTGGTGCCAACATAGAGGATTCCCGTCTCAGCGTCGATTGCGGCGTGCTCCCAGTTGGCGCCGCCGCGAACGCCGGGAAGCGAGAGCGTGCCCTTGGTTCCGTCGGGGGCGGCGGCCAGCGAGGGCGGCGTGTACAGCTCGCTCAGACGGTACGACTTCACGATCTCGAGGGCCTCTTGCTTTAGCGCTGGCGTGAAGTCGATCAGATCGTCCACCGTGACCCCTTGCCGGTCGAATGGGGCCGGCCTGGTGGGGAAGGGCTGCGTCGCGGCAGCCCGCTCGCCCGGCACATCAGACGGGGGCACGGGCGTGTCCTCGATCGGCCAGATCGGCTCGCCGGTCACCCGGTCGTAGACGAAGGCATACGCCATCTTGGTCAGCTGCACCACGATCTTGCGGGGCGTCCCGTCCACCGTTACGTCCATCAAGATCGGCGCCGTCGGGATGTCGCGGTCCCAGATGTCGTGACGCACCAGCTGTTGGTGCCAGATCTTCTTTCCCGTCTTGACATCCACGGCCACCAGCGTCGAGGAGAAGAGGTTGTCGCCATGCCGATGGCCACCGTAGTAGTCGCCGGTGGGGGCTTCGATCGGCAGGTAGACATAGCCCAGCTCGTCGTCGGCGGCCATGGGGGGCCAAATGCCGACGTTGCCGGTGTACGAGGCGGAGTCATCCTCCCAGGTCTCGTAGCCCTCCTCGCCGACTTCCGGAATCGTGTGGAAGGTCCAGAGCAGCTTCCCGGTCCGGACGTCGTAGCCGCGCACCCAGCCCGGCACGTTCTCCTTCGTCGGCGGACGGTAACCCACACGCTGCGCCGGCCCGACGACCACGACCCCGTTGGAGATCATGGCCGGCGAGCTGCTTCCGATGTTTCCGACCGGGTCGACTCCCGGACGCAGGTTCTTCATCAGATCCACCACGCCGTTGGTGCCGAAGGTGGGAATCGGCCGGCCGGTCTCGGCCTCCAGCGCCACGAGGTGAAAGCCCGACGTCACGACGACGATCCGATTGTCACCGCTGCCGTCGGTCCAGTAGGCAACCCCGCGATGCTGTTTCCTCGGCGATCGCTGCCAGCGCTCGCCCTCATCCATCTTCCACATCCACAGGGTTTCGCCGCTGCCAGCGTCGATAGCCACCACAGCACGCCGGTTCCCCGCCGTGGCGTAGAGCACGCCATCGACGTAAAGCGGCGTCGTCTCGTTCTTCATCTCGGGAGTGGACCCGAAGTTGTCGCCTTTCCAGCGCCACGCGATCTGCAGATCCTTGACGTTGTCCTTGTTGATCTGATCGAGTGGTGAGTACTGGGTGCCTCCGTTGTCTCCGTGGTAGGATCTCCACTCCGCGCCCTGCGTGCCGTGCTGTCCCGCCGCTGGAATCGTCCACAGGATGACGGCGGCGAGCGATGCCACGCGTCCGATGCGCCGGAGCGCCTTCTTTGTCATTGGATGTCTCCCTTCGTCCGCAAGACCTCTCGTTCACGTCGATCGATCCAGAAGAGGCTCGATTAACGGAACGTGTCGCATCTCCTGGGCCTGAATGCACCGTGGCCCCCAAGGAGCGTCGCCGTGCCCGGACCGTCTACGTCAATCCGGCATCGGCGGCACGGGTTCGGGCCCGAACAGGATCGTCTCGAGGCTCGCTTTGTCGCTCCTAAGCTCTTCCTCGCCGGCCGGGAAGCCGTTCGCCTCCAAGACGTACGCCGTCAGGTCTGCATACGCCTTCGCGCTGAGTGTCCCTGGCGTGAACTCGGGCATGGTCTTGCGAGACTCGAAGAACTCATAGACGGAGCTATACCCGCCACCGAACTCGCTCACCTGATGGCAGTCGCCGCAGCGCGTCTGGAAGACCCGGTTGCCGCGCTTGGCCTGGGCTTCCGTGTAGACACCGTCCCAGACCGATCTCGTGGGTTCGGTGGACCGCGGGGAAGGCGTCGTTGCTTCTGCGACGCGCGCACGCGTGTGAGGCGGACTGATCGTGATCGACGCTGCCACCGGGACGAGTCCGATCGCGGCACTTACTCCAAGCGATGCCAGCGCCGCGAGGACAACAACGGCCGTTGGTCGCTTCGGGCTGTGGGGGGCGCGCCTCACTTGATCCGAACAGCTGAACGCGTGCTCGATTCTCGGTTTCATGTCGCTTCGCCCGAACGATGGAAGGATTCGCCGACGTGCTCGCCGCTGATCCCAAGAGGGCATGGCCAATCTCGTCCGTGCGGGATTGATCGCAGAGTATTGCGTACGAGCAGCACCTGTCAATGACAGGACAGACAGATGGCACACCCGGAACGGATAGCCGCTACGGCTCGAACACGGGAATAACGAGCTCTGCGAGAGGCGCGCGGACACGGAGCCGCTCGGTTTCCGGCCGATAACAGACCGTCGCGCTGCACACCTGATGCTTGACGACGACCTGGAAGTCGACGGTCTCGCGCACGGAGAACCCGGCTCGGCGCCGGAGATTGGCCACACGTTCCCATTCGGCGGTGACGGTGATCGGTACCGCGATGTTGACGACCCCTTCGTAGACGTTCAGCGTCACGCCGAGCGCCTCGAACCGTTGCGGACCCGTCGGCGGGTAAACCGGCTCGCCAATCCTCAGCTCGGGAGACGGCTCGACCGTCACGGTCGTCGCGTAGAACCCGTCCGGGAGCGGCTCCGCATAGACGTGCAACCCGTCGGCGAGTTCCAGGCGGACGTGAAGAGTGCTCACCGTTTCCAGCTTGAGATTTCTGTCCGACAGGAACGCGGTGATCTTCACGCGCTCCCCAGCGTGGTCAGCCTGCGGTGCTTCTTCGGGGACCAGCACGCGCCCCAGCGTCTTGTCGAGAATCGTGCCCGCCGAGGCGCGTGATGCGTAGTGTCGGTTGAAGAACTTTTCCGTGACGACGCCTGATTCATCCACCACATACGTGCCAGGGAAGGGAATGCCGTAGTAGGGCCCGGCGCGCGGGTCATCGGGGTCGATGGCGGTGTTCAGAATGCCGAACTGTCTCACGACAACCGATCCTGCGTCTGAGAGCAGGTCGTAGGCGATCGAGTACTTATCCGAGAAACGTTTCAGCGCGGCCTGCGGATCGTAGCTGACGCCGTACACCTTGATGCCGGCCGCGTCGAACTCCGGAATCCGATCTCGCAGCTCGACGAGCTGCGTCATGCAGTACGATCACCACACCGCCGAGCGGAAGAAGACGACGACCGCCTTCCTTCCTTCGCGGTCCCTGTGGAAGTCGATCGGTTCGCCGTGCTGATTGGAAAGGGTGAAGTCAGGGAGCCGCTCGCCGACGGCGGGTCCAGTGGGGAAATCGTCCGAAGCGGGATACACCCGACCCGGGTGGTCGATGGGTGCCGCCGGAACGGTCAGGCCAATCTCGTCGGTGAACGTCTTCTCGGGATTCTTGACCTCCGTGTGGGCGCCACGAACCTTGGGCTGCTCCTGAGCGCGCGCCGGAGCCTGGCCCGCAGCAGCCCAGCCCGACCACGCGAAGGTCAGCGTCGAGACCGCAATGACGCCCCGCCAGACAGGCAGCATCGTTATCACCGATCGCTCTCGGTTCTTTCGCGCGGTCATGAGTGCTGAACCCTCTTCACAACTGTCGGCCGGCGACCTTTGAGTCCGACGGCAGTCTGCCGTTGCCTGGAACCTCACGATCATAGCAAGTCTGACATTTCAGGGGAAGTAAGACGCGTCTCGCTCCTGTTGACACGACCTCCTGCGAGGGCTATCGTTCGCCCGCGTGCTCAAGTTCGGATTCCAGCTCGCCCACTCTTCAACGGTTGGCGACGGACCTGTTTCTTGTGGATGCAATACGCGCTGGCAGCAGCGGAGTGACATCTTGTCAGTGTCCGAGCGTGAACACGGAGGGCAAGGGATGAGAACCTTTCATGCGGTCGCGTCTTTTTCACTCCTGGTATGCGGAGCGATCCTGTCGATAACGCTCGAGGCTCAACTGGCGCCACAGGCTTCTCCCGGTGTTCCTCAGACGGATCAGGAGAGGCGGGGGGAGGCTCTGTTTATCAACAACTGCACGCTGTGCCATGTATTCACCGAGCAGAAGCTGTCGATTGGTATCCAGGCGCGAACGGAGCTCATAGGTCTGGGCAAGAGGCCAGGGACCGACGACGCGGCTTTGCGAAAAGCGATTCTGCAAGGCATCCCGGGCAGAAAGCCGAATTTCCAGTACATCTTGACGCCCCAAGAAGTGGACGAGATGGTGGCGTATTTGAAGATCCGATAGGCCCAGCTGCTACAGAGGAGATGAGTATGCATCGATCGTTTCCCGCGCTCATGATGGCGAGCGTCTTCATCGCCGGAGTGCTGTGCGCAGATGTACCGGCATCCTCACGAGCTCAAATCGGATCCTCTCGTGGTACCGGGTTGAGAGGAAAGGTCACCTCCTCCGATCAAAAACCGCTCGAGGGCGTGCCGGTCTCAGTCAAGGCCCTGGGCTCGACAGTGACGACGTCGGTTTTCACCAACCCGAACGGCGATTATGACTTCCCGCCGCTCCCGGAGGGCCGGTACCGCATCTGGGCACAAGCTGTGGGGTTTGAACTGAGCCGTTCAGAGAAAACGATCGCCGCCGGCGCGACAACCCAGCACGACATCACTCTTCCGCCCTACAAGGATGCGTGGAGGCAGCTCTCTGGCGTGGAATGGCTTGAAAGCCTGCCCGGTGATACCGCCTTGGATCGAAAGATGAAGAGGATCCTTCACTACAATTGCGGCACGTGTCATAACCCTGGCTTTGCGATTCAGAAGCGCTTCGCGCGCGCCGATTGGGAGCTCATCATCGAGCGCATGTCGAAGATTGCCGGCACGACTGATCCGTCAGACAACCAAATCCCAGGCGGCGGCGAGTTCGCGCAGGTGATGCTCGATGACGAAGGCAACCCGATGGGAAGCCAGCGTCGAATCCTCGAACTCTACAAGAAAGACATCGTTGACTACCTGACCAGAGTGCGGGGACCGGAGCCGTTTCCGTTGACACTGAAGCTGCTGCCGAGGCCCACCGGGGAAGCGGCCGATATCGTGGTCACAGAATATGACACGCCAGAGGGCGGCACGATGGGGAGACTCGATCCTCGGACCGGTCACATCAGACAATACACGCTGAACTCAGATGGCAGCACCAGCGCCACTGACGAGCCTGATTACTACAACTACGAGTATCGGAACGGTAGCGACTGGTCCAGAGGGATGCGTGTGCGGTATCCGGAGCACGAGCAGCACGATTTGCAGGTGGGCAGAGACGGTTACGTCTATCTTCCCACTGGCATCGGAGTTGACTTGTCCCCCGAGGGAAATGTCTGGTTTGGCGGGATGAGCACCAGAGCCGTCAGATTCGACATCAAGACGGAGAAGTTCACCCACTTCCCGCTGCCGACAGGCTCCCGGTTCCGCAACGGGATAGGCGTCGATTCCAAGGGCAACGCCTGGGGGTCGACCGACGCTGGAACATACCGCCTAAACCCTCAAACCGGCGAATACAGACTGTTCAGGTCGGTCTCTCCGTTGGGAAGACCGTACGGGCTGACCGTCGATTCCCAGGATGGCGTGTGGTTCGCACAAGTTGCCATCGACAAGGTGGGTTATGTGGATGGCCGGACGGGCGAGGTCGGCGAAGTCGCATTCTCTCCGATCGATGATGAGGAGTTGAGCCCGGCCGACCGCGACCCCTCGCTGGGCCCGGGCTGGACAATGATCAAGCCTCTCTACCAGAAAGGCCCGCGCAGACTCCGCGCCGACACGCGGAGCAATGCTGTGTGGGTGGCGCACTATCATGCCGGCATCATTGCGAGGGTTGATACTCAGACCAAGAAGGTCACCGAATACAAGCTGCCCGGTGCGTTCGTGTACTCGCATCCATATGATTTCGAGGTCGACAAGTACGGCATGGTGTGGTTCGGCATGTCGAATGCCGACTATTTCGGTAGGTTCAATCCGGTCACAGAAGCGTTTACGTTCTATCCGCTTCCCACGAGGGATCACAACGCCCGGCACATCGGCCTGGACGATTCACAAGAGATGACCGAAGTCTGGGTTCCCTATTCAGGAGCCGGCAAAGTCGCTCGTGTCCAGTTTCGAACGTCCTCAGGGAAGTGAGCGCGCTTGCTACAACTGTTCGAGGATCAGCGCGGCCTGCGCGGCCTCGACCGAGCTCGGATCGACGTCGATCACCTTCTGCATGTAGCCCCTCGCACCGTCGATGTCGCCCTTGTTCAGCGCAACCAATCCCAGCTTGAACAACGGTTTGCCCCATGCCGAATTCGCCGAAACCGCCCTCTCGTACCACGTGGAGGCCAGGTCGACCTCCCCCCTGGCGAACTTCACTTCTCCGAGATTGTAAAACGTCTCGGCGGTCGCATCGAGTGACTGAGCCACTTCCGTCAGGGCCGTGTCGGCGGTGTCGATGTCGCCCTTCGCCAGGTAGGTCATGGCCCTGTCCTGCTTGGCCCCGTGGTTGTTCGGCTCTTTGGCCAACACCTCGTCGTAGACGGCGATCGCCTGGTCGTAGTTCTTCATCTGCCTGTGCACGTTGGCGACCTGCAGGCTGATGGTCGTCAGGTCGGGAAGTTTCTGCTGCAGCGACTCGTACGCTGCCAGCGCCTCGGAGTACTGCTGCTTGTCGTAGAACGCGGAGGCCGCCGACAGCTCTTCCTTCACTTCGTCGGAAATGCCATCGAACATTCCCGCTGAAGCCCCCTTGGCCATCTTGATGACGAGAGGTATCCCCCCTTTGCTGGTCGCCCTCGTCTGCGTCTGGAAGGGGAGGAAGCCCGGCGCCATGACGGTCAGGGTCCAGTTCCCCGCTCGGAGCCCGCGGACGGTGAAATTCCCGTTCTCTTGCGTGGTCGTTTCCACCCGGCCGGGCAACGCTTCCGGATTCTCGGCTACGACGGTCGCGCCCGCTACCGGCTCGCCGCCCTCGTCGTCGACTCGACCCATGATGCTGGCGAGTTGCGCAGCCGCTGGGGCAGCTGACGCGAGACACAGCGCAAGGGCGGCACCAGCAATGAAACCCGTACGGAGCTGTTCGTGCATTGGGCATTCCCCCCTGAGTGATGGCCGACGGCCCTCCGGCGGGCACCCGCCAGCGGACCAGTGAGTATCACGTACGGAAGCGTTGGCGGCGACGTTTGGTCGCGTTTTGAGCTAATTATACTCCACGCGTCGCAGCTCAGATGGCGTCGGCCGCCTGCACCGACAGCCGCTGCAGACTGCGACAGCGTTTAACCGATGTACGAAACCTACGGAGCACGCTACCGGACTTCTCCACGATTGGCCAGATCGCCTCGCCGGTGATTCAGTAGCAGCACCACGCACAAACCCCAACACGCGCCCGGTGTTGCCGAGAGCCCAACTGTCGTTGCGTTCTGACCGTCTCCCCCGATCCCCAACTATCTTGCTTTTTATGATATGACCCACTTCTGGGTATGTACTGAAACGTCAACAACTCTCATGCGATCCAATTTCTCGGATCGGGCAAAAAAATAATTGGGAAGTCAAGAGTTAACCGTCTTCTACCGTTGACGGTCACAACACTATTTGTCTAGATTAACTATTGGCTTGATTGCAGATCGGCGAACGATGCGCAGGTGACTTCACGAGAACAGTGTGGAAACGTAGTAGCGATGAGGAGGGATGCGATGCTGTTGAGCAGGCTGAGTAGACTCATCTTTTTTCTCGGCACGATTGTGGCAATCCTGGCGCTGCCCGTCATAGCGCACGCCCAGGGCGCAACGATAACCGGCACCGTGATGGATACCTCGGGCGGCGTTCTACCGGGAGTGGTCATCACGGCTAGGAACGAAGCCACCGGGAATGCGTTTGAAAGCGTCACTGATGGTACCGGCACATTTCGGGTCGAGGTGCGCCCGGGCATCTACGAGCTCACCGCTCAACTACCGGGGTTTCAGACCATCATCCAAACCGGTCGGGAGGTGCTGGTCGGGCAGACGATCACGGTGCGTTTCGAGTTGGGGATCTCGACACTTGAGGAGACGATCACGGTGACGGGCGAACAGCCGCTACTCGATGTCTCTTCGTCGAGCGTCAGCGGCAACATCGATCCGCGACAGATGGAGGCGCTGCCGATCAACGGACGGAACTGGATGAACCTGACGCTGCTGGCGCCTGGCAGCCGGCAGAACGCCTCGGCCGAGGTCCCCCTCGATCGCCAGGGCTACTTCCAGATGGTGGTCGACGGGCAGCAGATCACGCAGCTCATCTGCTGTTCCGGTCGGCAACCCCGCTACAGCCGGGAGGCCATCGCGGAGTTCGAGCTAATCACGAACCGGTTCGATGCCTCCGTGGGGCGCTCGGCCGGCATGGTGGTCAACGCCATCACGAAGTCGGGCACCAACATGTACTCCGGCTCGTTGGCGGGCTACTTCCGGCACGACAAGTTCATGGCCGCCGACCCCGTCGCCGACCGGGTGCTCCCGTTCCAGGAGCAGCAGGTCACCGGGGCCTTTGGCGGTCCGATCTTACAAGACAGGGCGCACTTCTTCGCCAACATGGAGTACGACCGTACGCCCTTTACGCAAACCTTCACCAGCCCGTTTCCCGGTCTCAACAAGGACGTGAGTGCCACGGAAACGCTGCGAACCGGTGGCGGACGGGTGGACGTCGAGCTGAACCCCTCGAACCGGCTCGCCTTTCGGGTCATGAACTACCACCAGGAAGAACCGTTTAGAGGCACGGGCGGTGCGACCAACGGCCCGTCGACTGGCGAGTCGCTCCTACGCAACACCAACCAGTACTTCGGCAGTCTCACGCAGATCCTCGGCTCCGACAGCACCAACCAGATCAAGGCCGGGTTCCAGGCGTTCAACTGGAAGAATCAGCCCGATGTGCTGTGGCAGGGGTCGATCAACGGCTTCCCCTCCACGTCGATCCCTGGAGTGTATCCTGGGCAAGCGCCGGTCCTGGGTCAGGGATCGGTCCGGCTTGAGTGGTCGAACTACAGCATGGGAACGGCGAATAACTCGCCGCAGGACATCACCGAGAGCATCTTCCAGATTCGGGACGACTTCACCACGAGCTTTGAGGGAGGCGGTCGCCACGACGTCAAGGCCGGTGGCGAGTATCTGCGCAACTGGGGAGTGTGGGAATGGTGCAACGCCTGCAGCGGGCAGATGCGGCTCTTTGGGAACGCACCCGCCAATCTCGCCGACTTCATCGGTGACCCTCTGGACGCCTCCACTTGGGATCTGGCCGGCCTGGCTCCCTTCGTGAGGCCGAGGGACTTCAGCCAGTCGATCGGGGCCTTCGACCTTGCGACCAACCGCGACGTGTTTGCGTTCTGGATGCAGGACGACTGGTCCGTTGGCGACCGCCTAACGCTGAACCTCGGCGTGCGCTACGACGCGGATCTCGGGGTGGAAGGCGAGCGCTTCACGCTGGACCCATGGGTGGTCAACCGTGGCTCGGACCTGAACAACATCGCGCCGCGTGTCGGCTTCGCGTACCGGCTGAATGACGAGACGGTGATCCGGAGCGGCTACGGCATCTACTACACCCAACTGGAGAACGACGCCGCCCACCAGACCCAGCTCTGGACGAAGTCGACCGGAGGCGTCCTCACCTACGATGGCAGGCCCGACTTCCTGGTGAATCCGTGGAACGGGCCCATCCCCAACCTCAGCACGGCGCTCCTGTGCGACACGGAGCCCATCAACCAACCAGGCTGCCTGGAACGGAACATCAACATCGAGATCCCGGCTCCCGACCACCAGATCTCCTACAGCCATCAGGCGATGGTCGGCGTCGAGCGGCAGTTGACCGATGAGTCGGCGCTCACCGTGAACTACGTGTTCACCGGTGGCCGGGGTGATGAAGACGACCACAACATCCAGTCGATCTACGATCAGGCAACCGGGTTGCCGATCGACCCTGTGCCCGTCGCCAACCGGCAATTCCCAGGCTGGGGGCCGGTCATCGGCATGGAGTTCATGGATGGCAGGACGAACTACCACGGACTGGATATGTCGTTCAGGAAGCGCATGAGCAACAACTGGCAGCTGTCGGCCAACTACACGGTGGCCGGCTTCTGGAGCGAGAAGGCACCGCCGAGCGAGATCTACTTCGAGGGCGGCATCGCGCGGCAGCGGCCGCTCGGATTCCCCGTGTCCAAGATGTACGGTGGCGAGTACTCCCTAGCGGAAACCGACCAGCGTCACCGGGCCACGGTCAACGCCATCATGGACCTCGGCTACGGCTTCCAGTTGAGCGGCGTCTACTTTTTTGGCTCCGGCCAGCGTTACCAGACGATGTGGGGCAACGGGGCCTGTGGCAACGTCGGCCCCGGCTTCTGCAGTACCGGCAACCCGCGCAACGAGGAAGCGCGCCTGCGGCCGGACGGCAGCCTCGTGCCGCGCAACAACCTGGTGGGCGAACCCATTCACCGGGTGGACATGCGGCTGACGAAGCGGCAGGATCTCGGCCAGATAGCGGTGAGTGGGATCTTGGAGGTGTTCAACGTGTTCAACCACGACAACTTCGGGTCTTACACGCGCCTGGAGAGCAGCGCGAGGTACGGGGAGCCGGTGACGAACCGGAACACCTCGTACCTGCCGGCCACGTTGCAGCTGGGCTTCCGGGTGGAGTTCTAGCCGCAGTGCGGATACGGATTCGGATCGGCGGACTTGAGCGGTCTGCAGCGAAGGGCCGGGCCTAGGCCCGGCCCTTCGTCGTCATGGCCCATAGCAGCCACCAAGATTGGGAACACGTGCCAGGACTGGGGTCTCGCAATCATCAGTGTCTGGCTTCGAAACCACGCGTGTGTAAGAAGGGCTTCAGCAGATCCGCGTCGGATCGCTCCACAACATTCTTGAATCGCCGCAGAAGACGCGGCTGCCGGTGCGTGTGGCAGGAATGGCGCAAGTCATGAGCAGGCAGACGCCCGCCAACGCTGACGCGGACCGGTTTTGGGTGCCCCACCGAGGCGCTTGATTTGAAAGGCAGGATGAATGATGGTTACCCTCGTTGCGACTCGTGTCAGGACCGTGGTGCTCGGCACCATAGCGATCTGGCTTTGAAAGAGCGCGTGCGTGTTAAGGAGGAGTCTCATGAGAAGGCATCGACTCGCGATAGGGATCATGTCGACCACCGTTGTATTCCTGCTCTTTGCCGATAGGCCGGTGCAGGTCCAGGAGGCCGTCCCGACCAAAGGCGGGCAGGAACAGAACGGACAGTACCAGCCTGTCCAGGGCTGGCCCAAGCAAGTGCGGGAGGGTTGGGTCGGGGGCAGCAACCAAGGCGTGTTCGCCGAGGGCCCGGACCGGGTCTTCATCACGCAGCGCGGCTGGCTGCCGGAGATGGAGCGGCCGAGGAACACTGCGGTTCCCGAATTCGGTCCGAGCCTCTCGTTCCCCGTCAACCAGGTGCCGTTTCGCAACGCCTCGCAGGGCCCGGTGGCGAGCCCGCCCAACTATGGCTCCAGAGAAGGCAGCTCGAAGGACGGCGTCGACTATCTCTGGCGGGACACCATCTACATCGTGGACAGGAACGGCGACCACGTCGAGTCTTGGGAGCAGTGGGACTCGCTGCTCAAGCGGCCGCATTCCATCTACGAGAACCCGTACGATCCCGAGAAGCACGTCTGGGTGGTCGACGACGCTGGGCACACGGTCCACAAGTTCACCAACGACGGCAAGACGAAGGTGTTGACGCTCGGCACGCAGGATGAGCCCGGCAATGACGACAGGCACTTCAACCGTCCGACGTTCCTCGCATGGCTACCCGACAGCACCATGTTCGTGGCAGACGGCTACGCCAACACGCGCGTCGTGAAGTTCGACAAGGACGGCAAGTTCTTGATGACCTGGGGTGAGAAGGGAAGTAACGACGCCGGGCCAAACGGACCCCAGGACTTGCGACCTGGCTACTTCAACACCGTGCACGGCATTGCCGTTGACGCTCAGCGGCGCGTCTATGTGAACGACCGCTCGAACCGCCGGATCCAGGTCTTCGACGAGAACGGCAAGTTCCTCGACCAGTGGACGATCGGCGAGGCGCCCGCGCACATCTACAGCATCTATATGGCGGCCGACCAGACGCTCTGGGGCGTCGACTCCGGAACCATGAGGGTCGTGTCGTGGGACCTGAACGGAAAGTTCAATTACGGGTTCGGATATTTGGGCGATCCTCCGGGCGGGCTCTTTGGCCCGCATCAGATCAGCGTGGACCAGGAGGGCAACATGTACATTGCCCAGGTCTCCAACGGGTACACGGCGAAGTTCCGGCCGATGAGGGGCGCTGACCCGAAGAAGGTTGTCGGGA
>Ga0326597_10007264_pt1 | contig 15078 bp, 17 predicted proteins | sample RVTome_12_FD_203789 | JGI IMG/M metagenome (GOLD analysis project Ga0326597, IMG submission 203789) | Soil microbial communities from uranium-contaminated site in the Upper Colorado River Basin, Wyoming, United States - RVT100D185 | ecosystem: Environmental > Terrestrial > Soil > Contaminated >... | reverse complement strand
TTAACGTAACCGCAAGAGCGTGATCAAAGGGGGAAAGATGACGACATTTGTGCGAAGCGCTGTACTGGCGGCTGCCTGCGCCTGGCTGGTGCTGGCCTTCGGCTGCGGCAAGGAAGAAAAGACCGTCAGCACGCCGCGAGGCGACGTGACGGTCACGACCCGGGGGGACGTCACCACGGTCGAAGTGACCGGCAAGGACGGCAAGTTCACCGCCTCGTCGGCCGAAGGAGGCGTTGCCCTGCCGGCCGATTTTCCCAAGGACGTGCCGATCATCAAGGGCGGCGTGGTCAAGATGGCGATGGTGGCCGGTCCGAACCTGAGCGTGCACGTGGAAGCGCCCGCGTCCGTGGCCGAGGCGGGCAAGTACTACGAGGACAGCCTCAAGGCGCAGGGCTGGAAGATCGAGGCCGCCATGAACATGGGGGACTCCATGATGATCTCGGCCAGGAAGGGCAAGCGCGAGTGCGCGGTGACGATCGCCAAGGAAGGGAAAGGATCGGCGTTGCAGTTGATGGTGCCGCGCGGAGCGGGCTGAATAAAGAACGAAGGATGAAGGATGAGGGATGAAGGATGACTCCCGCGCACAGCGCGGTATTCATTCACCGTTCACCATTCACCGTTCACGGTTCACGACGTCGCGCTGGCCGGGCCTAACGAGCGTCGTGAAAATGACTGACGCCGCTCGACCCCTCACCCCTTCCCCCTCTCCCGAGTGGAGAGGGCAAATGGTCAGCGGAAAATGGGCTGTCAGCCATTTATCCGAGACTCAGTAATGATCTGGCTTGCTTTGAGCGTAGGGATGATCGTCGCGATCGGCTTGCTGTGGTGGCTGGCCTGGCGGAACCGCGGCCAGAAGCCGCCCAAGCCTACCCAGCCCTACCGCGAATGGAAAGACTGAATCGCAAATGGTCGCTTGTCGAAAATGCGGAAAGACGTTGCCGATCCGGAGCTTTCTCCCGTCCCCGGCGTTATCGGTTGCGGACGTCAAGTGCCCGTCATGCGGTGCGGTGATGCGGGCGGGGAAAAGCAGCAAAAGGCGCATCTGGGCGGGTTTGATCGTCGGTGGATTGCTCGCGGCCGCCGCAACCCGAATTAGGGAGAAAAAATCGTGTCGAGTCGCGTCTCCGGTGCCCGACCCCGGCCCGACCAGTTGATGGTCGATATCGCGGACTACGTCGTCAATTACAGGATCGCCCGGGCAGAGGCCTACGACACTGCGCGCCAGTGCCTGATGGACAGCCTGGGCTGCGCCATGGAGGCGCTGTCGTATCCCGCATGCACCAAGCTCCTGGGCCCTGTCGTTCCCGGGACGGTCGTGCCGAATGGCGCCAAGGTCCCCGGCACGCCCTACCAGCTCGATCCGGTTCTGGCGGCGTACAACATTGCCTGCATGGTGCGCTGGGTGGACTTCAGCGACACCTGGCTCGCTGCCGAGGCCGCTCACCCGTCGGACAACCTGGGCGGCATCCTCGCGACCGCGGACTACCTGTCGCGGGTAAACGCGGCCGCGGACCGGAAACCGCTGGTGATGCGCGACGTGCTGACCGCGCTGATCAAGGCGTACGAAATCCAGGGCGTGATTGCACTGGAGAACAGTTTTCACGCCGTGGGCCTCGACGGCAGCGTGGGGCTGGCCAGGGTCGCGAGCACCGCCGTGATCACCGAGATGCTCGGGGGCGCCAGGGACGAGATCGTCAATGCCGTCTCCAATGCCTGGGTGGACGGGCAGACGCTTCGCGTGTTCCGCCATGCGCCCAACGCGGGGCCGCGCAAGTCCTGGGCGGCGGCGGACGCCGCCGCCCGCTCGGTGCACCTCGCGCTGATGACGATGAAGGGCGAAATGGGCTACCCCACTGCGTTGACGGAGAAGCGCTGGGGCCTCTACGACGTTGCGTTCAAGGGGAAGCCATTCACATTCCCGCGCCGGTATGGCACCTACGTCATCGAGAACGTGCTGTTCAAGGTCGCCTATCCGACCGCGTTCCACTGCCAGCCGGCGGTCGAATGCGCGCTCAAGCTGCATCCCGAGGTCAAGGACCGCTTGGACGACATCGGGAAAATCGTCCTGACGACGCATGAAAACCTGATCCGGATCAGCGACAAGAAGGGCCCGCTCAGTAATCCCGCGGACCGCGACCACTGCGTCCGCTATACCATGGCGGTGCCGCTCATCAAGGGCAGCCTGACGGCCTCGGATTACGAAGACGACGTCGCTGCCGATCCGCGCATAGATATGCTGCGCGAGAAGGTCGAGTGCGTCGAGAACAAGCAGTGGAACCGCGATTACCTGGATCCGAAAAAGCGGTCGGTGCCCTGTGCGGTGCAGATCTTCTTCAATGATGGCAGCAAGACCGACAAGGTATCGGTCGAGTACCCGCTTGGCCACCGCCGGCGGCGGCGGGAAGGACTGCCGCTGCTGGAATCCAAGTTCGCGGCCAATCTCGCGCGGCGTTTCACGGCCGGGCGGCAGGCCGCGATACTGGATCTGTGCAAGAACCGGAAGCGGCTCGAGGGCACGTCCGTCCACGAATTCGTCGATCTTTTCGTTGCGTGAGATGCGGGCGAGGTGGAATTTTCCAACGCGCTATGATTCGTGATTCGTGGGGAGACCTCGGTTCCTGACCCCTTTTCATGCCTTGGGTCGAATCACGACTCACGAATCACGGAGGTCACCGGTTGGCAAGCTCCAGCAGCGCGGCGGTGAGCACGCGCGCGCCGGCGGCGAGGTCTTCGGGCCGGGCGTTCTCGGCCTCGTTGTGGCTGATTCCCTTCTCGCAGGGCACGAAGATCATGCCGGTCGGGCACACCCGGGCCATGTACATCGCATCGTGGCTCGCGCCCGAGGGCATGCGCCGGTGCCCGAGGTCCAGCGACTGCGCCGCCTGCTCCACGCACTCCACCACCGCTGGGTCGAATGCGCAGGGATCGTCGTGCAGCGTCGGCGTAACCTTCACCGAGCAGCGCGCTACGGCCTGCCGCACCGTCGGCTCGATTGCCTCGCTCAGGCGCGCGATCGTCTCCGGGTCCGGATGGCGCACGTCAACCGAGAACAGGACGTGGCTCGGCACCGAATTGGGCGAGTTCGGGGCGATCAGCAGCCGCCCGATCGTAAAGCGCACCGTGTCGCTCGCGTCGCGCGTGAGGGCGTGCAGCGCGTGGATGGCGGCGAGCGCCTCGCGCAGCGCATCCTTGCGCAGGCCGAGCGGCGTCGTGCCGGCATGCGCGGTCTCGCCGAAGATCTCGACGTTGAACCAGCACAGGCCCTGGATGCCGGTCACCACGCCGATGGTCTTGCCTTCCCGCTCGAGCAGCGGTCCCTGCTCGATATGCGCCTCGATATAGGCGGCGGCGGGCCCGTTCAGCTCACGCCTTTCGGCTTCGGGGGTGGCGGCGAGCGTCCGCGCCAGCGCGTCCTTGAGCGCGATGCCCTCGTTGTCCTTCACCTCGAGAAAATCGCCCATCGATTTTGCCCCCGTGTAAACCGCCGAGCCCATCGTGCACGGGGGAAAGCGCCCGCCTTCCTCGTTGCTCCACGCGACGAGCTCCAGCGGGTGGCGGGTCCTCACGCCCGCCTGCTCGATGGCTTCGAGCGCTTCGAGGCCGGCGAGCACGCCGTAGACGCCGTCGAAGCGCCCACCGCGCGGCTGGCTGTCCATGTGGCTGCCGGTCATTACCGGGGCCGCATGCGGGTCGGTCCCGGCGCGGCGGATGAATAGATTGCCGATCGCGTCCATGGCCACGGTGAAACGACGCGCGCGCGCCCAGGAAAGGAGCAGCTTCCGGGCAACGATGTCTTCGGGGGAAAATGCCGCGCGGTTGACGCCGTTGCCCGGTATGGCGCCGATCCGCGCCATTTCCATCAGGCGTTGCCACAGCCGGCGCTGATCGACGCGGTTGACGGCGTCCTGGACGGCTTCGCGCATGAGAATCCTTGAATAGTGAACGGTGAACAGCGAACGGCGAATAGCGAATGGTGAATGGTGAATGGAAAGGGTGCCAAACTCAATGCTGCGCGGTGCGAGGCGCCGGACAACGCCGCGCCGTCGTGACGTAAACTCACGATAATTGCGGCTGGAAAGGGAAAAATGGCATTCGATCTTGTCTTGCGGAACGCTCGTCTGGGGAATGGCGCGGGCGCAACGGTTGACATTGCGGTTGCCGGCGGGCGCGTCGCCGCCATTGCGCCTCGCATCGCCGGCGACGCCGAAAGCGTGGATGCCGGCGGGCGCTTCGTGTCGCCTGGGCTGGTTGAGAGCCATTTCCATCTCGACAAGTCGCGTATCCTCGATCGCGTCGCGCCGCTCGAAGACCGCCGCGCCACGGACTACATGAAGCGGGTGTCCGCGGTAAAGGACACCTTTACCCCCGAAGACATCTATGCGCGCGCGCGCCGGACCCTCGAGCAGTGTCTCGTGAACGGGGTCATGCACATGCGGACCCACATCGAGGTCGACGCGCCTATTGCGCTGACCGGCTACGAAGCGATCGAGCGCCTCGCCAGGGACTACGCCTGGGGATTCGATCTCCAGCTGTGCGTCTTTATCCAGGAGGGGTGGACGAACGTCCCGGGAGCCGAGGCGAATGTGGTGGCGGCGCTGAAGCGGGGCGCGCAGGTTGTCGGGGGCGCGCCGCGGTACGACATCGATGGCCCCAGGCAGATCGAGCGCATCTTCGTACTGGCAAAGGACTTCAACGTGGACGTCGACATCCACGGCGATGGCGGCTATACGACTCACGACATGATGGCCTGGCAGATTTGCGATCTCACGGACCGCCTGGGCTGGGGCGGCCGCGTCGCGATCGGCCATGGCAGCAAGTACTCGTGCTTGCCTGCCGCGGAGCTGGCGGCGCTCGGCAAGCGCCTCGCGGATTCCGGCGTCGCGGTATCGGTGCTTCCGACGACCGACCTGTTCACGAATGGCCGCCACCAGGAGCACAGCGTGATGCGCGGGGTGGCGGACGCCCACGCCCTCATCGAGCACGGCGCGAACTGCTCCATCGCGACCAACAACGTGCTCAATCCCTTTACGCCGTACGGCGACTGCTCGCTGGTGCGCATCGCGAATCTCTATGCAAACGTCGTGCAGCGCGGCGCGGAAAAGGACCTCGCCGAGTGCTTCGCGATGCTGACCGGACGGCCCGCGCGCATCCTGCGCAAGGATGACTACGGCATCGCGGAGGACAATCCGGCGGACCTCGTCGTGTGGGACGCGAAATCGCCGGCCGAGGTCATCGCGACAGTCGCGCAGCCGCTGATGGGCTTCAAGCGCGGGCGGCGCGTATTCACGCGCGAAATGCCGGCGCTGCACCGGCCTTGATGGGGCAGGACGAACTTGCGTTCAAGTACTACCACCGGGCGCTCGCGCTGAACCCCCGCCACCGCGGAGCCCACGAGTACATCGGCGAGGCCGACCTCATGGCGGGCAATCTCGCCGGCGCGCAAAAACATCTCGAGGAACTGCGAAAAATCTGCCTGCGGCCGCGCGAGGAACTCGCCGACCTGGAGAAAGCCATCTCAGAGTATCGCGCCAAGCCTCGAACCAGCGCGCGTTGACGTGCGACTAAGGTCTCAGACTCCGATCGCCTTCTTGACGCGCCGGGCAGTGAGCGGCAGCTCGCGTATCCTCGCGCCGGTCGCGTCCGCGACCGCATTCGCAATCGCGGCTGCCGCCGGTCCTTGCGCGGCCTCACCCGTTCCGAGAAATGGCTGCCCCGGCCGGTTAATGACATGCACTTCGACGCTGTCGGGCAGATTCGAAAAGCGCAGGATGGGGTAAGAGCCCCAGTCGGCGCTGGTGATGCGGATGTCGTTGAACGTCACGCTCTCGTAGAGTGTCCAGCTCATCGATTGAATGATGCCGCCTTCGACCTGGTTACGGATGCCGTCCGGGTTGACGGCTTCTCCGCTGTCTACCGCCGCCACGGCTCGTACCATCCGCACGCGCCCGGTCTCGCGCTCGACCTCCACCTCACAGGCGATCGCGGCGTAGGCGGCGAGGTTCTTGTAACGGGCAAAGGCAATGCCGCGCCCGCGTCCCCGCTGCTTGCGCCAGGCGAGCCACCCGAAGCGCTCTGCGGCCGTGCGGATGACATCGTGCGCACGGGCGTCCCCCAGGTGGCGCAGCCGGAATGCTACCGGGTCGATGCGCGCCGCCAGCGCCAGCTCGTCCATGAAGCTCTCGATCGCGAATACATTGTGGTAGGCACCGAGCGCGCGCAACGCCGAAACCCGCAGCGGCGCCGACATCAGAAAGTGGTGGACGGCCCGTGCGTTCTCGATCCGGTAGTACGGAATGGCATTGCGATCGCCGCCGCCTGTCGGCTGCGGAATCGGCTTGGGCACTGGCGGCTCGAACGGCGCCTGCAGGTGCCGGGCGGGCGCCAGGTTACCCGCCGTGCCCGGACGCGTGCTGTGCGGCCCGCTCCATACTTCATACTGCCAGGCGGCGATCTTGCCGTTGCCGTCGAGCCGCGCCCGCGCGCTCGACACCATCGCCGAGCCGAAGGGCTCCCATGTATGCTCCTGCTCGCGCATGAACTGGACGCGGACCGGCCGGCCGGGAAAGGCTACTGCGATCAACGCGGCGTCGGCGCCAGCGTCGTCGGCCGCGTTGTGACCGTAGCAGCCCGAGCCTTCCATGTGGATGCAGCGCACGCGCTCCTTCGTAACGCGCAGCATTTCGGCGATTGCGTTGCGCAACGGATAGACGCCCTGGCTGTGCGTCCAGACCGTAACGGTCTCATCTCTGGCCAGGCCCACCGCGCAGGAAGGACCGATCGATCCGTGCATCTGATACGGCCGGCGGAAGGTCGCTTCGATCGCGCCTGCTCCGAAGCCCGGGCTGGTCTGGCTGCCAAGAATGACCGTGTCCTGCGAAGGCAGGCGTTGAATGAAGGCGTAGAGGCCCGCCTGTGCGGGAAGAGTGGACTGCTCTTCCCAGGTTGCGCCTTTGGCAAGCGCGCGCATCGCCGTTACGGCTTGATACTCGCGCTCGGCGAGGACGGCGAGGTAATCGCCGTCGCGCACGATCTTCAGCACGCCGGGCATCTTCTCGACCTTGCTCGTGTCAAGCGTGCGCAGCCGCGCGCCGTAACTCGGCGGCCGGACAACGCGCGCGTGCACCATGCCCGGCAGCCGGAGATCCTGAACGTAAATCGGATTGCCGGTGAGCTTGGCCGGGATGTCGACGCGCGGCATCGACTGGCCCATGACGGTGCGCGTGCCGGGATTTCTCAGTGGCGACTGCGGTTGCGCGGGAACATGAAGCGCTTGACCCGCAACGAGCTCGCCATAGGTGATCGTCCGCCCGTCGTCGGCACGCACCGCTCCTTGCTGCACGGTGAGCCGGTCCACGGGAACATCGAGACGCTTCGATGCCAGTCCCACGAGAATGACCCGAACCTGTGCTGCCGCATTCAGAATGGCCGTTCCGCTGTCCTGCATCGATTGACTGCCGGCGGTATAGCCCTCGTTGGGCGTTCGGCTCGTGTCGGCAGTGACGAGCTCGATCCTGCGCGGCTCGACCACGAGTTCTTCGGCAGCCACCTGGACGAGCGCGGTCTTGACGCCCTGACCCAGTTCGACCTTTCCCGTGAACACCGTGATGTCTCCCTTCGCGTCGATACGTATCCACGAATCGAGCATCGGCGTGCTCTTGAGGCTGCCGGGCAGCGCCGGCGCCTTCCTGGCTTCCTGCGCGGCGGCCAGCTCCGGCCACAGCGAAAAGCTGACAACCAGCGCGCCGCTGCACGCGAGGAAACTGCGCCGGGAAATGCCGGGCTCGTTCATCGGCCGCTACCCCTACGCGCGGCATCCGCCGCTTTCATGGTGCGCGCAGCACGCTCGACCGCGCGCAAAACGCGCATGTGAGTACCGCAGCGGCAGAGGTTGGTCTGCAGTGCCTGGCGAATCTCGGATTGCGACGGCGACGGATTTTTCTCGAGCAGCGCTTGCGCTCGCATGATCATGCCTGGGATGCAGAACCCGCATTGGGCCGCCTGCTCTTCAATGAACGCGTGCTGCAGCGGGCCGGGGCTTTCGATCGTGCCCAGGCCTTCCAGCGTCTTGATCCTGCGCCCTTGCAGAACCGAAACGGGGACGACGCACGAGAGAATCGCCTCGCCATCGGCCATCACGGTGCAGGCGCCGCATTGGCCGAGGCCGCAGCCGAACTTGGCTCCGTTCAATTCCAGGTGATCGCGCAAGACGTAGAGCAAGGGCGTTTCCGGGTCGACATCGACCTGACGCCGCTTGCCGTTGACGTTGAGTGTAATCATGGCTTGACCTGCCTCGCTTTTCTCAGCTCATCTGCGACATCCGGCCATGGCGGCTCGCGGCCGAAATGCGCACGGATAAAAGTGACGAGATCCTTGACCTGCTCGTCGGTCAATGCGTCCGCATAGCCCGGCATCCAGCGGCCCGGTTCGCTATCCGGCGGCTGGATGCCTTCCAGGGTAATGCGAATCAGATTTGCCGAAGTCGGTATGGTCATGGCCGTACCGAGCGCGAGATGAAGCGCGCCACCGGACGATGCGTGGCGGCCCTGATCGTGGCAATCCGCACAGGCGCCGGCGTAGACCGCGGCGCCGTTTTGGAGGCCCCGGTCGCTGCCCGCGGTATTTTGATTGGCACGTTCGATACGCGGATAGGCAGCGCCCTCGTCCCTGGCCTGCAGAAGCGCATCCTCGGCTTTCTTCTTCCGGACGGCGGTGGGCTGGCCCGCGAGCGTAGCGACATAAGTGGCGATCGCCCGCACGTACTGCTCGGGCACTGCGGCAAGATTGCGCACGACCGGCTCCATTGGCCCGGCGGCGATGGCGTGCAGGTCATCGAGGCCGGTGCGCAGATACTGATAGAGCTGCTCCGCGGTCCACGGCACCGGCGCAGGCGAGGCGGCGTCCAGCGCGGGGCCATGCCAGCCTTCCGCTTCCCCGCCTGCCTGATCACTGCGCTTTTTTTCGGCGCCCAGGAAATTACGCGGCGTATGACACGCGCCGCAATGGCCGAGGCCCTGGACGAGATAGGCGCCGCGATTCCATTCGGCGCTCTGCGCGGCATCGGGCCGGAACACCCCGCGCTTGAAATACAACACCTTCCAGGCGCCAATCAGGCTGCGGATGTTGAAGGGGAAGGACAACTCGTTCGGCGGCGTCTCGGCGCGGACCGGATCGCGCGTCATCACGAACGCGTAGAGCGCCTTGATGTCTTCGCCGGTGACCTTGGTGAAGTGGTCATACGGAAAAGCCGGATACAGGTGGCGGCCTTCGCGATCAATGCCCTCGCGCATCGCGCGGAGAAAGGCGCTCTCCGACCACCGGCCTATGCCGGTATCCGGATCGGGCGTGATGTTGGTGCCGTATATCGTCCCGAAAGGCGTTTTCAGCGGCCGGCCTCCCGCGTACGGCTTGCCGCTGGCCGCCGTGTGGCACACATTGCAGTTGCCGATGGCGGCGAGCTGTGCCCCCTTTGCAACCATGGCGGGATCGAACGACGATCTGGACAGGGGCTCGATGGGCGCGAGCACCGACAGGGTAGTGCAAGCAGCCAGGAACGCCGTCGTTGCGAGCGCTGCGCTGACGAACGGGCCGGGGATGACGCGTCTAGCCGTCATGAAATAATCTTTGCGGCACCTGTCGCGTCACCCATAGAGGATGATGCCGGCCACCACGGCGCCGTCCAGCAGCACCCAGCCGATGCAAGGCAGGTATATGTTGGGGTCACGCCTCTGGATGCCGTACACGAACCAAACGAAAGCCGAAATCCAGTAAGCGATCCACGACAACAGGGATACGCCGGCCGCCTGGCGGCTCGCCCAGATCGCGTAGATCTGCGGCACCGTCATTAATAGCGTGAAGATCGACATACCCCCGAGCAGCTGCTTCATTATTTGCCCGGAGGGCCAGGCGTGCATGGGCATTGCAGGATGTGGGTGCATGGTCAGTAGCCGTAGAACTCCTCGGAACGGATGTCGTTTTCGCCGACACCGAGGCCTACCAGCAGCGATTGCATGGCCGTCGTCATGCCCGGCGGCCCGGCGCAGTAATAGACCGGACTTTTGAGGTCGGGGAGGTAACGCTCGAGCATGTCGCGCCGGATGAAACCGGTTTCTCCGATCCACGGCTGGGAGGACTTCTCCGCCTCGGCCATGGTCGCTATCAGGCGGTAGTTGTGGTTGCTTTGCTCGAGCGCGCGAAGCTCATCGAGAAAGGCCGCATCCTCCGGGCGCCGATTCGAGTAAAACAGGATGATGCGGTGAGGGAGGCGGTCCTTTGCGGCGTGCCGTGCCATGGAGAGGAAGGGCGTGATGCCAATGCCACCCGCGAGAAACACCGCGGGGCGCGCCGCGTCCTCGTGGAGCACCATCACGCCGCCCGGGCCGTCGATACGGACCGGCGCGCCGGGGGCGGCGGCTTTGAGCACGCGCTTGAACGCCGTGTCGCGCATGCGCGTCGCGATCATGAGCTCGGGCTCGTGCGGAGCGGAGGCGATCGTGAACGTGCGGCTTGGCCCCTGTGAATCGGTCTCGGGCGGATCGACCAGGATGAAGAGGGCATTCTGGCCCGCCTGGTGGGCAAAGCCGGCGGGTTTCTCGAAATAGAAGGCAGCCGTGCCTTCTGCGACGGATTCGCGCCGCCGCAGCGCGGTTTCGTACACGGCCACGGGCGGCTCTAGAAGGTCCGGATGCCCGAAAACGAGTCCGGCACCTCGTGACGATTCCCCGCGTCGTCATACCAATAGAGTTTGCCGGTCTCTTCGTCCTTGGTCAGCTTGTGCGAGCCGTCGCAGTAGGGCTGGTTCTTCGACAGGCCGCATTTGCACAGTGAGACTTCCTTTCCATCGATGACGTAGCGGGACGGCTCCTGCAGGGTGCGCTTCACTATGCGTGCCATTGCGTCTCCTTCGTGTCGAGAATCGTGTTCGGAGGGGAGAGACTATCCGCACCCGGCTGCGAATGCTCTGTACGGCGACGTACATAGGGTCGTTAGAATATTTGCCGCGGCGTGGAATGAATCACGCGGATAGGATGTGCTGCGGTGGAGCGCCGGGGTGGTATAGAGGAGGCGATACCAGCGAAACCGGGGTCGGTCTGTCCTGGATTTAAGAATTTTTAATTCGAGCCTGGCTTCTTAGGGTAGGAAATTGGGGTCGGAGTGATTTTCGCAATCCGCGTTTCGCAAATTAAAAACGACTCCAACCCCATTTTTACGAGCTGCGGCCTGTAGCCGCGCAACGACGCCACATCGTCGTATCACTACACATATATCAAGCTGGCGCGACAGCCGGCCGGAACCCCACGCCCTATCATGAACACCGTCGTCCCGGTGCTGCCCGCGCCTGCGCGCCGGACCTTTGGTGGAAGACCGGGTGAACATCGGCAGACAGGAAATTTAATCCAGTCATGATTCCTGTTCGCCGGGCCGAGGCATCGGGAGCAGGCGCGGAAGAGGCGTCGGAATGCGCACAATCGGCCGCTGGCCGCGATCCGAGCAGGTATTGAGCACAATTACCGGTCAATTAGCGGCAATTATTCACAGTCGCCCCAGGCGGTTCATTACGCTAGCGAACAAAAGGCATAACATACGAATTCTGTGTGCCGGCGTACAATATGCAAAAAATGTCAACCTCGAGCAAGATTCGGATTTAGGGGGTGCCCCGATGCCTAACACGCACGCCGCATCCGGAAAGCATAGTCCCAAGCAAAATCATTTGCTTGCCGCGCTTCCCGCAGCGGACTACGAGCGCCTGCTGCCCGACCTGGAACTGGTGCCGTTGCCCTTGGGCTGGGCGGTCTACGAGGCCGGCGGCAAATTGAGCTACGTCTACTTCCCCACCGACAGCATCATTTCCCTGCTCTACGTCATGGAAGACGGGGCCTCAGCGGAAATCGCGGTCACCGGCCACGATGGCCTGGTCGGCATCGCGCTATTCATGGGCGGCGAAACCACGCCGAGCCGGGCGGTCGTGCAAAGCGCCGGCTACGGCTTCCGGCTCAAGGCAAGCCTTTTGAAAAGGGAATTCGAGCAGGGCGGCGCGCTGCAGCACCTGGCGCTGCGCTACACGCAGGCGCTGATCACGCAGATGGCGCAGACCGCGGTGTGCAACCGGCACCACTCGGTGGAGCAGCAACTGTGCCGCTGGCTGCTGTTGAGCCTGGACCGGCTGCCCTCGAACGAGCTCGCCATGACGCAGGAGCTGATCGCCAACATGCTGGGGGTGCGCCGCGAGGGCGTCACGGAAGCGGCCGGGCACCTGCAAGCGGCCGGGCTGATTCATTACAGCCGCGGCCACATCACCATTCGCGACCGCCCGCAGCTCGAGAAACGGGTCTGCGAGTGCTACGCGGTGGTGAAAAAAGAAATGGACCGCCTGCTCCCCGATAGATTAGCAAGCTGATCATCTTGCGCCGGGCGACGCGGCCTGGATACGACGGCAGACCGCGAGGCTAATCGAGGACTTCAATGGCGCCGTTCGCTGTGACCGTCACCCCGCTTGCCCCGGCTTCAAGATTGGGCGCAATCATCTCTTGTACAGACATGGCCGTACGCGCCATAAGCGGGCGCGGCGGCGGCGCGCTGTAGCGGTTTGCCACGTTCAGGCGCTGCAGCTTGTAGCCGCGCCCGGCGAGTGCCCCCTTGACGATCTCGGCGCGCGCCTTGAATGCGGCGATGACCTCGGCGATCAGCTCGTTCTCCGCGGCCCGGCGAGCTTCGGGCGAGACCGAAAAGCTCATGTTGCCGAGCTGCATGCCCTCCTGCAGCTTGCCGATCAGGCCGGAGGCGGCTTCGAAGTCCTTGCTCTCAATGCGGATCTCGGCGCGGCCGCGCCAGCCCTGCAGGACGTTGTCGCTGGCATAGACGGGATAGGTCTGGTTGCTGCCCGTGCGCACCGTCACGCCCTTGGTGTCCTTGGCTGCGCGCAGGGCCTCGTTGACGCGCTTGTTGATGGCATTGGCGAGCGCCGCCGGGCTGGTATCGTTCAGTTCCACATACAGGCTCGCATTGAGCAGGTCGTTCTGCACCTCGCGCTGCGCCTCGGCCTGCAGCTCGACCGTGTTGTAGCGCGGCGGGGGCTCGGCTGCGGCAGCCGTCCACGCCGCCAGAAAAAAACATCCGGCCATAGCGCCGGTCAGAATTCGATTCAGCATGCAGAACCACTCTCAATAATAGACGCGTGATATCGAAATAGGTGCTCCTCAGGAGGCGACTCAGGCTGCGAGCTTATACGGCAGCAAGCGGCTTAACTCGTTTTTCACCACCGCGTAGCACTCGCATACGCGGTCTTCCAGTTTGGGACGATCCAGTACCGTGATGAGGCCGAGTTTGTAACGAATCATCCCTTTCGCATGCAACTTGTCGAGCGCCTTGGTCACTCCCTCCAGATTGACGCCCAGCATATTCGCGATCAGTTGTTGCGTCATCGTCAACTCATCGCCTGCCAGGCGGTCCAGGCTCAACAGCAGCCAGCGGCACAATTGCTGGTCCAGCGTATGGTGCCGGTTGCACGCCGCAGTCTGCGTCATCTGGGTCATCAATGCCTGCGTGTAGCGCAGCGCCAGATATTGCAATGGTCCACCCAGCGCGAATTCCCTGCGAAGGAAATCTGCCTTGAGCCGATAGCTGGCGCCCGCATTTTGCACTACCGCACGGCTCGTGGTGGTTTCGCCGCCCATGAACAACGAGACCCCGACCAGGCCCTCGTTACCGGTAAGGGCGATTTCCGCTGATGCCCCGCTTTCCATGACGTAGAGCAGCGAGATGATGCCGGTGATCGGGAAATGCACATAGTCCATTTCCACGCCTGGCTCATAGAGCACCCAACCGAGCGGCAGCGGTATGAATTCCAGATTGGGCAGCAGGCGCGCGTATTCCGCCACGGGCAGGGCCGCAAGGATCTGGTTTTGCTTCGGGGTGGGTAGCAAGGACGTGGCGCCGGCCTTTTCAGGGCGCGCGCGCGTCACGGATCGGGTCATCGGGTGAGCGTGTCCAAAATCGAAAAAGCAATCTGTGCGTTACCGAGCATAATCAAAATTCCCCTAGCGGACGCCGGGGCTCGAACTTCCGGCCCCTGACCAGGCTGAGCCGTTGATCGCCTACATCGCGGCCGGCAATCTGGGGCGCGAGGGTCAGGAACTGCTCGTCCAGGAGGTGCGCGGCGTAAAGGACGCCATGGGCATCCAATTACGCGTACGACACTTTCCATGTGGCAATAACCAGCAGCACGAATCCGCAGATTGCGATGCCTGCATGAACCAGGACGAGCCAAATCGGCAGCGGCAACATCTTCCAGTGAAAATTGAGATTCATGAACGCACCGCCGGCAGCCGCGGCGAGGAACAACAAGAGCGCCAGTTGCGCCATCCCCGGCAGTCCAACCGTGAAATAGGCATAGATCAGCAAAGTCAAAGCGGCGGCTGACAGAAATCCATGCAGCATTGCGAGCCACGTCGGCGGCTGGGGTTTGCCGCCAAAACGTATGGCTGCCATTGTCAAACCGCCTGCAGCCGAAACAGCCAGCAATCCGGTTGCAGTTTGCATCATCAGAGCGGGTTCCATCGTAGTTATCCTTGTTAATCCGGGGCACAAATTAACCGGGCAATTAGCGGCCCGGACATACACCAGCCTCGATGTGCTTTCTAATTGAAAAGAATGTAGATAATGACGAGCACGAAGACCGGCACACCCATAATCCAACCCAGAACATATTTTCCCATGATCGATGCTCCTGTTAGGTTGATGTCATCTTCCATTTCCCACGCTGCCTAACGCGCTTCCATTCGCGCTGCACTATGGGGTTGCGATTTTCAATCGACCAGCGCCAATCTCGGGGAATCCGGCCTGTTGCCGCCGATATTCCCTGCGTTTCATGTCGAGGTAGGCGCCTTGTTCCATTTCATGCAACTGCCGTGGATAGCGCTCGCTGGCCGCAAACCAGTCATGAAGACGTTTTTCGAACTGCGCCTGCGGCGGCTCGGACAAGGCGCCGAGAAAGGCTTCGACTGCCAGGTAATAGCGCATGGTATTGCGCTCCAGCACACCACGCATGCCGCCGATGTGGAGGAGCTTGCCGTCGGATTGTGT
>Ga0326597_10007263_pt1 | contig 15083 bp, 17 predicted proteins | sample RVTome_12_FD_203789 | JGI IMG/M metagenome (GOLD analysis project Ga0326597, IMG submission 203789) | Soil microbial communities from uranium-contaminated site in the Upper Colorado River Basin, Wyoming, United States - RVT100D185 | ecosystem: Environmental > Terrestrial > Soil > Contaminated >... | reverse complement strand
TCATGCTGCAGCAGCCGCAAGCCGAGGACTACGTGATCGCGACCGGCAAGCAGCACAGTGTCCGCGACTTCGTGAACCTCGCGGCGCGGAAGCTGGACATGAAGCTCGCGTGGCGCGGTGCGGGTGCAGAGGAGCACGCCCTGGACAGCAAAGGCAACAAGATCGTTGCCGTGGACCAGCGCTACTTCCGGCCGGCCGAGGTCGACACCTTGCTCGGCGATCCGTCCAAGGCCAAGGCAAAGCTGGGCTGGACCGCGAGGACCTCGTTCGACGCGTTGGTGGACGAAATGACGCGCGAGGACCTGCGCGATGCCGAGCGCGACGCGCTCGTGAAGAAGCACGGGCATCGTGTGAATCGGCAGCACGAGTAGCATGGAGAGCGCGGCGAAGATCTACGTAGCGGGCCACCGCGGCTTGGCGGGGTCCGCGCTGGTACGGCGGCTGCGCGCGGCGGGTTACGAGAACCTGGTGCTTCGCACGCACGCCGAGCTCGAGCTGACGGACGCCATCGCGGTGCGGCGCTTGTTCGAGGCCGAGCGGCCGCAGCACGTGGTACTCGCGGCAGCAAAAGTGGGTGGCATCCTCGCCAACGACACGATGCCGGCTGAGTTCATTCACGAGAACCTGGCGATCCAGACCAATGTCATCCACGAGTCCTGGCGCGCGGGCGTGAAGCGGCTGCTTTTTCTCGGCTCCTCCTGCATTTATCCGCGCGAGTGCCCGCAGCCGATGAGGGAGGAGTATCTGCTAACGGGGCCGCTCGAGCCGACCAACCGTCCCTACGCCCTAGCCAAGATCGCCGGCATCGAGATGTGCTCGGCATACAACCGGCAGTACGGCACGCAGTTCCTCGCCGTGATGCCCACGAATTTATACGGACCAGGAGACAACTACGACCTGCAGACATCCCACGTACTTCCGGCATTGATCCGCAAGGCGCACGAGGCGAAGGCGCGCGGCGACGAGGCGCTCGTGGTGTGGGGCACGGGCAAGCCGCGCCGGGAGTTCCTCTACAGCGACGACATGGCGGACGCCTGCGTGGCGCTGCTGCGGCTCGACGACGCGCAGTTCAACGCGGCGATCGGCACCTATCCACCGCTGGTCAACATCGGCTCGGGCGGCGATCTCACCATCCGCGAGCTGGCCGAGCTGGTGGCGCGCGTCGTCGGCTTCAAGGGCGCGCTGCGCTTCGACACCGCCAAGCCCGACGGCACGCCGCGCAAGTTGCTCGATGTGTCGCGCATGTCGCGCCTGGGTTGGTCGTCGCGCATCGGCATGGAAGAGGGCGTCGCGCTCGCCTACCGCGATTTCCTTTCCCGCGGCGAGGTGCAGGCGGCGGCCTGATGCCGAAGTTCACTGTTGTCACCGCGTGTCGCAACGCGGCGCGCTACATCGAAGAGACCGTCGAATCCGTCCTGCAGCAGTCGGTATTTCGCTCGGGCCAGTGCGAGCTGGAGTACCTGGTCTGCGACGGCGCCTCGACCGACGGCACGCTGGAGCGCCTGCGGCCCTACAAGTCGCGCGGCGTGAAGCTGGTGTCGGAGCCGGACGCGGGGTTCTACGACGCTCTCGCCAAGGGGTTGCAGCGCGCGACGGGGGACTACGTCGCCTACCTCAACGCCGGCGACTTGCTGCATCCTGCGGGCCTCGACATCGCCGCGGAGTGCTTCGCAATGCCCGGCGTAGATTGGCTCACCGGATATGGCGCGGTGTTCAGCGACAAAGGCCAGCTGACGAGCTGCTGGCTGCCGTACCGGTATCGGCGCCCCCTGTTCGCGAGTGGCGCCTACGGCTTGCGACTACCCTTCGTGCAGCAGGAATCCACCGTCTGGCGCCGCCGCCTGCACGACAGCGTGGATTTCGCCGCGCTGCGCGGGCTGCGCTATGCGGGCGACGCCTACCTGTGGCGCTGCTTCGCTACGGTCGCCGAATTGAACGTGGTGCGCGGCCTGATCGGAGGCTTTCGCATCCACGCGGGGCAGATCTCCGAGCGCATGCGCGAATATCGGGACGAGCTGCGCGGCTTCTCGCGCGCGGCGACGCCGGCGGAGCGGCTGCAGTGCCTTGCCGACCGCGTCATGTGGTGGGCGCCCGAGCAGGTGAAGCTGCGCGCGAACCGCGAGTCGCTGCTGCGCTACGACCACGCGCGCAGCGCGTGGGGGCGCGGCTGACCGATTGGTAGGACACTGTGACGCGGAGAACTATGTGAAATCGACTGATAGCCAAAAGACCTCCTCGTTCTGGTCGCAGCACGAGTCGGTCAGCGGCGATCCCAACTTCTACCTGTCGCCCATAACGCGGCCTTACATTATCGAGTCCGCCTTCGGTCCCAACTACGTCCCGGAGTATCGCGACAACCCCTTTTTTGCAGAGGATTTCTTTCTGAGCAATCACTTGTCTGGAAAGAAGATAGAGAACGTATTGAGCCTCTGCTGTGGATTTGGCGTAGTTGAGCGCCGCTTCGCCGAGCGACTGCCGTCGATGAAAAGCTGTCTGGGTGTTGATCTTGCGCAGGGTGCTCTGGAGATTGCCCAGCAGCGGGCGGGTGAGATGGGCCTGAGACAGATCAGCTATCAGTGCGCCGACTTGAACGACTACAACTGGCCCGAAGACCAGTACGATCTGGTTGTCGCGAACGGTGCACTGCATCATTTGCGCAATCTCGAGGGCGCCTGCGCTGGCATTCATCGGGCACTGCGTCGGGGTGGGCAGCTGATCGCGACGGAGTACGTGGGGCCTGCCTATCAGGATCACTCCCCGCGTCAGTTGGAGCTGATCAATGCCGCGGCTTACCTTGTTCCGCCAGAGCTGCGTGCACGTGAACCTATCCTGCTACCGTTCCAGGAATCTTCTCCGGTAAGGGCGCTTGCGCGCGCGCTTGCAGCCGCGAAGAAGCAGGAGAATCCGAATTGGTCGAGGGGGAAGAAGCTCGTAGCGCGTGTTCTGCGTTTCGCACTGAGGCCGCGCAGCGACCGGTTCGTCTTCGGCCCGCTTCATGTTTCGCCCAGGAAGTACTTCCTCAAGGTCGATCCGTCAGAAGGTGTTCGATCGGACGAGATCCTGCCTGTTCTGAAGTCGGTATTCGGCGAAGTGACGGTCCTGCCGATGGGTGGTGGATTGCTGCAGCACGCGCTGGACGAGAATTTCTATCTTGAATACGCGCTGGACAATCCTCGGCATGTGCACGCATTCGCCGCGATCTGCGATCTTGAGCGGAAGCTCATGGCTTCCGGAGAAATCGGCATCGAGAACGCCTTCATCCTTGGGGAGAAGGCTTAGAATCTTCGGCCGGGAGACCTTGTTCTCCGCCTTACTTGAATTTATTGTTGGAGAACTCGGGCCGCCCGGCCCGCACAAACACCAGGTCCATCTGCCAGAAGGCGTCGTCGCGCGGCCGGTGCATCGGCTCCACGAGGTCGATGCAGCGAAAACCGCGCTCGCCGAGGAAGCGGCACATCTCGTCGAAGGTGAGCGCCTCCGGCGCGATGCGGAAGTTGTAGCACTCCATGATGATGGCGTCGGTGCGCGCCAGCGTGGCGGCGGCGCCGTTGAGGATCGGCACCTCGAAGCCGTGGGTGTCGAACTTAAGGAGGTAGGGGCCTTCGAGGCCGCGGGCCTTGAGCACGCCGTCCAATGTGACGACCGGAACCTCGATGTTGTTCGCCGCGAAAGGCGTATCGGAGGCCTGCCCGCCCAAGGGCTCGCTGGCGTCGAAATGGATGCGGCCCTCGCGCGCGCCGGCGGCGGCGAGGACGTACTGGGCATTGGCGTGCGACGCGCAGAAGCGCTTGAGCGCGGCCTCGTGGACCGGCTGCGCTTCGACCAGCAGGTACCGGCAGCCGGGGTAGTGCCGCATCAGCGATGCCGACCAGCTGCCGTTCGAAGCTCCGATATCGACTACGGTCCCGATCTTGTGCCCGCGCCGCACCAGGGCGCGGAAAGCGCCCTCCATCGTCGCGCGGTCGGCGGGCCCGCCTGCGCGGGCGACATGCAGGCCGAGGCCTCGCAGGAGCTTCTTGATGCCGGCTTTGATCATTGGCGTGCGGGGTCCTTGAACAATTCGGCGAGCTTGAACGGAACCTTGAGCAGCACCAGCGGCAGATTCGTATACACGCCGTTTCTGCGGCACGCGGTCACGATCTCCTGGTTCAGGAGCAGGCTGCTCCGTGGCCCCGAGGTGCTCAGGCCGCCGGCGCGCATGCGCACCAGCACCTGGTCGATGCGCGCATAGGGCAGCCGGTGCACGAGCAGCGCCTTCACGAACCACTCATAGTCCGCAGAGATCTTCAGGTCGGTCGCGTAGGGGCCGATGCGCGCGTAGGCCGAGCGTCTGATGAAGCTCGCCGGATGTGGCGGCATCCAGCCGAATCTCAGCTTCCAGGGCCTGAACGACCTCGAACCGTAGTGGCGCACGACGCGACTCATGTCAGCGGGCTTTGCGAACACCACGTCGCCGAACACGATGTCGGCCTGCGGAGCGGCGGCGAACGCGCCTGCCACGGCGCTCAGCACGCCCTGCGACTCGTAGAGATCGTCGGCATGCAGGACGCCGATCGCCTCGCCGCTCGCCGCGGCGAGCCCCTTGTTGATCGCGTCGTAGATACCGCGGTCCGGCCCGCCGATCCGCCGGTCGATTCGGTCCGCGTACTCGGCGATGATATCCAGGGTGCCGTCGGTGGAGCCGCCGTCCACGACGATGTACTCGCGGTTCGCGTGGTCCTGGGATAGGACGGACTCAATGGTGCCGCGAATCGTCGCGGCATTGTTCAGGCACACTGTGATGACGGAGACCTTCACGCCAGGAGGGCGCCTATCATGCGCAATCGCCAGCGTAACTGCTGCAGGAGGGATGCCTCCGAAACCACGGCATAGGTGGCGTTCGCCGCGTGCCGGCGGTACAGGACCAGCACCTCTTGGAGAAAGCGCACGCGGCCCTTGCGGCTCGCCATCAATCCGATCCACCAGTCGTGCATCGGCACGCTCGCCGGGAAGGGCAGCACGTACTCGAGCACCTCGCGCCGGAACGCCATGCAGCAGCCGAGGAAGGAATTGCGCAGGAAGTTCTTCACCAGCCCGGGGCCAGAGCCTCGCGCCGCAAAGAACGAAGGCGTGACCACGTTCAGCTGGGCGTCGACGATGGCGCAGTCGGAAACCACCAGGTCGGCCTCCTCGAGCGCCGGCAGCATGGCGTCGACCTTGTGCGCCAGCCAGACGTCGTCCTGGTCGGAGAGGAAAATGAATCTCCCGGTGGCCTGCCCGAGCAGGAATTCGAAGTTGCGGATCACGCCGCGCTCCGGCCCGCCGAGCAGCCTGACGCGGGAGTCGGCAACCGCGGCGACCGCCGCGCGTGTGCTGTCGGTGGAGCCGTCGTCAGAAACCAGCAACTCGGTCACGTGCGGCGAGGCGAGGATCGAGGCCATCTGGGCGCCGATGTGCTTCTCGCCGTTGTAGGCGGCCAAGCAGACGGAGATCACCGGAAACCCCGCAGCAGCCGGCGCAGGAAATGGTAAATCGGGTGAATCGAGATGCGCCAAGCGACCGCGTAACGCCCTCGGCGCTGCAGCAGGCCGTCCGTGAGGTTCACTTGCAGGAAGGTCTGCAGGCCGGCGGACACGCCGTTGGGGTCCACCTTCGAGATCACGAGGTCCAGCTTGCGGAAGCTCACGCGCCCTGACGCGCGCAGGCGCATGAAAAACAGATAGTCGGCGGCGGTGAGCCCGGGGACGTCGAGGTATTCCCCGAAGGTCGCATGCAGCGACTTGCGATACAGGACGCATTGGTGGTTGAACACCCCGCGATCGACGTCGGCACGCACGCGGCCCCGGCGCGGGCCGGCCGTGTACTCGAAATCGCCATATAGCACGTCTGCGCTCGCCGCCGCGGCGGCCTTGCTCAGCACGTCGCTGGCAGCGAACACGTCGCCCGCATTCATGAACAGGAGGTACTCGCCTTTCGCGAGCCGCATCCCCTTGTTCATCGCGTCGTACACCCCCCGGTCGGGCTCGCTCACCAGCGTCGAGATCCTGGCCGCGTGCTTGCGCACGATATCCAGCGTTCCGTCGGTGGAAGCGCCGTCCACCACCACGTACTCGAGATTCGGGTAGTCCTGCGCCAGCACCGAGCGCACGGTCGCCTCGATGGTGGCGGCGCAGTTGCGGCAGACGGTGATGACAGTGACCTTCAAAGTGCCGCCCTCGCCGCGCGGCCACGAAATACTTCCCAGGCGAGCCGCAGCCCGCCCAGCCGACCGCCCATTGCCGGGCGCCCGATCAGCGGGATGCCGAGGCCGCGCAGCCGGCCGGCGGCGGCGCGCAGCGCCGCGGCATAGCGCTCGTAGATCCAGCCGTTGCCGCGGCCGATGCGATAGGCGTGGTACAGCACCACCTCGGACGGCGACACGATCTTCAGGCTGTGGAAGTGGTAGAACACCGGCCGCACGGGCCCGCCGCGGCCGGCGTGCGCGACGTTCCAAGGCGCGAGCGTGCGCTCGGTCTGCGCGAGCACGTGCACTTCGGCGGCGAAGAGCTGCGGCCATCGGTCGAGGTATTTCTGGTCACCGAACTTGCCGTCCTCCTCGCGCGCGTAGCACCACTCAAGGCAGCGCGCCTGCCACCACGCGAGCACGCGCCGCGCCGGCTCGGTGTTGCGGAAAGTCACGAACTGCACGCAGAAGCGGCCAAAGCGCAGGTTCGCCGCGTACTCGGGCGCGAAGGCGTGCTCGGTTATCAGCACGTGCTTGCCGGAAGCGGCGAACTCCTCCAGCAGCGTCGCGGGCGGCGCGAAGAAGAAAAGGTCAGCGTCCAGGTAGGTGACCCGCTGCGCCTGCGGGGCGTGCGCGAACACGTGGCTCGGCAGGAACGGGGTCAGGGTCCAGCAGTATTCGCCCATCGAGCGCGAGCCCTTCACGGCGCGCAGCGCCGCCGTCTCGATTTCGGATAGCCGGATCACCGTCGTGGCGGGGAGCCCCATCTTCTCCAGGGCGCCGGCGCAGGCTTCGTCCATCGCCAGGATCCACAGGTGGAAGGGCTGGCCCTGCTCCTCCAGCGAGCGGTGCAGGCACAGCCCCAGCGGCAGGTAGTGGCTGTCGAACAGGGTGGCGTAGTGCTCGGGCGCGCTAGCGGAAGTCATTCAGCGCCTGGATCACCGTGCCGACCTCGCCGTCGGACAACTGCGGATTGCAGGGAATGGACAGGCACTCGCGGCCATGCCGCTCGGCGGCCCCGAGGCCCTCGGGGTCGCGCCGCAGGTCCCCGCAGGGCGGCTGCTGGTGCACCGGGATCGGGTAGTGGATGAGCGATTCGATGCCGCGGGTGCGCAGGTATTCCGACAGCGCGTCGCGCCGCGCGCAGCACAGCACGAAAAGGTGATGCACGTGGTTCGCCTCTTCCACCGGCGCGGCGAGGAGCCGCAAAGCGGGATTGGCGATTCCCGCGCGGTAAGCGCGCGCCACTTCCCGGCGGCGCGCCGTATAGGCCTCGAGCACCGTGAGGCGCACGCGCAGGATGGCCGCGTGCAGTTCGTCGAGGCGGCTGTTGAGGCCCAGCACCGGATGGTGGTAGCGCTCGGACTGGCCGTAATTGCGCAGCTGCCTCGCCAGCCCGGCGAGCGACGGATCGTTCGTGACCAGCGCTCCGCCATCGCCGATCGCCCCGAGGTTCTTCGTCGGGTAGAAGCTGAAGGCCCCAAGCCTTCCCCAGACGCCGGCGCGTACGCCGCGCCAGCTCGCGAGGTGCGACTGTGCACAATCCTCCACCAGCGGCATGCCGGTCGTGTCGCAGAATGATTTCCAGCGGTCGAGCTGGTGGGCGTGGCCGTAGAGATGCACCAGCAGCACGGCCTTGGTCTTCGGGCCGAGGCAGCGCTGCGCGCTCTCCAGGCTCATCTGCGCGCTCGCGGGGTCGATGTTCGCCAGCACCGGCTGCGCGCCCGAGCGCAGGATGGCGAGCACGGAGGCGAAGGCGGTCATCGGCGTGGTTATCACCTCGTCGCCGGGCCCGATGCCGAGGGTGCGCAGGCCGATCTCGATCGCGTCCATGCCGTTGCCGACGCCGACCGCATGGGGAATGCCGAGCGCCTGCGCCCATTCGCGCTCGAAGGCCTCGACTTCCTTGCCGAGGATGTACCAGCCGGAGCGCAGCACCCGGTCGACCGCCGCGAGCTCGCGCTCGCGCAGCGACGGCGCCTCGCGCTGGAAGCCGTTCATCGGGATCATGCGCCCGCCCAGTAGTGCTTGCCGTGCGCGGCGTAGTAGGCGAGCGTGCGCTCGAGCCCCTCGTCCAGGCCGACCTTCGGCGCCCAGCCGAGCGCGCCGCGAATGCGCGCGAAGTCGGAGTAGTAGTCGCCGATGTCGATCGCCTTTCTCTCGGGCGGGAAGGGGACCAGGCGATGGCTGCCGCCGCCGTGCAGGCCGACGAGCTTCGCCGCCAGGTCCTTCAGGCTGATCACCTCGCTCGAGCCCAGGTTGAACACCTGGCCCTCGGACTTCGGATCGGCGGCGGCGGCCAGCAGGGCGTCCACCGCGTCGTCCACGTAGTTGAAATCCCGCAGTTGCGTGCCGTCGCCGAACACCAGCACTGGCGCGCCCTGGATCACATTGCGGATCCAGATGCCGAGGAAGGTCTGGCGCGCGTCCTTCACGCGCATGCGCGGCCCGTACGTATTGGTGAGCCGCAGCGCGCAGGCGCGGATGCCGTAGACGTTGTTGTAAAGCAGGTGGTACCACTCGCCGGCGAGCTTGTTGATGCCATTCACGTCCACCGGCTGGATCGGGTGCTTTTCGTCCACCGGCAGGTATTGCGGGCGGCCGTAGAGCTGGCGCGTGCTGGCGAACACCAGCTTCACGCCCCGATTGTGCTTGCGGCAGGCCTCCAGGATCGAGAGCTGCGCGGCGGCATTGATCTCGAGGTCCGTGACCGGGTCGGTCATCGAATCGACGTGGCTGGTCTGGCCCGCGAGGTTGAAGAGGTAGTTCTGTCCCTGCACCAGCCGCGCCACCGCCAGCGGGTCGCGCACGTCGGCGACATGTACCTGCACGCGCTCGCGGATGTCCTGGACGTTGTACTCGAGCCCGCCGTATTCGGGGATCAGCGCGTCCATCAGCGTCACCTCGGCGCCCAGTCCGACGAGGCGGTGCGCGAGGTTCGAGCCGATGAACCCCAGGCCGCCGGTGACCAGCACCTTCGTGCCCTTGAATGCGGCGGCGCTCATCGGGCCGCCTTCTCCGCCAGCACCACGTTGTCGAGGTAAAAGTCCTGGTTCGCGGGCGTGACCCAGCCGAGCAGCGTGCCGGCGACGTTGAAAGGCGCCATCAGCAGCAGCGCAGCGAGCAGGTTGAGGTAGAGCGGGTAGCCGTGACCTTGTAGAGGTAGGCGCTCGCGAGCTGGAACAGCGCCCGCACGTCCGCCGCGGACTTCCGCCGCTGCAGCAGGCGGAAGCGGTGCTTCTCCAGCACCTGGTCGCACATCACCGCGCCGAAGGCACCGGCCTGGAACGGGGAGCTGTGCCCGTCGTAGTACGCGTCCGCCTTGCCGCGGGCACGGCTCTCCCGGGTGTCGAGCCTTAGGCCCACGTACGCCCGCGCGCCCACGAGCTTCTCGTAGGGGCGGTCGCCGCAGCCGACGTCGAGGACGAGCCCGGCGAGCCACGCGCCCAGCCTCTCGACCGTCCCGTACAGCCTCTGGCGCGCAAGATAAGACTGATCCACCAGCAGGCCCACCAGACCCGGACGCATGGCCTGCGCGTGGTAGTAGATCCTCAATATAACGAGCATGGCTCGGTGGTGCCATCATGACTTCGGTTCGAACACGAATCCCGCGATCTCGAACTCCCTCTTCGGCCCGATCCAGGCATGTGCAGTGTCGGTGAAGGTCACATCCAGCCTGTACTTTTCGCCGAAGGAACGCAATAAGCCGGATGCGGAGAAGATCCAGCAAGGGTAACTGGCATCATAGATGGACGGCGGCACGATCTGCACGGTCAGGACATCCTCGGCCAGCGCCGAGCAGGAAGTCCGGTCCACGATCACCGTGGCCGAAGTCGATGTGGCTATCTCGCCAATCAGGCGGCGGGGATACTCCAGGTATTGCAGCACGCCAGAAAGCAATACTGCGTTGGGTTTCGTATGCGCAACGGCGGCCGCAATGCTTTCGAAAAAGCGCAGTTCATCATTCGCGAACTGCGTGCGACCGCATTCCACGTAGCGTGGCTGTTCCACGATGCTCCATTGCAGCTCGCGCAATGGAGTCCTGAACGCCTTGAACTGGCGATAGGAAGTTCCCAGGGCGCCGCCGAAATCAAGCACGCGCAGCCGTCCGTCGTTCGCACAGGCGCATCGCAATAGGGCGGCGATGACCGGGTACGAATACTCAACGCGATCTAGCACCACAGAGTCACGCTCGTACACCGCTTCTCCGCGAGCGACTCTGATCGCGGCGGCACGCGTCTTCTCGAAAATCGCCTCGCTGGCATAGCCCTGGGACGCCGCAAGCGCCGCCTGCCAGTTCCCGTAGTTTCCGACAAATCGGATGTGGCGTGCGTCCGTCGCCGCCCGCCTGAAGGCCCGCAGCAGTACGGGAGGCGCAAGATCCCGCGCTATTCGGCGCCACCCCTTCACTTGGCCCTCTTAGAATGCGACGTTAGGCGCGCAAGCCTGCTCATTACGCGTCGGCCAAGCGACATGTTGGTGCCGCGTAGTCCCCGCGCGAAGGCCTGCCTACCCGCGGCCAATTCTTGGATAGGGACTGGCTCTAGAGACACCGCTGTCCCCCAAAGATCATGGTGATAGGCATCCGACTTGCCTACGTGCACGCCGCTGCCGTCGGCGCCAATGTTCTGGATCTGAGAGGAGCGTGGGTAAAGCGTCAGTCGGTTGCGCAAGAATGCCGAAGCGTACCAACGGATCGCCCACGAGTCGTTCTTTCCACTGATCTGATCTTCCAGCATTTGTGTATAGGGGTAGCTGCCCTGGAAATCAAACTCGTGCTCCAGGCCCCTGAACCGCAGCTCGTTCAGCAGCTTTTGGGCTGAGGGTTCGAACTCGGCCCAAGCCCGCGCCCAAGTCGCCCAGCCCCAGCAATCCGCGCCACGAATGAAGAACGTATCCGGCAGCGGGGCGCTGCCTGGAAAGAAGAAACCCGCGATGCTGGCGACATGTTCCACATCCTCATACAGAGCGAGTCCGCCGTTCGTGTAGGCTAGGAAGTTTGCGGAAGGCAGCAGGTCGTCCTCGAGGACGATGACGCGGCCGAACTCAGCGGTAAGCCTGGCGATACCGTCGATGATCGAACGCGCCACGCCCTGGTTATCCCGCTGCTCGATGATTTCGATCGATTTGAAGCCCCGCAGCGCGTGCGCCCTCGCGCGGACCTCGGCCACGCCGTTGCGGTCCGCGTCGCGCTTCGGGGCGTCGGAGAAGACATACAGGGGGGTTGCAATCGCCTCTGGATTCGCCGACAAGGCCTGCGTCACCCGAGCAAAGTGCACAGGACGGTTGTAGGCGAAGAGGGCGACGGGAGCCGGGGCAGTTACGCTCATCGCGCACTCCAACAAATGCGGGTATTCCGCGTTCTCGCCATCGGCGTGCATCCCCACTTGCGCACAAAGAAGAGAGAGCGTCGGCACTCTGCTCTTCCCCGGAACATGATCCAAGCGGTCAACGCAAGCTTGCGCGTAGCAACAATGCAGTTCGGAGTCTTAATCACGCGGCTATTCATGGATGCCACATAAACGGTGTTGCGCACCGGGTCGCCGAAGTCTTATCTACTGAATGTTTGGTAGCCACAAGTTGCGGACTTTCGGATTGCCCAGCGTTAGGCAAGGTTGTCATGTTGGCCCTCTAAGACCTCCTGGCACTTACCGTATACCCCTGGGTTTCCTCTTCGCACCTCCAATACCTGTCAAGCCAGCGAGCAACAATCTGATCTATGGTCCATACCAGCCGCAGGATAGCGGCAATACCGAAACGCATGATCCGTGGTCCTCTGATGAGGCGTGTTGTCTGGTAATTGAACTTGCTAACCCACATAGCCCAGAACCCAGTATTTGCGCTGACCTCGATCTCGACAAAGCCCGCTTTCCGAAAGAGATACTCGAGTCCGTACCGCGTAAACCTAAAATAGTCGTGCGGTGCCTCGTGCACCCACCACATGAACGGCACCTGCAAGACGATCGACCCTCCTGGCTTCAGAAGGCGGTGGGCTTCTGTAAGCATCATCTCCGGTTCGCGCAGGTGCTCCAGTACCGAGAACGAAATTACCGTATCCGCGACACCGTCCTCAATCGGCAATTGCGCATTCAAGTCTGCAAGGACATCCGCCTTGAGGTCGTGCAAAGAATGGGACCAGTCCACACCCACATAGCTGTCCGCAAACTGGAGAACCCAGCCTCGGTATGGCATTTCTCCGCAGCCCAAGTCGTAGACGACACCCTTAATGCGATCGCACAATCTGACGAGGGCCTTGTCGCCGCAATCGTAAAGCAGCCAATTCTCCGAGCTCCGGTTCGGGTGAAACTCGCTTGGGCCTTTGGGGACCACGGTGCGCTCAGCCATGGCCTGCTACTCTTAATGCTTCAATCTGGCGCAATGAAGCGGGGTTGCAGTAGGCCTCCAATCCTCGGATCGCGCTGATCAGATTGGCTCTGCCCATGTACTCGCCGACAATTTTGCGATTGCGTGACCGCTCTTCCGCCGACAAGGGCAGGACTGCACCACGTGGCGATTGCTCGATCGTATGCATGGAGTCGAGCACGACCCCGAGCTTCGAGTATGTCTGATAGATCGGATTCTCTTCGCGCAGAATGACCCTGGCGCCCTTGTAAAGGGCAGCACTGATGTTCCCCATCGCAGCCTGCCGGCGATGATTCATGATGACCGTGCCGCATGTGGCCAACAATTCGTGATATTCGTCGATGGGAATGTAGTGGCGTAACGGCATAAAGTCGGAGCCGAATAGCCTTCTTCCGAACTGACTCACCTCATCGGCGTAATGCGAGTGGCCATAACTGAGTGGCACAATGATCTTGCGGCCGTCAACACCCATGCGGCGAAGCAGATTCATGGACTCGAAGTGGTTGTTCTCGGGTGTGTCCGAATTCCCGAGAAGTATGTCCGGGCCAACCATCGCTGTTGGCCCGCGTTCCAATGTGTCCTCCTTACTGAAGTAATGCAGTTGGTAGTGCGTAGCGCGGAAACCAGGAAATGCCTCCCTCAACAGAGGCATTTCGGACGGGCTGACGCAGCACAGATCAATCCTGCCGGCTACCGTCTGTATTGTCTCCTGCGATTCTTGATTGACTAGTGCGGCCTTGAGCGCACGGTATGCTGGCCGGAGAAGAGATTTCAGGTGAAAGGCCACACCTTTTCGCGCCGAGCCTTCGGCCGCCAAGGCCCTCCGCCAGGCTGCGGCTGTTTCAGGAAGTATCAAGTCACCAAATCCCTGTTCGAGGTATGAGTAGTACTCATAACCCCATCCAATCCACATGACCGTCAAGTCTTCCGACACGCGCTTCACGACATCAGCAAACGCAGGGATCATTGCGTGCACAATCAACAGATTGTTGTCGTTTATTGTTTGCAAGCAATCTTGGGACCGCAGCGTTCGGAGACTGACCAACCTGAAATCCCCCGAGTCGCGTATATAGTGAAGGGGCTTATCTGTCTCGTGCAGGAGGAGCCAAGTGTTTTTTCCGGGATAGCCTTCTTCGAAGACATCCCTCGCGAAGGGAATGAACTTCTGATCGAAAGCCAGATGCGCTATTCGCATCCTATCGCGCTCTCATCGAGGAGAGAGCGGCCTCAACGGCCTTTACAACTTTCGGTACGTCGACGCCGATCCAAAGAGGCAATCGGACGAGCCGGGCGGCGACGTCCTCTGTGACAGGAAGTGAACCTGGCTGTCGCGAGTATTTGCGGCCCGCCGGCGAGTCGTGCAGGGGGACATAATGGAATACCGCATTGACTCCTCGCTCCCGCAACTGCTCGATAAATTCTGCTCGAGGCACGCGGGGCGGCAGCAGGATGTAATACATGTGAGCGTTGTGCTGGCAGTACGATGGGATGACCGGTCTTCGAAGCAGCCCTTCGGACTCCAGCTCCCCGAAAGACCTGTGGTACGTGTCCCACGCCGCCAATCGTGCTGACAGGATCTTGTCCGCATGCTCAAGCTGAGCCCAGAGGAATGCGGCGACGATGTCGCTTGGCAAGAAGCTTGAACCAATATCCATCCATGTATATTTGCTTACCTCCCCACGAAAGAACTGGGTTCTGTTTGTGCCCTTTTCTCTAATGATCTCGGAGCGAAGCACGAAGGCAGGGTCATTGACCAGCAGCGCCCCGCCTTCGCCAGAGATAACGTTCTTGGTTTCATGGAAGCTTAGGCAACCCAAGTGCCCGACCGATCCCAGTGGGCGGTTCTTGTAAGTTGACGCCAGTGCCTGCGCGGCGTCTTCTATCAACAGGAGATTATGCCGTCGCGCGATCGCTGCAATCGCATTCAATTCACACGCAACGCCCGCATAGTGCACAGCCACAATTGCACGCGTTCGGTCCGAAATCGCAGACTCTAACTTTGTCTCGTCGATATTGAGCGTATCCGGACGAATGTCTACGAAAACTGGCGTCGCACCTCGCAAGACGAAAGCATTTGCAGTCGATACGAACGTGTAGGACGGCATGATGATCTCGTCCCCTGGGCCGACGTTGGCGAGGATTGCGGTCATCTCCAACGCAGCGGTGCAGGAATGGGTCAGCAGCGCTTTCGCGCTTCCCGTTCGTTCTTCCAGCCACTCGTGGCACTTCCTTGTGAACTCCCCGTCGCCCGCCAAATGACGATTGCGGTGCGCCTGAGCAATGTACTCGAGCTCCCGGCCCGTCATGTAAGGGGTATTGAAAGGAATGCTGACGCTCATGTCGTTGTTGCGCAGAGTTGAAGCAGCGCAACCTTGAGGGGAGAACGATGGGTCATGTGGATTCTAGAACGGCGATACCGAACCCCGACTCGCCGTATCCATTGCCGTTGTAGAGCATGTAGCGTGCGCCATCGTGATCGAACACGAATGGATACTCAATCATCTCCGAGTCCCAGCCT
>Ga0326597_10007262_pt1 | contig 15083 bp, 16 predicted proteins | sample RVTome_12_FD_203789 | JGI IMG/M metagenome (GOLD analysis project Ga0326597, IMG submission 203789) | Soil microbial communities from uranium-contaminated site in the Upper Colorado River Basin, Wyoming, United States - RVT100D185 | ecosystem: Environmental > Terrestrial > Soil > Contaminated >... | reverse complement strand
GAGCGTGATCTGCGTTTTCACGCGCCGCCCTCCATCGGACCGTCTCTAACCAGTTATGGCCGCACGAAAGTCGAGTTAAGTAATACTAAATCGGCTGGGGGGCTGTCAAGCGCGGCTTCACGCCCCCATGTGACTTAACCCATATCTTTGCCAGTTTTGGGCCGACTGGACTCGAGCAGCCTTGAATGTCAGAAGACCGACAGCGCCAAGCCCAAGACACAGGGCAGCGACCGAAGCGGCCAGGACGACTCGCCGGAACCCACGTTCAGCGTTCACGATCTCACCGGTCGACGATATCCCACGCGCCGGTGACGCTACTGGCGCACTCGGCATCGGATCCGTACAGCAGTCGCGATGCACTGGTTCCTGGCCGGTTCAAGGCAGTACCCTCTCCTCACTCCGCCGAACGCCCCGGCTCAACGGCGCCCGCGTGCGGGCGTCCGGTGAAGCCTGGAGTTAGACCGGGCTTTGCTGACCAGCGGGAACCGCTCGGGATGCTCGATCGACTCCACGGCCAGGTCCACGTCTAGGCCGGGCCAGTAAAGGTGATCCGGTGAAGGCAACTCCACTCGAACCAGCTTTGCTATTGGCGCTTCGCGGAACCACGGGAACTTGTCGAACGGCAAAAAGAGCTCGCGGTCTCCAAGGAGGAGCCAAAGGCCGTGTGGAGAGACGTTGCTTACTTCAACCACCGAAGTGCGTTTGCCACGCTGCGCGGATCTCATCCTCGTGCTCCTGTACCAGTCTGAGCGCGGCCGCAAGCCGCGCCGGGCTCAACCCGTAGTTCTGCGCGATGACAATCTCCGGTTCCAGCCAGATCTTGGCCTCACCCGTCTCATGATGAACATGAACGTGCATCCTGGACTCTTCCCGCGAGAAGAAGTAGAACCGGTACCCTCGCGCCCGAAAGATCGTAGGGCTCACCGCACCATCCTACCGCATCTGCTGAAGCTCCCCACTGCATGACGTGAAAGGGCTAACGCAAAGTCGGCTGAACAGCGTTACCTGACTGCGTAGTTCTGTATATCACGGTCGATGAGCCCGACGCGGCAAGGAGACGCGTGAATTCCCGCCCCCTTGCGTAGGCCCCCCGCCCCGCGTCCCGTGATAGACCGCGAGGCGCTGCGGGATATCCCGCTCGGATATCTGATATCGCTGCTGAAGGGCCAGGCTCATCTCAGGAACATCCGGTCGGCGGGGCTCTGGACTCCGGCCGGGCCCCGGTTGAGGACGTGAGTGTAGATCATCGTCGTGCTCACGTCCTGGTGGCCAAGAAGCTCCTGGACGGTGCGGATATCGTGGCTCTCCTCCAGCAGGTGGGTGGCGAACGAATGGCGGAAGGTATGGCACGTCGCCGGCTTGGCGATCCTAGCGGCACGGACCGCATCCTTCACCGCCCGCTGGAGCACGGATTCGTGGAGGTGGTGGCGGCGCCGCTGGCCGGTCACGGGCTCTACATAGAGACGCGTGGCGGGGAAGACCCATTGCCAGCCCCATTCGCGGCCGGCGTTCGGGTACTTGCGCAGGAGCGCGCCGGGCAGTTCGACCCAACCGGCGCCGTGGCGGAGGTCGGCCTGGTGTTGCTCGCGAGCGCCTTCCAGGTGGGCGGTCAGGGCGGCCTTGACCGCGGCCGGCAGCATCGTCACCCGGTCCTTGTGACCCTTGCCGTCGCGGATGACGATCTGGTTCGTGGCGACGTCGATGTCCTTCACGCGCAGGCGACAGCACTCCAGCAGGCGAAGTCCCGCGCCATACAGCAAGAGCGCCATGAGCCGGGGCACGCCGTCGAGCCGCTGGAGGACGGCGCGGACCTCGTCCCGCGTCAGCACGACGGGGAGGTGCAGGGGCCGCTTGGCGCGAACGACGTCGTCGAGCCACGGAAGCTCGACGCCGAGCACCTCGCGGTAGAGAAAAAGGAGAGCGCTCAGGGCCTGGTTCTGGGTGGAGGCCGCGACCTTGCCGTGAACGGCGAGCGACGTCAAGAACGCGGTGACCTCGGGGGCGCCATCTCGGCCGGGTGGCGCTTGCCGTGGAAGAAGATGTAGCGCTTGATCCAGTGGACGTACGCCTTCTCGGTTCGGCGGCTGTAGTGGCGGGTGCGGATGGCCTCGCGTACCCGGTCGAGGAGCCGGGGCTTCGGGGCGCCGGCCGGGCCGGCTTCATGGACGGCGAGCACCCCCGCGAGAGCCCCTGCCGACAAGACGGGATAGGACCACCCGCTGCTCGACCGAAGGGCGACCGTGCTCATACCCGCCACTCCTTCTTGTTCGTGGGCTTCGAAGATAGTCGACCGCCGGGGAGCGTACAAGAGAAATCCAGCCACCATCGAGCACCTCCGCTTCGCCGCCCCCTTCTCCCCCTACCGTCTGAGCATCGGTTCGAGGAAGGGCCAGAGACGGTCCACGACGACGCCGTAGCCCTCGGCCGTGGGATGAATGCCGTCGGGCTGGTTGAGGCGCGGGTTGCCGGCGACACCGGTCGAAAGCGCAATCTCCCCGCGCGTGCCCGGCGGCCCATCGCCGAAGCCGCAGTAGAGCGTCGCGGGGTTGTCGGGCCGGACCGCCAGGGCACCGCTCGGCACCCATCAGAGGGCACTGCCGGGTGTCAGGCGGGGGGGTGCGCCGAGGAGACCACATCCTGCCCGCCCGGGTCCCGCGGCCGAAGGTGGCCTTTGTGCTTCTTATGCACCGGAGAGCGGGCCGAGGGCGCCCTCCGAGGGCGTGTGCTTGCGCGCGGCGCGGCGGATCTCTTCCTGGAGCCGGTAGCCGGCGGCGACGCGATCCCAGGTGGTTCCGGTGACGCCCCGCTCCCGCAGCAGGTGCTTCTGTACCTTGTTGGTGGGCGTGCGGGGCAGCTCGGGGACGATCTCGAGATAGCGCGGGACCGCGAAGTACGGGAGCCGGTCCTCGCACCAGGCCAGGAACTCCCCGGGCGGAAGGCCGGCGCCGTCGTGGAGCACCACGCAGAGCTTGATCTCGTCCTCGCCCCCGGCGAACTCTGCGCGCACCGCGACGGCGGCGCAGGCCGCCACCGCCGGATGGTCGGCCACCACGCTCTCGACGTCGTAGGAGGAGATGTTCACGGCGCGGCGGCGGATGACGTCCCCCAGGCGGTCCATGAAGTAGTAGTAGCCGTCGGCGTCCTGCTGCAGCGCGTCCCCCGTGTGGAACCAGACGTTGCGAAGCGCCTCGGCCGTCCTGTCGGGCATCCGCCAGTATCCCTGGCTGAAGGCCCAGGGCGCCCGGGGCCGCACGAGTAGCTCCCCGACCTGGCCCGGGGCCAGCGCCTCGTCGGTCTCCGGATCGGCGATGCGCAGCTCGTACCAGTCGGACACGGCCTTCCCGCACGAGCCCGGGCGCACCTCGTCCCACGGCATCATGGTCACGACGCCGATCTCGGTCATCCCGTAGTACTCGAGGACGCGGCCGATCCCGAACCGGCGCTTGAAGTCCTCCACTATGGAAGCCGGCGCCGGCTGGCCGAGGGCGACCCGAAGCCGGTGGTCGCGGTCGCTGTCGCGGGGCGGCTGGCGGAAGACAAAGTCCATCATCACGCCCAGCAGGTTGGTGACGGTGGCGCCGGAGGAGCGAATCTGGTCCACCCACTCGCTGGCGCTGAAGCGCGGGCAGATCACCGCCCGCCCGCCGCGCAGGAGCGCCGGGTACACCTGCATGATCGGGGCGTTGCCGTGGTAGAGCGGCGTGGCGACGAAGTAGGTATCGTCCTCGGTGAACCGCGTGAGGTTCGCCGTGGCCTCGCAGAAGAGGGTGCAGTGGGCGTGGGGGAGCGTGACGCCCTTGGAGGAACCCGTGGTCCCGGAGGTGTACATGATGGCGCAGAGATCGCGGTGACTGACCTCGACCTCCGGCGGGTCGTCGCGCTGCGCCGGCAGCTCCTCGAAGGAGACGGAGCGGAGCCGCTTGAACCGTGGCCACGGTCCCGCCGCGGCGCCCCGCGGCCGCCACGCGACCACCGTCTCGAGGTCCGGGCACCGGTCCTCGATGGCCTCTAGGCGCTCGAGGAACTCGGCGGTGGCCACGATGAGTCGCCCGCCGGAGTTGGACACCACGTGCTCGAGGAAGTAGCCCTTGTAGGCGTTGTTGACCGAGACCTCGACGGCCCCGAGGCGGTTGATCGCCCACCAGACCAGCATGAACTCCACGCAGTTGGGGAGCATGACGAGCACGCGGTCGCCCCGGCCGACGCCCTGGGCCGCCAGCCCGTGGGCGAGGCGATTGACGAGGCGATCGGCCTCGGCGTAGGTGAGCGCCGCGCTGCCCAGGGCCTGGATGAATGGCCGGTCCCCATGGATCCGCGCGCGGATCTCGAGGATCCGCGGGAACACCCAGTCACGCTTATCGGAGAAGGTGAGATTGAGCGGCGGGTGATCGCCCATCTCACGCCGCTCCGTCGGCGGCCAGGAGCGCCCCGCCGAGGGCGGCCACGACCATGGGCTCGGGCGGCACCAGGAGCCTCCCGAGGCTGGCCTCGAGCCGGGCCAGGAGCCCCACGTCCTTCGCCCCACCCCCTGCCACGGCGCAGGCCCCCGCCGCCGCACGGCCCCGGGCGAGGGCAGCGATCTTCTGGGCCAGCGAGTCGTGGAGGCCGGCCAGGAGGTCTTCCTGCGAGACCCCGCGGGTGAGGAGAGAGATCGCCTCGGTCTCCGCGAAGACGGCGCAGCCCGCCGAGTAGTCGGCCGGCCGGGTCGCCCGGAGCGATAGCGCGCCGAGCTCGGCCACCTCGAGGCCCAGGAGGTGAGCGACGACCTCCAGTATGCGGGCGCTGCCCGCCGCGCACTGGCCGCTCACGGAGAAGTCCTTGACCGTGCCCAGTGTGGTCAGGCGGATCACTCTCGTCCCGTGGGCGCCGATGTCGATGACCTGGCCCGCCTCGGGACAGAGGCATGCCATGCCGCGCGCCAAGCAGGAGACCTCGCTGGCCGCCCGCGCCCCCTGGAGCGAGGCGGCGCCGAGACCGGTGGCGACGAGTCCCCGGAGGTCGCCGCGGCCGAGCCCGAGGCGTTCCAGCGCGCGCCCGAGCGCCTGCTCTCCCACGTCGGCGTAGCTGCCCTCGGACGGAAAGACGGCGAAGGCCGCCCGGGTGTCGCGCACCACCACCGCCTTCGTGAACAGCGCTCCCACGTCCACCCCCGCGCTGGGCGTGGCGGCGGCGATCGCGGCTCCGGCGAGCCGGAGCTCGCCTTCGAAGGCCCGGGGGCGCGCCCGCGCGCGGGTGAGCGAGGCCGGCAGACCGGACCCGGCGTCCGGGGCCAGCGCCACCCCGACGGCCACGCTGACCGCCCCTCCCGCGGCGAGGCTGACGCCTCCGGCCGGCGCCTCGCCTCGCTCGACGGCCTCACGGGCGAGGAGCGCGGCCCCGAGGGCGCCGGTGAACATGGGCTCGGCCGGGATGGCCACCGGGGCTCCGAGGCGCTCCTCGAGGGCGCGGACGAGGGCCGGGTTGCGGGCGCAGCCTCCGGTGAGAACGACCTGCCGCTCGATCCCGAGCCGGCGGACCATCACGATGATCCGGCTCGCCAGCGCCGCGTGGAGCCCGGCCAAGACATCCTCGACGGGGACGCCCACGGCCAGGTGCTGCGCCACCTCCTGCTCCGCGAAGACCGTGCAGATGCTCGACACGCTCACCGGTGAGCCCCCGCCGAGGCCGCGGGTTCCCAGCTCGTCGAGGGACAGGCCCAGCGAGGACGCCATCACTTCCAGGAAGCGCCCGGTGCCGGCCGCGCACTTGTCGTTCATCGCAAAGTTCACGACCTTGCCCTGGGGGCCGAGCTTGATCCCCTTGGCGTCCTGGCCGCCGATGTCGATGATGGTCCGGGCGGCGGGGAAGAGCTCGCGCACCCCGCGGGCGTGGCAGGTGATCTCGGTGATCTCTCGGCTGGCGAATGGAAGCCGCCGCCGGCCGTAGCCCGTGGCCACGACGCAGGCGAGGTCGTCCGGCGCCCGCCCCGCGCGCCCGAGCGCCTCGGCCAAGAGCCGTCGCGCCGCCCCGACATAGTCCACCTGGGTGCGGTCGATCACCGAGGCGAGGAAGTCGCCGTTGTGGACCACCACCTTGGTCAAGGTGGAGCCCAGGTCCACCCCGGCGACGCAGAGACCGGCCGGGAGGCTCACGATGCCCGGACGCGCTCCCGCCGGCCCGAGGCGATGGCCTCGAGGAAGCCCTGGATCTGCCCCATGATGATGGTGTCGGCCCAGCTGCGCGGGTCGGCCATGTCGCTTTCGAAGATGAGCGAGGGGATGCCCTCTTCCTCGAGCTGGTTCTTGATGTGGACCTGGCCCCAGCTCACGGCGCGGCAGGAGCGCGTGCGGTGCATGACGGCTCCGTCGAGGCGATAGTCGTGGACCCACTGGCGGATCAGCTTCGTTCCCGGCTGCGATAGCCCCGAGGGACTCAGGTTCTCGGGGATCACTTCTGCGCCCCATCGGGTAATCCACACCGCCCGCTTCCAGGTCCGGTCCACCAGGGCCTCGATCGGGTCCGAGATATCGATCTCCACCGGCGCCCCCACGTAGTAGGAGGTTTCGGCGGGGAACACCGCCCCCAGCGCGCCCACCTTGTTGAAGAAGCCCAGGTTGTACCAGGGCGGGATGCCCATCCAGAGGAGCCGGAAGCGCTCATCGGGGATCACGCCGACTCCCCGGGCCACGCGGTCGCGCACCTCGTCCCGGAGACGGCGGAAGTACTCCACGGCCTCGCGCTCCCCGAGCATGTAGAGAAGCGGGACCACGCAGCCCGTGAAGTAGTCCTCCGAGCCCATGGGGCACGGCACGGCGCGACGCAGGGACTGGATCTCCCAGAGGAGCGCGATCATCTCCTGGGCGTGGCCGAGCGCCGCGCGAAGGCGCTCGGAATCCATGGGGCGGCCCAGCGTCCGCTCGAGGAACGCCAGCTGCTCGCGGAGGGTCTCGCCGAGGATCTCCTTGTAGTGGGCCTCGATGCGCGGGTCGTCCACATCGACGTCGTGTGGCGGACTCATGGGGTCGATGTGAAACACCGGCAGCGGCAGATACTGAGAGGCCAGCGACTGGAACCACTTGATCCGCGGGTCGCAGAGGGCGCCCGAGCCCAGCAGCATGGTGGCCGTCCCCATGCCGCCGGGCGGGGACTCGGGCGGGATGTGCCCGACCTCCAGCGCGCGGCTCACATAGCCAATGTTGTTGCGCACGTACGAGCAGAGGTCCTGGGAGTACCCTTCGCTCTCGGCGCGCTCGCAGAACTCGGTGGCCACCCCTCGCGAGGCGCACACGGTGCCGAAGTTCTCGGGCCACTCCCAGGGCAGGTCGAAGGCCTGGAGGACCTCCGACGGGACGCTGGCCATGCACCAGGCCAGCGGCGCCCCCTCCCGCCGCCCCTCGGCGCGCCTGTAGAAGCCGCCGAGCATCTCCTTCGCCCGGCGCACGGTGTCCAGCGACTTGGTCGCGCGGCGCAGCTCCGTCATGACGTCCTCCCGATCGGCGTCCCGCTCACGACAGCATCTCGACGAAGGCCTGGATGCGGGTCCGCATGGACTCGACGTTGGCCAGGGTGTAGTCGTCTTCGAGGACGAGGCTCGCCAAGCCCGCCTGGCCGAGGTGCCGGCGGACGTCCACCAAGTCGAACTTGTGGGGGTCACAGAAGGAGAGCATGTAGAGGATCACGCCCTGGGCGCCGTACTCCCGCGCCGCCTCCACGACGTAGTCGAACCGCGAGAGATCGGTGCCGCGGTAGGTACGCGGGCACTGGAAGCCACGGAAGTAGTACTGGACGAACCCGCCCATGGGGTCGGCGCCGTCGGGCACCGTGCCCGCCATGCCCCGGGCCCCGATGCAGGTGTCGTCCATCACCACGTGCGCCGAGCACTCCTCGACGAGGCGGATCAGCGAGACGTCGTCGTTGATGCACCCGTAGAAGAGAAGCCGGGCGCGCTTCGCCGCCGGGCCCGCGGCCCGCGCCCGCACCTCGGCCAGCACCTCGCGGAGAAGATCCTCGAATTCCGCCGCCGGCAACCCCGTGCCCGCGATGAGGACCTCGAGCATCTCGGCCCCTGACAGGCCGGGCGGGTCGGCCTTGCGGAGGCCGTAGAGCTCCCGCGTCAGCTCGCGGGTGCGGTTGTAGCAGGCGATGCTCGCGTGAAGGGCATCGTCCGCGATCGGCCGACCGGCCAGCTGCTCGACGTGCTCCCTGAAGAAGCCCAGCTCCCGGCGGTAGAAGCGGTCCGAGGCCTCGGTGATCGTGTGGGGGACGTTGACCATGTGGCTCCATCTCGGCGGCTTGTAGTGCGTCCAGATCCCGTACATGCGCTGAACGCTGTCGCAGGCATGCGACATCACGAGGCCGTCCATGAAGTCATACCGCCCGGTGACGGCGAGGTCGAAGGTGTTCCTGACGAAGGGACAGCCATAGGGTTCCAGGTACTCGTCGGCCCGGGTCACGGGATGGCGGACGTCGCCCCGGATGCGGTAGGGCACGAGCCCCGCCGCTTCAAGGATCTCGGGCGGGGCGAAGTAGCAGAGGTAGCCGACGACCGTCCGCCCCTCCGCCTTGAGCTCCCGGGCCCGCTCGTCCCGCCCCTCGTAGAGAGCCCGTGCGCGGGCCAGTCCCTTGAGCGCCATCGCGTCCCTCCGTCTGATGGGGTCCGGCGGTCCAGGTCGAGGCCACCATACCCCGTGGGCGCGTGGTGGGTAATCCTCCGTTTGCCCTAGTCCGCCAGGAATCGGCGAAAGGTCAGAAGAACGGTAGATGGGTAGAGTCACACACCCCCACTCCCCTCTCCCCCACCGGGGAAGAGGGCCAGGGTGAGGGGGCCCGTCTTTACGCCTTCTTCCCCGTCAATGCCCGAAGCGCCGCCAAAGCTTCCGCCACTTCCCGTCCCTTGGCCTCGATGATGTCCAGCAGCTCCTCGGGCGTCCGCGTGTCCTCATCGCGCTTGGCGTTCGGGTTGACCGCCTTGAGGTCGTAGCCCCGCGCCTCGATCTCCTTCCGCTCCACCGTCCAAGAGTGGTCGCTGTCCCCTCTCGCGGGCAGCAGCCGGAAGAACTCCTCGAAGTGGGCGAGCGTCAGCGGGCTCTTCTTCCCCATCTTGATGTCCGAGAGGTCGTAGTACCAGATGCGCTCGGTGGGCTTGCCCCTGGTGAAGAAGAGCAGGTTGGTCTTCACGCCCGCCCCCGCATTCACGAAGGCGCCGGAGGGCAGGCTGACGATGCACCAGAGGTCGCACTCGTCGAGCAGCTTCCGCTTGGTCTGGGCGAAGGCCGTCTCGTTGGTGCGGAACAGCACGCCTTCGTCGAGCACGATGCCGCAACGCCCGCCCGGCTTGAGGCTGTCGATCACGTGCTGGAGGAACAGCACCTGGGTCGCGCCCGTCTTGTAGGCGAAGCGCGTCTGGGCGTCCTTGCCCTCCTTGCCGCCGAAGGGCGGATTCATCAGGATCACGTCGAAGAGCGCGGGCGCATCGGTGAAGAGCCCGCCGTAGGTCTCGGCCCCCGTCAGCGTATTGCCGTGCCAGATGTGCGGCTCGTCGATGTTGTGGAGGATTAGGTTCGCGAGGGCGATGGGGTAGATTGCATTGTCCTTCTCCCGGCCGAAGAAGGTGCGGTGCTTCAGCGTCTCCAATTGATCCGGCGAGGCAATCTTCTCGTTACTGGGCCCGGCCATATGCTCGTAGGCCTGGGCCAGGAAGCCCCCGGTGCCGCAGCCCGGGTCGTACACGCTCTCGCCGAGCCGCGGGTCTACGACGCGCACCACGGCGCGGATGACCTCGCGCGGCGTGAAGAACTGCCCGCCGTCATTCCCCTTCTCCCCCATCTTGAGCAGGAGGCCCTCATAGACCTGGGAGAGCGTGAAGACATGGGTCGGGTCCACGGCGGCCGCGCTGATCTCGTGGACCTTGTCCACGACGTCGAGGAAGTTCTTCTCCGTGTCGATCCGCGTCTTCTCCACGCCCGACATGATCTCGCTGATCACCTTCTGGCGCGGGCTCGCCCCGGGCTTGTCCTTCAGCCCGCGCAGGTTCGGCAGCAGCTCGCCGTGGACGAACCCGAAGACGGCGCCCAGCGTGCCGCTCTGGAGGGCCTGCCGCTTCGGCCCGTCGGGCGCCGCCCAGTCGCACCACCGATAGGGCGAGCCGAGCGACGGGGAAAACTCCGCGCCCACCGCCTCCGCCTGCTCCTGCTCTCGCGCCTCCCGCTCGTCGAGGATCCGGAGAAACAGGATCCACGTCAGCTCCGGGACATACTGGAGAGCCCCGGCACAGTTCGACCGCCGCATGATGTCGCAGATGCCCTTGACCACGGCATCCACCGACTGCGGCGTCGCCAACCGCTTTCGGTCTCCGTTCTTCCGCGCGCCGCGCGCCATCAAGGGTGCTCCTTGGCCGCTATCTTCGCAGGTTCCTCGAGGATCTTGAGCAGACCCGTCGCGCAGTAGACGCGGTCGCGCTTGGCCTCGTTGGCCTGGCGCACTATGCCCAGTCCTTCGAGCTTCGCGACTGCGCGCTGGGCTGTCGTGAACGCGACTTTGAGGCGGGCCGCCGCCCCGCGGACAGTACAGTACGGGTTCTCGGCCAGCACGTCGAGCAGGCGCACGGCCGCGGGAAGGCCGGCGTCCACCACCTTGTCGCGCCATTTCGCCAGCAGCGTATTGATCCGGCTCGCCCGAGACAGCGCGTCCTGCGATTGGCTCGCCACGCCCTCCAGGAAGTAGGCAAGCCACGCCTCCCACTCCGACCGCGCATGTACGCCCTGAAGCCGCGCGTAGTACTCCTGGCGCCGCGCTTCGAAGAAGGCGCTCAAGTAGAGGAGCGGTGTCGGCAAGATGCCGCGCTCCACCAGGAACAGCGTGATGAGGAGGCGACCCACACGGCCATTGCCGTCCCGGAAGGGGTGGATGGCCTCGAACTGGTAGTGGGCCAGCGCGATCTGCACGAGCGGAGGCAGCGACCGCTCCTGGAGAAACTTCTCCCATGCATCGAGGCAGGACATGATCAGCCCGGGCGGTGGGGGCACGTAGGTCGCCTGAGCGAGCCCTGAACCCGGTCTGCCGATCCAGTTCTGTGTCTCGCGGAAGTGGCCCGGGCTGGCGTGATCCCCGCGCACGCCTGTCATCAGCTTGGCGTGCAGCTCCCGAATCAGCCGCAGCGAGAGCGGTATCGTCTTGAGCCGCTCGATTCCATGCTCGAGCGCTGCGACGTAATTGCCGACCTCATGGAGATCGGCCGGGCTTCGGTCCACGGCCATGCCCGCTTCGGCGGCCAGCAGCTCGCCCAGCGTGGCCTGGGTGCCCTCGATCTTGCTCGAGAGGACAGCCTCACGGCGGAGAAACGGACGGATGAGCAAATGCGGGTTGGGCAGGAGACCAGCCTCACCGGCCAAACGCCCGATCAACCGGTCCGCCTCTGACAGGGCCGCGACTAGAGCCGGCGTCCAGTCGAGCGCCGGCGGCAACGGAGCAGGCACATGGGCCCACGCTCCGCCAGCAAGCGGCACCCTGTGCCCCGGCGGTGTCGCGGGCCGGGTCACAGCACCCGCTCTTTTCGCCGCCGCAAACAGCGCCCAATGCTATTTTCGTCCATGGCCTCAGGCGATAATACCAGACACCACCTTTAATAGCAGATCCTCGTTTGCTTTCAAAGCTCCCCGCTGAACGCCCGCCGCAGCAGCGCGGCCGGCAGAGCATTGATGGTGGCCAGCCGGCTCTCAATCAAAAGCCGAAGCTGACGAGCGTCAATCAAGTCACGCTTGATTCTTGCGTCGACCTCCTGCTGGGTCGCCTTTGGGGGCACCGGGATGAGTTCTGTCTGGATCTGCTCCCGCGTGATCTTCTTCATGGAGCCGCTTGCTCCCCCGGAACGCTCCTTCCAATAGCCGGTCACGTATAGGAAGGACAGGTACCCCGAAAGGAATCCCGGCAGCAACTCGTCTTTGGCTCGAATCCGAATGGTCAGATCTGAAGCCACGACGCCCGCAGGCTCACCTTCGAATCTACTGGCCCGGCCAACCAACTCGGGTGTGTTGCTACGTGCGACAAGCACCTCATCGGGCGACACAATGCAGTCAGGCACATCCCGCCGCCACATCCGAGCTGCCTTGACTCCAGCGGCAGAGAATCCTATCTCTGACAGGCACGCGGTCGTGATCGCTTGAACCGGGGTGTCACCGTCGCTGGCGATCGAACGAGACGCCAACAGATCAGCGACACCACCCAGCGGGCTCCGCGGCCACAGAGATCTCTGTGGACTATCGAAGATGGCGCGCAACCGCGCGACGGAGAGGGCTTTGGCGGCTTCGAGCTGGGCTTCGGCCGCGACCCGCGCCCGCTCCACCAACCTGATTGCCCAAGCAAACCAAAGTTGGGATTCATATGCCGGCACCTCGATTTCTGCCTCGCCCAGACGACGGAACAACATCCGCTCGCGTACGGCACCGCGCGCGAGAGTTCGGATGAATGCTTCTCCGCCTTCGGATCGGAGCCAGTAATAGAACCAGCGCGGATGGACCATACCCGACCGCGTCCTGAACACGACGTAGTCAGGGCTGGTAATTCCTGGCGGTTGGCCTTCATCGAGGAGAGCGATCGACCCAAGGAGGATACGCATCGGGTTGTAGAAGATCGTGCCGGGCTCGACGAGCTTGTAGCGCTCAGGGTTCTTGCCGACTCCCTCCTTGGCAGGAGCCAGACCTCCGCGAGTAGCTCCGACCATGCGGTATTGGGACCATGTGTCCCCGACACCCCGAGTTACCTCCTCCAAACACTTGGAAAGGCGCACTCGCTCGGAGAACGCTCGACTCGTCACTTCAGCAGTCTCAGCTTGCGGTTGACGGCGGTCCGGTCGAAACGCTCGGGGTCGAAGCCGCGGCCGGCCCAAGCGAGCATGTCTCTGTGCTCGGGGTGGGTGCGGTCGCGCAGCAGATTGAGAAATGCGACCAGCTCGCCGGCCGTGACCTGCGGCAACCGCGGCATCAGGGCACTCCGACGGTCAACTCCTCCACGTGCACCCGCTTCTCGCTCCGCGAGATGGGCTGGCCGTGGGCCAGGAGAGACTGGAGGTGCTGCTCGATAGCGTTCCGGATGTTCTGCTTGGCCTCCTCCACGGTCCGGCCATTGCTGAAGCAGCCGGGCAGACTCGGGCTGTAGGCCGAGTAGCCCTCGTCTTCGGCTTCCTTGTCGATCACGATCTCGAAGGTGAAGTACCGCATGGGCGGAGGATACCCCGGACCTCAATCCGCGAGAAGCCTCTTCAGCGTCCCATGATGAATGACCGGTGATGGCCGCCTTCGACGCGACGCGTGCTCGGGCCGGCGGGATACCGGCGCGATTTTTCCCTTGACAGCCTTGGCCGCGGACGCTGGTCCTGCCCCGGCCGCGTTCAGCGAATGGCCGCCCAGCGGCCGGCGCTGGCCCACCGGTGGGCGGCCGCGCGAGAGCTGACCGGAAATCATTCCCCGTTCCAGAAACGCTCGTCCTCGGCGGTGCCAGGGGCGCTGAAAACCATGGTGTAGAGTCGCTCCAGCAGAAGAAGGAGGGCACGCTATGGACATTCGCTTGCCAACTCTCGTGGCTGCTCCAGATCACGTCGCCGCACTCGACCGGCTCGGCGACGAGATCGCCGAGCTGTCTGCGCACCTCGACGCCGCCACCGCGCGCCTCTTGGTCTTGATCCGGCAGTTCGACGCCCGCGGCGGCTGGAACTCGGGCTTTCGCTCCTGCGCCGCGTGGTTAAGTTGGCGGGTGGGGCTCGACCTGGGCGCGGCGCGTGAGCGCGTCCGGGTCGCCCGCGCCCTCGGCACCCTGCCGCTCCTGGCCGAGGCCCTGGCCCGCGGGGAGCTGTCCTACGCGAAGGTCCGCGCGCTGACTCGTGTGGCCACGCCGGAGACGGAGGCCCGGCTCCTCGGGGTGGGCCGCGCGGGCACGGCCGCGCACGTCGAGCGGATCGTGCGCGGCTGGCGCCGCGTGGACCGGCGGGCCGAGGCCCGGGAGACCACGCGACGGCATGCGAGCCGGGCGCTCCGCGTCTACCAGGACGAGGACGGCATGGTGGTCGTCCGGGGGCGGCTCGAGCCGGAGGTGGGGGCGCTGCTCATGCAGGCGCTCGCCGCCGCGCGCGAGACCCTGTACCAGCGGGCCCGCCGCGAGGAGGGAGATGCGCCGGCTGAGCCATCTGCGGGCGCCCCGAGCCTGGCCCAGCAGCAGGCGGATGCGCTGGCCCTGCTCGCAGAGACGGCCCTGCACCAGGGGCTCGATCCCGGCGCCTCGGGTGAGCGCTACCAGGTGGTGGTCCACGTTGACGCCCCCGTGCTGGCCGATCCGGATCAACCGGGCCAGTCGGTCCTCGAGGACGGCGCGCGCGTTTCTGCGGAAACGTCCCAGCGCCTGGCGTGCGATGCGAGCCGGGTGGTGATGCGCCATGACGAGGAGGGGCGGGTGGTCGAGATCGGGGCCCGGACCCGGACGATTCCCCCTGCCCTGCGGCGAGCGCTCCATCATCGGGACCGGGGCTGCCGCTTCCCCGGCTGCGGCGTGAGCAATGGCCAGGGGCATCATCTCCTCCACTGGGCCCACGGGGGCCCGACGACGCTCTCGAACCTCGCGCTTCTCTGCCGCCGGCATCACCGGGCGGTGCATGAGGAGGGCTACCGGGTCGAGCGCGGGCCGGACGACACGCTTCGGTTCCGGCGGCCGGATGGCCAGCCCGTGCCCGAGGTGCCTCCGTTCGCCACGGTGCCCGCGGATCTGGTCGGCGCGCTCCGCGCGCATCACGACGGGCAGGGCCTGCGGGTGCACGCGCGGACGGGATGTCCCGGCTGGCTCGGAGAGCCCCTGGATGTGGGCTGGGCGATCGACGTGTTGCACCCGTTAGCCGCGAGACCGTGACCATGTCCGCCGCTCGAACCGGGATCGCCACCCGTCAGCCGAGTGGTTGGGCCACCCTCGTTCACCGAGTAGGTGTCAAGCATGTCCCGGCAAGTTATCTGCTCGGAAAATCCCGGTTGTTCAGTGGCTCGCGCTCAGGCAGCAGTGTCGAGCACCACGCGGTAGCCCTGGCGTTCGAGCAATTGGATCGCGCGGCGCGTGACCCGCTGTTGGTG